>ERZ1292623.128-Hain-H51-01um-R1-128-length-83004-cov-27_pt1 | contig 83004 bp, 89 predicted proteins | sample MGYA00564398_ERZ1292623 | MGnify/ENA primary metagenome ERZ1292623 (study PRJEB36523, sample SAMEA6512633) | groundwater metagenome | collected 2019-01-07 | study: AquaDiva: Metagenomics assemblies of 32 groundwater samples
TCAAAACCAATTCAATTGAACGAGACAAGTTGTTCGTTAAAATGGTAGCTTGACAAAGTCAGATGATCCGATTGCAGTAGAGCTACGAACTAAGATCATGGAATCAGCCATAAACTGTCCTTACGATAAAGATACATGTCCGTACTTGAAGCACAACTAGTCTGTTCAGCTTAGCCTTGAGACCTTTCATATTCTTAGGGTTAGGAAACGTGACGACTCTGGTCTGTAACTGGTAATGTTTTAGTATTGACATAATTATTTCTGTTTGATATCATATAGGTATGAGTGATACATCCACAATCCATATTCCGTTAGAGTCATCTTTACGAAAAAAATTTACTAGTAAGGCAAAGCAGCTTGGCTTCGATTCAGCACAAGCATACTTGCGCGTTATTATTAAAGCTACTGTTGATGGACGTCGTATCGACCTTGAAGTTGATGATTGGGGTCAACCCTCGTCTGAAGCAACAGCTCGTTTGAATAAGTGGACTGCTGAAGCAATTAAAGATTCTAAGACAGGCAAACTTCCCGGCTTTACTGATTCTAAAAGCATGATGGAATACCTTCAGAGTGAAAAGAATTGAGCTTAATCGTTCGTTTGTAAAGAATTTTCGAAAGCGTATAGCAGCGAACAGTAAATTGATGACTCAGTACGAGAAACGTCTCAACATGTTTATGGAGGGGCGTCTCGGGACACCTCTGAATGATCACGCACTCACTGGTGATATGCAGGGCAGACGTGCTTTCTCGATAACAGGAGATATTCGAGTAGTTTATATAGAACTCCAAGACAAAATTATCTTTATAGATATAGGTACACACAACCAGGTTTACTAGAATTAGGCACATGGACAACCAGGTTCCTGCAACTTTTCAACTAGTCGTAGTAAACTATGATACAGAGTGTTCCAACGGAGGGACACATGACGCACCAAATTTGTGCTTAATGTAAATTAATTGTAAAGTACCTCCATGAGTATTGACATTGAAGGATTTGATCCAAGAGATCGAGGCGCAACAAATGAAGTAACGTACCATGCTGGTAGACTTTGTGTGGCACAAGGTATTCACGCCGATCAAGCTTATACTATCGGTGATATAGGTGCTACTTATGCCTCTGAATTTACGTTTGCAACACTTCGAAGAATGGAAATTATTCCAGATGAAGGGATAGATTTAGATTTGTTTAAACGCACGGCACGTGCTTTGATGCAACAGAGTGGTGTTGATGTATAACTAAAGTTATCTCGCCGTAGATCTCACTAAACCAATTAAACAACCGAAAAATTATTACTGAATCGTTGATATATACTTCTTAAACGGTTAAAATACGCACGTTAAATGCATGCCGTCATAGCTCAGTGGTAGAGCACTTCCATGGTAAGGAAGGGGTCCCGAGTTCAAATCTCGGTGACGGCTCCAAAATCGTTGAAATATAATTATTAATCTGTTAAAATATAATTAAATGGCAAAGAAGCAAGGCAAAAGAAAAGTTATAGGTTTGGTGAGCGAAGACAGCGGTCACCGTATTTACTACACCACTAAAAATGCCCAAAATACTCCTGACAAACTACAACTAAAGAAGTACGACCCTGTTTTGAGGCGTCATGCGCTTTTTGTTGAAACCAAGAAAAATCTTGGACGTAACGAAGTTAAACCCAAAAAATAACTAGTCCTGCAAACTTAGACTATAGTCCAACGCGGTATTTATAAATTCGGCGTGGCTCCAAACTAATGGCGTAACTGAAACTGGGTTTCCGTAGGTTGGATCAACCTGTTCAGATAATACCCCAGTGGAAAGTTTATGATCATGTGCCCAGTCAAGAATTTGCTTGGCACGTTCCCCCCGACCTATCCGAATATAGTACTGAGCCATCCAAAATGACGCAACAAACCATGGGTTTCCCTTATATGGCTGCTCTGATGCAAAATATTTGTCATATTCATATCTTGGCACACCCTTAGAAGGTGATTGGTCGATTAGATCCTTTTCTATTACATTGAGCGTTTGAGAAACTTCATGTGATTGTTTGTCGAATAGACCGAAAATTACACTTCCAAAAATACTCGATATATCTAAAGTGTCATCAAATTGGAGCGATTTGTCTGGCTGCAGTAAAAAACCTTTTCGCAAAATTCCGCGGTTGGGTTCGAAAAATACATTTGCACCAGCTTTTAGTTGTTCGGCGATATCTTGCCACTTTACAGTATCATCTGGATAGTTCATAGCTTCGGCAAAATCTGCTGCCGTAAGTAGAGCTTGATAGACAACCCCTACTGTGTAAGTATTGGTTAAGAATTTTTCTTCCCACAGATCGTAACTAGCATGTGGAAGCCCGGTGTGGCTATCTATGAAATCACTCAACCAATTGGCCATAGGCTGTATAAAAGAACCGTATAGGTTTTCAATAAATTCGTGATCTTTAAACATCGAATCATATTCGCCCAGCATGTATAAAACAATTGCTGTTTCGTCTTGTTGAATGGCAAGTTCTTTATGGTTTCCGTGAAGCAATGGATGCCAAGTGCTGCCAATGGCGCGGTCTGGCTGAAATTTGTGTTCTAAGTAACCTTCCTCTGTAATAATATCTCGGCAAAATTCGAAAAATTTTCGAGCTTCTTCGCTATATCCTAGGCGAATAAGCGGCCAAACAGCATAGGCACCGTCCCTGGGCCAGACGTAAGTATAGTAGTCGCGACCATAATTATAAATTGATGAGTCGCACGAGGCGATTATGCCACCTCGACGGTCACAGTGGGCTTTTATAAGCATCAGTGATGTTTTGCTGAGTTGTTTGTAAGGTTCAGGAATTACGCTTAATTTATCCTTGGCAACATTTAGCCAATCTTTCCAGTAATCTTCGCATTTTTGTTGAATTGAATTCATACCAGTAGATTTTAATTTTAGATGAATCTTTTCAGCTTTATTTTGGGAATCAGCAGCAACCAACCAATAATCAATATTCACACTGTTTTTTGCGGAAATATTCAGTTTAAACCTTATTGTTGCATCTACGCTACCGTGTTCTACCGCACTTCCAGATAACTCACCGTCTTCGGCATCTTTATACGTTCCTTCTTTACCTTCTATTCCATGATTTCCGATAGCAAACTGATCAAAAGGTTTATTGGACTGATAGTTCCAACCATAAGTTAAAATACTGCAACGACCTTTGTAGTCTAAAATATAATTTTCGTCGGGTTCGAAAAGCGCTGTATCGGCTCTGCCATAGGGTGAAATTTCGAATACCTGATGTAGAAATACCCGAATATCTTGTTCGTTGTCGCTGTTGTTTGTAACCACCAGACGTCTGATAAATGCATTATGGTCTGTATCGACAAAATCCGTAAAAACCAACTCAACTTTCAAAGAGTCTGACACAAGAGTTGTTATTCCAATCAGTGCGTTATCGGCTATTTTTTGATTTATTTGCCAGTTGCCGTCATCTGACCAACTAAACAGACCATTTACCCAAATTCCAATCTTATGGCCCGTACTTCGTGCTGTAGTTAGATTTTCCAACCCCACATACGGGTAGTAAAAATCATGAACTTGGCCAAATTCATCAATCCCAACTGTTAATGCACCATTACCTAGTAATATTGGCCTAGCCATTACAGTTGTACACCTTTTTCGATCAGTCGGGCACGAAGCGAATGGTAACTGTTCATAAAGTTGATGAATGCTTCATAAGGTGTTTGGTAAGGACTGAAATAGGCATGAATGTCGCCATCGTTAAACCATTTAGTGCACATATAATAAAAATGGTCAGAGGTTTGTAATTTGCGCCAATCCTCAATCAATTCAAGGTCTTGAGTATTCGTTATTGATCCTCCAAGCTCGTAAAGGGACTGGATAGCCTGCCTTTGCATAGGATTCCCTAGCCAAGCCGATAAATCACGTTCTGTATCGGCCCAAGTTACCGTGTTCGGCATATCAACTACGTCAACAGGTTCTTGCGAAGATGCCATTTTGCTGATGGTCATAAAGTTATTACTCGCAGTTTTTAGCCACTCGCCAGGCAGTGCTTTTAAAAAGTCAAAAATTCCAGTGTCCTCCCACTGGTGTTCGCCAAAAGTTTCAAAATCCATAAATAAATTAATGTTTGTCCCGTCGCCAGCATTCGCCCATGAGTTAAACTTGTCGACAGTTAACGGCCAGCCCGACCACTTCTTGTCACCAAATCGAAAGGCAATATCATCACTGAGTTTGTAATTCTTTAGTAACAGGCGAATGTTATGGGTATCTGGTGGGCGATAAACAAAGTTTGGACTTCGCCAACCCAAAATTGGGTCCCAACCTTCAGCTAAAATAACTTTGTAACCCCTACTTTCGGCCCAACTGGCCAACTGATTATTATAGGCCAGTTCTGTATTCCTAAAGGCAGTGGGCGTCACGCCAAATAGGTGTTGAATTTTTTGAGCATGCATATTAACTTGGGTCTCAAACTCTTGTTGGTCGTAAAAAAATGTCAAACTGTGATGGTAAGTTTCGCCAACAATTTCAACTCGTCTGGTCTCGACCAGGCTACGAAGTTTGGGGATTATTTCACTGTCACAATTTTCTAATTGTTCGATCAACGTTCCGGAGATTGACAGGCTAAATTGAAATTCAGGATGGGTTTGAAGCAGTTCACCTAGTACATCTAGTGTTGGTGAGTACGATTTTTCGATAATTTTATCGAGTACTCTTTGGTTGTTGGTGTCGTCATCACTTGTCGACTGAAAATAGTCGGCATTAACCCCAACGTCAAAAATTGTGAAGTGACGAATTCGCATTGGTTGGTGCATGTGCAAATATAGCACCATTGATCGACTCACGGCGACGCCCCCTGTAAGTGCCTTTGATAGGCTTCAACAATTGTATCAATTGAGCGTTTCCAGGTGATGTGATTTAACTCACGCTGACCATTTTCGGACAGCATGCTTTTGAGTGGCAAGTCTCGTAACACAGCTATTAACTTATTAGCAAGCTCTTGCTCATCCCAAAAATCTACTTTTAGACAATGGTTTAAAACTTCCGAAACACCCGATTGTTTGCTAATTATTACCGGCGTGGAATGACTCAATGCTTCTAAAGGTGTTAGTCCAAAGGGTTCCGAAACCGACGGCAAAACAAATACATCGGCAATCCTAAAGGAATCACGCCACGGCTGGCCTGTGCCGTTTAAATGTCCAACCATAATAACATTGTTGGAGATACCTAGTTCGGCAGAAAGCCTAATTAATTCGTTATATTGATCACCGCTGCCAACAAATAAGAAGATAGTTTTTGGCTGGTGAGCAATTACATCTTTAGCAGCGCGCATTAGGTGGGTTAGACCTTTTTGAATTGTTAATCTTCCAGCGCTTAAAACAACTTGATAACCATGTTTTTTTAATAGATCCAGATATTTATATACATTCAAACCGTTAAGTTGTTCGTAAGGATTAAAGTGATAAGCGTTATGAGCAACGTCTATTTTTGAAGCAGAAATACCATATTCATCAATTATTATCTGTTTAGTGGCTTGGCTAACGGCAATTATCCGATCAGCCAACTGAAACCCCATGTATTCAATTTCACGTACCAATTGGTTGCCGTAAGCCCTACCGGCTCGATCAAATTCTGTGGCATGTACGTGAACAATTAAAGGCTTGCCACTTTTTTGTTTGGCACTGAGCCCAGCCCGAAACGTAAGCCAGTCATGCGCATGGATAATATCGAAACTACCAAGGTTTACAAGTTTTTCTACATATTTTTCGTAGGCAACTTCAATATCGTTAGCTGGCAGGGTTTGAGTAGATGTGTGGTAGTGCTTGCTACTATAAATATCAAAGTTGTTTGCAGCCATAGTATAAAAATTGATTGTGGTGGCCGGATTGACATTCATATAATCTAAATGGCTGAAATCGGCATCAAATGGAATTACAAACTCGATATCTACACCTGTGCTGGCCAAATTACGGCAAAGTTGTTCACAAGCAATGCCCATACCCCCTACGTGGTATGGCGGTAACTCCCAGCCTAGCATTAATACCTTCACCCGACCCCTTATTGTTTACCTCTGTAAATTATAGTTTTTACAAGCACTAAACACAAGCACTTATACACAAAGTAATTTAACAAATGAAGAATACGAATTAAGCGAGGACTCTATAAAAAATTTGGCAGGGCGTGCTAGTACAAGTTAGAACCCTGCTGACCACTGTGACAGTCTAATCAAAATGACCCATTAACAGAAAGAATACCGTTCGAGGGGGGGTACTAAATTAAGTGATACCAAAAACATACGATATGTACCGTACCAAATATTTTTGAAAATTTTGGAATATACAAATATAAGCATATGCATCTTGCTACACTCAGTGTGAAATAACATTAGTTTATGCCTGTAAAAAAGAGCTATAATACTTTTAATGAGAGTAATTATATTTGTTATAGATTGCGAGATAATAAAATGAATACACAAGAATTAGAAAAACAGCTTTGGGCTGCGGCAGATAAGCTTCGAGGCAACATAAACTCATCTGACTATAAGTATGTTGTACTTGGTTTAATATTCCTTAAATATGTATCGGACGCGTTCACTGAACAATATAAAAAGGCAGAGAGTGAGAAATTTGATCCAGAAGACCGTGATTTTTATCTTGCAGATAACGTTTTTTGGATACCTAAAGAAGCGCGCTGGGATAACCTAACTGCCAATGCTAAACAGCCAAATATTGGCGTTTTAGTCGACGAGGCAATGGAAGCCATAGAGCGTGACAACTCAGTTCTAAAAGGTGTTTTGCCTAAAGAATACGCACGAGAAGCACTAGATAAGCGACGTTTGGGTGAGTTAATTGATCTATTTACTAATATTAGCTTTGCGACTACTGATGCGAAGGACCTACTTGGCCAGGTATACGAATACTTTATGGGAATGTTTGCCGATAGCGAGGGCAAGCATGGTGGTGAATTCTATACACCTCGATCCATAGTAAAACTACTTGTCGAAATGCTTGAACCGTACAAGGGGCGTGTTTACGATCCATGCTGTGGTAGCGGTGGAATGTTTGTATGGAGCGAAAAATTTATTGCAGAACATGCAGGCCGTATTGATGATATTGCAGTGTATGGTCAAGAGCTGAATGAGACCACCTGGAGGCTTGCCAAAATGAATATGGCTATTCGAGGTATAGACGCAGACATTCGCCGTGGCGACACACTTACTCACGATCAACTACCAGACTTAAAAGCTGACTATATAATTGCCAACCCGCCGTTCAATATTAGCGATTGGGGCCAAGAACATTTACAGGATGACATTCGATGGAAATACGGTATGCCGTCTAAGGGTAATGCCAACTTTGCTTGGATACAACACTTTATTCATCATCTTAGTCCGCGGGGTACAGCTGGGTTTGTTCTGGCGAACGGTAGTATGAGCAGCCAAAGCAATGGCGAGGGCGACATACGAAAGCAAATAGTACTTAACGATATGGTGGATTGCATAGTAACACTACCAAGTCAGCTATTCTTTAATGTAGCCATACCCTGTTGTTTGTGGTTTATATCGCGCGAACGAACTAATCGCCACGGTAAAGTACTGTTTATAGATGGTCGAAACCTGGGAAAGATGATTAATCGCAAGAATCGTGAGCTTACAGAGGAAGATATTACCCTAGTTACCGATGCGTATCATAACTTTAAAACTCAAAATGGTAAGTACGAAGACGTTGCAGGCTTTTGTAAGGTCGCTTCATTAGACGAAATAAAAGAACACGATTATGTGCTAACACCAGGACGTTATGTTGGCGCGGTTGTAGTAGAAGAGGACGATGAAGCTTTTGCTGAAAAAATGGAACGGTTAACTACTGATCTAGGTGAGCAATTTATAAAAAGCCATGAACTAGCAGCGAATATACAAGAACAACTAGCAAAGATAGGGCATGATAAATAATGCCTCAAACTGTTTTGCTAGGAGATATTTGCACAAAAGTAACTTCTGGAGGTACACCTTCAACCAAACATCCCGAATATTATAACGGTGATATACCATGGTTAAGAACACAGGAAGTGAAATTTGGGAATATATATCGTACAGAAAAGACAATTACTGATTCTGGACTAAAGAATTCATCCGCAAAACTAATACCTGAAAATTCGGTCATTATTGCAATGTATGGTGCCACGGCTGGCAAGTCTGCAATTAATAAAATCCCGTTAACTACAAACCAAGCATGCTGTAATCTAATTATTGATCACAAAAAAGCCGATTATAGGTATGTCTACTATTACCTATTAAACAATTACGAAAAGCTTCTAGGCGCTGCTACAGGTGCTGCACAGCAGAATCTTGGTGCTAAACAAATAGCTTCAATGCAAATAATTCTCCCGACACTGGATACGCAAAATAGAATAGTAAGTATTCTTGGATCAATCGACGAAAAAATTGAGTTGAATCGGAAAATGAACGATACGCTGGAACAAATTGGTAAAGCACTCTTCCGTCACTATTTCATCACCAACCCCGAAGCTGAAAAGTGGGGTAAGCAAAGCATATACGAATTAGCAGAGATAGTTAATGGAGCACCTTTTAGCTCGAAATTTTTCAATGAAGAATGTGAAGGTATACCACTTATAAGGATTCGTGATCTAAAATCTCAAGTACCGACGATATGGACTACAGAAAATCATAAAAAAGGTCGGCTTATAAAAGCAGGAGATATAATCGCAGGGATGGATGCAGAATTTAAGCCTATTATTTGGGCACGTGATCCTGCTTGGCTCAACCAAAGAGTGTGTGCTTTTGAGCCCAAAACAACATTTATTTCGAAGCTATTTTTACTTGAAACTATTCGACCTCAACTCGCATTTTATGAAAATACAAAAATTGGTACAACAGTAATACATTTAAGTAAAACTGATATAGATCGCTTTACATATATAGATGCACCTAAAGAAATAATGGCAGAATTTTCAAGCATTGCGAATCCGATCTATGATCAACAGGTTGTCAACTCAAGAGAAATTCAATATCTTATTACTCTCCGTGATATTCTTCTGCCACGACTCATTTCAGGAAAGATTAAAGTATGACTCTGAGCGAACGCACTATTGAGGCAATTAGATTGATTATAAATGGTGATGAACAAGGGCCAAACAATGCAGCACGTTCAATATATAAAAGAGGAACCGACATACAAGAATTTTTTGCAGAGTTTGACATATCCCCAGAGCCTGGTTCTCGCTGGTTTATGACAGAGAATTGTTTAAAGCAGCTAAATGGAACAGATAAGATAAAAAAGGTAATAGAAAAGCAGCTTCACCCTATGAACTACATAGGTCACGAAGGTGTTATTTTGGGTGATAATATTCAATATTTAAACCAATTTTTAGAATTTGATGGTTACAAAATAGTTATGGCAGGAAAATTTCCAAAAGTTCTTTCTGTTGGTGCTGATGTGCAGTTAGATGTTGCTACACTACCGAAATCTCTTGGAGACAATTTGCAAAACTGGATTGATGCGCATTATCGAAAATGTCAGCAGAAAATTGCCGATGAAGATTACGAAGGCGCAATTACTAATGCACGTTCTATGGTGGAGCAATTATATATTTGGATTCTAAAAAATACCGAGGGTGGGTATGACAGAAAACTAGAAGGTAATTTGGGGAAAATCGGAAATGAAGTATCTAGACGGTTTGATATGGACCCTGAGTTATACAACACGCCATTAAAGCAGCTTATTACCGGCATGAATAGTATGATAGCAGGGCTTTCTGGTTTGCGAAACAAGGCTTCTGATGCTCATGGAACAGAGCATAAACCAGGTATTCGTCATGCAAAGCTGGCAGTAAATTCGGCTATTACACTTGTTAGCTATTTTTCTGAACTCTGTAATGATAAAAATATTCTTGATAACGAATTAAAGGAACAAGATATTGAGGCTTTGAATGCTTATTATGAAGCAATGGCTGATTCTATGGCTTATGATCAGTGGAGAGGAAAATAATGACCGAGGATCAAATAGAGCAATCTACTCTTGAAACACTTGCCCAAATGGGTTGGCAAGTATTGCATGGTCCAGAAATTGGGCCTGATGGCACGCTTGAGCGTGATTATCATGACACCGTACTGAATAATCGTTTGCAATCTGCGCTAGAGCGGCTAAACCCACAAATACCTACCGCTTCCCTTAGTGAAGCACTCAAACGTCTCACTAGAGTACAACAGCCAACTCTGCTAGAAAATAATCGCGCTTTTCACGAAATGCTAGTAGACGGCGTGCCGGTAGAATACCGTAACGATATTGGAGACATAAAGCACGATCGCGCCAGGGTGTTGGATTTTGATAATGCGCTCAATAACGAATTTGTAGCAGTCAATCAACTAACGGTACTTCAGGGTGATTTTCACCGGCGGCCCGATGTGGTGTTGTTTGTTAATGGTCTACCCCTGGTGTTGGTAGAACTAAAAAATGCCGCCGACAGCAAAGCAGATCTTGCTGCAGCCTACCGCCAGATTCAAACCTATAAGCGAGAAATAAGCGACTTCTTTAGATTTAATGAACTATGCATTATTAGTGATGGCATTGAAGCTGAAATGGGTACATTAAGTAGTAGCCCAGAGCGCATGATGCCCTGGAAGACTGTAGATGGCGAAAAAGAAGTAGGGCGCGTGCCAATGATGGATATTCTGACGCGTGGCGTATGTGACCCTACGCGACTACTGGATTTAGTGCAAAATTTTATAGTATTTGAACGTGACGACAAAGACGAAACACAGTTTATAAAAAAGGTAGCAGCGTATCACCAATACTGGGTGGTAAATAAGTCACTAGCAAGTACGCTGCGTGCTAGTAGCGGCGATGGTGATCAGAGGGCTGGAGTGGTGTGGCATACTCAAGGCTCTGGCAAATCACTTAGTATGGTGTTTTATACAGGCAAAATGATGCGAAGCCGTGAACTGCAAAATCCTACTATTGTCGTAGTGACTGACCGAAACGACCTTGATGGACAATTGTTTGGCACCTTTAGTGCATGCCGAGATCTATTAGGCGAAGATCCTAAACAAGCTGAAAATCGTGGAGACCTACGCAAGTTACTTGAAAGAAATGCGGGTGGAATTATATTCACCACCATTCAAAAATTCTCGCCAGAAGACGAAGATGATACTTTACCAGTACTAACTAATCGTCGAAATGTCATAGTTATGGTAGACGAAGCTCATCGAAGCCAGTATGGGCTAAAAGCACGAATCCGAGAAAGTGACGCGCATTTAGTATACGGATATGCAAAATATATGCGTGATGGGCTACCCAGTGCTAGTTATATTGGCTTTACGGGTACACCTATAGAATCAGATGATAAATCAACACCTGCAGTATTTGGAGACTATGTAGACATTTACGATGTGAAACAAGCTGTAGAAGATGGTGCTACAGTGCCAATTTATTATGAAAGCCGTCTCGTTGATTTGGGCATGGACGAAGATACCAAAGAATGGCTTGATCGTGAAGTTGACGAATTGCTAGAGGGCGAAGAATTATCACGGCAAGACAAGCTTAAAACAGAGTACGCCCAAAAAGAAGCTATCGTTGGCAATGCCGAACGGTTGAATACAATCGCCTTAGACATAATTGAGCACTTTGAAGCTCGACAAGATGTAATAGAGGGTAAAGGAATGATCGTGACGATGAGCCGCGGAATAGCTGCTGATTTATACGAAAAAATTATAGCCTACCGACCCGAATGGCACAGCGACGATGATGCGAGTGGTGCTATAAAAGTTATTATTACTGGATCAGCTAGCGATCCAGAACATTTGCAGCCGCATATTCGTAACAAAAAACGAATTAAGGCTATCGAAAAACGAATCAAAAACCCTGACGATTCACTTGAGATGGTAATTGTATGCGACATGTGGCTTACAGGTTTTGATGTGCCTAGCTTACATACAATGTATCTAGATAAGCCTATTAAGGGCCATAACCTTATGCAGGCCATTGCAAGAGTTAACCGTGTATGGCCAGGTAAAATCGGTGGACTTGTGGTGGACTATTTAGGCGTTGCAGGTGCATTGCGCGACGCGATGGCCGATTATACTCGAAGTGGCGGCGAAGGTATTCCACAGCTAGATATATCAGAAGCTATAGCACAGATGAAAATGCGCTACGAAATAGTGCGTGACTTGTTCGGCACTTTTGACTATAAGAAATACTTTAACGCACCAACAAATGAGAAACTTCAGATTATCCTTGATGCGGAAGAACATATACTAAGCATTGATGACGGTGAGAAGCGTATTAAGCAACATGTTCTGGAGCTTAGTAAGGCTTTTGCGCTTGCTATGCCGCAGCCTGATGCACTGGCAATTCGTGAAGAAGTAGCGTTTTTCCAAGCTGTTAAGGCACGCATAGAAAAAGTATCGGCTAGAAGTGGTGTAATTGGTGACGAAGAGTACAGGACGGCACTTAAGCAGATTGTCGACAAAGCAATTGCACCGGTTGGTGTTGTTGACGTATTTGAAGCGGCAGGTCTAGATAAGCCAGAAATATCGATTCTTAGTGATGAATTTTTTGCCGAAATACGCGCAATGGAGCGCAAGAATTTGGCAGTTGAAGCCTTAAAGAAACTACTTAACGATGAGGTTAAGGCTAAGTTTGGCCGTAACGCCGTAAAAGATGCCAAGTTTTCTGAAATGCTTACAAAGGCGCTTAATCGATATAAGAATGGCACTATCGAAGCTGCACAAGTAATCGAAGAACTTATTGCTATTGGCAAAGATATCCGTGAGGCCGTGAATGCAAGCACTGAGCTTGGACTGACTGAAGATGAAGTAGTTTTTTATGATGCACTAGTTGATAACGGTAGCGCTCAAGAAGTCATGGATGATCAGCAACTCAGAGAAATTGCCAAACTATTGGTAGAACAAGTACGGCGTGATGCTTCTATTGACTGGCAGTTCCGCAAGAGTGTACAGGCTAAACTACGCATTAATGTAAAGAAAACTTTGGCAAAATACGGCTACCCACCGGATCAGCAAGCTATTGCCACTGATTTAGTTCTAGAGCAAGCAAAAAGATATGGCAACGAGTGGAGCCGCCAAGCTAAAAACTCCTAAGGTGCTTTCCTATATAGTTTGACCTTAAATGCTTAGACATATTTTGAATTATTAAGGTAATAGGCTTAGTTATTAGGCCATCATAATCTTATAATGTTATTAATATGGCAAATCAAGAAATCTCTATGGAACCGCTGCTCCACTTTATTAATGAAAAAGGCACTTACGTAGCTGAATACATACCCCCGAACCATACCGTACTCATGAATTGGTTAAGGTGGAAATTAATAATATTGCGCGATCACTTTGGTAAAGATTTCTACTACTGGGACATTCGCCACCTTCACCATCATGAATTTAGAAAAACAGCAGACATAGAGTTTGTTCTACACGTTATAAAAGATCATGACTACAAACCTAGCGACCCAACCGAAAAAAAGCACTTTGATAAGGCATGGAAGCTTTATGGTACTGAATTACAATATGTTCTAGAAGCTTTGGCTAAAGACGAAGGCAAAGAACTAGAAGACAGCAAGATTGTTCGTAGTCACCACTACGCTCATGCCTATAAAGACAAATGGTTCCCTAAACACACTGAACCGGAAACCAAACTTACTTATCATGGTGTTAAATTCTATGAAATGGCTAATTATTTCGAACAAAGCATAGGCCAGGAAACAATTCGCTTAAATGCATACTTGGTTGACCATGGACTGGACCCTAAAACGGGTAAAAAGCTAAACGACACTAAACCCAAGACTGCAAAACAAAGCAAAAGATCATCTGACGAACGCAAAAAATAGGTATTTTTAAGATTCTTAAGCTTGGGCTTTAACCTACGTTGAACGATAATATAGGCAACAATGAATATGAAAATTGAACCGCAACTATATTGGCCAGAGCATAGGGTGTATTTTGTCGCTACTTTAGCACTATTCCCCGAAAAGCTTCTTGGGCACGAGGTTAATCCTTTGTTTTACACGCCATATTTCATAGGCACAGACATGAAATTTATCAATCTAGAGCTTAACGAGTACCGTAAACTAGGCCTTATAGACTACGAAAGTACAGGCGCACTCTACAAAATAACAAGTGTAAACAGCAAGAAAGCCAATAGCGTCCTAATAGAATACTTACGTCAATGGCAACAAGATAAACTACTTTCATTACCTGCCAATAAGCCACCAGATTTTATGCGCCAAAAATCGTTGCTAATCGATGCAGTTGCACTAGCTTACCCTAATAATATAAATGAACCACGTATTACACTTAAGAATGTATATGGTGATCCCAGTGCCCTCGAGTATGCACCAAAGTTCTGGGAGTTAGTCCTGTCGTGGCAACTGCTCGATAAGCAAGTGAAAATTACTTACATGGCTTACGGGCGGCGCAACGATGGAATGTATGATGATGACGCTCAACCCTTAATTGACTTTACGATTACAGACAATACGCTAGTAACTGATATTAAGCGGCTTGGCACAAAAAGACCAAATACTGTCACCCCCACACCCCCATCCGATATTGTTCCGGTACTGGCAGACGGTGAAGGAACCAAACATGAGGGTCGAATCATTAAAGACGGACGTCTAATAATTATTTCAATAAGTGGTGACCAAAACTACACAATTGCACAACTTGAAAAAGGCGGTTCTTATGATAGATTCATGAACTATGTGCTTGACGAAGAAAATGCTGGGTTTAGTATAGGCATAGACGACATAAAAGCGCTTAAGGGAACACTGCAATCCGCTAAAGACATATCAGAACTTATACGACATAGTGGATTTAATAAGCAGATGAAGCTTGCGTTTTTCCCAAAAAGTAAGAACGGAAAGATCCAATTTACACCAGTTGCCATGCTGAATGACAAACAGGTTGAAGCAGTCAAGAAACAATCTAATAATGTGAAAACAAAAAATCGCGAGTAAATCGCGAGAAAAATCGCGAGTAAATCGTAAGCCGTCACAAGCGGCTTTTTTGTTACCCGCATAAATATCGTGAGGCTATCGGGAGTTTTGCTTTTAGCTATCCCCGCAGGATTAATCTGGACGGTATGAGATTAAGCAGCCAACAAATTAAAGAATTGCAAGCACTTCTGAGCGAGCTACACGGACTGGAATTGACCGATGAGCAAACGCAAGAGGCTGGCCTTGCAATTATGCGATTTACGCTTGCTAAGGCTCAAAAGCAGCAAGAATTAACTAATAATACGGAGGTTAGCAACAATGGCTGACATTACTAATGCGCCAGAATCGGCGCCAGACAATAAAAAACCTAAACAAAAAAAGATTAAGCAAAGCGAAGACCCAATAGCAAAACGTGAACGTGAGCTGGAAGCTGAGTTAGCTGAAATCAACGCAACGATAGATATTTCGCAGTTTAGTGAAATGACGGTTGAAGATGTCATGGAAGTACTATCTTTGACTATTAAGGATGATAACGAAAACAAGGCTATCGGCTTTTTAGGGATGCTTAGTGCGTATACGTCCGAAGACCAAATTAACATCAGCTTTAACGCACAAAGCAGCTCTGGTAAGACATATTTAACAAGTGAAATTGCAAAGCTATTCCCTGAAGTCGACAAAGTACCATTGAGCGGCGCTTCCCCTACGTCATTCTTTTATAGTAGAGGCGTGAACGATGTTGAGCGTGGAGCAAAAGTGGTATCGCTTGAGCGCAAGATATTACTACTGTATGAACAGCCTAATCCGCTTCTACAAGAAAAACTGCGGGCACTGTTATCTAAAGATGACCGCGAATTACACTACAAGATGACCAATAAGAATAAAGGCTCTAACCGTACTGAGCATGTCATTCTGCGTGGTTTTCCGGCAACAGTCTTCTGTTCTGCAAATATGCTACTGGATGAACAAGAGGCAACACGGTTTTTGCTACTTAGCCCTGAAGTTAGTGAAGCAAAGCTGAGTAGTGCAGTACATCTTGAGGTGCGGCGTAGCGCAGACAGAAATGCCTTTAATCAATGGCTAGAAGAACAACCTGCTCGTGCAGAACTTAAAAAGCGCATCATTGCCATACGCTATGAGCATGTAGAAAGCATAGTAGTGCCGAGCAAAGAAGCGATCGAAAAGCGTTTTCGAAATGCTTTCCCGCGGCTGAAGCCACGTCATGCACGTGATATCCGACACTTAATGGAATTGATAAAGGCGATCGCACTACTAAACGTATGGTTTCGGAAACAGCCGGACGGCACAATTTTGGCGAGTCAGTCTGACATAGACCAAGCTTTTAGATTATGGGCGGCTATTGCTACAAGCCAAAACTTGAACGTACCACCAGCCGTCCTGCATTTTTACAAGAAATATATATTACCTGCATGGATGAAAAAGTACAGCAATAGTGATTACCAGCTGGCTATGAAAAATGGTGTCATTGGGCTTAGTCGTCAGGATTTGAGTAACTATTATCTGCGTGTTGAAAGTGCGTTACTAGACGACGAGCGACTACGCAAGCAGATTTTACCACTACTCGAAAATAGTGGTTTTATAACTCAGAAACAGCCTGAAGCTGGAGACAAGCGAAGTCTACATATCTATATAAAAGTGTTCTTAGATGAACAAGGCAACCTCATTACTGACAATATAGGTAGCGGTGGTGTGGGTGTAACACCAATACGTCTAGGTGGAGAGTGGTAACCATCACCTGTATTTAAAAGTGATATAATAGAAATGTTCACATTTTCAGTTATAACGCACAAAGTGTTTTTATTTTCAGACCCGTAAGGGCGGCTTGGTATCTGAAAGTGGCTTTGTGCTACTGGAAGTGTGAACAACCGAGTCGCCCTTTTAGTTTGGAGCTAAAACAATGAAACAATTACGATACATAGGATACGTCCGCAAGTCTACAGAAGACGAAGAGCGCCAAGTGCTATCTAAAGAAGCGCAGCGCGATAAGATACGTGAGCGATTTAGCGACTTAAACATAGTAGACATATTAGATGAAAGCAAGAGTGCTTTCGACCCTGATAAGCGCCCAGTATTTGCCTCTATACTTAAAATGATAGACGAAGGTAAAATAGATGGCATTTTAGCATGGCACCCTGATAGGCTATCGCGTAATGCGGTAGACGCAGCAGCAATAAGTCACAGAGTCACCAAAGGTAACCTAAAAGAATTAAAATTTGTAAGCTTTAATTTTGATAATTCGCCAGAAGGCATGATGATGCTGCAGATGACTATGAGCCAGTCACAATATTTTTCTGCAAAGCTCAGTAAGGACGTAAAGCGTGGTAATGAAACAAAGCGCAAGAATGGTGGTTTAACAGGCGTTGCACCGCAAGGCTACTTGAACGATATAGCAACGCATCGCGTAGTGAAAGACCCTCTACGCTTTCCGCTAGTCCGGCAAGCTTTTGATATGTTCCTAACAGGTGAGCATAGCGTGCAAGACATTTTACGCACGATGAATGATGGCTGGAATTACCGCACTCCAAAACGTAGCAAATCTGGCGACAGGCCACTGTCTAGGTCTGCTCTATACGGCATCTTTAAAAACGAACGGTACGCAGGTTTAGTGCCCGATCCGTATGATCGCCAAACGTTTTACAAATCTGAGTTTCCAGCAATGATTACTCAAGATGAATACGATAAGGTTCAGGCATTACTTGGTAGCCGAGGATGTCCACGTCTTGCAACCCGCAGAGAATTCGCTTTAAGGGGCTTTATAACGTGTGGCCAGTGTGGATGTATGATTACGGCGCAAGTCACCAAAAAACGTCTTAAAAACGGTGGTGAGAGCCTACACAGGTATTATCACTGCACGGGTAAGCGCGGTGGCTGTATACAGGTAAATAAGTATGGCTATAAAAAAGAAGAAGCACTATACGATGAGTTAAATGTTTTACTAGACAGCTATGAATTATCGCCCAAGCTCGAAGAGTGGGCAATGGACACGTTTAGGGAGATGGCAGACGAAGAAATAAAAGACAGAAATGATGTTAAAACAATGCAGCACGGCACTGCAAATAGCTTAGAAAATCAGCTAGATAATTTGCTCGACATGGCTAGTAAAAAGCTAATAGATGAAGCCGAATATGAACGAAAAAGCACCCAACTTAAAATAGAACTTAAAAGCATACACGAAGAGCAAGCAGCGACGGCATATCGCATAGAAAATTGGTACGAGTTTGCCACAAAAACCTTTGAACGACTAACGAATGCAACAGAGAAATTTACAGACGGCAATATACTAACCAAAAAAGACATACTGCTCTCTATTGGTCAGAACCCTGTACTCTACCAAGGAAAGCTGCAGATAACACCTAATGAGTGGCTCGAACCGGTAAGAAATAACGCTAAATCACTAAGAGATAGATTAGATAAGGTTAGAACCTTGCCAGAACAGATGAAAAAAGCCTCCGAAGAGGCAATTTGTCTTGAATGGCAGGGGAGACAGGGATCGAACCTGCGACCAACGGTTTTGGAGACCGCTACTCTACCAGCTGAGCTACTCCCCTTTGATAAGTTCTTTCAGCGTGGCAATTTGCACACACGACCTCGCATTTTTTTAGCTCTTCTTGTAATTTTTTTAAGTTATTCGAACTCACGAGGGTACTAATATGATACTTTTTATCTCTAATGTGGTCAAACTGCATCACATAATATGGATATTGTGCATTACAATCTAGGCAAGGTCTATTTTTTTCCTTACGAATGTATGCGCGCAGTTTCTCCTTAGCGGCAATTGCGTTTGCAATATATTTATCTTTATTCTTCAAATAATGTTTGCGTCCACTTATAAGTCTTCGAGGATCATTAGGATCTTTATAGGCCATGGAATCTAGTATAACTTATTGTTTTGGAGGCCTTCATACTAACCGTTGCACTATGCCCCTTAAGCAGGTACACTGGCTGCTATTTTACAGTATGAAACCGTTTATGTCATCTGTTAAACACTTTTAATAACACTTAAAATCTGCTATACATATATGGATGAGTAAACTTCAGCTAAACGAACCGGTATTATTTTTACTTTACGGGTATCCTGGAGTTGGTAAAACCTATTTTGCTCGCCAACTAGCAGAAGAAATTGGTGGTGCTCATATTCAAGGAGACAGAATTCGCTTTGAACTATTTGAAGAACCTCGTTATGACCGCCAAGAAAACGAATTGGTAATGCACCTGATGAATTACATGGGCGAGGAATTTCTAAAAGCTGGCATTCCAGTTGTTTACGACACTAATGCTATGAGGCTCTCACAGCGCCGCACTTTGCGTGATTTAGGCCGACGTGCCAAATGTCAATCATTAATTGTTTGGCTGCAGGTAGATTTAGAGAGTGCCTACGTAAGAGCATCAAAGCGCGACCATCGAAAAACAGACGACAAGTATGCTCAGGAAATGAGCGAAGAGATGTTCCAAAGATTCACTGGCTATATGCAAAATCCCAACCCTACCGAGGAGTATGTTGTAGTTAGCGGCAAGCACACCTACCACACTCAGCGCGGTGCACTTATGAAAAAACTCTACACAATGGGTCTGGTGTCGACTACCACGGTCGCAAGCGGCGTTGTCAAACCCGGGCTAGTCAACTTAGTGCCTGGGCGGGTAGATCAAAATCGGCGAAATGTCATCATTCGTTAGATGACAGATAAAATAAACATAGATGGTATTGGCGACATTTGGTTGACATCCAGAAAGGGTAGTCGCAGCTTAAGGTTAAGTTTAAAGCCAGATGGCCGGGTTGTCTTAAACGTACCGAAGGGAATTAGCCGAAAAATAGCCGAAGATTTTCTTAATAGCAAATTGCACTGGATAATAAAAAATCGAATTAACCCCGACATATTAATTCAAAACCAGCAGATTGGTAAAGCTCATCGCTTGGCTTTCTACGTAAGCAAGGGCACCCGAGTGTCTAGCAGAATAATACAAAACGAAATAAGTATTTTTAGCGGACAGCTGGATTTTAACCACCCGGACGTACAAAAAGTAGTAAAAAACGTCGCCAAAAAGGCTTTGATTTTAGAAGCAAAGCAACTTTTACCGCAAAGACTGGAACATTTGGCGAAAAAGCATAATTTGGTCTATGACTCGCTTCAAATTAAACACCATAAGACTCGTTGGGGAGTATGTGACAGCCACAAAAACATAATATTAAACTGTTTTTTGCTGCAGCTGCCTTGGCATCTTATTGACTATGTTATTATTCACGAACTATCGCATACTGTTCATATGTCGCACTCAAAAGATTTTTGGATTTATGTTGAAAGTTTGTTGCCAAGTTTTAAAGATTTACGCCGTGAGCTAAAACAATATCGGCCTAGTTTTTGACCCAAAGCATAAGCCTAACATACAATACCTATATGGACGTAAATAACCCAAGCCTGCCCTTAGCTCAAAACTTGGACCACGAACGGCTGACCAGTTTAATAAACAGCATGGCCGACGGTGTGATGGCAGTCGATGAAAAATGTACAATCGTGCTCTACAACGGCGCAATGTTGAACATATTAGATGTTAACAATTCCATGGTTGGCCTGCCATTAACAAATTTTTTAAAACTATTCGATAAAAACTCTCAACCAGTTGATGTTAAAAGACTTATTTTCGAAGCCAAAACAGCCTCAAGTTCTAGGGACTGGTTAATTCATTATCCAGACGGCAGCCAAGCTAATTTATATATCAGCATAGCTCCGGTACGGCTTAGCTATGGGCAAGATGGAATGAAAGGCTACGTAGTTTTGGTTCGCGATATTACCCGTGAAAAATCACTCGAGGAAGAGCGTGATGAATTTATTAGTGTAGTCAGTCACGAACTTAGGACACCGATTGCGATAAGCGAGGGCAACATCGGCAATGCGGCTTACTTGTTTAACAAAAGTGGTGTTCAAAACGACAAGGTAAAAGAAGCGTTAAAGGTAGCTCATGAACAAATTAATTTTTTGTCGGCTATGATTAATGATCTTGCAACGCTTTCCCGAGCCGAAAGAGGCAAATTAACAGTCGAGATTGAGTCAATTAATATCTCTCAATTAACAAATGAATTACATGCAACATACAAGCCGCAAGCTCAGGCCAAAAACCTGGATTTTAGCGTAAAAATTGATCCAAAATTAGAAATCTTAAATTCTAGCAAGCTGTACGTAAGAGAAATAATTCAGAATTTTGTTACAAATGCTATTAAATACACCAATTCTGGACATGTATTACTATCGGCACAAGCAAAGCCAAATGGCGTTGAGTTTACAGTTAGCGACACCGGTATAGGTATTAGCAAGGCCGATCAGGAAAAAGTTTTTGACAAGTTTTTTAGGAGCGAAGATTTTCGAACTCGCCAAAGTAGCGGTACCGGTCTGGGGCTTTATGTAACTATGAAGTTAGCAAAGCTTTTACACGCAGAACTAACGCTATTAAGCGAACTAGATAAAGGTACAACGTTTACAATCTTTATTCCAAATTTGACTAATGTTTAGCTGTATTAATGTCAGTCAATTTTGGCATATGTGAATATACATGCATTACTGGGATACAAATGTTTCGATCTTTCCAAAGTATCTCTGAAAATTCGTATTTATACATCGAATATATTCCTAAAATTAGTTCTGTCACTATAACAACCGGAAAATTCATCATAGCCAAGACAACGTTTGCAGGATTGCTGACGTAAACTACCATAATATGGGTAATTATTAGCAGCAACGTTGTTAATATAGATAGTTTTGCCATAACCCCATTACCGGTTACAAGAAATACAAAGACTTGAACAATTGGCAACAGTAACAATGATAGTTCTACAGTCGTTAGCAATAACACGATTTCGGGTCTTTTGTGGGCTTGAGGATAGCGCATTCTGACGGCTGTTTCGCGCTGGTCCCGATATGTTTTATAAGTCTGTACATCCAATTTTTGATCATGACGGAAAAATTTATATAATTTTTTAGCAAATAATCGCCTGGCAAAGTAAGCTTCCGGCAATATAGATCGCTTTACGGCATCAAATCCACCCATATTTTTTAGAGCCCTGTTTTTTATTAGCCAAACGGTGCTAAGTACAGCCGGACGACCCATAATATTGCGTGGCAACACTAATTCCCACCAATACCTAAGCGGCTGAATTAACGAAGTAGACGGCGTACTAACATGCCGCACCGGTAAAACACTTAACATATCGATTTTTTGAACGTAAAGTGTGTTAACCATCTCTCTGATGGTTCCTGGCCCAAAGCGAGTGTCGACTCCACAGAATAAAATTAATTCGCCAGAGGCTTCGTTTAGAAGTTGCTGATATGCAAAATTTTTATCTAGCCAATTATTGTCTGCTGGATGACCCAGCAAAAATCGCACCCCGTCTTGAGCAAAAGACTTGATAACCTCGGCGGTTTTGTCTTGAGAGCAATCATCTAATACTAAAATCTCTAGTTTTGGGTAATCGTTGGCTATTAGTCCACGCAAGCAGTTTGTTAAGTCGGCCGTTTCATTTCTGGCAGGTATTGCAACCGTTACTGATGGAAGCTCTTTGTCCGCTAGGTATCCAGTTAATTGTTTCCGGCGGTAGCTCAACAAATTAATGATAAGAATGACTAAAATAGAAACGGCCGCTACAAGCTGTAATGCAACAAATGTAAGTAAAAAGCTGTTAAGTTCGTTAATTCTTAGTAGATAAAATAGGCTAACAATTAACACAGTTGCTAAAAGCAGGTGTAAGCTAGTACGTTTACAAACACGCTGACGGTAAGCATTGTGCATTCGACCTTTTAAAAATCTGGCTATGTTCACGCCCCTGAATAAACCGACTAATAGCAACAATCCAATGAGTGTAACCGACCTACTATTTATAGCCAACAATTCTGCCGCGATTAGCGACATTCCTGCCAAAATTGCTAAAAGTTTTTTGAGAAAAGCTGGGGGTATTAGGTAAAATACTAATTCCAGAATAAAACTTAAAATCAAAGTATAAATCATGACTAGATTAATGATAACCTTTTTTGAACTAAATTTTCAGCTATTGACTAAAATTTTTATATCATCTATGCTTGACAAGTGCAGATCTACAAATAGTAGGTCTTTTTAATTGGAGATTTAATTAACGTGGCCAAGAATCCGATAAAGAAAAAGCCAGAAACCCTGCGCCAACAAGCTCAGGCTGCTTCGTCTGCAAAGCCAAAACCAAGGCGTTTGAAGCAAACGGCTAGCAAAGTAACTAAACCCATAGGCAAGGCCAGAACTTTTGGCCAAAAAGAATATTATCTGCCCTTACCAGACAATCGTTTGGGCCAATTTCTAAACAAGCGCCGTAGATTTATCCCTAAATACTTCCGAGACGCGTGGGCCGAGGTTCGCCAGGTAAAGTGGCCTAATCGCCGCGAGACCCTGCGTTTAACGCTGGCAGTTTTTATATTTGCTGTTAGTTTTGGCCTTATTGTTGCGGTCGTCGATTTTGGGTTAGAGCGTACCTTTAAACAATTACTACTCAAATAAGGAAAGGTTGATTTGATTCATGAGTAAAAGATACGATTCTCAAAAACAGTGGTACGCCATTCACACCTACAGCGGTTATGAAGAAAAAGTTGCTGAAAGTATTCGCCAACGTGCCGAAAGTTTAGACATGAAGGACAAAATCTTTCAGGTTTTAGTACCAAAAGAAAAGATGATTGAAGTAAAAAACGGCAAGCGAAAAGTTGTTGAAAAGCGAATTTTCCAGGGCTATGTGTTGGTGCAAATCAAAATGACTGAAGATGCCTGGTATATCGTACGAAACACTCCCAGTGTTACTGGCTTTGTAGGTAGTGGTAGCGAACCAACTCCGATTAGTCCAGAGGAAATCGAAAAAATCATGAAACGAATGGGTCGCGCTGAACCGAAGCACAAGATTGACTTTAATATTGGTGAGGTAGTAAATATTACAGATGGACCGTTTAAAGGTTTTGACGGTAGTGTTAACGAAATTGACCCCCAAAAGGGCAAGCTTAAAGTACTTGTGAATATGTTCGGTCGCGAAACTCCGGTTGAACTCGACAGCTTACAGGTAAAACGAGTATAGAAGCGAACCACCGGAAAGCGGAGACTCCTCAGAAGTTATTGAGTTCTTAATTGGTGGTGGCATGATTTATTCTGGAACTATTTTGGGAATTTTGATTGGCGGAGATTCAGCACTAAATCAATCCTTCTCTCAAAATCAAGCAAAAACTTACCACCCATTAGCAAATCTAGATAGACAATCTGAGTAATAATTGCTATAATTAACAGGTTACGCACAAGGGTTACAAGCTTCAGTAACCCAAAATGCAAGGAAATAGGAGTTTACCATGGCCGAGAAGGTCGTAAAAGCTAATTTAAAGTTGAAAATTCGTGGCGGACAAGCAAGTGCTGCACCTCCTGTCGGCAGTACACTTGGTCAATACGGAGTGAATATGATGGACTTCATTAACCCATTCAATGAAGCAACTAAAGAATACCAAGGAAAAATGGTCACAGCCCATATTACAATTTATGACGACCGCACTATGGCATTTAGGGTTGTTGGTGAACCAACTGATGACCTGATTCGTGCCAAACTTGGTATCCAAAAAGGGTCTGGCAAGCCAAATAGTGAAAAGATCGAGAAGAAATTAAGCGACGCGGCACTAACTGAAATTGCCGAAGCTAAAGCTCGAGACATGAATACCGACGACATTCCTGCTGTTAAAAAGATAGTGGCTGGCACCGCCCGTAGCATGGGTGTGGAGGTTGAAGCTTAAGTGACAACCGGGGAAAATTGGTTTTCACTTCCACACGATGTCGAATTTCCAGGTTGGGCAGAACGCATGATTCTGAACGGCGCAAGTTCAAAAACAATTGACGGCCATATAAATACTGCACAGAGGCTTTACGAACTATCTAAACGTGGTGCTGCTGAGGCATATTTACAGGCACTTGGCATACCAACAAGCGTATTAGTAGAAGTAAAACCCGTATACGACGAAAACGGCTACCCAACGGCTGAACTTATTTCACGAGCCCAAGCAGCAAGGGAAAATTTGACTCCCGGGGAGTTATTGCCAACAGCATTTTCAGACGCTTTGTTTTTTGAAGGCGATAGCCAAGTTACGGACGGTAAATAAGTACTAATTTAATATTTGTGGGACTCGCTGGACAGCGAGGTTTGTACCACGAAGGAGATAACCCATGGCAGAAGCCAAAAAGACTATAACTAAAAAGAAAACTGAAGAAATAGTAATTGACGCTTCTTTAGCTAACGAAGCAGTTACAGAAATTGCTGAAACAACAGATGCAACTGTAAAAAAGAAGGCTACCGCCAAAGCTGGCAAACGCAGTGAAAAAGCTATTAAGGAAGTAGAAAAGAAGGTTGCCAAAGAAGAGCGAAAAGCAAAAGCTAAAGAAGACGCTGTCGAGGCTGAATCTAAACCAAAATTGCTAACAAAACCAGCCAGAACACGACTGGAACGCCGCAGTAAATCATATAGAAAATCGGCCGAACTAATCGAAAAAGATAAAGAGTACACACTCCCAGAGGCAATTGAATTGGCGATTAATACTTCGACAGTCAAATTTGATGCCAGTGTGGAGCTTCATCTTCGTCTAAACGTTGACCCGCGCCAGGCCGGCCAAAACATTCGCCAAACTGTGGTATTGCCAGCTGGTAGTGGTAAAACAGTAAAAATTGCCGTATTTGCTGATGCCGATGATGTAGCCAAAGCAAAAAAGGCTGGAGCTGATATTGCCGCGAGTGACGAATTTATGCAACAACTCGATAAATCAGAGCTAAATTTTGATATTTTGATTGCCGCGCCAGCTTTTATGCCCAAACTTGGTAAGTATGCCAAATTACTGGGTCCGAAAGGCTTAATGCCCAACCCAAAAAGCGGTACTGTAGCTACTGATATCACCAAAGCTGTAACCGAAGCTAAAGCTGGTAAGGTAGAGTACCGAGTTGATAGCACCGGTATTATCCACCTAAGCATTGGCAAAGTTAGCTTTGGAACTGACAAGTTACTCCTTAATGTTAAGGCAATTTTTGAAAGTATCAGATCGGCTAAACCTGCCAGTGTTAAGGGAACTTTCGTGAAAAGTATCTATCTCGGCTCGACTATGGGCCCAAGTATTCCTCTGCTGCACAGCGAACTGTAAATAGCATTCGGTATATCTTTTAGATCTGCCCTTTGGTAGACTTTTCTAGATTAGATTTATATATAGTCGACATATTCTGCAAAAATACAACAAAAAAGATCACCACGGGCTTGCGTCATGCTTTTGTCAAATCGTACAATATAGTTTGATTTGGAGGGAGACGAGTAAACTTGGGGGTTTATAGCAACTCGCAAATACGTGAAGCAATAAAATCTGGGCATATTGTTTGTACACCCTTTAACCCTAAACATATAAGTCACGCTAGCTTAGATGTCACACTAGGCCATTACTATTACAGAACTGAGCGGACTAATGATCGAACCATATATAACCCGTTTGACCGTGAGGACGTAGAGCGCTATTTTGATGGACCATACAAGGCACTAAGTCACGAGCAATGGTGTAAATTGAACGGCATGCGATTGTTAACCAATATTCCGCCAGAGCATCCGGTAATTGCTCTTAAGCCAGGTGAACGAATACTGGCTCACACGCACGAGTTTTTTGGAATATTACCACCAGGTGCACCCGAATTAAAAAGTCGTTCTAGCTGGGGTAGGAACGGTATTGCGGTATGTTTTGACGCAGGTTGGATAGACCCAGGTTATATAAATAGACTTACCTTGGAGATTTTTAATTTAAATCAGCGAGAAACTGTTCTTTTACCGGTGGGCGAACGAATTGCCCAGGCAATATTTCACCAAACCGGCCCAGTTGAAGGCAACTATGGCGCTGGCCGAGATAGTGGTTTTAGCGGTAAATATCAATCCAGTACAGATTTAGAAACATTAATTAAAATATGGTCACCAGATATGATGTTGCCGCAAGCTTATCGAGACACCAGGCAATTACCTATCAAAATTGAAGGCTTAAGTTATGAATAAAGGCAAATACATAGTTTTAGAAGGGCCCCAAGGCGTAGGCAAGACCGTTCAGCTTGGTCACCTAGCTAATCGCTTAAAGAGTGCTGGATTACCTGTTAGATTGCTACGTGAACCCGACAGTCAAAGTCATCTGACGGCCCGAGCCATTAGGCAGATTACTCAAGACCCACATTACCCCTTAAATACAAAATCCGAGGTACTACTTTATAATGCCGCCCGAGCACTGTCTTTGGACGTTATTAGGCAGTGTGTTGATTCTGGCATAATTTGCTTGGTAGACAGAAGTTATTTATCCACTTTGGTTATGCAGTTTTATGGTAGAGGTGATATTGCTAGCTACGAAAGTATCGAGCAAATAATAAAATTTGCTGTCGGCGAGAATGAACCTGATCTGACGGTTATTTTAGATGCACCTGTGAACGTTATTCAAGAGCGAACACGCAGCCGGTTTAGTGCTGAAAGATTTGACAACCTTGATGTGGAATTTTTAGAACGTTGTCGAACGGGATATTTACTAGAAGCTAAAAAGCGTAATTTTCCAGTAGTTTTTGCTACAAAATCAATTGAAGAAATTACTGATGATATCTGGCAACTAGTCACACCAGTCTTGGCGACCAGACAAGCCGCTAAACATGAAACACCAGCTGCCAGTGTTGCTGAAATATTGCAAAAAAAACCCCTAAATTCCGCACCGCTGCAAGCACCACCTATAACTTTCACGCAAAACATTCCTACAGATCCATATCTAGAAAAACTTAAAAACGGGACTTACAAAATAACACCGAGTGGATACAAATACTTAGAGAATACGGTAACAAATATCGATAGTAATGTTTATGGGTTCACCGACAAACTGAGTACTTCAACTATAGCCGCAGCCATGGCCAGACTGAGTCGACGGGGGGATGATATGCGAATCACTATTTTAGATGAATTTACCGAACGAAACGGAAAAGACCAGCAGTTACTGAATCGCGTAATTACGGCATATGGCGATGATTCTGTACAGCAGTTGGTTGGCCAGCACCTGGTTGTCGAAAACGCTTCGAATTTACTAACTAAAAAATTGGAATGGGGTCGTTTAGCGGCTTACCTAGAACAAAGCACGAGGTACATATTTTTCGACCAAAAAGACCAAAACGGTAATTATAAATATTTCACGCCTGCTTATTTAAAAGATAGTGTTAAAAACAATTATAAAATACAAATGGACACAATATTCGATAAATATTCCGAGCTTGTCCACAAGTTGACAGATTACGTCAGAAAAACAAGTACTGAGTCAGCCGAAAATCGTGACACAGCTTGGAAAGCCGCCACCAGAGCGCAAGCCTGTGACGCAGCACGCCCTGTCCTGCCAGTAGCAACAACTTCTACAGTAGGAATTTTCGCATCAGGTCAAGCCCTGGAAAGTTTGATTATGCACCTAAGAAGCGATGAATTACCCGAAGCGAACGAAGTGGGCCAAAATTTACTTGCCGAAGCTCGAAAATCTATACCAGTATTTCTAGAAAGGGCTGACATACCAGAAAGAGGTTTAGCTTGGCAAGGTTACCGCGCTGAAACCTTTCAGGCCGTAAAAGCAACTGTAAATAATAATATTAAATCAAGAACTACTGACTTTTCCGAACCAGTCAGATTAAACGAATATTGGCCGAAAAATGAGCTAGACCTATTACCCGATATATTATATGAACACAGTGATTTATCGCTAGAAGAATTAAAAAAAGAAATTTCAGGTTGGAGCTACCAAAAACGTGAAAAAGCCTTTAAAACATATTTTGGCGAGCGATTTAATAGGCGCCACAAGCCTGGACGTGCCATCGAAAAAGCTCACTACAGCTGGGATTTAGTGTGCGACTATGGTATTTTTCGTGACCTACAAAGACACCGCATTGTTGACGCACTGGAATGGCAGCAGTTATCGCCGCGTATGGGCTACGAAATTCCAGAATTAATCGAAAAAGCTAGTTTACAAGAAATTTATCAGGATTGCTTTGACATTAGTTTAGAGCTTTACAGTAATTTACAGTCAGCAGGCTATCTGTTAGAGGCTCAATACGCAACTCTTTTAGGGCACAAAATGCGATGGAAGGTAACATATAACGCCAGGCAAGCATTTCACCATCACGAACTACGCACTACGCCACAAGGCCATCCGGGTTACCGAAAGTTGGTAAATTTAATGCATGAAAAACTTTGCGAAGTACACCCATTAATTGGCGAATCAATGAAATTTGTAAATAGCGACGAAGACCCCGAACTAACACGATTAGCTGCAGAACGCTACACCCAGCAAAAGTTGCAGCACATCGAATAAGTTAATTTGGAGGAATAGGGTTTAATTGTAGTGGCAAGGGGCAGGGAGATAATACTCCTTTTCGGCGAGGTCGACAGACCTACAAGCCTAGCCCCGTGGCCATGCTAACAATTAACTCGCGTACTCGATGAATCGAACTGACTTACCACGATTTATTACGATTACGAGGCCGTAAATCTGGCGAGTTCGCTCGATTCCGAGCAGCTGGCAGATTCGCGCCATCGAAAGTGTCTCGCGTGCCAAACAGAGAATGTATCGTGCTTTCTCGTGGTTGCCAGCGTCCCACTCTGCAGCTGCATCTCGAACAGCATCACTTGCAAAAAGGCCACACATTCTATTCCTCCAAAGTTCGTCTGGCAAAAATTGTTGCCAGAGGCTGGAAACCAAGTCCCCCCGCGGGAAATGGTAGGAGTTAATACTCCCCAAGCAGATTAATTAATTTAATTACTTCCGCTTGGCGAGTATTAAAATACCGGTGTCCATCTTTGCTGGAGACCGGTATTTAAGTTCTTTTAAACTAGTACTCCAACTACTAATTAGCAAATCACGAGCAACAGACCGCCGGGGCGGGTTGCCGTTGTTTTTGCAAATTTGTAGTTGAAGTAACTCACGAAATCAGAATATACGCCAATGAAATGTTCATGTCAAGCTAATGAGATTTCAGCCTACCCTTGACCCCAATCTGTTGATAGGATATAATGCTATGGATTTACCAAAGACCGTGACGAGCGCGAGAGCGAACATAAGAATGTCACCGAGGCCAATCAACAGCATTTTTGTTTTTGAGCACAAACCTCGAACTGTGAGTCTTTGGTAAGCCCAAAGACTTTTTTAGTTCTTATAAAATTCAGGTCGAGAATTTTTAAACCAATAAAGGAATAACCTAAATGGCATTAACGAAGCATAAAAAAAACGAAGTCGTTGAAGAAATTAGCCAACTATTGGCTAGTTCTAAGATGACTGTTGTTACTGCGTACAAAGGTACACCGGTTAAGGCTTTACAGCAATTACGAAGGCAAGCCAAAGATAACTGCACAACCCTGCAGGTTGTTAAAAATCGATTAGTAATTAAGGCACTTCAGTCGAGTGATTTACTTAAAGCTGTCGATACAAGTCAACTTACGGGCATGCTGTTATACGCTTTTAACAGCCAGGACGAAGTAGCGCCAGCCCAAGTTATCGCCAACTTTGCCAAGACACAAGATTCGTTGCAATTTGTCGGGGCAATAACCACCGAAGGTAATTTTATAAACGCAGACGAAGTAAAAGCCCTGGCTGCGTTGCCAAGCAAACCGCAAATAATTGCCGGTATCATTAACATTCTGAACTCACCGGTTCGGGAGGTAATTAGTGGCCTACAAGGTAATTTGCATGGCCTTTTGAACGCACTAGAAGCCAAAGCTAATTAATTAAAGGAGACAATATGGCAGATTTAAAGAAATTCGCAGAACAACTGGTTAATCTCAGTGTTTTGGAAGTAAATGAACTAGGTAAAATTTTAAAAGACGAATACGGTATCGAACCGGCGGCAGCGGTTGCAGTAGCAGCCGGTCCAGCAGCTGCAGGTGCAGATGCTCCAGCAGCCGATGAAGGCAAAGCCGAGTACGACGTTGTACTTAAAGACGCCGGTGCACAAAAAGTAGCAGTGATTAAGGCTGTTAAAGACGTAACTGGGCTAGGTCTTGGTGAAGCTAAAGCTATTGTTGACGGTGTCCCAAAGACTGTTCTTGAAAAAGCAAAGAAAGAAGACGCTGAAAACGCCAAAAAAGTACTCGAAGAAGCCGGCGCAACTGTCGAGCTTGCTTAAAGTAAAACTCAAACTTTTTCAAGTAAAAAACCGCTACGATTTTGTGGCGGTTTTTTTATCCACAGATTTTTAACTTGAAATTTTGACTTCCAGGGGGACTCGTGATACGGTATGGATGAAAAGGGAGCAAATAAAGGGAAAAAATGGCCGACCTTCCAGAGAAACAAATAAAACGCCTTAGGACATTAATTGCCGAAGCCGAGACTAGCCTTGCCGCTGCAAAAGAGCTACTTGTTAGTGTGATTGGCGATGACGACATAGTTTCTACTGTAAATCTTAAAGAAGAAATCCTCGGCAAAGTGATCGAGGGTGTCTTTGATGGTCAAAACATGATGGGCAGTGATGGCAAAACCTATCCAGTTCCAGCAAACTACGCTAGTAAATCTAAGTTGGTTCAGGGCGATATCCTAAAACTCACTATAGCTGACGACGGCTCTTTCATGTATAAGCAGATAGGTCCAATACCTCGTAAGCAAGTTGTTGGTGGATTAAAACAAGAAAATGGTCACTATTTCGTTGACGTGAATGGTAAAAACTACCGGGTACTTTTAGCAAGCGTTACCTACTTTAAAGCCAAGCCAGGAGATCAGGTGAGTGTTAACGTGCCCGAAGATGATGCTCACTCCGAATGGGCTGCCCTCGAAGCTGCGCTATAACTTTCAACATTTAAGCTAATTACACAACACACCTAGTGCAGTTTTGTTTATATAATGTAACTCAGTATGAGTGAGGTGTTGTACCGAAAATATCGTTCGGCGTCATTTGATGACGTTGTTGGGCAGCCGCATATTACAACTACACTTAAAAATGCCCTAAAAAATGGAAATATTGCACATGCTTATTTGTTTACTGGGCCTCGTGGTGTCGGCAAAACATCTGTAGCTAGGATCTTGGCATATCAGATAAATCATCTTGCGTATGAGCTAGGAAACAGCCACCTAGATATTATAGAGATAGATGCTGCCAGTAATCGACGGATTGATGAAATACGTGATCTGCGCGATAAAGTTCATATCGCACCTACCAGCGCAAAATACAAGGTGTACATCATTGATGAAGTACATATGCTGACCAAAGAGGCATTTAATGCACTTCTTAAAACTTTGGAAGAACCCCCAGCTCACGTAGTTTTTATTTTAGCCACAACCGAGGCGCATAAAGTACCTGAAACAATAATTAGCCGGACCCAGCGATTTAGTTTTAAGCATATAGACGTGCAAGTTCTTGCCGAACATCTTGCAGGTATTGCTAAAAAAGAGAATTTAATAATTGACGAGTCGGCTCTTAATATTATTGCTGAACACGCCAATGGTTCTTTTCGTGACGCAATAAGCATGTTAGACCAAATCAGGGGATTAAGAGAAGGTAAAATAGTCAGTAGTGACGTAGAGCAATTTTTAGGTATTGCACCTAAAGGGCTTTTGATAGAACTTTATAATTCGCTGTCAAATAAGCCCAAAGACGTTTACCAGGTACTTGCAAAAATACGCCAGCAAGGTATATTACCAGCGGCTGTTGCGCACCAACTATTAAATTACCTGCGAACAGAGACAGTTGAAGGAAATCTGCCAGTAAATTTAACAAATGAATATACAGAAATATCTAAGCAACTATTAGCTGTTGGTTATTCTCAGGCTCCTGAAACCGAATTGGAGATAGTATGTGTTGGCGCTGCGTTAAAAAATGTCGTTGTCGACGAAACATTACCTGAAGTTATTCAAGCTCCAGCAATCGTTAGCGAAACCGTTCCACCGCTAATAATGGGGGTCGAACAACCAAACAATGAGCTAGAAACATTAGGATCAATATTGCCTGAAATGCTGGAAACTTGGCAAAAGGTTTTAGCAGCAATAAAATCGAACCACAACACCTTGTACAGCTTTTTACGTATGGTACGTCCTGAGTTTGAGGATAACAAATTAACACTCTATGCTAAGTTTCCATTCCATCAAAAACGCCTCAGCGATTCTAAAAACCTAACAATCATCGCCGAACAGCTTGAAAAATTTAGTGATCAATCTTATGAAATTGTTTCTAGTTTAGATATTGAACCACCAGCTAGCGAACCCCAAAAAAACTCTGATAGTGACACAGTTGCTACCATTAGCAATATTTTTGGCGGCGGCGAGGTGCTAGAATCCTAAGTAAAGAATTAAATTCATGCAGCCAAAAGAATCTATTATTCCACCTCAAAATACCGACGCCGAAGCTAGTTTGCTTGGGGCACTCCTAATTGATGCCGATGCTATTGTTAAAATAGCCGACACTGTACACCCCGGTGACTTTTACGATGAACGCCACAAGCGAATTTTCGAAGCTGTAGTCCAGCTTTATGACAAACACAGCCCTATAGATGTACTAACACTTAGCAATCAGCTAAAAACTACAGGGTTTATCGACATGGTGGGTGGGGCAAGTTATATCACAGAATTAACCAACTTTGTGCCTACAGCCGCTCACGTCGAACAGTATGCTGAAATTGTAGCCCAAAAAGCCTTAAGACGAAGATTGATCAAAGCATCTCAAGACATAGTAAGCCTTGGTTACGATGAGTCTCGTAGTCTTCAGGAGCTTGTAGAAGAAGCTGAGACTAAGCTTTTCGAGGTCAGTCAGCAGCACGTTAAGCAAGATATAGCTAGTTTAGAGACAATTTTAGAGGAAAGCTTTGAAAGATTAGATGAGCTCCATAAAGACAAAGGTAAAATCCGTGGAATTCCAACAGGCTTTAAAGATTTAGACAACATTTTGGCTGGATTTCAGCGTTCAGACCTTATTATTTTGGCTGCCAGGCCATCGATGGGTAAAACAGCACTTGCACTAAGCTTAGCGCACAACGTAGCTGTAAAAGCCTCTACGCCGGTATTGATATTTAGCCTAGAAATGAGTAAAGAACAACTGGTCGACCGAATGTTGGCAAATGAGTCAGGGGTAGACGCTTGGGCGCTTCGTACGGGTAATCTAAGCGACAGTGATTTTGAAAAAATTGGTCAGGCCATGGGCACTCTTAGTGAAGCGCCGATTTTTATCGATGATACGCCAGCAATTACTGTTAGCGACCTTCGCACCAAAGCCCGTCGCGAATCTCACACAAGGCCGCTAGGGCTCATCATTGTGGATTACTTACAGCTCATGAGTGGTGGAAATCGATTTAGTAGCGATGGAAACCGAGTGCAAGAAATTTCAGAAATTTCTAGGGGGCTAAAAGGCGTTGCCAGGGAACTGAACGTACCGTTAATTGCTCTTAGCCAGCTAAGCCGATCCGTAGAAAGCCGCAGCCCTCAAATTCCGCAACTGCAAGATTTGCGTGAGTCAGGTTCTATTGAACAAGATGCCGATGTTGTCAGTTTTATTTACCGCGAAGAATACTATAATCCTGACTCTGATCGAAAAAATATCATGGACATTTTTATCAAAAAGCATCGAAATGGTCCGACCGGTGCTGTAGAACTTTACTTTGAGCGGGACAAACAAAGAATTCGTAGTCTTGATACAAAACACACCACTCCATTCGACAGCTAGGTACATCTGGCGTATACTCTTGATAGATAAATGCGTATCAGGGTAGGTAAAATAGCATCGCTGTCGTGGCGCGTGGCTCTTATCGGGCTTACGACCACTATAATTCTGTGGACTCTTTTTGGGTTTAGGCTGCGTAGTCTGTCGCCTGGGGTTTCACCTAAAGAACAAGAAATAGTCAGTAAGCAACATAGCCTAAGTATGATTATGAGTAATCCGGTTTATGCGCCGTACAACTCTTCGCAGTTAATATTGCAAAAAGTCAATAAAAGGTCAGTATTTGTTAATAGATTCGCTAGTGCATTAGTCGTAAGTAGTACTGTGATCGCCTTTTTTATACTGTTAATACATATAGCCACTAAAAGAATAGCTGTTTTTGGCACCTTATTGTTCGCGTCAAGTAGTTTTACCCTACACTTCGGAAGGTCCGGAACAACAGATATGTTGCCTTTCGTTTTCGTTCTATTCCTGGCAGGTTGCGCTCATTTGGCATACGGAAAAAAACTACATAAAACAGTCTTGGCAGGTGTGCTGCTCTGCTTTGGCCTTTTAATTTACGTTCCCGGTTTATTGTGGCTGCTAGTGCCCCTGCTTATTTGGCAATACAGACGAATACTGAGTGTCCTGCAAGAACAGCCTTTGTGGTTTATGCTAGGGTTTGTTAGTGTGGCAGTAATCAGTGTTTTGCCCCTAGTTTGGGGGACAATCACAAACCCCAGCTCATTATTAGAGCTTTTGTTAATTCCAGAACAATTGCCCAGTATAAAATCATTTTTTAACGGGTTTGGCTTACCGTTTCAGCACTTGTTTTTCAAACGCCAAATAAATCCTTCCTACTGGTTAAACCCGACACCTATACTCGATGCCACGCTAACAATTCTGTGCATGCTTGGCTTGTACGTCATATCTTTTCAAAAAAAACTGGACAGGTTTTGGTTTTTAGTCGTTAGTTTCATCATTGTCAGTGTATTTTCTGGCCTAGGGAGCATTGTACTTATGCCGGTGTTTGTTGTGCTTATTTATGTTGTTATAACTTTAGGACTCGCTTTAATTATGCAACAGTGGCAAACCGTGTTTCCGAAAAACCCATTCATAAAGTCGATAACTCTTAGTCTGAGCCTGGCGCTTGTGGTTGGTTCGGTTGGATTTCAAACAACTCGCTATTTTCGGGCTTGGGCAAATTCACCGGCCACAAAAAAAGCTATGGTTCAACCTCGTCCCTAATCTGTTACAATAAAAGCACTAAAAGGAGTTTTATGAGCCGATTTGATCAAGCTAAAATGCTGTTAAAAGTTAAAAAGTTGCAAAAAGAGCTAGAAAAAATGGTTATCAACGTCGAAAAAGGCGATGGAGCCATACGTGTCGAGATAACTGGTGACCAGAAAATCAAAAAAATACATATCGACCCTGAAAGCATTGATTTAGACGACATCGGGGTTCTAGAAAGATGGCTAGAAGATGCTGTTAAAGAAGCAGTAAGTAAATCACAAAAAGTTGCCGCTGAAAAAATGCAACCTATGATGGGTGCTTTGGGTGATTTAGGGCTCTAAGGTCGAAATAGTCGTAACAAATGCGAGTCTTGCCTAAAGCCCTCGAAGAATTAATTGACGCCCTTGGGGCATTGCCAGGTGTTGGGCCAAGAAGCGCCGAAAGATTTGCTTATTTTTTATTTAAGCAAGAACCGTCCGTGGCACGCCGTATAGCAAACGAAGCAAGCAAAATTCATCAAGAAGTTACATATTGTCCTAAAACTTTTGCCTTGATATCTATAAATGAATCAGTCAGTCCACTTTATGATAACTCCTCTAGGGATAAAAAATTAGTTGCCGTGGTAGCCGATCCTTTCGATATTGTAGCCCTAGAAAAAACCGGCCAATTTCATGGCACCTACCATGTGCTAGGTGGCTTAATTTCACCGATTGATGGTATTACACCAAACCAACTGCATATCTCAGCCCTAATTTCTCGGATAAAATCGGATAAAGTTAAAGAAGTAGTTTTAGCCACCAACGCTAGTGTTGAAGGCGAATCTACGGCTCTATACTTACAAAAAGAACTTAGCACTTTAGGCGTTAAGATAACACGTTTAGCACGTGGTTTGCCGGTAGGAGTAGACTTAGAATATGCTGATCAAATTACTTTGGGTCGAGCATTGGAAGGCAGGACCTTATTATGAGTAATATTAGCCCCCGTGATATTAGTGACCTGATTGCTAGTGCTAAAGTCATCGCAATTCTGCAAGCCGATAACCCTGATGGCGACAGTTTAGCGTCAGCATTGGCCCTAGAAGATATTATTGGTAATTGGGGTAAAGAACCTGTTCTGTATTGCGGTATGGATATACCTAAGCATTTGCAGCATTTAAGTGGTTGGGATCGAGTCCAAAAAGAAATGCCAAAAAATTTTGACCTTAGTATAGTGGTCGATTGTAGTTCCAGGAGTTTGTTTGAGATTGCCGATAAACGCGGTGAATTGACCTGGGTTTTTACAAAGCCAATGCTTATAATCGACCACCACAAAGTTGAAGTAACTCTGCCAGCCAAACATATTTACACACAAGAACAGGCTGTATCAACTGGTGAAATTATTTATGATCTAGCGAAAGAACTTGATTGGCAACTAAGTGACCACACTAAAAACATGATTACAGTTTCGATTTTGTCGGACAGTTTAGGTCTTATGACAGACTCTACGTCGCCGCACAGTATTAGGGTGGTGGCAGACTTGGTTGAGTCAGGTGTAAAACTCGCCGAATTAGATGATGCGAGACGTCAAACCATGCGAAAAAGTGAAGCCCTTACCCATTATAAAGGACAACTTTTGCAAAGAATTGCTTATACTCCGGATTACCGTATCGCACATATAACTATCCCCTGGGAAGAAATTGAACAGTTTAGTAGCGACTACAATCCATCGATGTTAGTAATAGACGATATGCGCCTAACAGAAGGTACCCACGTGGCAATAGCCTTTAAAACTTATAAATCTAGTCGTGTAACTGCGAAAATTCGCTGTAACTATGGATACCCAATAGCTAGAGAATTAAGTGAGCATTTTGGCGGTGGTGGTCATCCATATGCCAGCGGATTTAAAATTGATGATGGAACAAGTTTCGAAGATATCAAACAGAACTGTATAAATAAGGCATTGGAGCTTTTAGATGAAGTTAACCATGAAACTATATAACACGCTTAGTCGGCAAATTGAAACTGTTAACAAAACGCCCGAATTTAGCATGTATACTTGCGGACCGACAGTCTACAATAAATTACACATCGGCAATTGGGTAGCTTACATTAGGTGGGACGTCTTAGCGCGCACTTTAAGAGCTAATGGTTTTAAGATTAAGTGGATAATGAACATAACTGATGTCGGTCATTTGGTAAGCGACGCCGACGAAGGTGAAGATAAGCTAGAAAAGGGCGCCAAACGCGAAGGTAAAACTGCCTGGCAAATTGCCGATATTTATACTAAGGATTTCACTGGCGGAATTGAGCATTTAAATATAGATATTGATCCTCGTAATTTAGTACGGGCGACCGATCATATTAAGGAACAACTTAACCTGATAAAAGTATTGGAGAAAAAAGGTTACACCTACGTAATTGATGATGGTGTATATTTTGACACGTCGAAATTTAAAAACTATTCGTTACTTGCCAAGCTTAGTCTTGATAATCAAAAAGCCGGTGTTCGCGTAGTTGAAAATAAACAAAAGTTAAATCCTAGTGATTTTGCTCTTTGGAAATTTAGCCCAAAAAATAAAACACGCGATATGGAATGGGATAGTCCTTGGGGTAGGGGTTTTCCTGGCTGGCATCTTGAGTGTAGCGCTATGGCCATGAAATATTTAGGTTCTACTATTGATTTGCACGCTGGCGGCATCGATCATATCCCAATTCATCACACTAACGAAATTGCTCAAAGCGAAGCGGCTACCGGTAAGCAGTTTGCACGCATTTGGGTTCATGGCAACTTCTTGACAATAAATGGTACAAAGATTAGTAAATCACTTGAAAACGATATAACTCTTGATGATCTAAATACAAAGGGCTTTGGTCCGCTTGATTTTAGAATGTTTGTATTACAAAGCCACTACCAAACAGAAAGTAATTTTACTTATGAAGCTTTACAGGCTGCCGCCCAAAGATTAAAAATATTCCAAATGGCAGCTGACATGCGCTTTCAGGCAAACGAAAAATCAACCATCTGGCTTAACAAATCTGGTGTCATTAACGACTCTTTAAATGCCCTGTCCAACAATTTAAATTCGCCACAAGCCCTAAAAACCGTACATATGTTTTTTGACCAGGTAATTGATGAAGGAATTAATAAATCAGAGTTGGAATTATATAACGAAATTCTACTTGAACTTGATGATTTATTAGGGCTAAAGCTAACGATTTCCAAAGAAGTTTCGGCTAATATAAAAGAACTACTAAAACAGAGGCTGTCTGCCAGACAAAGCAAAAACTGGGCCGAAGCCGACAAAATAAGAGCTTCGTTAAATGCCCGTGGAATTGGTGTTAGAGATTCCAAAACTGATCAGTTTTGGTACTATTTATGAAAGGTTTGTACTGTTTTTTTAAAACGGCTTTCCAAAAAATCTTGAGCTAGAATTCGAACGCAACCAGCCGCCGGTATTGCCAAAACTACACCCAAAAGGCCAGCGAAATTAGCACCAATCAGTGCCGCAACAAAAACTAACAAAGGTGTTAATTCATTGCTGCGTGCTTGTATGTATGGCTGAAGGGTAGTGTTTTCAAGTTGTTGATATAGTATTAAATAAATTGCCATAATCACTGCCAACGGAGCTGATACGAACAAGCAAGACAGAATGACTAAAATACCCCCAATAATTGCACCGATCATAGGGATAAGGCTAGTTATAAACACGATTCCCGCCAAAGCAACAACGTTCAATGAAACTTCCAGTACGGTAGTAGCTATAACTAACGCCAGAAGTGCACACAGTGAACTAATAAGTGCAATTAATAACTGGCCGTTTACATACCCAGTGACTATCAAATACATTCGGGTCAATAACTTTTTATGGTGATCACGCTTAGTTTTTGGTAAGTAGTAAAAATAACGTTTAATCCAAGAAGGGCCTTCTACCAGTAGCATAAATGTCAAAACCAATATTGTTATTATCGAAATGAATGCGCTACCGACCTTGCCAGCTGTGGCTACCACGGGTTGTTGAATATCTTCTGTTCTTCTAGCAACCTCATGGCTCAATGATTCGATGTCGTCTTGTAGTTTATAATTTTGAACAAATTTAGCTGCTGGTGATGATCCAGTTCTTAGATCACTTAGCGCCTTTGGTGAATTTTGTACGAAAACAACAGTTTGTTTAACTAGCGGAGGCACAACATTTAAAATAAGCACACCAAGTACCGTAAGTACTGTTACATAAGCTATTAATGTTGCAGTGGCTCGTCCTTTTAATTTTAGTTTTCGCACAATCCAATTCACGGCTGGGCTTAGGCCAACGGCTAAAAATATTGAAATAATAATAAGTTCTAGGGCGTGCGAAATATCAGAAACGAACCTAATTCCTAAAAAACTAAATAACACTATTAGCACAATTCTAATTATTGTTCGATTGCTTACAGTTACCTCGCTGAATCCGTTACTCACAAAGGTAAGTATGCTACTTGATTTTGTGTTTTGCAATTGCCGAATTATAAATTTTCAAAACTTTTGGACCATTCTTATCAATGTCAAAGTTCATTAAACGATTTCTTTGTAATTCTTGAATTTCGTTTCTAAGATTTTTATCTGTAATAAATTGCTTTAATAAATTAGCAAGCTCAATTGTTGAATTTGGGTTTACCAAGACGCGTTTATCGTCAAGTACATAGGCGTACCCTGGATTATTGCCTCCAATAACAATGCCCGCGCCGGCGTCAATGGCTTCAATAATTACAATACCAAAACTTTCTCCGCCTGTGGCTGGAAAAATCGCGATATCTGCTAAGTTCAAAAAAGTTGCTTTTTGGTCTTCGTGTATAAAACCTGCGAAGCTGACTAATTTTTCTAGGTTTTTAGACTTAACATATTTTTTCAATTTTTTATCTAGAGGTCCAGACCCGCCAATCGTTAGGCGGAAATTAATATCGTTATTATTTTTAACTAACAAATTAATAGCTTTTAAAAGCAATAATGCACCTTTTCGATTTACCAAACGGCCCAAGAATCGTATTTCGGTAATTTTATTTGAACTGTTTTTTGTACCTTTATTATTGATCTTAATACTGTTTGGGACTATTTTTGGGTTTTTAACTCCATAAATATCGACTGCATAGTTTGCGGCTGGAGCTGAAACAGCAATCACGTCATCGATTAAATTTATGGTTCGTTTTTGAAACTTGGCTAACATCTTATTGCCCGCAGCCGACAGTATACCGCTAGGCAATATGTGAAACGTTGCCACTACAGGGCCATTATAAACTTGTATTAATCTACCTACAAAAAAGGGGCTGAATGGCATTTGGGCATGAACAACGTCTAAGTCTAGCTGTTGTAGTTTTTTATTTATCGTACGTCTTGATGTAGGCATGGGCACAGCTAATTGGTTTTTATTAAAGCGAACTTTGAAGGTTCGAGCCAGACTATGTAAGTTATTAATATTGGAATTTTTGGTTTCTCCGGCTAGAAAGTGTATCTCGTGGCCTTCGGCTTCCAGCCAATTACCTAAAGTTCTTACATACTGTTGAACACCATCTGGTCTATCGAGCGAATCATCAAGCGCTATACCAATTTTCATTTCAAAGATTGTAGATATAATTTTTCGTAACTATCGACAACTTTTCGATAATCAAACTGTTCAACATATTTCATTGCCCAGGATTGCCATTGCTTACGGATAATCTTATCAGTCAAAAATAGTTCCAGTCGTCTTGCGAAGTCCTGAGTGTCTTTAGGGTTTACCAATGATAACAAACCGCGTTCTTGCATGACGCTGGTATAACCAGGATTGTCGCCGGCGACAATCGGCAGCCCATTAGCCATTGCTTCTAATAGTACAATACCAAAACTCTCACCGTAAAGAGCCGGTGAACAAAAAAGAGCACTATATTTTAGTAGAGACAATTTTTTTTCTTCACTTATTTGGCCTAAAAATTTAACATCTAATATTTCATTTTCAACTACGTAGTTTTCTAATTTTTCGCGATCTGGCCCATCTCCGGCTATTATCAATTTAGTTTCAGGTAAACGATTTTTTAACAAACTAAATGCTTCGATTAAATATTTGACACCTTTTCGTTTTTCTAAACGTCCAACATATAAAATATCTGTGGTTTTCTTGTTAATTCTGTGGTTTTTATACTTTGTTAAATCAATTCCGTTTGGGATTATATTTATTGGCTGATCTGTGATCGACTTAATATAAGTTGCAGCTGCATCAGAAACTGCACTATATGAGTCAATAAATTTTAAAATTGACTTGGTGTACGGAGTAATTACTTTTTCGAATGTTTTACTCATGACTGTGTCGGGCAGGCGAGCATGAAAGGTTGCAATATTAACACAAGTACTACGACTTAATATTTGACGACTAACGACCGGTACCCATGGTTCATGAAAATGCAATATGTCAAAATTATATTTTATCAGAACGTCGTCAATTACTTCATTACTAGCAGATACCGAAATTTGTGAAGTTGTGTGAAGTGTTTTTAATTGAGTGGCTGCACCAATAAAAACAACTCCATCAGGAACGCTTGAAGTATTATTTCGAGGTTGCGGAGTAAGAATAAATACTTCGTGACCCCGCGACTTTAGTTCTTTGCGCAGATGTAAGACGCATTCTTGTACGCCACCACCCTTTGTTATGTTGTAAGGACAAACTAAGCCAATTGTCATAATATGATCAAGTATACCACTAGTAATCTTTCAGTATTTTTCGCAGCTTGGGGGGTATAAACGGAGCAGCATCGACCGAATTGGCTATTACTGTAGGAGCATGCGATGGGAATCGTGTGTGAATGATGTTGACATTTTCGTAAATTATAGAAAGGTGTTGTTTTACTACGTGATTATCAAAATACCTGTCGTTATCTACAGTTACATGATGCACAGCAATCTTTACTCGCAAATTACATAGATCGGTTGTAAACATAGACACTGCGGTGTCCATGTATGTGCGGATATCATTAATTTTCCATAATATTATTTCAAATTTGATACGGGCATTTCTTTCAGCTTTATCGGCATTTTTTAGTTTGCTATGTCGGCCCTCGACTAGCTTATAGGCCAAAGTAATTATTGGTGCTTGTAAGATAAAAGTCTTAGCAAACCAAGCCGGTAGTGCGTTAGAAAATAAACTAGAACCATATCTAAAAAAGTAAAAGTGTCTTTTCTTGAGTTTAAAATCTTCTTTATGAACCATGCCAACCAAGCTCACTAACAAGTCGGTTTTTCTGACTATATCCGGGTATTTTTGTAACATCTTGGTAACCACCAAAAACCCGAACGACAACCCAACGATAGTTACGCGCCGGTTTTTGTAGCGGAGTTTTATAAAAGCTGCCAGATAATCTGCCAGATTATCTAACGATGGCTTATTACCAATCTTGTACATTGCTTCCATGCCGCCAAAACCAGGCAAATCTGGTACGGTAACATTTCCAAATTCGGCCAGTGATTCAGCAACTCCATTAATGCGTTCTAAACTCGAATGATGCCCGTAAACTAAAAGAATTTCACGCTTGGCATTAGAGTTTTTTACGGGAATACGAAGCATTCGACCACGAAGGCCGTTCATTAAAATAGGCACAATAAAATCTTGTGTATTCATTTTGTAGTAAGTATAGTACGTAACTTTTTGAAAGTTAGTTGCATTTTACTCTAAATTAGGGCCAAATACTATAGTTATTGGTACAGCACCTCAACGCCAACCCAAACGTATTCCCATGCTTCTGGCTCCGGACCTTGATATTCGGCTTCTTCGGGGTAGCTAGGAATCCAGCCATGTATTTTAGCCTTTTCGTAATTATTATTTTTGATCCAAGTAAAGCAGCTACTGGCCACAAAAGACAGGCTTCCGTCTTCGCACCACAAATCAATCGTGTAACCGCTGTGATGTCGGGAATAACCTGGTGGGGCAGTTATGACCAAGGTTCCCACAACAGCACCATCGCTTTGGCCGGCGGCAATTTTACTGATAGTTGCACCCCTGTCGTAAAGACGGTTCAAAAATAAATTCCGCTGATAATCTACCGATCTATAAGCTGAATTAAGCTTTAGGGGTATACTTTCACGTTTTGCGGTATCGCGCATTGCTTGCCAAGCATCTAGAGCAAGTGGCTGCAACAGATCGTCGCCCATCAGGCCAGCTTCTTGTGTTTTTTGAATTGATGCTACGGGTACGCTTCCACGTCTATAGCCTCGTTTTTCTGCCATGTTGCGAATGCGTAAGTCGGCCTGCTCATTGCCCGTAATTGGCAAACTGTCACTTATAGGCTGTACATTTGGGTAGCCAATCGATAGAAACAACTGCTTAAAGTCCGTATCTGAGAGTTGACGAAGCTGCCTATTAGAATTGTTTAACTTTTGTGGAGTATTTGTTTGTTGGGTAGAATCGGATAAGTTGTTAGTAGGCTTGTCAGAGATTTCTACTGAGGATGGAGTACGTAATTCAAACCACCAGTATGACCCACCTAGTCCAGTTAAAATCAATACCAAAAGTACTACCTTTAAGCTTGATCTTGGAGATTTTCGCTTTTTTAGTTGCTTGAATTGTTGGGGTTCGACAACATGCATATGATTAATTAAGTGTAACAGAGAGTTGTGATTGAGAAAAAGCTAATTTTAGGTTACAATCTACGATGTTATTTACAATTTAATAGGGAGTGGCCAAGTGGTAAGGCACATGGTTTTGGTCCATGCATTCGGGGGTTCGAATCCCTCCTCCCTAGCCAAAATATGAAAGTCAGACCATGAGTCTGGCTTTTGTATTTTGATAGTTGCTTGAAAGGGTTCGAACGACCGAGTCCTGTGCACTCGGACCGCCCGTAGCCCGAAGGGTAATGTTAGCAAACCTTTTTTGTTTTGCTGTAATGGCGACCCCCCCTAGCTATCGCTTGTCTAGGGGTGTATACTTATATACAAAGGAGTTCAGTGGATGTATAAACACGTGTTACATAATTCGTCTACTGGACCCCAGATATATGTAAATTTGATCTCATCGGCCGCAGGCCACTACCTAAGTCGGCAACCATATTTAATCAATATTGTGATCGAGGCTTTAGACAGACCTAACTATGGGCCGTCTAAAATAAATGTCGAATACGATATGGGACGGGTTATAGGCCATAGCGACATAGTTACTACCAATGAAAAAGACACTATTTTTTACGCAAAACCAGTAAAACTAAATTCATTCACACGATTTACTAAAAATAGAAACCCGGTACCTAGCAATACTTTATCTCTGAAGCTTTCAAAAGACGATGAGGGCAATTACGAACTTTTCGAAGCTTGGATTGGTCCAAGCACACCTCCTTTTCCAGAAAACCAAGATTCTCCGCAACGAGATAAAACTTTTTGGCAGACACATGCACACGTCTTTGACTCATATAATTTACAGTCAAAAACTATTACTAAAATTTGCCCATACTAAATTTGTTTATTAGAACCTAGAAACTTGATTAATTAATTAAAACTAAGGTTCTTTAACTGTAAAGTATCCGGCTGTTTCTGGCTGTAAATGATTGTGAAATCTAAATGAGCCTGATTCGGAAAGGGTAATTGTTTTACTTTTTCCACTGCGTACTATAATATCGTTTTCGCCTGCGTATGCATCGTGCTCTGGATGTAAGCCAAATGATATTTCTAAATACTTTTCATCATTATTGATAAAGGTTAGTGTGTCGCATTTTTGTGCTGTAATATAAAGGGGACTAACTAGGCCATCGGAAATATTGACCCTGTGGTTTTCGTGCTGTGCTTGACAAACACCAGTTCGCCCGCCACCGATTTGGTAAATATTTTCATCATTTAACAGTTTTTTTGTCTGGTCTGATGGCATCATATTGTAGTGTAGATTATTCGTGATCATTATAGATCCACCCACGACTATTAGAATTATCCCCACTGTTGAGTAAAAAAAGTACAGGTTCCATCTAGGTTTTGGACCACGGCCCAAGTGCAAGAAAAACGTAATCTGGACAAACATTTGCAATAACGCAAAGACAAGTATTGAAATAAGTAGCGCTGTACCCGTAACTGTTTTATTTACTACTAATTTGTATGGAATGAAGGTAAATATTAACGAAAGAATAAATCCGATTACGTATGACCTTGTGGTACTGTGCTCACTTTGTTTAACTTCGTGACCAACAGCACTCATACGAAAGCCTTCAGGTAAACAATTGTAAATATAAATATCCAGACGATATCTAAGAAGTGCCAAAATAGACTTAGCATTGCTAACTTACGCACTAACTGCGAATTCAGTCCTCGTTTTATGACATATGCTAAAGTTGTCGACATCCAAAGTAAACCAAAAGTTATATGTAAACCATGCGTTCCTACCAGTATAAAAAAGGACGACAAAAAAGCATTAATTTTGAGGGTATGACCTTCGTGAATCAGCTCGGCGAATTCTTTTAATTCTATGCTTAAAAAGGCAACACCTAATGCAAAAGTAACTCCAAACCAAAATAATACTTGCGACTTATTGAACCTTCGCGCCGCTATCATTGCAAGCCCAACAGTAAAACTACTAGTTAGTAAAATTAATGTTTCGGTAAGTGCCAGCCTAAGGCTGAAAAGTTCGCTACCTCCAGGGCCACCTTGGGTGCTTTTGAACAAGACAGAATACACTGCAAACAATACTGCAAACATCAGCAAATCGGTCATTAGGTAAATCCAAAAGCCAAACATTGCTCTGTCGGTAGCAGCAGCTTCATGGTCTATGTGGAGGTTATTTTTGTTATTTTCTACCATTTGTGCCACAACTTTTTGCGTATAATATCACTAAAGAAAAATGCCAAATACTTCGTAAGGTCCCACACTCCCATTTCTTCGTCTGTATCATTATTGTTTTTAGAAAATAGTGGCATGTCTTTTTTTGTTCGTTCCTGTTCTAGATTTTGTACTTCATGGGAAGAAATTGTGTACTCCGAATGTTCGTCGAAGCCGCGAACAATAAAAACAACTATAATGCCTATTACGGAGGCGACGGCTAGCCAAACAATTTCCCAAACAAAAGCAAAACCGATCAAAAATCCAAAAATAGAAATGTAGATTCCTGCAGCAGTGTTTTTAGGAACATGAATATCTTCAAATTTTGGTTTAGTTAATCCTTTTAGTTTCATCTGTAAGTATGCGTCTCGTGATGTAACTATTGGAATCGAAGTGAAATTGTAAAACTGTGGTGGAGACGCAGTAGACCATTCCAAAGATCGACCATCCCAAGGGTCACCTCCAGTCCTATCGTATAGTTTTTTCTTTTGAATAAAGCTAGCTAATATTTGGGCCAACTGTAGAACAGCACCAGTAGCAATCACAAGACCACCGATAAACATTAAGATGAATAGTGGTTGCCAGCCTGTAGATGAATCATAGTGGTCTAGTCGTCTGGTGGCACCCATCAATCCCAGTAAATACATAGGAATAAAGGACATGCAAAAACCAACAATCCAAAACCAAAAAGCTTTTCTGCCAATGCGTTCATTTAGTTTTATACCAGTGAGTTTTGGAAACCAATAAGCCAATGCGCAGAATATACCAAACAAGACACCCCCAATAACAGTCGAGTGGAAGTGTGCAACCAAAAATAGGCTATTATGTAGCTGAAAATCAATTGGCGGAACAGCTAACATGACTCCCGAGATTCCACCCATGGCAAAAACAGCAACAAACCCAAGAAACCACAACATCGGGGTATCAAATCTAATTCTACCCTTGTACATCGTGGCAATCCAGTTAAAAACTAACACCGACGTGGGTATTGCAATTAACATCGTCATTAGTCCAAAAAATGCATTTACATTTGCGCTGGCACCCATAGTAAAAAAGTGGTGCAGCCAAACAGAAAGTGCCAACGAAGAAACGCCAATCATTCCCAGGACAGCCGACTTATAACTAGCGATCGCCTTACGACTAAACACAGAGACTACTTCTGAAAACACGCCAAAAGCGGGTAGTATTAATACATAAACTTCTGGGTGGCCCCACATCCAAATCAGATTAGTATACATCATCTGGTTACCGCCGCCCATGATTGTAAAAAAGTGAGTGCCCAAATATCGGTCGAAAAAAAGCAAAAATAGTGTTGCGGTAAGAAGCGGAAAAATTGTAACAGCCATAAGCATACTGCATAGCGACCCCCAGGTAAATAACGGCATCTTAAGTAGAGTCATGCCCGGTGCACGCATTTTTAAAATGGTCATGATAAAGTTGATTGCACCTAAAGTTGTACCTATGCCAGATATTTGCAGGCTCCATATCCAATAATCTACCCCCACCCCTGGGCTAAATGCTTTCTCGGACAAAGGTGCCACAGCTAACCAGCCAGTTGCGGCGTACTCACCACCTAAAAGAAAGAACATATTTACCATTAATACTCCGCCTACAAATAACCAAAACCCCAGTGTATTCATAAACGGAGAAGCCAGATCACGCGCTCCAATCTGTAAGGGAACTATGTAGTTAATTAGGCCAAATACAAATGCCATAGCTACAAAGAAAACCATTATGTTGCCATGAGCAGTAAAGATTTGCTGAAAGTGATCGGCGGAAAGGTACCCATGAGCTGCCTCGCCAGTCAGGCCAGGCACATTACTCGCCCCAAGGGCCTGCTGGAGCCATATCATGATCGCATCCAAGCCACCGCGAATTAACATGAAGCCACCAACGATGAAATACATTATTCCGATTTTTTTAGGATCGACACTAGTTAGCCAGTCATTCCAGAGCCACTTCCAACGCTTTTTGCGTGTAATTACAATAATTATTAATAAGGCTAAAGCAAGAAAGGCAACCGATCCGCCTATAGTAAACCACTCGTGTGGAAGTGCTTGTTTACTTAATTTACCTATCAATATTTCTTTCATTCGGCATGTCCATGAGCGTCATTTGGCTCTAAGTATTTTATTACTACCCTGTCATACAGGTTACTCGCGTAGTCCGAATACGCAACTACCGGATTGTCTTCACTAGGTCGCAGTAAAGATTCGTAAGCTTTAGTGTCTAAAACTTCAGGAGATTGTCTGGTTGCTTGCACCCAACGACTAAAATCATCTTGGCTACTGACACGTGCAGTAAACTTCATTCCGGCAAATCCCGCGCCGTTAATTTCTGCCGAACTGCCCGGAAAGTCACCTGTTGTGTCAGCCATTAAATTTAGACGATTTACATGGCTAGTCATAGAGTAGAGCTGCCCACCAAGATTTGGAATCCAAAATGAACTCATTGGAGCGTCATCTGCTGTAATCTCGAAGGTAACCGGTGTATCAACTGGTAATTGAACAAAATTAACTGTTGCAATATCTTGTTCGGGGTATATAAACAGCCACTTCCAACGCATCGAAATTACCTGTACTGTCAATGGTTTTTTGTCTGATGAAATTTGTTTTTGCGGAACAAGTTTATGGGTGCCAGACCACATCACCACGGCCAATACAATCATAATTACCGTAGGAACTAGCCACATAGTAAAAACCAGATACTTACTATGTTTTGACTTTGTAGCCTGATGGATTTTGGTATTTGATTCTCTGTACTTCCAAGCGGTAAAGTACAACGTAAAAAGTGAAGGAATGGCTATTAACATTAACGTAGCAATTGTAAACATCATTAGACTATACTGTTGCTCGGCAATAAACCCTTTTGGGTTCAATAAAGCGATATTTTTACCATTTATTAAATAACGACCCAACAAAACTATATCTGTAATCGTCATAATCACGATCAGCACATATAGTACAAATTTGACTCTTTTTTTTCTGGACGAAGCTTCAATTAACCCCATTTAAACATAGCCATGATCATGTAAATAATATAGCACTTAAGTTTAATTTGCTATAGTTTTGATTTGGTTATTTACTTCGAATTAACATTTGCTTTTAATATCCACATGGACAATAATCGTAAATAAGCAAATGGGTAATAACTATATGGTGAATAAAGAAGTGTCAACTTAGTAACTATATGTCGATACCTGCTAAAGTAGCAGTTTACTACGGACTAACAAAGCCAGGGATTATTAAAGGAAATTTATTGGCAACCTTGGCGGGGTTTTTACTAGCCAGTGCAGGAGAAATTAGTACTCCTTTATTAATTTGGACTATTTTAGGCACAAGCTTAGTAATTGGTGGCGCTTGCGCCTTAAATAATGTGCTCGACGTAGAATTCGATAAACTAATGACACGTACTAAACAGCGAGTAGTCGTGACTGGAAAAATTTCAGCAAAGAGCGCCAATATCTTTGGGTTTAGCTTAACTTTAGTTGGTTTACTGTGTCTTGTTGTTTTTGTAAATACCTTGACAGCAACCATTGGGTTGATTGGCTGGGTATTTTACGTTTACGTCTATGCCTATGCCAAGCGCAATACTATTTATAGCACCTTGATAGGCGGAATATCAGGGGCGACGCCCCCAGTTGCAGGCTACGTTGCAGTTACGAATAATTTAGACTTTGTGGCGTTTTGCTTATTTTTAATTCTTACATGTTGGCAAATACCGCATTTTTATGCAATTAGCATTTTTCGCTATAAAGAATATAAAAATACGGCTCTACCGTTGTACGTGTTAAAACGTGGGATTTCGGCTACAAAACTGCAAATTATGTTGTTCTGTGTTTTGTTAGTGTTATTCTACCCAGCACTTTTTTTAATTGGCGCCACGGGTTGGGTGTATCTATTTGTAATGGGTATTATGAGCCTACAATGGCTACAAAGCTCTCTACAAGGTCTTCGTGCAAAAGATGACACTATATGGGCAAAGCATCAATTTAAATTATCAATACGGTACTTGAGCGTTTTTTGCTTAATACTAATGACGGAGTTTTTATTGCCATAAGCGTAGTACTTGTTTATACTGCTAGCTATGTTATTACTGCACGTTTTAGTAGCATTAAGTAGTTTAGCCTTATGTACGGCTCAGGTTTTCAAACCATCACCAAACGGCATCTTATTTGGCAAGATAGGAATAATTGCCACTCTAGCATCTGGAACAATATTAACGATTCTATCCCAGGGTTCGCCAACAAGGTTATGTATTAGTGGATTAGTCTTTACTGCAGTTTGTAGCGCAATGACAACTTACGGCGAAAAACAACTTGCCAAATAAAAAACACCACCGTGTCCAAAAATAATTTGGTTGCAGGTGGTGTTTTTAACTGTTAACTTTTTGGCGCAGCGCTTGTTGTACTTGCGCTAGATTTGTAATGATCTTTGATCTGATATAGAATCCAGAAACCAATTGCTGAGCCGATCAGACTTAATATAAAGCTGCCGATGCCCCGACCATTCATAAATATAGATGCCACAGCGTAAACCACATTAAGTAGTGACGCTAAAAATAGTAAATCCCAACCGCTTTTGAGTTTTTGTTGTAGCTTTGGAAAAGCCATTAGTAAAATCACAGCGTCGATCAAAACTAATATGATTCCGACATAAATAAACGTTTTTTCACCAGACGACAGACCTACGCCGCTACCACCATAAGCGCGTGATATTTGATCGGCAAGCTCTATATACCCAACTGCTACTTTTGTCAGCCCATAAAGTGCCCAGGCTGCTAGTAACTGTAATATACCAAACACCAATGCAATCCACGGCATTATTTCGACTATACTTTTTCTACCATTTTCTGGAATCTTTGGCGCACCCTTAAAAATGCTTTCCAGTTGTTTTTCGATGTTTTTAATGAACTCCATGCAGGAACCTCCTTATTGATACACTTAGCGTACTGCTAAGTGGTATCTTTTGGCAATATTGAAACTATTGGCTTTGATGTTGTAACTACTCGTTGTCGCCAGATTTGCCATTGGCATAGTAGACGTAACCTGCACCCGCTACAAGGACAACTAACAGTGCTACCACCCACCATTGTGCAGAACCTGAATCATCTTTATTTACTGTTGATGCCACTTGATCGGTAGCCGCATTCTTGTCGACCACACCACCGTTACTCTTATTCGAATCAGTGCCCGCAACTTGTCCACCACTGGTAGCGGTCGTTGTACTTGTATTGGTGGTAGCGCCCAATCCGGCTGCTGCCACGACCGTTAATGCCGACACATTACCATTTTTATCTACAAACCGAACTGCAAAATTTCGTTGACTTGAATCTGGTGAAGTATAGCTAAAACTTATCTTTTGGCCAGAAGTGACCGTTAGCGTACCGACTAAGTTACCGCTAGATGTATCTACACTCGTGGATGTGGAGGCGTAAACTTCGGCGCCTGCAACGTCACTACTGATAGGAGCGGTGAAGTTCAGCGTGTAACTGTTGCCGTTTCGCACTACTGATCCACTTGTACTTGACGAGCTAGGCGCTGTGGTGTCGACTACTACCGTTTTAGTTGCAGTAGTTTTGGTTTCAGCAATGGAAGTATTACTTGCTTTTACGAAGTAACTATAGCTACCGTCGGCCGGTACGGAAACCGCAAATGCACCCGACCCACCAGCTGTCACTGTTTGACTGCCAATGGATACACTGTTTTGAAAAGCTTCAATTGTGATGCTATTACTGGCGTCTGTCGACAATGTCGTAAATTGCAACTGGAAGTTTCGAGTGTTCATGCTGGTTGCTGGTGTTGAAATATCCACGTTCCAGAATGTCGATGCTGCTAGTACGAAGGCTGTTTGTGTTAAAACTGCTAAACTAACAATTAAACTTGAGATGAACTTTTTCATGCTCGACCTCCTTTCGAAGTACGGCGTCTTGTAACAAGAACGGTTATGGCCATCAAAAGGGCTGGCAATACGTACTGGTAGGTTGAAATTGGCGTTCCAGTGTTAACTAGAGTTGCTACGCCAAGCACTTGGGGTGCGCTTTTAGCTATTACAACCACGCTTGTACCAACAAATGGTGTGTCAGAGTGGCTTAAGTTACTTAGCACAGCCTCGGGATCATCACAGTGGCCAGGGCAGTTGTCGCCCTCGGCAAAAGCTGTGTCCGGATAAGTACCCGGCGAGACATCGTCCTCAATGATGGTTTGGTAGGTCAATGTCACTACCTCGCCAGGGATCATTGTTCCAACAATCCATTGGCCAATTCCACCAACGTAACCCGGATCGGTTGTTATCAGTAATGCTTTTAGGTCACCCCGAACCGATGAATTAGCTGTAAAGCTACCAGTTACGTAAGCAAAGTTTGCTGGTGCAACATCATTAACGACTACGTCACAAACCACTCCACTATCTTCAGGAACCGAAACTTTCAAGCTATAAGTAACGGTTGTGCCAACAGGTACAGGGTTTGGTTGATTGTTGGATTTTTGAAGGTTCAAAACTCCGTCGTGTACGTTGCCGATGTAGCAATGCACCACCTGGCCCGGATACAGGTAAACTGGGAAGTTGTCAGGATTCTGGCCTTCATCAACCTGTATATTGTTTAGACGAGCATCACGAATATTTCGATTGTTACACCAAATTCCGGATAGTTTCCAGCCTTCTTGGAGTTCTTCGCCAAGCCAATGAACTTGGTTGGTAGGAACATTGTAAAATGTGGTTGTGCCATCTTCGCCGGTAGTTTTGCTCCACTCGTCTAGATTAATCTGCCAGTCGGCTAGAGTTGGCTCGTCCAGATTGACATCTTTTATTCCGCCTTTGGGGTAACAATATGCTTGGTAATCTTCGACCCACTCCTCGGCATCTTCTTCATAGTCATTGTAAAGTGTTTCGCTGAAACACTTGTCTTTGTTTAGATCATTATATTTAGTAACAACTATTTTTCCGCGTTTGTGGTTAGTAAATACGCAGCGAATGTTGTCTCCGTAATCTAAGCGTATTCGTACACCGTTTTCTGCCCAGTCTGTCTTTAGCAAATAGTCACCATCGTAACAGCTAATATCGTGTATATCCCATCCTTCAACTTGGTCTTCTGTAATTTCGATGTAACTGGGGCGATGAAGTGTTTTGCTCCAGGTATCTGAGTATTTGTCATCATCGTAGCCATCATCTAGGTAGAAGCTGTAGCCATCATTATTTTGCCAGTTCGAAAATGAAATGTTGTTCTCGTTAATTGCTGGGATTTCCTCTTCTTCGTTGTAGTCATGTTCGTCATTAACTTTACTTACATTGAAGTGGAAATTCTGAGCGTCATGAGGAACAGCAACTTTCTCTACTGTTAAGCGAGGCCTGCGTTTGTTATAGAAATGACAAGTTATGTAAGCGTCATCGCCGACGTAGAAATTGTCAGACTCTGTACCATACCCCTCGGTAATCACATAACCGCGAGCATTTTTACATTCAAATTTGCTCTTGTAATCTTTCAAATAAGTACCTTCGTAAGCTGTCTCACTTACGTTATATTGACCTGTTACAACCTGAACAAAACCAGTTGACCCATAATTACCAACTTCCCACTGTGTAAAGTCTGTTTGTCCATTGATATGAAGATTAAATAATCCGTTATCTTCTTTTGGAACTAGGTGCTTAACGATTTTAACTTTTCCTGTGTCACGGGTGTTGGTGAATGTACATACTACATTTTCTAGTGCCCTGACTTGAACCTGAATAGCTTCTAGCGCAACATACATCGGCTCTTCACCAGTACAATTGGACTGCGTAACATGATAATTTGGTTTTTGTTGTTCACTAACCGTATAAACTCCGGCCTGAACCTTTTGTGTATTTTCGCTACCAGTTTTGTAGTCACCTTGGCCATTAATGTCCCAATTCCAGTAGGTGCTGTCTTCGATGTCGATTTTACCATCACCATTTGTGTCGACGTTTTTTATTACAGTAATTGAACCTGGTAGCTGTTTATTGACAATCGTACAACTTCTTTCCAGGTAGCCTTCGCTTATTTCTAAGTTTTTACAATCATTTGAAAGTTGTTCCCAACCATAAGGCACATTTTCAGTGATGTTAAATGTTCCATAAGTTACTTCATATGTAACAGTTTGATCATCGTAAATTGTACGTTGGGGATTACCTGTAATTTCACCCGAACCACTTGCAGTAATACCAAAACCTTGTTGATGCCCATTTGGATAGGTTTGCTTGGTTACTTTAATAACACCTTTTTTATGATTTTTAAAAGTGCAAGTAATGTGTTGATTTGCTAATAGATTTACAGTGACCGTTGTACCCTGAATTGGGAAATTTACGATTTGGTTCTGAGTATTTTTACACTCAATTTTTTTCAACCACCATCCATCAACCTGGTCTTCAGTAAATGAATAATTGCCAGGTGAAAGATTTTCAAAAGTTTTAGCTTCTGGCGTTTGATCTTGACCTGCACCAGGCTCATCATCTAGGTAGAAGGTATTCGGTGTGGCGGTGGTCGTAAATTTAAAATCAGTATTTGTATGAGGTATAGCATCTTTCTTAATTGTTATTGTCCCGGTCGATTTTTTATTGCACAAAGTTATGCTTTTAGTTTGATTTTTAACAACCGTTACACTTACTGGAAGTGAAGTGCCATTTGGTGTCGTGCAACTTTTCCCCTGTTGACCAGTCACGAACCAACCAGTAAAAACATAGCCTGGAATCTGATTTTCATTGACAAAATGTTCTCCTGCTGTGACATCTTCTTGATCGTCACCCATTTCATTATCGGGAGTATTTCCGTCTAGGCCCCATTTAAAGCCAATCTGATTTGCTTCGCTGTTATTACCCTCAAAAGTTCCATTACCATCCGCATCAACCTTTTTATTTACCTTTACGCCACCAGTTGGGAATTCACAGTCATTATCCCAGATTGCTTGACCTGCTGCTGCCCAATTGTAGCCAGAATGCACGTCTTCGACAGGTGGAATTATGTCGCCCCACTCGGTATGCTTGGGAATTGTTGGATAAAAAATTGGACCCTGGTGTTCAAGATAATGATCACCGTTGCCGATACCATCGACAGCGCTTTCATCTACTTCAATTTCTTCGTATGGATTGGTATATGAAGACGTGCGATGACAAATTCTTACTTTATGTTCATCGTCATCATTATTGCCACTCGTTGCGAACGCTTTATCAGTAACCGCAATAGGCATAAGTTGCGCAGTAAATAAGGCCACAGCCATTAATGCACTACGAATACGCCTGGTATTCTTTTTTATCCAACCCATAACACCTCCCTTTAAGGTGCGAAGTGATCTGCTCCGCGTTATTTACCTGATAGGCAAAGACCACACCTCTTTGTTGATATTGATTATGGAATAGCTTTTAATAAAATGCAAGTACTAAAATTTGCAACATTTACTTCTTGCAGAAGTGTAACTAAACCGCTATGCTTGTAAATAAGATGAGACGCGTTAAACATGGGGTGGGCTATAATGCACGCGAAATTATTTTGTTAGTTGTTGCTTGTGTTTGTGTTTTAGCTACATCTTGGTACGTTAGCAAAGGTAAAAATGTAGTCGATGGTTCGGTTAAAATCACAAAAAATGATATCCAGATTTTAAATGACCAAGTACAGGCCATATACACAGGTATTAACAGCGGCGTATCCAATGACCAGCTAGTGAGTTTATTTGGTAATTCACCTAATCCGGAAATTATCGAAATTGACAGTTATTCAACAATATCAAAATTATACTGTGGCAAAACTCTACCCTTAGAATTTATCTATAGAAGCGCAAGAATAAATAACGATGGTAGTGCGGATACGGTGATTGTCGGTATAAGTAATGGTCGGCAGGCTTTTTTTGTACAACTTAACTGGATTTTTACTAATAATCTTTGGCAATTGAATCGTATTTTGTGCAGTGTTTAACTTTGTAGTAGTTATTGCCTGTACAATATAAATTGATGAAGATTGACTCAATTTTGGGTAGACTTAATCCAAAACAACTCGAGGCCGTTGAATATATAGACGGCCCACTTTTAGTTTTAGCGGGTCCTGGGACGGGTAAAACACAGCTCCTAAGTTCACGAGTAGCTAATATATTGCAAAAAACAGATACCCCTCCCGAAAATATAGTTTGTTTAACATTTACAAATAATGCTGCGAATAATCTATATATGCGCTTGCAAAAATTAATTGGCGGTGCCTCAAGACAGATTAAAGTAAGAACATTTCATAGTTTAGCGGCAGAAATAATTGCCGATAATTCAGATTTTTTTTGGAATGGGGCGCGCATGCAAGTATTACCTGATATTTTACAAACCCGTTACATTCGCGAAATATTAGCTTCCTTACCAGTTTCGTCACCCTTAGCAAGTCAATTCGCTGGTGAGTTCACGGCAAGCGGGGATGTTTTAAGGGGCATCAAACTTGCCAAAGAAGCTGGACTTTCCCCGGATAAATTAAATGCTCTAATAAATACCAACCTGAGGTATATTGATTTAATCGAAAATCAACTTGTAGATGCATTATTACTTAGAATTAATCAAAAAAATGTATCTTTAATCACGAAGGTGGTAAATTCTTTGCCACAACAACAAATAGAAAAATTTGCGGCGCCTTTTATCGGCTTAGATAGTGTACTAAAAAACACTCTTAACGAAGCTATGGTCGAGTCAGAAAAAAGTGGAAAATTTACAGCCATTAGCCGATGGAAATCCAGATGGCTTAGTACGCAGGATTCAAAACCAGGTCTACACAAAGAACGATCTCGAAATTTGTGGTGGCTAGAACTTGCCGAAGTTTATTCGATATATCGTCAAAGACTTCATTTGAATGGATATTATGACTATGCAGATATGTTGGTTGAATCAATTAGTGTACTCGAACAAAATCTGAATTTTTTAGCCGCGCAACAAGAGCAGTGTCATTATCTTTTGATTGATGAATTTCAGGACAGTAATGCAGCCCAACTACGCCTTGCAGCTCTTTTATCGGCAAGTTCAATACAAAATGGATCACCAAACATCATGGCCGTAGGAGATGACGATCAGACTATATTTAAATTTAACGGTGCAGAACATAGTAATGTGATGGCATTCGAAAAAATTTATCCAAAAAGTAAAATAATCATTCTTGACACTTGCTACCGATCACATCAAGAAATTATAGACACAGCTGAACTAGTAATCGATCAAGCACATTCAAGATTATCCCGTATTTTGCCTGACTTATCCAAGAAAGTAACCAGTCAAGTTGCAAAATCGACAGACAGTATAATTGAACGGAAATTATTTTCTGTTGCCCAAGATCAATACAAAGAAATGGCCGAGATAGCAAGTAACTGGTATAAAAAAGGCCAATCTGTGGCTATTTTGGCAAGATCTCACCAGAGTTTAGAAAACTTTGTTCCATTTATAGTAGATCAAAAAGTTCCGATTGGATACGAAAGATTAAGTGATATTAGACAGCAAAAAATTACTAAACAGATCAAGAACATTTGTGCAATTGTGGTTGGAATTCAAAATCAAAGGACTCATGATGTGCAACTTGGCGTAAGTGAAATGTTACTTTGGCCAGAACTTGGTTTAAGTCCAGAGCAAATTTGGAAAATTGCCACAAACAGAAATTACGACTGGCCTACAAGGCTTCATAAAAGTAACATTAATGAATTAAAAAAATTACACAAATGGCTGTTTGAAATAGCTAGTATAAGTAGCACCGAAACTTTGGCAGTCAGTTTCGAATATTTACTTGGACTAAAAATGATCGACGGCTACGGCGGCCCACTTGCCAAAAACTGGATTTCAAAAACCATCGCAACCAATTTAGAAATATCATCAACAATCCAAACTCTAAGAACTCTAACATCTGATCTATCTAATAACCAAAATTCTACTTTAGAAGATCTTCATTATATTTTAGACACATCTTTAGGTGGTTCGCAGCCGATCGGTGCCGAAAGGTATATTGGGCACAGAGAAAACTCCGTGCAACTTATGACAGTTCATAAATCTAAAGGTTTGGAATTTGACAATGTAATTTTACTAGATGTAATCGAAAGAGAATGGTCACCCAAGCGCCAGGGTCGAAAAGCACCTGCAAATCTTCCGCTTCAACGCGCTGGAGATGACCAGGATGATTTCATAAGATTATTATTTGTAGCGATATCACGGGCAAAGCAATCAATAATTGTTAGTAGATACAAGTTTGATGATTTGGGTCAAGAAGTTTTAGGTAGCAGTATATTAACTAATATACTGCCAGAACGTGAAATTAATAATAAACTATCATCAATCGCTAAAGCTCAAATTACTGGTTTGCACTGGCCATTGCCAAAGCTCGAAAAAGATAAAAAACAATTAACTAATTTGCTTAATGATTATCAAATGAGCGTTACGCATTTAATAAACTATTTGGACGTGAGCCAGGGAGGTCCTAAATATTTTTACGAAACAAATTTACTGCGTATTCCTCAAGCAAAAACAAGTAGTTTAGCATTCGGAACAGCAATTCACTCTGCACTAGAAACAGCTCAATCTTTAATAAATAAGGATAAATTTAGTCTAAAAAAAGTGTCACAGCAATTCATATATGCTTTAATACGGCAAAATTTAACCAAGATTGAATATGAAAAACAGTTAAATCACGGTTTAGAACTACTTAAAATTTTAATTACAAAAAATGATCTTGGATTAATACCAGGTAGTTTCCCTGAATATAAAATGAAAGACATCGTAGTTGGTAGGGCAACTATCAGAGGCACATTAGATCTTATTCAAATTGTCAATAATAGCACTATTAAAATAATCGACTATAAAACGGGCAAGCCTATTAAGAAATTTTCTTATACAAATAAACAAACAGCTCTGAAAGCCTGGAAGCATCGTTTGCAGCTTATTTTCTATGCCTTGTTAGTGCAAAATAGTCGCACCAGATTCGTTAATAATCAGCTCCAGACGGCTATGGTCTACTTGGAGGAGCCAAACCTCGTATTACGCCAACTAGAATATATTCCAACCCCAGATGAGATGAGCGAAATATCCCAGCTTATTAATGTAGTCTATGGAAAAATCATGAATCTCGACTTTCCAGATACCTCGGGCTATAGCGCCGACTACACCGGTGTACAGTCTTTTATTAGTGACCTGCTAAAAAAATAAACACCCCGTTTTGGGGCGTTTATTTTACTTTTTTAGTTAATGTTATGTGTTTAGCGTTTTTTCTTGGCTTTGGGTTTTGCTGCACTAAATACCCTAGCAAGCGCAGATTTTTTTGATTTTTCTGCAGAACTTAACATTATGTAAAGATTCATACCTACTACCGAACCCAATACCGGGCCCAATAAGTACGGCGTGCCATATGACTGGACACCAACCGCAACTGCTGGGTTCAATACTGCAGCCGATGCACCAGAAGCAATCATTACACCCAAGAATAGCGAACCGCCAATTGTTACGGCAGCTTGCAGCCCGTCGTAACCTTTTTTAACAGCTGCCGCAATTCCAAAAGTGAAGACAAACGTTCCTACAGCTTCGGCTATGAAAATGCGCCAATCCCATTCGCTTAATTTAACGCTCTTATCTAGAGCGGTGTTCCATAAATACTCATTTAGTTGCCAAGCGGCTATACCGCCCAAAACTTGCGCTGCAATATAAACCACAGCTTTGGTTGTTTCGACTTTGCGAATTGTCCAAAGCCCTAAAGTGACCGCCGGGTTAACATGGGCACCCGAAATAGGTCCAATGGCCAGCACTAAAAGTCCAAGCGTTACGCCTGCAGCCGTAGCCATAAATAAGCTGAACGGAATTTGGCTGAGTACTATTGAAAGTACTGCAGTTGTTAATATTGCCACCCCCAAGAACTCGGCTACCAAAGCAGCAACCTTTTCTCTTCCAAACATGGAGACCCTCCTTAGTTAATACTTTAAAACATACTGCTTTTTTGCGTTCAATGCAATAGTATTCTTTAGCGATTTCGTTTTCGTCGGCGCAACCCAGCTACTTGCAATCTCACAGCTTGGCGATCGATTAAACTTTGAGCCTGATCTAACGAAACTTGATCTTTAGCTTCGGATTTTAATTTTTGGGCTCGCTCATACGCCGCCTGAGCTTCAGCTTCGTTGATGTCGTCCGCTGCATCAGCTTCATCAACCAATATTCTTAAAATGTTGTTATCAACTTCGATTACACCCCCACTGACAGCAAAATGTTCCATCAATTCGTCGGGGTCATTGGCCGTCCTACGCACACTTATAACCCCATTTTCAGCAACACTGACTAGCGGCATGTGTCCAGGTAGTACACCAATTATGCCATCCCGTGTTGGCAGAATAATTTCGTATACTTCATCGCTAACTTTTACACCACCAAGTGTTACAAGTTCAAGTCGAATCATCATTAGCCCTTAAAAATTCGTCAATCACCTCATCTTTAAATACCCAGTCGGGCGAACTGTTAAAAAGTAGTTCTAAATTTGAGACATCAATCGGCAATTTATTGGGGTTGATGAGCCCTTCGTTACCGTGCCTAGAATAATCAGTTGGCTGATGGTCCATCGTTTGTCACCTCGTCGATTCCACCCTTCATATAAAAAGCACTCTCTGATTTATCGTCGTGCTTGCCGTCTAAAATTTCTCGAAACCCAGCAATTGTATCGGCAAGGGAAACATATTTCCCAGGTTTTCCTATAAATACTTCAGCCACAAAAAAAGGTTGGGTCAAAAATCGCTGAATCCTACGAGCGCGGGCAACTGTAAGCTTGTCTTCGTCACTCAGCTCTTCCATGCCTAAAATTGCAATAATATCTTGTAAATCTTTGTAACGTTGTAGAACGCGTTGAACTTCGCGGGCCACTAGGTAATGATCTTCGCCAACTATTTCTGGGTCTAAAATTGTCGAGCTGCTATCTAATGGGTCGACCGCTGGATAAAGTCCTAACTCGGTCAATGCGCGACTAAGTACAATAGTCGAATCAAGATGGGCGAAAGTTGTGGCAGGTGCAGGGTCGGTTAGGTCGTCGGCTGGCACATAAACAGCTTGTACGGAGGTAATTGAACCTTTTCGGGTTGATGTAATACGTTCTTGCAATGCGCCCATTTCTTGGGCTAAGTTAGGTTGATATCCCACAGCCGATGGCAAACGACCCAAAAGGGCCGAGACTTCACTACCGGCCTGTGTAAATCTGAATATGTTATCAATAAATAACAAAACGTCGTTGCCTTGGTCTCGAAAACCTTCAGCAATACTAAGTCCGCTTAAGCCAACACGCAAACGTGCTCCTGGTGGTTCGTTCATCTGACCAAAAACTAAGCTGGTTTTGTCGAGCACACCACTTTCGGCCATTTCGTGGTATAAGTCATTACCTTCGCGGGTTCGTTCGCCGACGCCAGCAAAAACCGAATAACCACTATGAAATTTTGCGATATTGTTAATAAGTTCGGTGATTAGTACGGTTTTTCCGACACCAGCCCCACCAAACAAGCCAACTTTACCACCTTTGGTTATTGGACAAATTAGGTCAATTACTTTAATGCCGGTTTCTAAAATCTCAACATTTCCAGATTGGTCGATTAGGGCAGGAGGGGATTTATGGATTGGGCTTGTTTTTGTAAAAGTTCCGGCTTTGCCATCTATTGGCTGGCCAATCACGTTAAACATTCGCCCCAGTGTTTCGGTGCCAATTGGCACACTGATAGGCGCACCGCTATCAGTAACTTCAGAACCCCTAGTTAAACCATCGGTGCTGCCTAAAGCTACAGTCCGAACACTGGTTTCACTAAGATGTTGAGCAACTTCTAAAACCAGCCGGTTTCCGGCTCGATCTAATGTGAGAGCGTTGTACATTGCCGGTAAATGTGATGCCTCAAAATCAACATCAACTACTACGCCAACTACTTGACTAACCCTTCCTGTTGTCTTTGCTTTTGTCACTGATTTATCTTTGGTCTTTTTCATTATTTCATTGCCTCCGTTCCACCAGTTATTTCTGCTAATTCTTGAGTTATTGATGCTTGGCGCGCTGTATTGAACGCCAAAGTCAAATCGTCTATTAATTCTGATGCATTATCGGTTGCATTTTTCATAGCTAGCATTCGCATTGAGTGTTCGCTGGCGACGCTTTCCAGTGTAGCTTGCCAAAGCTGGGCCTCTAAAAGCCTCTCGGTTACACCATCAAGAACTGCCTCTACCGAGGGTTCAAAAGTTGCGTTGGCCAAAGCAGTAACTTTGTCTTGATCTGCTTCGCTTGTGTCGAATCTAGCGGGCAATAATAGCAAATTTTTAGCTTCTTGAACAATGTTCGACTTTAGGTCAGTATACAAAAGCTCTACGTCATCTACAGATTTAGATTTAAATTGTTCAATGATTGTTTGCAATAACGGACGCACATCATTTGCGCTTGGCTTATCGCCAAAAGCATTGTAAGTGGCCAACACTTCTACGCCCTGGAGTCGCTTAACAAAATTGGCACCTTGCTTACCAATAATGGCAACTTTAACTTGTATATTAGAATTTTGATCATTAATAATCGAGCGAGTTAACAATCGAAGAATGTTGGCATTGTAAGCACCTGCCAGACCTCGGTCGCTAGTAATAACCACATATAACTTACACTTTAGCGGTCTTTTTTGGTAAAGAGGGTGCTGCTCGACATCAGTCATTGTACTTAGCCTAGCCAAAAGGGAAGTTGCAGCGATTCTGTAAGGCCTGCTAGCATGGGCAGAATCTTGGGTTTTGCGCATTTTACTAGCGGCTACAAGTTCCATGGCTTTGGTGATTTGTTTGGTATTTTTTACTGAGCCAATCCGCCGCTTTAAAGTAATTGTATTAGCCACCTAATTCTCCAAGCGACTTAAAATATTCAACTACAGCAGCTTGACCCGCCTGATATCCTGCCTCATATCCAACCGTAATTCCATTCTTCGCACCAGTAAGAGCCATGTCAACAGCTGTATCGCGACTACATTGCCATGCTTCGACAAATCGATTTAGACCCTTTCTTGCAAATACATAGGCGTCTATACTGCTCGCAATCCCGTCAGCCAGAGTCAATATTTCAGCAGGAACTATTTCACTATTTAACTCACTCATGATTTAGATTCTACTTTCGTATTTTCTACTGTTTTGTAGCTATCTGCTATTTTGCGAGCTAACCCAACGATATCTTCCTTTAGTTTGTCGTCTGGCTCAGAACCCTGATTAAGTTTTTCGAGTTGCTTTTGTTGGGTGGTTTTTAAATCGCGAAGCAAATTTTGGGCGACTTTTTTAATGTTTTCGATTGGTACCGCGTCAAAACAGCCTTCGGCTCCAGCGACAAGCAATGCGTACATTTCCCAGACTGCATATGGACTGTACTGCGGCTGTTTCAGAAGCTCGGTAAGCCTTTGTCCACGCTCGATGCGCTGGCGAGTCTCGACATCTAAATCTGTACTAAATTGACTAAATGCTGCTAATTCGCGGAACTGTGCCAAGTCGACTCGCAAGCTTTTGGCAATACTTTTAACCGCCTTGGTTTGAGCATTTCCACCAACACGCGAAACACTAAGCCCCACCGAAATTGCCGGGCGAATACCCTGATAAAACAGATTAGTTTCAAGAAATATTTGGCCATCGGTAATCGAGATTACGTTGGTAGGGATGTAAGCACTAATATCACCGGCTTGAGTTTCGATTATGGGCAGGGCAGTTAGGCTTCCAGCTCCAAGTTCGTCATTCAATTTTGCGGCACGCTCAAGTAGCCTTGAATGTAAATAAAAAACATCACCTGGGTAAGCCTCACGACCCGGTGGTCGTCGCAGCAGTAAGCTCATTTGACGATATGCAGCCGCGTGTTTAGAAAGATCGTCATAAATTATTAGGGCATGTTGTTTGTTGTCCCGGAAATATTCACCCATGGCCGCACCAGCATAAGGTGCAAGGTACTGCAAACTTGCTGGGTCAGCAGCACTTGTGGCCACAATTATAGTTTGATCTATCACACCTTCACGCCGCAGACGTTCAACCAAGCGTGCTACCTTACTTAATTTTTGCCCAACTGCCACATAAATATTAATCACTCCGGTGTTTTGGCGAGTTTGATTTATCATTGCGTCAACCGCCAAAGCTGTTTTACCGGTTTGACGATCGCCAATGATAAGTTCGCGTTGACCACGACCAATTGGTACCATGGCATCTACGGCCATAATTCCTGTCATCAAAGGTTCGTGCACACTTTTACGGTCCAGTACAGCGGGTGCGGTTTGCTCAACTTTGGACATTTGGCTAGTTTTAACAGCGCCACGACCATCTAGGGGATTGCCAAGCGGATCTACCACTCGGCCAACAAGTTCTGGGCCAACCGGAACTTCTAAAACTTCACCGGTGAGTTTAGCGGTTGTGCCAGCTTTTATATGAATGTCGTCGCCAAGTAGTACCGCCCCAATCTCATCTTGACCTAAATTAAATGCAAAAGCTGTAATTGTTGTACCATCATCAGCGGCAATGTCGATCATTTCGTTATAGCCACAGTTTGCAAGTCCATAAATCCACAGCACCCCGTCACTAACCCGGGTAACGATACCGACCGACTCTATCTCGGGTTTGTGGCGAAGATCATCAATGGCCTTTTTAATATTTGCCGAAAGTTCATTGATAGTAATATCACTCATAATATTTTTAAATATTACCTTTCAAAGCGGCCTGCTTGAATCGACTCATTCGATCATGAACACTTAAATTTAGTTGTTCGGCTGGAAGGTCAAGCCTTACACCACCTACAACCGCGGCGTCAATTCGACTATTCATAATCACTTTTTTTGCTTTTGTGTGTTCACGTTTTACCATTGTAGACAGTTCTTTTTGTACTTTTTCAGTTAGTTCGAACGCACTTACGACATTTATTTCTAACAGTCCGGATTCTGATCGAATTGCCAAAACGTCACGCATTAATGAGGGAAGTTGGGCAGTTTGTTTTTGTTTAATTAGCAAAATTGCAATATCCCTAACCAATTGCTCTGTATTTTTAGAATCATCGAGCTGATTAGCTATAATCTTAGCTAAAGTTTGGCGTTCATATTTCACGTTAGTCGCCCCTTTACGGCTGCCTCAATTATTGCGGCATCTTTTTTGCGATCTATTTTTTGGCCAACTACTGCTTCAGTAGCATCGGCTACCAAGTGAACGAGGTCTTTTTGAAGTTTACGTTTCGTCAATGCGGATTCGTGTTGTGACTTAATTTCAGCTTCTTCTAAAATAACTTTGGTTTTTTGATGAGCTGCTTTTTCGGCTTGGCGGAGAAGTTGTCGACCCTCTTTTTGAGCGTTGGAAAGAATTAGATCCGCTTCGTGTCGAGCATTACGAATAGTCTCGGCAGCTTGCTGAGCTTGTTCTTCACGCTCTTTGGCTAGCTGTTCGCCAAGTTTTACACCATCTTCGATAACTAGACGCCTCTTTTCTAAAATAGCCACGACTCGGTTAAAGGCAAGCTTTTTCAAAATAATAAAAACAAGTAAAAAAGTAATTAGCTGCAAAATAAAGGCCTGAACATTTACCCCTAAGGCTTCAAGCGGTGAAGCACTGGCACTAGTCGTTTCGGCAAATAGAAATATCGGCATTAATCCTCCGTAAAAATAATCATTTAATAATAAACAGCGACGCGAATACCAAAAGTGCCATTAGTTCAACAATTGCTACAAATACTAATATTTGACCTAAAAATTTTGCCGATTCGGGATTTCGGCCCACGGCGTTCATAAATGCATTGCCGATTAGACCCACCCCAATACCCGGGCCAATCATACCAGCGCCTAACATCAAGCCTTTACCTATTACTTCTACGTTTCCGGTTAGTTCTGCTAAATACCACATATTTACTCCTTTAGTTAAGTTATTTTGCTACTTTTTGACTATGCATGGTGTGAACCAACGTATCCTCAAACTCGTGGTCAGAATTATCACTGTGTTTGATGGCCAAAGATAAATATGTAACGGTCAACATCACAAATATGTATGCTTGTAAAACTGCAACACCAACCTCTAACCCTAAAAATGGTAGAGCCGTAATAGGTGCAGCAAATTTACCCAAGTAAGCAAAAACCGAGATAATAATTTCGCCGATGGCAATGTTCAAAAAAAGTCGTAATGCTAAGCTAAACAAGCGCACAATTTCGCCAAAAAGTTCGTATATTCCTGCAACGTAGGTTAATGGGTTTTTTAGATTTCCGGCAAAATAATGCCTAAGATGTCGCACAGGACCAGATTCACGAATAGCAAAATATTGAACCAAAGCAAGCGACACTAGCGAAGCCGCCAGCGTGCCATTTAGGTCGGCCGTGAAAGGACGAAATGCTGGGTTGCCGCCTACGGTAAATGATTCGCCAATAACTGGCAATAGTCCCAGCAAATTACTAAGAGCGATAAAAAAGAAAATAGCCGCAAAGTATGGGGCATATTTTATTGCTTTAGCGCGCGATCCTAGGCTGTTTTTTAACAGGTCCACAATAAATTCGGTCCCGGCCTCAACTATCTGCACAAATCCACTTTTAGGATGAACTCGGCTGCGGAAGGCGGCAGAAACTAAAGCAACAATTAATATTAGTCCTACTATCCAACCATACAAAACAGAGTTAGTGATCTGCCAGCTGCCAATTTCAAAAAGCGGCGAAGGCGTAATATGAACCGGTGGACCTGTTTCTGTTGCAGCAATCAGCCAATTCATTTTTTACCTCTTTTAGTCTGTACTTGTTTGATGGTTACTGCCACCACCCAAACCACACCACCAGTCGCAATCATAAGCGCTGCCAAGGTGTATGACGGTTCGGATTTAAATTTGTTATCTAGCCATGTGCCGATAATTACAGGGATAATTACTACTAATGCTAAACGCCAGCCCATATCAATAGCCGACGCGACAAATTGCTGTTTAGCAACAGCCATAGCTGCTAGCCTTTCAATTTCATCAACATCAGTCGATTTTACCCTCGTTGCCACGCCCTGTTTCATTCTCAGGTTAAAGTATAGCAGTTTTGCTCACTTACGGGCAACAGATTTATCAGGGGAAAGATTGTTTCAGCCGCTGCATTGGCGTAAGTTCTTCGCCACCACTGCAACCACCTGGGTCGAACTTACCATTAAACTCTTTAGCATCAGCTGGAATTTGTTCGAAACGCTTCATTAATGTTTTTTGATCGTCGTTACCAAAATTTATCAGCAAGCGGTCTTGGCTGTTAATTAATCGATTGGCTAACGAAGTTTCGATTTTACCGTTTAATATGAAACTGAGTTTATTTTGACCTTCTGCTACAAATACACCATTGTCGGTTTTTATTGAATCGTTATTAACACCATAACCTAAATTGGCTAAAAAATGCCCCCATGTTACAGCGTGGGCATGAATATGAACCAGTGAGGCATTTTGGTTGTGCATATGAGCTCGATTTTTAGGATTATTGTGAGAATCACTTGCGCAAGCGGCAACCTCTTCGTAAAAAGTAAAGCTATTAAATTCGTCTTGCTTGCCGTGTATATATAATGCAAAATTTGCATGGTAGTGAATGTTTTCACTTTTAAAAGTAATGAACCTGATCGAGATTAAAAATAAAACACCCGCTAAGAACCCACAACTCAGAAGTAACAGAAATTTATTTTTCAGTATTTTCGTCATCTAGTTATTAACTATAACAGCTGTTAAAATGCCTTGTGTGATAATTGCACATGATGAACTATCTCACGAAACTGTTGAGGAAGCACTGAAACACGCCGATAAAAATAGCGAATTGGTAATAATAATTGTTGTATCGTCGCTAATAATTTGTATTCTTTTTTATGCCAGAAAACTTCAGCAGCCAAAGAAAAAAATAACTGACAACTAATCGCCTATTTAGTGTTAATTAATATTTTATGTGCACTATATGTGGTATAATTAACAAATAGAGATCTGCAATGAACAACAATGATCCGCTAGATATCACATTTGAAATACTCAAACAAGATCCCGATATTTACCGGAATCAATTGATGACGCTTGTCCAAGGCCTAGATTGGGAAAGATCAGTATGGGATTATCACGGTGATCAATCTTGGGGTATAGTACGGTTTTGTTTAGATTTTCATAATATTGACCTGATAGGTGATTCAGTAAACAGAACCATGGTTGAAAAAAAACCGATAAGTAAAGACGTGTTGGCTACCATGGATCAAATAGATGCTTTTAACCCTTCAAAAAGAGATAATTCTAAAGATCTTAAAGAAAAAGTGGCTCGAAAACGGCTACTTGCTTGGATTAATTTTTTCGATGAAATTATGAAATCTTCCGAAGTTGAGGTAAATAATATTAGTAGTGAAAATCAAAATTCTGCGGCTTAATAACAAATGTCGTTTGAAAATTATAAAACAAAAAAATCAGTTGTAATAGTTTACACTGGTGATGGTAAGGGTAAAACTAGTGCGGCAATTGGGCTAATGGCACGAACGCTCGGCAACAATGGGCGAGTTGCATTCATTCAATTCATTAAGTACTGGGGGGTTAGTGAGCATATCTTTATTCGCGATATTCAAGATTTATACAAAGATCAACTATTTTTTTACAAAGGTGGCAAAGGATTTTATAAAGCCGGCAAATTAAGTGCTCAAGACATCTCAGAAGCTCAGCACAAAAAAGCGGCAGCCGATACTTTCCAACAGGCATTGGACTGCGTTCAAAGTGATAACTTTGATCTAGTAATTTGCGATGAAATTAACAATGCCGTTAACGATGGATTATTAACAGTAAAACAGATAGAAAAACTCATAAGTAGCCGCACCGAAAAAACAAGTCTTTGCTTAACCGGCCGGAATTTTCCGAAGGAACTACAAAATTCTTCCGACATTATTACTGAAATGACAAAAATAAAGCATCATTTTGACAATAAATTTTTAGCCAATAAAGGCATCGACTACTAGATTTACTTTATGAAGTATAAACTACCACTAGATGAGTGAAATATTCATAAATTCCGGTGATCACGATGGTTTGCAAACATTGGCTGCACAGTTTTATGACATTCCAACTGCTGTGTTTCCTGAAGGTATTCCCCAAGAATTAAGAAAATTTGGAAATTATACTACAGCATGGGGAGTAATTTTGCCTCATCCAAAGGTAAGTATTGCTGAATTTGATTTATTGCTCAGATACACCGAAGTTCAACCGCCTTTTCATTTTGCAAGCTGCGAGTTAACACCTTCCATCCTGGCAATGACCACACCGAATTCGGAAACTGGCTGCTGGGAGAGGTATGTTTATAATGACCCTAAAGGAATAGCTAGATACGCCACAATTAGCTCGGTCGCTTTAGGTGCAGTAAGTCAGTTGGCCCACAGGCTATTCTGGCAACAACTTGTCGGTAACAGTGTAGGCTACAAGCTTACAACAGACGACTGGATAGATCACCGTTGTTTAAATAAAGCCTGTTGTTACCCTCGACATTTAATTCGGACAACTGCGAGAGGCAACAATCGCTCCGCTAGAAATGATAGCTTTCATCAAACTCAGTCAATGTTATTTATTGGTTCAAGCTTGAGTAAGGTTGACGAGTAGTGATTCAGATTCCACAATTAACTCACCCAGTCCAGGAAATTCAGTGTCTAGCGAAGCCTCTATCTTCAAACGCCTTAACGCGTTGATGGTAATCGCAAGTGAATCACAGGTAACATCACGCTCAACTATTTTAGCATCAGCACTCCAACCCTTAAATCCACCATATTTATCGATTACATCAATAATTCGGCTAATATTTTCGGCACTTCTTCGTATTAATGAAACGGCTGGGGTAGCACGTCTAATAGAACTATCAACTTCGTCGTTTGACATATATAGTTCCATTTGACCGCTAGTTAATTCCAATATTCTATTTTTTATAAGAGTAGAAACCGCATTTTCTGTCATTTTGGGAAATACTGCCAGATAATACCTAACCTCATCAATAAATTCTGCGTCCAGTCTTTGAGTAATTTCTGAAGCATACGTATCTTTGAACCGTAAACGCTCATAAAACGCCTCGTATAACGGAAAGAGGCTAACGGCTGTAGAGTACGCCAAAAGCCCTTCGTCAACATAACTTTTTATTTCATCTGGTAAAACTACATACCGCAGGGCACTACGAGTTTCGTGAGCTGAGAAAGGCGAATCATCGATAAATTCAGCTTGGCTATTGTAAATACCATTTTCCATCCCGTATAAATACATCTGGTGAATTAAATTTGCTTTATCTTGTGGAATGGGTGCCCGATGAATATTTTCAACACCCTGTAACCTTAAAACATCTAAAATGGCTTTGTTTGAAGTTACAAACGCTGCAATTGCCGGTGATTGATATCCTTTATCTTCGGTTATTGTTTTAACTGCTAGAGTTCGTTTGTGGCCCGCTACAAGTATGTAATAATTGCTTTTGTCATTGGGTGTAAAATCTTTGAGTTCAACATTTGCACCCCATACTCTGTTTGTGTAATTAATGTAATCTGAAGCTTCATCACTGGTCATTTCACAAACTAATACCGGATTCTGAAGGTTATCTTTGTCGATGCTGCCAGCAAGTTCTAATTGGTCTTGTTCATCATATTTACTACGGTATTGACCAGCGATAATGATGTTATTGACCGGAAGATAGTGTAAACCCTCAGACTCTGGTCCAAAAATTCGATCAAAAATTTCGCCATCTAAAAGTTCACCTTCTTTTATCAATTATAACCCTCCAGTACTTCTAAATAGTCTAGCCAATTTTCCTACTTTGCCAAAGTGTCAAATACACATCGTTCAATGTATACTTAATAATTAAAGGGTTGGGTATAAGGAGCAGTTTACAGTGCAAATGCCCGAAATTGAACTAAGGGAATATTCGCACGATTTAGGAATGTCTTTAAAAGACTTTACTACTGATGCGCTCGTTAATAACGCCATATCGCCAGAAAATGCCTGTCGATTAGTTTTATTTGGCGAAAACATATTGTCGCAGGTGTTGCTGGATTCTCTGGATGAAATTAACGACCAAGCTGAAACTTTTACTTGTGTTGCGCCCCAACCTGTTGCGGCTGCGTTAAGGGTAGTACACGATTTTTACCCAGACGAAGAAGTTAGATTTAAGCCAAGATTAGGAGCCAGCTGGCTTAAAAGATTGGTTTGGGCCTGTGAAGAACCGGGTCAAGACATAGAAGATCGCATGCAAAATGCTGCAAAAGACGCGTTAGCTTGCATAATTGGAAAAGATGAAATCGAGGTCAAACACCCCAGAGGCTTGGTTGTATTGTCTAACCCAAAGGATAAAAAAGTACTAACCATGGCAACACCTAATTGGCCAGGACTAATAATTAGTGATTGGCATCGATTTATTTATAACCGGGCGAGTTTGGGTAGTGGTATACATGACCCTATTAATTATGCGATTAGATTTAATTTTGAATTAAGCTTATATGAGTCTGCTTGTGAAAATATATATTTTTATACTTCAATTTTCACAAACTACCGTCAATTAGGAATTGCACCTAGAATTCCGAATCCTAAACATAAATTTGATACATCAAACAGTGACTAAGCAAAAAATAAGAAAACTGGTTGGATACTTAATATTTTTAGTCAGCTCTTTATTGGTTACTTTAACCCAATTTCCAGCCGAATCAACGCCTCGTCAACTCGCCTCGTCGAACCAACCTGGCTTGTACGCGGTAACAAAGTTTTACGATGGCGACACTATTGCCGTAAATATGGATGGGGTAGAAGAAAAAGTTCGGATGATAGGTGTTGACACCCCCGAGACACACGATCCGCGCAAAAGTGTAGAATGTTTTGGCAAAAATGCTTCTGAATTTACTAGGCAATTGATTGCTGAACAGCCAGTGCGCCTAGAAGCCGACCCGCAAAACTCCAATCGAGATCGCTATAACCGTCTACTAAGATACGTGTTCTTACCTGACGAAACTTTGGTTAATGCCGAAATTATTAAGCAGGGCTACGGTTTTGCATATACCAGTTTTCCGTTTACTAAACTTGATGAATTTAGAACTCTAGAATCAGGGGCGCGCGCCGCCAGTAAAGGATTGTGGAGTGGTTGCCAGCCGTATATAGATGCCAAAGGGTACATACACAGTAGCGATAGTACTTTATGAATTAGTTCATGGTCGCATAGGATCGGGGCGGGCAATACGTTTTTGTAAAAAGTATTTCAAACTTGGTCGCCGCGCCTTTGGGTCAAACGACATATGGAGTGGTTTAATGCCAAAATAGGTCAGCGCAAAGGCGCCTTCAGCAAAATGTGCACCAACAGGTGTTCGTAAATCGTGATACTCCAGTGTACGCGTATGCCCTCCAATGTATCGCATAAACGCATTTGGCGTATCTTCGAACCGGCGCGATGATACTGCGGCCAACATTGTAGGTAAGTAGGTAGGTCTAATGCCGTGTTCTTTTAGGTGAATGGCGATATCGATATCTTCAAACAAAAAAGGTTCGTTACACAACTCTGGCTCAACAAGATTCCACGCACTGCGTCGAAAGGCCATGTTTGCTCCCATTAAAAATTCATACTTTCCGATACGCGCCAATCTAAGACACATATCTTCTACTTTTCTGGTAAATCTAGGGAAGGGCATATCGTGATACCCAACTGGTCCAGTGGCTGCTTGCACATTGTCGTTTCGAAAAGCTCTTTTAATTTCGGCTACCCAGTGTTTTTCAACATAGGTGTCTGCATCGATTCGGCAGATTATGTTGCTGGTCGCAGCCTGAACTCCTGTTTGGCGAGCAAAATATAGGCCTTGGCGATTTTCGCTAATTATCGTCACAAAACTAAATTCTTGAGCAATTTTTTTACTGTTGTCATTGGAATTGTTATCAACAACTATAACCTGGTCAGGTTTAATAACTTGCTTTGCCAATGATTCAAGGCATCCCCGAATATAGCTTTCCTCGTTATATACCGGTATAATAACTGAAACCGTTAATGCTTTTTTTATCACTCATTAAATACTACCATGACTAAATCTAAAAAACCCAAAAGTCGCATCTTAAAGCACGTACCCAACGTTGTAGAAAAGTTATTTACACCAATTACTAAATTTTGGCGAATTGGATTTTGGCAAAAACTGGCCATATCTATAGTAACCCTCGTGATGCTAGTAGTCGGGTCGGCCTATGGTATTTCATACTGGTTCTTACTAAAACACCGTCATGAATCTTTGAGCCTGGGGGTTACTTATATTCCTAACTACGCTAAATTTTTTGGCCTTGACCCAAAAGAAACAATGCAGGCAATTATCGATGACCTTGGTGTGCGGCGCTTTAGGTTAGTTAGTTACTGGAAAGATATTGAAAAAGTACCAGGTACCTATGATTTTTCGGAACTGGATTGGCAGTTTGCCATAGCCGAGAAAGCTAACGCCAAAGTTAGCCTTAGCCTAGGGCTACGCCAACCGCGCTGGCCAGAGTGTCATGAACCACTGTGGGCCAAACAGTTACCCAAAAGTCAGTGGTATCCAAAACTAAAAGAGTTTATGACAGCCACAGTAGAGCGCTACAAAAATAGTACCAGTCTAATTAGCTACCAAGTAGAGAACGAGTTTTTTATGACAATTTTCGGGGAGTGCACCGATTTTGATCGGCAACGATTTATCGAAGAAACCGAGTTAGTTCGCAAACTAGATCCGACCAAGCCAATAGTAATTACTCGAAGTAATAACTGGGGTGGAATACCTTTGGGTGAACCAACTCCCGACTTATACGGTGTGGCTGTTTATAAGCGCGTCTTTGATTATTCGGTCTTTCACCGTTATTTCGAGTACCCTTATCCACCTTGGTTTTACGGATTCTTGGGCGGATTGGGCGAAATCGTAAAAGGTAAACCACTAATGATCCATGAACTACAGGCCGAACCATGGATGCCAAATGGTTACCAAATAAATGACTTACATGATATCGAAGAACAAAACAAATCTATGAATGCAGACAGGTTAAAAAAGCGTTTTCAGTATGCAAAAGACACTGGTATGCGCACCATAGATGCGTGGGGCGTGGAGTGGTGGTATTGGCGAAAAGTCAAAGCTAACGACAATTCACTGTGGAATGCCGCTAAAGAAGCGTTCAAAAATTACTAGGCGGCCTTGGCCAGTGCAATTACCCTTTTTACCGCTAACGCTGGATTCAGCACACTATCGCCAACCGCATGCGTACCTTCAAGAGCTATAGAATCAATGGTTGAGTTAGGGAATTCTTGATGAAGTTCTTCGGCAATATTCTTAGCAACCTGGTAAACAAATATTCGACTGTCTGATGCAACTAAAAGCTGTACCGCTGTGTTTGGGTTTTGGTTTAGTCCATGGCGTAAATCTTCTGATAAGGTTGCTTTTGCCATGCCCTTATGAATGTCACGGTTTGGTTTAAGCTGAGTACCTAATGCAAATTTAGCCAAATTTATCCAACCCTTAAACTTGTTTTCGGCCAAAGCTTCACGCAGGGCAGGGATGCCAGATTGAATCATCGCCTGGTAAACTTCACCCATGCCACCACTAGTAAAATCTTTTTGCAATTTTTTAGGAGTTCTGCCTACGGCATTAGGTGGTTCTTGACAGCTAATTGCCGTAACATCAGCGAAATCATGAGCACGAGGTTGCGCAAATGCCGATGCAATAATTGTGCCACCAAGTGAATAACCTGCTAACACTAATCTATTCACACCGCTAGGTTTTTCGGTTGAGCCTAAAACTGATCTTAGAATTTTGTTAGATATTGGCGAAAAATCACCATCTGCAACAGTCGCCCTGTCGGTATCACTCAAGGTGTAAAACATTTCACCTAAAGTATTATTCGGAAAAGCAAAAACCCTCATACCCGTTAATTCGGCCAAAAACATCGACCGAATACCCAAATGCGGTGAATCTCCGTTGGCATGCGGATGCGACAATATTATTGACGAATTTCGATCGTAATCAGGTCTAGAAGGAATAAACTCTAAAAATGCAGCGTCGTTGTTTCCAGGATAAGTAGCTTCTGGCATTAATTCTTCAAACTGTAGTACTGTCATACTGGCGAAACGCTCGTGAACTAGACGTGCATGTTCATCAAATTGATCACGGACCTGAAAATCAACATATGGTAACAACACTTCACTCATAATATACATATTATATCTAATTTTATTTCACTTGTCAATCTTCTTATGGTTGGTTACAATATTATTGTTATGAAAATGCCCTCAAATGGACCAAAGCGAATAACTAACCGTCGAGCCAAATTCGATTACGAACTTGGTGATTCTATAGTGGTTGGCATTGAGCTGACTGGTGCAGAGACTAAAGCTTTGCGCCTAGGCCATGGACATATCAAAGGGGCCTATGTCACTATTAAAGGAAATGAGTTATGGCTTTTAAACTCTACGATTCATGGCACTAATGCAATTAAACTATCCGAACAACAGCAAACTCGTACAAGACGTCTACTAGCCAAACGTAAAGAAATAAATGAGCTTATAACCGCGAAACAGCAAGGCAAGAGCATTATCCCAATCGAACTATTAACTGCTGGTCGCTATATTAAACTTCGCATTTCAACCGGTAGAGGCAGAAAGCGCTACGATAAACGGCAAGTAATTAAAGCCCGTGACGAAGATCGAAACACCGCTAGGCTCCTAGCAAAATAAATCTCAACCTGAACTTATTTGTTTTTCTATCAATAAGTAGCAGTTTTTACAAAGATGATATTTTAGAACCTTTGAATTCCTATCTGGCGGGCTGAGCAAAATTGCACCAAACTCAGTTAATTCATTACCACATTTATCACACTTTGGTTTTATAGCCATAGATCAATAATTATAGATTAAAAATCTTGCGATGCTAGTTTTTGTGCATTATTTAAATTTTCAATTGCATTTTTAGTAATATTTAAATTGCAGCTTTTGTGCTCACTGCACCAGGCTAGGCATTGGCGCATAATATTTTCGTCAGAATAGTGCAACCCACATTCTGCGCATTGATAAATTATGTTGCTCATTTCTAAAGCCCTAATACAGTATCAATCCGAGGTCTGTCAAAACCTAGGATTTTTTCTTCAGTGCCGTCTTCTTTGGTAACGATAGTAAAGGGGACCCCGAGCTGGCCACTTTTTTCGAACAGTTCCTGAGCGATAGTCTGATCTTGGTCGGCGTGCTTTTCTTCATATTTGATGTCTTTGCTTTGCAAGTAACTTTTAAGCATTCTACAAAAGCCACAAGTTGCGGTGCTATAAATTGTTATGTTGGTCATGTTTTTTCTCCTTACTTTGATATTAAATTTGTCATATACCTGACAAGAAGGTCATCGTTATTAATTTCGTAGCAGATTTTTTTGCCCAGTCGTTTTTTACCAACAACCCCAAGCAATTCAAATTGCTTAAATGATTGGGATGCAGCCGAAACGGATATCTTTAGCTCTGCGGCAATTTCGGTTACGCAAAGGTCAGTTTTTCGCATCATTAATTTGAACATTTTAAAACGAGTGGTGTCGCCCAGTAGTGCCAATACATGGACCAATCGCTCATCATGCTTAGTTTCTTTTTTAGAATTGTTCAATAAAATATTCACTTAATCATTTAAGCAAATACTTAAACGAATGTCAAATATTTTGTGTATTCAATGTTCATGGTGAGGGGTATTCATACTTCGAAGCATATTGCGGCCGCCGGTTTTTATAAACCGCCACACCAGCAAAGTAGCCATAATCGTAAAGACCAGATTCAAAATGGTGGTGTAGTTCAGACTAACGCTGACCGATATTACTTTGGCACTGCGCTCATCTGGTATCAGACCAGTCATCGCAAATAAGATCTCGATGACGTAGCCCGCCAAAACCATGGCTAAATATAAAGTAGCTGTTAATTTAATTGCCATCTGCCAACCGTAATACTTGCGGTAAATATTGATTATCGGCACCACGATCAGGTCGGCAAAAATAAAACTAATCACACCACCAAAGCTAATTCCACCGTTCCACAAAACCGCCGCTAGCGGCACATTTCCGATAGAGCAAACAAAACTGATTACTGCCACCAGCGGCCCGACAATTGGCCCCCAAATTGCCGCCCAAGTCGGGTTGTCACTTAAAAAAAACGCCTTCCAAAAACTGTCTGGCACTAAGGCGGCTGCCGCGCCAGCTATAAGTAATCCCAGTACTATGTCTTTCCAAACGGCTTGCCAATCCATAACAAAATAATGCGACACGGCGGTTTTGCCCTTATCGCTGCGAAGTTTTGCCAATAATGACTGCTCGCCAGCAACCGACATGTCCATCTGTGCGTGCGCCTCCATCTTTCCCTGCATGCCTTTTTGGGCTTGGCGCCTGGCAGCCGCAATTACTTTAGGCCTTATAAACCATCTAGCCAAAATAGCAAAAACAATGATAATTATCGGCCCACCAACAAATTCGGCCAAAGTAAACTGCCAGCCAAGTAACAAAAACATAATGATGCCCAGCTCAATTACAAGATTGGTACTGGCGATTTCAAAGGCAATGGCCGAAGTAAAATTAGCCCCTTTGACAAACAACGAGCGGGCTAGGGCAACGGCGGCATAAGAACAAGACGACGAAGCCGCCCCTAAACCAGTAGCTATGGCCAACGATTTAGTACGATCATCAGGCAAAAGCCGCGTCATTTGCTTTTTGGACACAACCGCCTGTATGGCCGCCGAAAGCCAAAAACCCAGAACCAGAGCCCATAAAATCTGCCACCCCATAGCAAAAGCCATTTCAAAACTTTTTGTCACCGACGAAATAAGCCATTCCATAGCTTTAGTGCATCATGCCGTGATCCATAACCGGCGAATCATTAGCGGTAGGCTGGGCAGTACTATTTACCGAGAACCCTTCGTAATTCAGTGTCGTCACCATGCCGCCAGCGGCGTGGTGTAGCTCATGGCAGTGCAGCGCCCATACGCCAGCATTGTTGGCTACAAACTCGATGTCAAAACTTTCGCCCGGACCTACCGGAATAGTGTTGCGATAATATTGTTGAGCCGGCGCAAGCTCGTTGCCATCAACAGCCACAATCTTAAACTGATGTCCGTGCAAATGAATCGGATGAATTGGCATCGAGCCGGGGTTGATAAGACGTAGCCGTACTCTTTCGCCGGCTTTTACGTTTAGGGCTTCGATGTCGGGGTAGGCCAGTCCGTTTATGGTAAACAAACTGTAATTCATCATGTGGTTCATGCTACCCATGCCGCTCAAATCTGTCATACCGCCCATCATTGCCATGTTCATGTTGCCGCTAAAAGGCTGCCAACTGCCTAAGACCATCGTAAAATCTTTGTCGGGCTTGGCAAAGTTTTTTGGCTCGACAATAAAACTACCGTACAAGCCCATGTCTACCTGCTGAGCTTCGTCGCCATGACCCGAACCGTGGCTATGATAAAAGTGCGTTCCGCTCGGTGTAGCCGTGAATTCGTAGGTAAACCACTGTCCTTGTTTGATGGCGTCTTGGCTAATTCCTGGCACACCATCTTGTTTGTAGGGCAGGTTAACACCGTGAAAGTGCAGGCTGGTGTCTTTTGGCAAGTTGTTTTTTAGAATGATTTTTATTTTGTCGCCCTCGCTTACACGAATTTCCGGCCCGGGCGTTTGACCATTATAACCCCACGCCAACATTTTTTTGCCGTTAGAATATTCCCAGTTTATTGGCTCGGCGGTTAGCTGGTAAACCTTGACGTCGTCCTCTACTTTTGGCATGATCGCGCTACGCGAGGCTTTGCTGCCAGCCTTTACTTGGTCATCACTGCCTACACCCATCATTTGACGCATTATATTGGTGCGTTGTCGACTATTTATGCTTAGGCCATCGCTATGGCGAAAACTAAAGTAACTCACTAGCCATGTCAGAGCGACAGCCGCCAATACTACCCCAACTATTTTCTGAGTTTGCGTGTTACTCCAAGTGGTCTTGTTAGTTTTGTTCATAATCTACCCCCTTTTACTTAGTTCATAAATGTTTAGCAATTCAGTAGTCAGTGTTTCTTTGTCGGCTTCGCTGCCGCCGCTCATTCCATGTGTTACATGAGTCCGAAGATGATTTTCTAGTAATAGCTTGTCTAGCGATGCTAAGGATTTTTGAATTGCCAAACTCTGCACCAAAATGTCGGTGCAATATTGCTCTTGATCTATCATCTTGGCAAGGCCTCGAATCTGCCCCTCTATAACTTTGGTGCGCCGTAAAGCTCGTTTTTTTAATTCAACGATCATGAATTTATTGTATACCCCCTAGGGGTATACATGCAAGAGGAGTACTACATATTTTAGAGCATGATCCCGGCAGAATTTGCGTCGCTCAAACCTACGTATAGCATCTTCTGCCCCATCTTTTGTACTAGTCCACCTGGGTAGACTACCTGTGACAACTCCGGTCTTTTAGCTGGCGTGTCTGGGAAACAATCACGGCAAGCAAGTATCTGTTGATCAGCTACTTCATAGCTAACGGGGTCAAACAAAAAGCTAACAGGCAAGTATTGCTTTCGACCGTCGTTCAAAAATCGAGCCAGATGAGCCACAACTTCCACTGTACCATCCGGGTTGGCGATCGCTTGATTAACGCCACCCCAATCGCCACTTTCTGCGTCGATAAAACCACCAACAAGTGGTGCAGAGTTCAAATCAACTTCGTCAATTTCGGCAAGTCTATCGATAATCGTAAACCCCACACGCCCGCGACCGGCCTCTCCACCTTGAGGACGGGTAAACACACCAATTTGACTGCTGGCTAGTTCAACCGGTCTAACGTCTTTCATCCCCAGAGGTCCCATTGCCACAAGTGCCAATTCCCCCAAACTGGGCCCGCCGTAAAAAAGCGTTTCCCATCCATCAATTCGTTGAGTGCTTGGATTAACGTAAGTATGAACACCACCCACCACCAAAGAATCCTGAATTTGGCTTAAAAAAGGGTCTTGCATGATAAAAGTTGGGGCGTCTGGCAAACTAAGCCAGTGATTATTGTCAGAGTTTTGCTGGTAAAAGAATTGAACACTGCTACCCAATTCCGAATCTCGGCTCTCCACGCGTGCAGCCACAACTTGTTGGCCAAAATGATCAAAAGGAGCGGTAGGATTATATGCATCACTCCCTTCATCTACCTCAAATGTCATTAACCAGGCACTGTCCCTAGCGCAAAATGCCTGGTGAGTGCGTTCTAGAAGTGATTCAATACTCTGTGGTGACTGGGAGGTGTTTATTGTTTGCGACATATTGTTACTCTGTTCGTCTAGAAGATGTTATACCCCTTGTGTTTATAAAATGCAAGTGCACAAATATCGTTTAACATCAAATCGATTTATAATAATAGCACCATGAATATGTTTGCAAAAAATTTAGCCAGTAGTGTAAATGAATATTTAGTGGCTGTGCCTGGGGATCGAAAGGCAATTATTGACTTTATGCACGAGTTTATTCAAAAATCAGTACCAAGTCTAAAGCCACATTTTGCATATAACATGCTGGGTTATGGAAGTTTTGAATACTTCGATAAGCGGGCAAAAGAATATAAACCATGGCCAGTTGTGGCGCTGGCTAATCAAAAAAATTATGTCAGCGTGTATGTGTGTGCCATTGATGGTAACGAATACCTAACAAAGAAATACGCCGATAGACTGGGCAAAGTAAACGTCGGCAAGAGTTGCATACGATTCAAGAATCTTAAAGACGTAAACTTGGAAGCACTAAAAGAAGTCCTGCAAAAAGCCGAAAATTCCCCCGGCCTGGTTGGGGCCGAGAAATAATAAAAAATTCTTAAGCGTCGGGAAGTGAATTAAATTTTTGCTTGAAGTCATCAAACCATTTGTTGAATTCTTCGGGCGGCATTTTCATCATTAATTCTACGGCTTCTTTGTGGGCTTGATCGCCAGCTTGCATCATTTCCATAACGTGACGTTTGCTGTTGTCACCCATTTCTTCTGGTGTGCTGCCGGTAATTATCGCGCTACAGCAACCCTTTAACTCTTGGCATGTGAATTGTTTCATAACCCTAGCTTACACTATGGATCGAGTATTATCTATAAATATGTTAAGTGTACGAATTGACTAATGGTGAGATGGGCAAAGATTCAAATTTCAATCAATGGGTAAGCTTATATATTCTTCATTGTTTACGGTGTTGTGTAGTAGGTCTGCGGACTGAAGATCGTTTCGATTTATACGCACTAGGTTGAACTTAGATTTATCACCATAAACCAATTGATGCGTATAAAGCCATCGGCCATCAGACGACCAAGTAGGCAAACTAGTTACTTGCCCAAATTTTGTTGTATCAATTGAGCCATCTTTTTTTTGAATTCTGATCTCCCACACGCCAGCTGGCTTAGATCGCGATGCCCCAGTCATTTGGCTCAAAAAAGCAATCTCGGTGCCATCATGAGAAAAGTATGGGTCTTGGTCCCTAATGTCATCTGAGGTAATTCTTGATCTCGAACCTGTTTTCGTTTCAATCGTATATACTTCTTGATCACTCGGAAGACATACATTATTAGGGCAAGCTATGTAGACGATTTTAGTACCATCTGGCGACCAGCTTGGGTCAAGATTTACTCCACCATGGTTTGTGATTTTCTTTGGGTCCCTACCGTTTGCATCAGTTAGCCAAAGTTGCGGATTTATCTTGGTGCCTGCAAACATTACCAACTTGGTACCGTTCGGCGACCACTCTGCATGGCCATGTTGATGCCAGCCAAACGCATTATTGGCAATAATTTGGGTTGGATGGCCACCGCTCGAAGTATCCATTAGCCAAAGGCTAGTTTTAGAGTAATCTTGATCATGGACACCTTTTGGGGTCCTGTAAAAAATTAATCTTGATTCGTCTGGCGAAATCCTTGGCCACCAACTATCGTACCGAGAATCACTAGTAATTTGTTTTGGCTTTCCTTCGTTTTGCCCCATGTATATTTCAAAGTTACCTGTTTGATCACTAGAATAGTAATAACCATATGCCTGAACGGCATCTTTATATGTCAATGTACTAGGTTCCTGTTTGCTGGCAATAATAATTAATGTCAAAAAAAGAAATACGACCAAAACAAAAATAATATATAGTTTTGGCCTGTTTGATCTTAAATTCATTTTCCCGGCTTTTGGATGCATTTATTTTAAGTTCACCGTTTATTACAATTTCAAGTGTAATGTAATGAACAGAAAAGTTATACTTAATTAATAGTAATGTGAAAGAAGGAATCTCGTGCAGTCGAAATTAAATCCATATTTGAGTTTTCAGGGAAATGCCCAAGAAGCGATAGAATTTTACAAAAGTGTTTTTGACGGTAAGTTAGAAATGACCACTTTTAAAGAAGGCGGAGTGCCCGCTGCCCCTGAAACAGAAAACCAATTAATGCACGCAATGTCAAGCTACCATTTTAACGAACAACTTGTCTCGTTCAATTGAATTGGTTTTG
>ERZ1292623.3-Hain-H51-01um-R1-3-length-322440-cov-10_pt1 | contig 82699 bp, 88 predicted proteins | sample MGYA00564398_ERZ1292623 | MGnify/ENA primary metagenome ERZ1292623 (study PRJEB36523, sample SAMEA6512633) | groundwater metagenome | collected 2019-01-07 | study: AquaDiva: Metagenomics assemblies of 32 groundwater samples
GCGTTGGCCACAATTTCTCGGATAGCTTTTTCAGGATACTCATACCGCTCAACTCGTTTTGTACCCACGATTTGAGCACTTGTCCGTATGTTACGCAATATAAACTTCTGCATCGTATCGATTTGTTCATTTAGCGTTCCATCTATATCCGCTTTATCTATGATATCAGTTGCAACATTTGATCCTTTATATTTTACGCAACGAACAATGTAGCGATTGAAGGATCGTTTGAGTTGTGGCTTCTCCTTTGCAAAAATAAGAAAACCCGCAATAGTTGGAAAGTTCCCGCCATCAAATGTGTCAGCTATGCCAAGATTTTTAAGCAGATCAAAGGCTATTTCCTCAATGCGAGCATCGCGATTTGTCCTTTGCCCCATTCGGGTGAGAAGGTCATACATTTTCTTTTCTGATAGATCGCTAAGTTGGGTATCCGATGCTTGCGTACTATCAAATTTTGAAAGCTTAGCGTTATCAAGAAATCGCAGCATTTCCTCATGCGTAATTTTTCTATCTGTATTGCCATCGCGTACATAAGCACCGTTAGGCATGCCTGTATCCTTGTGATAACACGGTTTGTGTTGGTCAGAACATTCAGAAATATAAATTGCGAGTATCGTCTTTCCGCCTAGAGTCATTGGAAAATATTCTGGACGGATAACAACGCTCATTTGCGTACTCACTACGTTACTCATCTTCTCTTGCAAAACTGCAAGCTCAGTAATTCCAGTGGCTTCCATAGAATTTCTTGACCTGTCTTCTGTAACACCAAAGACAATGAAACCGCCACCGGGACGATGAGAAAAAGCGGAAATGGTTTTCCATGTATCACGAGGAAATCCACCGCGAGCGTCTTTAAACTCAACGCTGGAGGTTTCTGAACCCAATCTTATAGTTTCCTCAATGGTTTGTTTGACCTTTGGTTCGTCCATAAAATGATTTTAGCAAAAATTTAGCATTTTTAACAGACTAGACTAGCGTTCTCTCTGGTACTAATTTTTTATTTTTCGATGTAAGCAATTTTGTAAAACCTAAGCAAAAACCGTCAACCTTTCGGATTCGGAAGTTTCTTTCTGCGGAGGCGGGAGGATTCGAACCTCCGATGCCTTTCAGCATACTCGCTTTCCAAGCGAGCGCACTAGACCACTATGCGACGCCTCCAGCTATGCAATAATAGCAGATTTTTTGGTTGTGGCGAGAGCGTTTTTGCCGCCTTGTTTTTGAGCTTTTTTTATGCAATACTCAAGTCAATGGTCAAGCGCCGTGATTATGTACTGGAAGGCAACCAAGAGATGACCACCCTGATGGTCTTTCTCGATGCATATAATAAAAGCATTCCCACAGGCTTTCCCAAAGTAACTCTCGAAAATCTCAAAGATTTTCAAAAACTCCACCCCATGCTCTTCAAAGACAAGAACGAATGGTCAATCGAAAAGCATCGCAAACGCTTGATGGACTGGCTTCCATCGCATCGCGATTAGCGCAAAAAATCTTACTCAATATAATAAATAATAAAAAAATCGCCGGCATCCCAAGAGGGACGCCGGCTTTGTTGTCTGCACTTCAGCGGAAGTAGCTTCCGATCACGCGACACTCGCCGGGGGCGAGCGGAGTGGAGAGATCTCCAGAGTAGCCGGGGTTGCAGATGCGGTAGCTCGAAAAGCTCTGGTAGGCCCAGGCCAGCACGAGCCCTGGCGTGCCGCCAGAGTAGCAGCCAGCGATCTCGAGGGTGTCGCCACCACCTCCATTGTGGTTGTTGTAGATGTCGAATCCACACTCGTCTTTCAGGTCGCGTGCGTTGCTGTCATCGCCCGCGCTGCCGAAGACGAGGCCTCCGTATCCGTCGCCGCGTGCATCGTCATGGCATGAGGGACAGTTGTCGCCACCTCCTCCGCACGCACTCAGTAGCGTCAGCGTCAAGATCAGTGCCGCGAGCAATCCTTTGCTTGCACTAGCGTTCATCATTCCTCCATGGTTGAGGGTTCAGTTCTAGAACTGATATAGCATAGAAGCCTTGCGAGGCGCAAGCTATAGCTTACAATAGTGAGATGCGAGTAAACAGATTCACTATCGCCACTATAGTCGGTTTAATTCTCGCCGTTATCGTTGCGTGGTTGTATCTCGGCGCGTTTGGCGCACCACAAGAAGCCGAGGGCGATATCGCCTACATGCAATTTACGATCGCCGAAGATATCGGTACAGGCGATGTTATCAGCCGACTTTCATCCGACGGCTTTATCAAATCACCGCGCGCGTTTCGGATAGCGCTCTGGTGGAATGGTACTGCCAGCATCAAGCCCGGCGGCTATATGATCGCAAAGACGATTGATGCGTGGGTGCTGGCCGATATTTTTACAAAAGGCCCCGCGCTCGTGTGGGTCTCGTTGCCTGAAGGATATCGCAAAGAACAGATGGCCAATGTGCTCGCGCGCGAGCTCGGCTGGACGGACGCACAAGAAATAGAATGGGTGACAAAGCATACGGCATTAAAGCCAGATGAGATTGAGGGAGTGTATTTCGGTGATACCTATCTGATACCAAAAGACGATACGCCGGCCCAAGTGGCTGATCGTCTTCGTGCGCGGTTCAATGAAAAGTTTGCCCCACTCGCCAAAGAGGCGGTCAAGCAAAATATTCGTTGGCCCACACTTTTAAAAATCGCATCACTCGTACAACGCGAAGCGGGCGGCAAAGACGATATGCCGATTATCGCAGGTGTCTTGTGGAATCGGCTTCTTGCCAAAAAACCCATGCGGCTCGGTATCGATGCTACATTGCAGTACGCGCGCGATTCGCGTGATCACTACGGCGCGGTGCCTACCGGCGCGCAGCTCACCTCCTATAGTCTCAAGGGCGGTTGGTGGGAACCGGTAAAAATCGAAGATAAAAAAATAAATTCGCCGTACAATACATATTTGTTTGATGGGTTGCCACCACATCCAATCGCAAATCCAAGTCTTGATGCGATCAACGCAGTATTATTTCCCGCAAAGACCGATTGTCTTTTTTATCTCCATTCACCTGACAAGCAGATTCATTGCGCGAAAACCTACGAAGAGCACAAGAAGAATATTGATACCTATTTACGATGAAGCATCTGTCGTCTCATGCCGTGCCATACTATGTCGCTACTTTTGTAGCAGGATTTTCGTTGATGGTTATAGAGATCACCTCATCAAGGATAGTCGCCCCCATCATTGGCTCATCTATCTTTACGTGGACATCGGTTATCGGGATAACGCTCTTGGGTTTGTCGATAGGAAGTTTTTTGGGAGGGTGGCTCGCGGATCGCTCTATTAAAAACTATGGACAAAAGATTATAGCTTTTTCATTTTTGAGCGCGGCGTTTTTTGTGTATACGATACTTCCGCTATCAAAATATGTCCCCGGTCTTCTTCGTCAATCATTCTCGCTGATGGAGTTATCAGTTGCGGTGAGCGCGACTCTTTTCTTGATGCCGGCCGTAGCCATTGGCACGCTCGCTCCCATCATCTTTAAATCATATGTTGATAGTGTGCATGATATCGGAAAGAAATACGGGCTACTCTCAGGCCTATGGTCGCTCGGCAGTATTGTGGGCGTGTTCGCCACAGGTTTTTATTTTATCCCTACTATCGGTAGTGCCGCTACCGTGCGTCTTGTAGTTTTTATATTGGTAGCCGTTTTTTATTTTTTCTATCTACAGAACTTTAGGCATCAGCCTCGAATAGTCGGCCGCGACATCCTACTCATGCTGGTGGTAGCCGCCTGTCTTGCGGCGCTGATCATCAGCTCGCAGGCGCAATCCGAGCCAGAATCAAACAAAATTATTTTTCATAAAGAGACTGCGTATTATGATATGCGCGTCGTTGATTATAAACTCTTTCCTGTATACGGGGACAACAGAATCCTTTTTTTGGATATCGATACGCATAGTGTACAGACCGCACGACCGTCGCAGAGATTTTATACTGACGCAGCACCCGCCTTCGCTGCTTTTTCCGATTCAGTAAAAGATATATACGTTATCGGAGCGGGCGCTTATACATTGCCTATTAATTTGAGAAAACAGTATCCTGATGCAAATATCACGGTAGGCGAGATTGATCCTGAAGTTGCCAAGGTTGGTAGAGAATATTTCAATGTGAGCTCTCACGCTATAGAGACCGAGATCGGTGATGCCCGCGTGAGATTTGCGCGTACCAAGAGTGCGCCCACAGAAACATTCGATCTTATTTACGGCGATGCGTACAATTCTTTTATTTCTGTGCCGTGGTATTTGTTGACGCAGGAGTTCAATAAAAATATAAAAAGATATCTGTCACCAAATGGCGTCTATGCTGTCAATTTTGCAGGAACGCTCGAAGGGCCGAACGCAGTCATGTTTGAGAGTATCTACGCCACTATGCGGAGTGCTTTTCCTAATACATATATTCTTGCTTTCGGGCATGATTACGCAAAAACTCAAAATATCACCGTTCTCGGCGTTAAGAGTGAGGTCGCCCTTTCGCATGGCGCACTGGTGCAAAAGTTCAATGCACTCGACAAGAATCGATTTCTGTCTAGTACGTTGGTTGATACTTCTACTATCAGTATTCCCGCAAGGCGTTTATTGACCGATGATTTCGCTCCTATCGAGTATATGATGGCAGGTCTTATGCGTGAGTATTTTCCTACCTATATTGAGCTTTATAAAAAGGTGGTAAGTTAGCCTCGCTTTTACTATTCACAGGTTGAGTAGTGCATCACTCTGGTGTATAATTTTTGCTTATGAACATCAAAAAAATTACCGCAAGAGAAATCATGGATTCACGAGGCAACCCGACCGTCGAGGCAGATGTTATATTGGAAAACGGCATCATGGGTCGTGCTGCGGTCCCATCGGGCGCATCGACTGGTACACATGAAGCAGTCGAGCTTCGCGACGGCGACAGGCAACGTTTCGGCGGCAAAGGCGTCTTACACGCTGTACGCAACGTACACGAAGTAATTGCACCCAAACTTATTGGATCTGACGCGCGTGACCAAAAGGCGCTTGATAAGGCGATGATCGATCTTGATGGCACGGCAAACAAAAGCAAGCTTGGCGCCAATGCTATCTTGGCGGTATCGCTCGCCGCTGCTCGCGCATCAGCGCTCGAGGCAGGTGTACCGTTTTTTGAATATGTGTACGGTCTTTCGCGTGTAAAACGCCAGTACAGTTTACCAGTACCTCTTGTCAATATTATCAATGGCGGCAAGCACGCAGCCAACTCGACTGATATCCAAGAGTTTATGATTGTGCCGCAAGGCGCGGTGACATTTCCTGACGCCGTGCGCATGGCGACGGAAATCTTTCATGCACTCGGCAAAGCCATGAAAAAACATGGATACGGTACTACGGTTGGCGATGAGGGTGGCTATGCGCCTGCAGTAAAGGGTGGCAATGCCGAGGCACTCTCACTTATCGAGGAGGCCACGGCTGCTGCGGGCTACAAATTCGGCGTTGATGTTTTTTGTGCGCTTGATGTCGCATCGAGCGAACTTTTTGAAAACGGCAAGTATATTCTTTCTGCTGACGGCAAAACATTGTCATCAGAAGAAATGGTCGCGTGGTATAAAGATCTTGCCGCGCGCTATCCTATCATCTCAATAGAGGATGGTCTGGCTGAAGATGACTGGGCGGGCTGGGTGCACATGACGCGCGAGCTCGGAGGTGCCTTGCAGCTGGTGGGTGACGATTTGCTCGTCACCAATAAAACGTTTCTTGAGCGCGGTATCAAAGAAAAGGCCGGTAACGCAATTCTTATCAAAGTAAATCAGATCGGTACGCTCACCGAGACGATTGATGCGGTTGATACCGCTCATGAAAATGGCTGGCGCGCTATTATCTCGCATCGTTCAGGTGAGACGGAAGATGTCGCTATCGCGCATCTGGCGGTAGGTCTCGGTGCTGGTCAGATTAAAACCGGATCAATGTCACGCACTGATCGTGTCGCTAAGTACAATGAACTCTTGCGCATTGCAGAGCTGTTGGGCGATTGGGCAAAGTACGCAGGGAAAAAATAATATGGCATATCTTATTTTAGTTCGACATGGAAAATCCGAATGGAACAAGCTCGGCTTGTGGACTGGCTGGACCGATGTAGACTCGGCACCCGAAGGCGTCAAAGAAGCCGAGAGCGCAGGCAAGGCGCTCGCCGATATTCCCGTACACCGCGCGCACGTCTCAGCACTCAAACGAGCGCGCCAAACTTTTAATCATATCCACCAAGAGATTGAGTCAAATCTTGACGACCATGAGGTAGCGACGAGTCCCGCGCTCAACGAACGCCACTACGGTGTGCATACAGGAAAAAACAAATGGCAAGTGCGTGATGAGGTAGGTGAGGAAGAATTTTCTAAAATCAGACGCGGATGGGATCATCCGGTACCCGAGGGCGAGACACTCAAAGACGTCCACGGCCGTGTTTCAATGTATTTTGAAGAGTCCATCAAGCCTCAGTTGCGTGACGGCCACAACGTGCTCATTGTCGCACATGGCAACTCACTGCGCGCGCTCATCAAGCATATTGAGGAACTTTCTGACGAAGCAATCGCCGATGTTGAGCTTGGTACGGCAGAGGCACATTGTTATGCATTTGATGAAAGGGGTGTATGTGTCGCCAAAGAAATTCGCGCGGCAAATCCAAACAAAGTATAATGGTAGCAATACCATGATCGCTATCGCTGATGATATTCGTATCGAGCTCAGGTTCGGCCTGTTGGCAGGCGGGCTCGTATGTCTGTATATGCTGGCCGAGTTTCTCTTGGGGTTTCATACGACGCGCTTGGATATCGGCGCATATTCGGGCTACGGCGCTTCGATTATTCCATTTATAATATATTTTTTTGCTTTGCGTCAGTGGAAGCTTGAGCGGGGCGGGGGATTTTTTACCATGCGCCAAGGTGTTCGTTCAGGCCTCTTGATGGGCATGATCACCGCTGTCATCTTGGCAAGCTTCATGCTCGCATACAATACACTTATCAACCCGTCTTTTTTAGATAAAAATATTGAAGTAGTACGCATAAGTCTTGAACAGCAAGGCAAGCCCGTAGGTGAGATTCGTGATACGCTCGATCATCTTCGTACTACCAATTCGTTTCCCCAGCAGACGGTATTTATCTTGGCTGGCGTGACTTTTGAAGGCGTGTTGATCTCAGCAATTCTCGCGTATTTCTTGCAAAAGCGTCCTCCGGTGATAGACGAGGTATAACAGTTTTGAAAGATACGAAAAAGCCGTTATACTCATCACTATGGAAGGTGATTGGTTCACTCGTCTCGAAGAGCGCTCAAAGCAGTCACTCGGCAAAATATCCGCCGATGATTTTTTGGCGCTCGTGCGTCCCAAATGTCGCGAGGTAGTCACGCGCGAAGGACTCGAAGAATTGTTGAACACAAAGCACAAACTCCGCGTAAAGTTTGGCATTGACGCTACGGGCGCGGAGATTCACTTGGGGCATGCGGTTCCACTTATGCTGTTGCGTCTTTTCGCGCGCGCGGGTCATGAGGTGCATTTTGTGGTCGGCGATTTTACGGGCAAGATAGGCGATCCATCAGGCCGTACCGACAATCGCCGCGAGATTACCGATAAAGAAATCGCCGCAAATATCAAAACCTACACCAAGCAAGTAGCGCCGCTTCTTGATTTAAAAAAAATCAAAGTACATCAAAACTCCAAATGGCTCTCGCGTATGCGGTTGGCGGAATTTTTTGAGCTAATCGGCGCGATCAGTTTTGGTGAAGTTGCCCAGCGCGAAGATTTTCGCGCGCGACTTAAGGCCGGCTCACCCGTCAGCTTGCGTGAGGCAAACTACGCCTCTCTTATGGCTATCGATTCAGTGGAGCTCAAAGCTGATATCGAAGTGGGTGGCATCGATCAGCTCTTGAACTTTATGCAGGCGCGGTCAGTGATGGGGGCGCGTGGGATGAAGCCGGAAATCGTGCTTACTACGCCACTCATCGAAGGCACGGCTGGTGATGGCCGAAAGATGTCAAAAAGTTTTGGTAACTATATCGCCCTCTCGGCGTCCGCGGAAGATCAGTTTGGTCTTGTCATGAGCATTCCCGATGAGATTACAGAGAGTTATTTTGTAAGCTTCGGTGATATCCGAGAAGACGAACTTGATGAACTGCGCGCGTTTATCAAGATAAATCCGTTTGAGGCGAAAAAACAGCTCGCCATGCTTATCGTGTCTCTTTTTTACGGTGAGAAATCGGCGAAAGAGATGCGTGCAAATTTTGAACGCAAGTTTTCTCGCAAAGAATTCAATACATTAGACGCTATCGATATACGCATAAAGGTATTACCCGCGCCGCTCTTCGACGCGCTCATGCGTGCGCTCGGTGACGAATATTCACGCTCGCAGATTCGTGCACTTATCTCCCAGCGCGCTATACGGCGACTTACCGGGGGCGCCGAAGAGATACTTGGCAATCAAGCTGATTTGGTGCGCGCGGGCGATATCATTAAAGTTGGCAAGCTTCATCTCTTTCGTTTTAACGAGTAGCGTATGAGCCAAACATCCGAGATAAAATCACGCCTCGATATCGTCTCGCTTGTCTCGGGGTATTTGAAGCTTGAAAAGTCAGGTATCAATTTTAAGGCGCGTTGCCCGTTTCATTCAGAAAAAACGCCATCGTTTTATGTCTCACCTGCGCGCGATTCGTGGCATTGCTTTGGATGTGGCAAGGGGGGTGATATTTTTGCGTTTGTCATGGAGATTGACGGCATCGAATTTCCTGAGGCATTGCGTCTGCTTGCTGAACGCACTGGCATCGTGCTCGCAGAATTTCATCGTGAAGAATATTCAGAGAGATCGCGTTTACTTGAATTGACCGAGGAGGCGACAAAGTTTTTTGAATCAAATCTCACGAGCGCCGCTGATGTCAAACAATATCTCATTGATCGCGGTATGTTACCCGAATCAATCACGCAGTTTCGTGTGGGGTTTGCGCCCGATAGTTGGCGAGTGACAAGCGAGCATTTGGCACGCAAAGGGTATACAGAGGCCGAGATTGATAAAGCAGGGCTCTCCGTGCAGGGCTCACGCGGGCCCTATGACCGTTTTCGTTCGCGCATTATATTTCCACTCGAAGACGCGACAGGACGGGTGATCGGGTTTGGCGGGCGTATTTTTGGTGAAGCGTCAAAGAGCGCAGAGGCTGCAAAATATATCAATACACCGCAAACACCGCTGTATGACAAATCAAAATATCTGTACGGTCTTGGCAAGGCAAAATCAAACATTCATCACCAAAAGCGTGCTGTCATCGTTGAAGGGTATATGGATTGCATCATGTCGCATCAGGCGGGCATTACCAATGCGGTCGGGGTCTCGGGCACGGCGTTGACTGATTCGCATATGGGCGCGTTGCGCCGGCTTACTGATACTGCTGTTTTTTCGTTTGATGTGGATGCCGCAGGCGTTGAAGCGTCGCGCAGAGCAGTAGGTCTCGCGCACAAGCATGATTTTCATGTACGCATTGTAGCAATTGAGGGTGGCAAAGATCCGGCTGATATTGTGACGCAAAGCCCCGAGCGTTGGCGCGAGTTTGTAGAGGGTTCGGTAGAAAGTATCGCTTTTTTTCTCAAACGCGCGTCAGCGGGCCTCTCACCATCCGACCCTATCGCCAAGAAAAAGATAGGTGAGGAGATTTTACCGCTGGTAGCCGATATTCCAAACGAGATAGAAAAATCGCATTGGGTCTCCGAGCTTTCTCGTGTGCTCGGCGTGCGCGAAGACGCCCTCTGGCGCGAGCTCGGTAAATACAAAGCGGGGTCAAGTGCACCGCCAGTATTTACCCAAGAAGTACGCGTAGCGCCCGAGGTAGCTCAATCACGCAAAGCCAAGCTCGAAGAACGCATAGCGGGCTACTTGTTGCTTGAGCCGCAACTTGTCGCACTCGGTGACCTACCTGAGCGTCACGAATGCGCTCTTGCGTCTACCGCAGAGATATTTTCTGCTTTGACAAAGCGCTCTTCCTCGGCTACGATTGAGGAGATTTTAGGAGAGCTTCGGGAAGATGTACGAGGTGCGGCAAACCGCTATCTCATGGAGGCGGAAATACTCTCGGGGCACTTACCTCGGCGCGACGAAGAATTTGCCAATTTATTGCACTCGTGGCGCGAGCTGTCTATCAAAGACAAACTCATGCGTCTTCGTGAAGAGATCGCCGAACTCGAACGAGTCGGTGACCTCTCCGCTTCACATGCGCGTATGGCAGAGTTTCAAACACTTACTACTCATTTAGCTACAGCGATACATCATTTAAATTATGGCGACCAAAAAAATAAAAAAGAAAAGCGTTAAACCAAAAGCAAAGCCAAAACCCAAAAAAGCGCCCGTCAAAAAAATAAAACCCAAAAAAGGCGCGAAAGGTAAGGCTCTTAAACAGGAAAAGAAAAAACTATCTGTAGAGGCGCAGATGGATGAACTTGTACTGCGCGGTAAGGCGCGCGGGTTCATCACTTACAAAGAAATCTTAAACGCGTTCCCTACTATCGAGGACAATATCATGCTCCTCGAAGATTTGTATTCTCGTTTTGCGGCGGGTAGCGTCGATGTTTTAGAGGCCCAAGAGCTCATTGAAGTAGACGAAAAGGCCCCTGTGGTTAAAAAAGGCAAGCGCGCATCAGCGGTACCTCGACTTGAAAAGGATAGTTCGCAAGATTCGGTACAGATGTATCTACGCGAGATTGGGCGCATCTCATTGCTCAAAGGTGAGGAAGAGCGTCAGCTTGCTATGCGTATTGAGAAGGGAGATGAGGATGCGAAGAGTAAGCTCACACAGGCAAACTTGCGTCTCGTGGTTTCTATCGCCAAGCGTTATGTGGGCCGCTCATCAAACCTCTCGCTTCTCGATTTGATTCAAGAAGGCAACATTGGTCTTTTTCGTGCGGTAGAAAAATTTGATTGGCGAAGAGGTTTTAAGTTTTCAACCTATGCAACTTGGTGGATTAGGCAGGCCGTCACGCGCGCGATTGCTGATCAAGCGCGCACCATTCGTATTCCCGTGCATATGGTGGAGACCATCTCAAAGTTTCAGCAGGTACGCCGTCGCCTGACCCAAGATTTGGGTAGAGAGCCGTTGCCTGAAGAAATCGCCTCCGAGATGGTTTTGCCGGTAGAAAAGATCTACTACATCATGAAAATCTCGCAAGACCCCGTATCACTCTATACACCGGTAGGTGAGGACGAAGAGGACTCTACACTTGGCGATTTTATTGAAGACGACAAGATGCTCTCGCCATCGGAAGAAACTTCACGCGGTCTGTTGCGTGATCATATCAATGACATCATTAGCGATTTACTTCCTCGCGAACAAAAGATTTTAAAACTTCGTTTTGGGCTTGATGATGGCATTGTACGCACCCTCGAAGAAGTAGGTAAAGAGTTTGGCGTTACGCGCGAGCGCATTCGCCAGATTGAAGCCAAAGCCATCGAAAAAATCCGCCAACACGAAAGCGCCAAAAAGATCCAGGGATACTAATTATTTTTTGGCTTCGTGACCGCCAAAGCGATTGCGGAGTGCAGACAAAATCTTGCCTGTGTAGCTCGGGTTTTTTTCTGAATCAATGCGAAATTGGAGTGCGTCTTCAATAACTTTTGTTTTAATACCCAGCTCGCGGGCGGCATCTACCGTCCATGTGCCTTCACCAGTATGAGCGACCGATCCCGATATCTCTAATAGATCATCGCCGTAGATTTCTAGTGCGTCCTGTAGCCAGCCCACAAGGCGTGACTCAATGACACTACCGTGGTTATAGACCGCGGCAACTTCCGAGAGATCAAGTCTGTAATCTGACGCTTTGAGTATGGCGAATCCTTCTGCGAGTGCCTGCATCATGCCGTATTCAATTCCATTGTGTACCATTTTTACAAAGTGGCCAGCGCCCGCACTTCCCGCATAAACATATCCGCCGCCAACTGCTAGATCTTGAAAAAGGCCTTCAAGCTTATCAAATATTTCGCGCTTGCCACCTACCATGAGCGAGGCGCCGTTGCGTGCGCCCGAGGGCCCGCCAGAGGTGCCAACATCAAGAAACTCGATACCAATCTTTTCGAGGTCTTTAGCGCGGCGTTGCGAATCTTTGTAAAGTGAGTTGCCGCCGTCGATGATGATATCACCTCTTTTCAGAAGCCCCGAGAGTCCGTCTGCTCCAAATATAACTTCTTCGGTGGCTTTGCCGGCCGGTACCATGCTCCAGATAATTTTTTGCGCTGAGAGACCGCCTACAAGATCAGCGAGAGATTTCGTGACCTCAATGCCATGCAGTTCGCCTGCAAACGCAGGATCATGCGCCACCACCCGCCAGCCCTTTTCAGCAAGACGCAGGGCGATATTCTTTCCCATTTTACCGAGTCCTATGATGCCGATGACGCGCTCCATGCCGGCGATATTTTCACTCCACCGTTCTACGCGTGCGGCGTCAGAGGTGATAGTCGTTGTATCGGGCGCGTACGAGGCGAGCGGTACCGCGCCACTTTGCCATGCTTCTATAATAGGGTCAGTAAAGCGCCACATGGCTTTAATCTCTTCGGTTGAGAGAAAGAGTGTTTGATCGCCCGTGATGCAATCACGGAGTAGCTTTGCGTACTCTTCTACATACTGTGTTTTTTTCTCTTCAGAACGGTATAAAAAATCGAGCGCTCGGCGTTCAGTACCAAAATCAAATCCAGGTTTTTTTGACCAAAATTCTACGCGGATCGCCTCAGCCGGTTCGAGTGCGAAGGTTATGGTGTTTTTATGATGCAGCCCGTCAGACGGGCAAAAGCATGGTGTGGTGTGTCGGAAGGTGACTATAATTTCTTTTTGTGCGGGGCCAAGGCGTTTGCCACTCTCGATAAAGATCGGCACTGAGCGCCAGAGCGGAGCTTTGAGATACGCGCGTATCTTAAAATATGTCTCTACATCAGAATTAGCCGACACACCTGTAATCGACCGGTAGCCCGTATACTGTGCGCGAAAGGTCGCCTCGGGTATTTCGGCGGGTGAGAGCGTCCTGAGTTCTTCTAAAATCTCCGCACGCTTTTTGCGAATAGCACCATGATCAAAGCTTGCAGGCCGCTCCATGGTGACGAGTGCGAGCATCTGTAAAAGATGATTTTGTCCGACATCACGCAATGCGCCGACGCTTTCATAAAACATGCCACGCTCTTCAACGCCTACGCTCTCATGTACACGGATATCGATGCGCTCGATAAAACGATTTGACCAGCTGTTTTCAAAAAGATTATTTGAAAACCGAAAGGTCAAAATATTTTGCAGCATTTCTTTGGCGAGATAGTGATCGATACGATAGATTTGCTCTTCGCGGTAGAGCGTGCCCAAGAGTGCGTCGAGGCGCTCGGCAGTAGCAAGGTCTTTGCCAAAAGGTTTTTCGACGATGATGCGAGTCCAGCCTTCCTCGGGGCTGCAGGGTTCAGTAAGACCTGACGAGGAAAGGTTGCGTGCGAGCGTTTCAAAAAAGTCGGGGGGAACGGCAAGATAGAAAAGCTTGTTTGAGCATACGCCCCATTTCTCATCGATGGTACGCAGACGCTCGGCTATTTTTTTGTAATCATTCTCGACTTCAAAATGTCCTTCTGCGTATTCAAAAGATTCAAGAAAAGATGCGGCGCCCGCGATATCAATCTTTTGTTTTTCAAGAATTGCCGAGACATGTTTGCGAAACTCTTCGTTTGAAAGGGGTTTGCGCGCAACGCCTAACACGCGAAACATCGATGGGAGCACTTTTTGCGCTGCGAGGAGATGAAGGGCAGGGACGATTTTCCGCGCCATCAAGTCGCCGGTAGCGCCAAAAACCACAAATACGGTGGGGATATTTTTCGCAGGATCGATAGGCATAGGGGTACTGTAGCGTGTTTTCGCGGGCTCCTCAACTAGCTATTGACAAAAATAACATTATAGTTTAATATGCAATTTAAGCAGTTCCAACGAGTGCCGAGTGGAAGTCGGTCATCTCGAGAAAGGATTTTTATGCTGGCTGTCAGGGCGATAGTGAGTGCGCTCGCTGTAATCGGGAGTGTGCTCCTGGGCGTTGCTTGCGCGACGCCCAGGATGACTCAACCCGGGGAGGAGAGAGTGATCGAGCTCGACTGGGTGTCTGTCAGTGTTGTGTGCGACAAGGTCACTGGAAATCTGGTCTATGTTGCGTACGCTGGTACCGGAGTAGGAATGGCAGTCGTTGAGAAAGGTTGCGTCGCAAAGTAGATCGCACCACGCCGTGGGGCCCATCGGGGCTCCACGGCGATTTTTTTATATGAAGTTTTTTATCCGCCCGCCTGCCAGATGCGCACGGCATCGAGCGGATAGACGAGCATTAAAATATTGAGAGTAAGATTGTCACGAATAAGCCATAAAACTCCAAGCTCGAGCACGAGCAGGGCACCAATCGATGCCCAAGCAGGCGTACGCCATGCAAACAAAAATCCAAAAACCATAAAGAGTGTATCGGAAAGCGAGTTGAAAATACTATCACCATAGTAGTCAAAGGAGATAGTCACCGAACGATAACGATTGATGATAAACTCGGTATTTTCTAAAATCTCCCAACCAGCTTCAACAGCAATTGCGACCGCGAGCATGGTGGCGAGCGACATCGGTATTTTCTTGCGAATGAGCCACAATATCCAGAAAAATCCAACACCATGCAAAAAATGCGATGGTGTATAAATGTCGGCAAGCTGTTGCGACATTTGCGAGTTCAGATACACTCCACCCCATAGACCAATATCACCACACTTACAAAACGGTGTACGATCCATCGAAAATAAAATAACTCCTTGGATCGCGATAAGCGCGATTGATATGAGGACAAGTGTTTTGGTGCTGATGCTCAGAGGCATACCTATAGTATAGAGCCTATTTCGTACAAAGAAAAAACCGCGCCGACTGTGTCAGGCGGTTGACTTGGATCGGTCGTCTATCAGATGGCCGCGCTCTCACCAAGCGTCAGCCGCGTCTTTCATGATTTTTTCAAAAGCGGCTCAGCTTTGGCGGTGAGTGACCACTGCCGCGGGTGTTTTTTCATGAGTCGGTTCTCGTCGATGAGCATGATCTGCAGGTCTCCAGCGATACCCGGCGTCTCCGCTGAAACTCGAAAAGTGCCGTCAAGTTTTCCATTGCGGGCGAATTCGAGCTCGATGATCGTGCTGCCGTCTTGAGCAATATATGCCATTGAAGATCTCCTTTCTGTATGTACCCTAGCAATCACAACAAAAAATCGCAAACGGGAAGTTTGTGGTTTTTCTGCTGTATATGATTTACCTGCGACGGCGCTTTGCGGCGAGTTTCGCGAGCATTTGACGCTTGATCTCGAGACGCTTTTTTGTCTTCGGCGAGTGGTTTGATTTTTTGTGGGCTTTGAGCCCAGCAGCTCGTTTTGCCATAAAGATTTTTTTATAAATAATTTTCTGGCTCCGCGGCCTGGATTCGAACCAGGGACCCACCGGTTAACAGCCGGTTGCTCTACCGCTGAGCTACCGCGGAATATATTTTTTACCTCTATAGCATAGCGGTTTCGCAACCGGCTGAACAGCCGTCAAAAGCAAAGCGGTTTGCTTTTGACCTCCACCGCTGAGCTACCGCGGAATAATATGCCCCCAATCATACGGTATCTACAGCGGAATTTCAAGCGAGTGGTGTACAATAAAAGGCACAGTATGTTGCGTGCTATCGCTGTTTTTCTTTCGCTCGCGGGGGTTTTGTTCGCCTCGTTTGTGTTCGTGATGCTTATCGGCGACAGTCTCGGTTTTTCACTCTCTGATCGGCTTTTGGGTTCGGTCTTTCCTATCACTATTAGTACGCCCGACCTACACAAGGCCTATATGACTGAAAAAATAAAAATGCTTATTGTACCGGGGCATGACAACGAATACGGAGGAGGCGAGTGGCGCCACGTGCGCGAGTCTGACCTCACGCTTGAGGCGTCGCGTAACCTCGAGGCGTATTTCAAAAAAGATTCTCGGTTTGAGACTATCGTCGCGCGCGATACGACTACGGGGCAATACGCGCCTGCGCTTTTTGAGTATTTTACCAAGCGTCGTGACGATATCATTGTCTTTAAAAATATCGCGCAGAAAAAAATGGAGACGCTCAAAGCGCACAATTTTTTGGAGCGCAATGTATCGATCGAGCGCAATAGCGTTTCAAGCGAGATAGCGTTTCGTCTCTACGGCATCAACAAATGGGCAAATGAAAACGATGTCGATATCGTATTGCATGTACATTTCAACGACTATCCGGGGCATCGTGGCCGCGCAGGTGACCATACGGGATTTTCTATCTATGTGCCTGAAAAACAATACGGCAACGCTGATGCGAGTAAAGATCTTGCACGCACGCTTTTTGATGAATTAAAAAATACCATTGGTCCAAGCACACTTCCACTTGAGCGTGATGGCGTGATCGAAGACCAAGAGCTTATCGCGCTCGGTGCCAACGCGTCGCTCAAGAGTGCGTCGGTACTTGTGGAGTACGGATATATCTATGAGCCACAATATATCTATGAGGCGACACGCAACCCTATGATGCAGGAGCTTGCGTTTCAAACCTATCGTGCGGTAAAAAAACATTTTGAGAAAAACTCTCCTAACTATATCGCTAGCCAAACGGCACTCTTGCCCTATCGTTGGTCTGACGGGCTTGAAAAAGGTATCAAGGGATCAGCAAGTGTACTCGCACTACAGGCAGCTCTCAAAAAAGATGGTTTGTATCCACCGCCCGGCAAATCACTCGTTGATTGTCCGCTCACCGGCTCATTTGGTGCATGCACTGAGCTTGCGGTGCGTATGTTTCAGCAGCGGTATGCCGCAGAGATCTTAGGTGGGGATGCGCCGTCAGGTCGCGTCGGGGTCGCGACCGCCAAAAAGCTCAACGAAGTCTTTGGGCGCAATTAGGCGGCCTTATGTTTTTCTTTTGTTATTTTTTGTAGGATTTTCTCTACGCGTTTTATCGCGTCAGTGTCGTGTATAGAGAGGAGTGACGCCGTTTTATTTTTCTTTTTGAGCACGGTAATGATTTTTTTAAGCTCTTTGTCAGTTTTGGTGTCGCTTTTACTGACAAAAAGATACTCTGTTTTTTCCAAGAGTTCTTTGCTGTGTTTGCCAAGTTCTTTGCGGATGACAGCGTAGTCGTCTGCTGGGTCTTCCGACTCCGCGGATATAAAATGAAACAGAACGCGCGTGCGTTCTACATGGCGCAAAAATTTGATACCGAGGCCCTTGCCTTCCGATGCGCCCTCGATAAGGCCGGGGATGTCAGCGAGTATCAGGTCATACCAGACACCCAAGTGCGGTTCGAGTGTGGTAAATGGATAGTTTGCCACGCGACTCTGCGCGCGGGTGAGTTCGTTGAGCAGGCTTGATTTACCCACATTGGGGAATCCTATAAAACCAATATCAGCGATAAGTTTGAGCTCGAGGCGCAATACGGCTTCTTCGCCCGGTAATCCAGGTTGTGATTGTTTGGGCGTGGTGTTGCGTGATGATCTAAAATGAAAATTACCCTTGCCACCAAGACCACCTTTGGCGATGACAAATTGCTCGCCAATCATGGTGAGCTCAAGGTCAGTCTTTTTGGAAAGATTATGGATGACGGTGCCGACCGGCACTTTGAGTATCGAATTTTTGCCTTTGTGACCGTCGCGAAATTGGTCGCGACCAAAAAGCCCGTCTTCCGCCGCGAGTTCTTTTTTGTAGCGAAATTGGTTGAGCGTCGAGAGGTCAGAGACACCCTCAAAGATCACATCGCCACCATGTCCGCCTGACCCACCCGTGGGTCCGAGTGACATCATATTTTTATTGAACGCGACAGAGCCTTTACCTCCTTTGCCCGCGCGCACTTTTATGGTTACATCATCGACAAGCATATGCGCGCCCAGTATAGCGCGGATAGTCGCTTTCCAGAAGGGTCTGAGGGCGATATGATAGGTAGCGTCACATAACCGTCACATGACCGTTATACTTTATGAATGGAGATAGCACTAGTAAAAAAAACGATCCTCGCGAGCTGATTGCTCGTGCCAAAGACGGCGACCGTGATGCGTTCGGCGAGCTTTATGCTGAATACTTTACCCCGATTTGGCGCTATATCTTTTACCGTGTGCGTTCGCGTGAAGAAACGGAAGATATTGTGCAAAATGTATTTATCAAAGCATTTGCGTCGGTAGGCCGTTTTGAACAGCAAAAAGTAGATCCGCTCGCGTACTTTTACACAATCGCACGCAATACCTTGATCGATTATTGGCGCAAGAAAAAAGATATACCCATCGAGCATGCGGCTCTCATCCGTGACAATGATGCCGATCCGCATGAGTTGGTATCGAAGATGGAAAATCATACGCTCGCGCACAAAGCGATCGCAAAGCTCGAGGGCGATCAACGCGAAGTAATCGTACTCCGGTTTATCAACGATATGTCGGTACGCGAGACAGCGCATATCATGGGCAAGTCAGAGGCCGCGGTGCGTCAAATGCAGCTACGGGCTCTCAAAACATTGCGAGGACATTTTACTTAAAAAATATGAACAAGCAGACAAATCACAACCCGATGACAGAGACAGAGCTCGATACCGCATTGAGTCTCTTTGAGTCGGGCGCATCTCCCGAAGATATTATTAAAAAATTCTCTGGACACAAAGAAGAAATCGTGGGTGTTTTGCGTATGATGAGTGCTATCGCGCGCGATGCTGATGCCACCGTGCCACCAAAAGAATTTCTTTCTTCGATCATAGAGAATGTCACAGAAAAGAATTCCACTCGTTATTCAAAGCGAGGGGTATTCTCCTCTATTACTAGCTCACTGACATATGCATTTGATGTCGTTTCGGTACACGCACGCATCGCGGTACCAGTAGCGGCCATGGCTCTTCTGCTTGTGATATTTACGGCGAACCGCCCGGGTGATCCGGCGCAAGCGCCAGAAATCTCACAAGACGGCAGGACGCTTTCGCAGGTTGCAGATGAAGGCATCTTGGTGTCCGAGTATGGCGACGCCGCCGGTGTCGCTATGAAATCAGGGGTAGCACCCCAGATGATGGCGATGCAGGCAGCGCCACCTGCTACTGGCAACGCTGATGATGCAGTATCAGCATTCGCCGAGAGTTTCTCGGAAGAAGAGGCGATGTTTGCTGCCGGTGACGCTGATATCGCGGCATTTATTGCAGATGATGGTGCATATGCATACAAAAACTTTTATGAACAAGAACTATAAAACAACTCAATATATCGCAGCAACGCTTGTAGCATTGACGCTCGCAGGGCCTTTGAGCGTTGCAGCACAAACCGCAACCTCAACATCTAACGGCAAAGATTTTTGCGATCGTGTTGGTACGATTTCAACCAATCTCGAAAAGCGCATTAGCAATAGAGAAGATCAGTTTCGCCGACTCAAAGATAATCGTTTAGAGACATTTTTGAAACACGCGTCATCGACCATGGAGCGTCTTGATACTACGCGCGATAAATGGGATGACAATCGTAAAGAGCATTATGCGAAGTTACTCGAGCGCGCGGATACCGATGCCAAAAAACAGGCGGTAGAAAAGTTTCGCGCAGCGATGGATGCGGCAACCGCAAAGCGCCGCGCAGCTATCGATGCTGCACTCAAAACTTTTCAGACTGATGTAAAGAGCATGATTGGTTCACGCAAGGGCGGTCTTGAGAAAGCGGCGGCTGATTTCCGCGCTTCAGAACAAGCGGCCATCAAACAAGCAAAAGATGCCTGCTTGTCAGGTAAGCAGATCAAAGATGTGCGTCAGACGCTTAACAAAAAACTTCAGACTATGCAGCGTAGTTTTGAGGGCGATCGTCGTGATGCCAATCGATTGGGCGTCGGTCTCGACGGACTCGCGCGCAAACGCCAAGAGGCATTTCGTGAAGCTCGTGAGGCATACGAGAGTGCAGCACGCAAAGCACGCCAAGAATTGAAAGTAGTACTCGGCGCATAAATCATATACAAATGAAAAGGTCCCGCACCATGGTGGTGGGGGACTTTTATGTCAGTGGCGATCGCGGCGATATCGAATCTCTGTACAGCAGAGAGCTGATGTGACGGCAAGCACCAATCCAATGGAGCCGAGTACGATGACAAAATTCATAAACGCCCCCTTCTTTCTTAACTGTGGCACGAGTAGGAAAGTTTTTCAAAAACCCTGTGCATATTGACTTATAAAGAAATAGTGGTGTGGTAGCTATCGAACGGTAGCTCTTAGGGAGGATAGGATGAAGCAAAAACCTGTCTATACATGGTATGTCGAGCCGCTCCGTGCGCATACCAATGAAGTCATCGCGCGCGAGCTCGGAGACGACATCTTTCTCGAGCGCAATGTGCGCTGTGAGGACGGTATTCTGCGTACACTCTGGCGTTGCGACTACGCATTCGTGGCGCGCCTCCAGCAAAGCAAGCAGAGCCTGCAGATCGAGTTTCGCGTCTTCAACAAGCGCGGAAAGCATGGGGCAGTGCGCCTTTGGCACTTTACTAGGTCACGCAAGGCGGCGGCCACGACCCGACGCAAGCTCGATATCATCCGCAAGAGGCGGGCCTCCTAGACATAAGAGGCCCTTTTTCATACTTTGTTGGCTTTTATAAATGCGAGTATACTGGAGATAGGTTACTTTCATTATTAAAGGTCGGTTTTTTATCAGAACCTTTCTCTATAACTTTATCTAATGAAAGCGCTTCACATGGTTGCGTTTATCCTCTTGGTTGTGGGCGGTCTTAATTGGGGGCTTTACCTTTTCGGCTTCGAGGTTGGCGCAAAATTTTTAGGCGGTATGGATTCAACTCCTGCCAAAGCGGTCTACGCGCTCGTCGCACTCTCAGCAGTCTTTGAGCTTGTCACGCACAAGTCATCCTGCAAGATGTGCAACAGCAGTTCGCAGACAATGTAACCTTGTACGAAAACACTCGGCACTACCCCCGAGTGTTTTTGTTTTGCTGTGATATGATAGCGGGTATGCAACGCATACAGCCACGCCCACCGGTAGTAACAGCATTTGCGTTATTGTTCAGTATCATATTCCTCGCGTTTATTTTTTCGCGTACCTCGTTTGCTATTGTACAAGCGCTTGAGCAGTTTGGTTTTATACCAGAAAAAATGCTTTCGGTCGGTGAATGGTACCGTATCGTTTCGTCGCTCGGTATACACGAAAATAGTATGTTTCTTGCAGTTGAGGTGCTTTTCTTGCTTGTACTTGGCGGGCCGTTTGAAAAGAGACAAGGCGCACAACATTTTTTAGTAGTATTTATGGGCGCGTCGCTTGTGTCGTTTATTGCCTTTAGTTTGTTTGCATGGGGGCAAGGACTTGTGCTGACGGGGTCATTTGCTGGCATTGGTGGAGTTGTAGGCGCATGGGTTGCTGAGACACATGGTCGTAAGCGAGTTTCTCATTATGGCAATGTAGTCGTAAGAGACTTTGAAGAGTTACCAGCACTTTTGGTTTTAGCATTGTGGCTCTTTGTGATCTTCGTGCTTTCCATACTGTTTTCAGCCGATTTTTTCATCTATTTCTCGGCTGTATGCATAGCTACATTTGCGGGGGGCGTAATCCACTTTGCGTTCACGCCAAAGCGCGGTAAACTATAGATATGAATTCAAAAATTCTTTTAGGCATTGTCGCTCTCGGTATCGTCGTCGTAGGATTTTTCTTGTTCGCATGCGAAGATGATTGGTGCATGGTATTTGCGTGGCAAAAGGTGCAGGCGGTAAATACTTTTGATGATTGCGTTCGCCTCGGGTTTCCAGTCTCCGAATCATATCCACCACAATGTCATGCGGGTTCAAAGTCATTTGCCAAAGATGTCGGCAACGAGATCGATAAGATCGATTTAATTCGTATCAATTGGCCGCGTCCCGGTAGCGCTATCAAAAAGGGTGTGCCCTTGTTGGTCAAAGGAGAGGCGCGTGGCAATTGGTTTTTTGAAGCATCGTTTCCCATTGTACTCAAAGATGGCAACGGCGCTGTCCTTGCCGAAGGTGTCGCGCAAGCAGAGGGCGAGTGGATGACCACTCAGTTCGTGCCGTATGTGGCGACTCTCGCGTTTTCAGGTACACCCACGACAAACAATGGCACGCTCACATTGCATAAAGACAATCCTTCAGGTATGCCTGAACATGATGACGCGCTCGTCATTCCACTTACCTTTGAGTAGAAAACACCGGTTTATCGGTTCGTTTAATCTTGCAGATTCTCATCTTCTTGTACGCGATGGGGCATTTTTCAATCAGTGCAAAAATGTATTGCGTCTGCGGGAAGGCCAAGAGATTGTTTTGGGTGATGGCAAGGGTAGCGAGGCGCGCGCGAAGATACTCGCATATGGAACGCGTTCGGTGTCTGTTGAGCTTCTGGATCGTGCGACCGTCACGCGCGAAGTGCCCATCGAGGCGACGCTCTACGCATCAATGCTCAAACATGAACACTTTGAATTTGTCGTCCAGAAGGCGACCGAGGCGGGGATCGCGCGCATCGTGCCTATTGAGTCCGCGCGTACGGTAAAAAAAGGTATGAAGCGAGCGCGTCTCGAGACGATTATGCGCGAGGCCTCCGAACAGTCTGGTAGAGCACATACGCCGGTACTTGAAGATATGATGACTTTTGGCGAAGCTCTCGACGCGGCAAAAGCGGCAGGGCGCGTAGTTTTTTTTGATAGCTCTGGTATTGCGCTTACCGATATACCTACCGCAAAAAAAGGTACTTCGATAGCGTTGTTTGTAGGCCCCGAAGGAGGTTGGGACGCCCAAGAACTGGCAGGCGCGCATGATGCCGGGTGCGTCATCGCAAGCTTGGGAGGATTAGTATTGCGCGCAGAGACTGCCGCTACTATCGCCGTCTATCTGGGCGCGCACGGACTTTTATGAACAGTGCCGATTTGAGTCGGTATGAGTATCGTCTACCTGAATCATTGGTCGCGCGGCGACCCGCGAGCGTACGCGATCGCTCCAAGTTATTTATATATGACACGGTGACTGACACGATCGCGTTCGATACATTTCATAATATCGCACAGTATTTGCCTGCGAAAACATTGCTTGTGCTTAACGAGACCAAAGTAGTGCCAGCGCGCCTCTCGCTCACCAAAGAGACAGGCGGTAAGGTGATAGCGTTATTACTTATCAATGAATGGCAAGGGCACGGGTCTCTTAGGGCGCTTGTTGATCGTAAGGTGACGGTCGGTCAGATACTGCGTGCCGATGCGCGGCATTTTTTCAAAGTAGTAGATCAAAAAGATAAAATCTTTTTTCTCAAGCCAAGTATTTCGCGTGACGCGCTCATCGGGTTTTTGCAGCGCGCGGGTGAGACGCCAATACCAAAGTATCTTGCAGGCGGCAATATGTCCGAGCGTGTACTGCGTGAGCGATATCAAAGTGTGTTTGCAAAGCAGGCCGCGTCAGTCGCCGCCCCTACCGCGTCACTGCATTTTACTCCGAATGTTTTTACTTCACTCAAAAAAAAGCATATTGAATCAGCTCGTATAGCGCTCCATGTAGGTATGGGCACCTTTGCGCCATTTGGCGAGCGCGAGCTACGCACCAAAAAACTATTTACTGAATATTATGAGATATCATCAGAGGCCGCGCGCCGCATCACTACTCAAAAGAAAAGCGGCTATCCCACCATCGCGGTAGGCACTACCGCTGTGCGAGCGCTCGAGAGTGCGGCGCGCGCAGGTGCTCTACGAGCTGGCAACGGCGCTACTGATATTTTTATCTACCCGCCATTTCGATTTCGTATTATTGACGGGCTGATTACAAATTTTCATTTACCCCAATCATCACTCATGTTGCTTGTTGATGCATTGTTGCAGCACAAGCGTGCAAAACGTCGTATCGCGGATTTGTATAAAATCGCTATACGCAAAAAGTTTAGGTTCTATTCATTTGGTGATGCGATGCTGATCCGATAGAGGGCTCGCCTTTACTGTTTATCCGTGGTATAATCGCAAAAGGTTTGTTCCTAACCAAGGAGGTATAGATGCAGGCTTTAGGTCGTACGCAGGTATTGCCACGCCGAGGAGGGCGCGAGCACTGGCCTGACGGATCGCAGGAGCGACAAGTTGAGCGGTTCTATAGCACGGGTGGCGATAGCTACCACGATGTGCGCGGGGGATTTCTGTCGTTTGGCCTTCGCACGCGCGTCGGCATGACCTACGAGGAAGCCACCCTTGAAGAGGCTTACTACATGGGTAAACTCGCCGAGTTTACGCGCCAGAGCATCGTGCTCGATGTGGGCTTCGGCAATGGAACCCAAGACATCGTCTGGCTCGAGCGCTGGGCGCCTGATCGGATCGTGGGGATCGATGTGACCTATGCCCACGTGCGCCGCGCGCAAGAACGCGCCGCACGGATGGGCGTACCCGAGACCAAGATGATGTTTCAGCATGGGAGTGCTACGGCACTTTCGTTCTCTGAGGCGTCGTTCACTCACGTCATCGGGCTCGAGTCTCCGCCTCATTTTGATACGCGGGAACGCTTCTTTCACGAAGCGTATCGTGTGCTCAAGCCGGGCGGACGAATCGTGCTCGCTGACTACTCGCTCGAGCGCGATCCCGCAACCTTCTTTGAGCGCATGCTGGTGCGGCAAGGTGCTCGCCTCTGGCATGTGCCGGAGAAAAACATCTACGGGCGCGATGGATACATTCGCCGTCTTCGTAACGCGGGTTTCTACAAGATTCATGTCGAGCGCCGTGGGGCTGATGTGATTCCCGGCTACGTCGCCGATCATCGCCAGTCAGAAGCTTTGTGGCAGACCATGAAGGTGAGGGGTTTTTGGCAGGGCGTCGTGGGTGGATCGATCATCGATACCGCAGTACTCAAACTCTACGAGCGAGGACTCCTCGAGTACATCTTTGTCACAGCAGAGAAGCCTCCAATCAAGGATGGCGAGGCCGTCTGACGACAATCATCACCAGTTTCCCGCAGGGGAGCTGGTGTTTTTCTTTTTAATCAAGAACAATACAAATATGTTTGCTGTACCATTTGAATCGATTTTGCAGGCGCTTGGGTATCTGGGCGTTTTCTTGCTGATGATCGCCAATGGTTTTATTAGCTTTCCGTCGAGTCAGATTTTATATATCGTCGCCGGGTATTTCGTATCACTCGGTCATCTCAATATTATCTTCGTCTCTCTTATTGGAGCGCTTGGTAATACGATCGGCAATATCATGCTCTACGAAGTGGTGCGAGCGTATGGTCTTTCGTACATTACCAAATGGGCGATGTTCCCCGAACGCGAGGTCAAAAAAGTAGTCATCGCATTTCGCAGGCGTGGCGCGTGGTTTTTATTTTTGGCAAAGATGCTCCCAGCCATCAAAGTGTTCGCACCTATTCCTGCAGGCTTATCTCATATGAACCGCGCGCTCTTTGTACCGATTATTTTTGTGTCATCGTGGTTGTGGTCACTTATCTTTTTGGCTATTGGGTATTTCTTTGGCAAAACGGAAGATATTTTCGGCGCGTACGCATTGGTGCTTTCGCTCGTAGCACTCGTTGTCGTAGGTATTTTCTATAAGTATATGAACAGCAAAGAGGTGATTGAAGCTCTGGAAAAAGAAAGCCGCCACTAGGTGGGTGGCGGGCTGTGATGCTGGCGAAAGTTTTCGCGCGTGGTGATGGTGCGCTCGAGTTTGCACGATAGGCAACGCTCGCGCGTGCGGACCTCGTCCCACTTCGCGTAGAGGCGGCCGAGCCCTGCGATCTCCGAATCTTCGGCGTGGCTGATGCGTTGCATGGAGACGACGCGCATATCGTGATAGCCGTTGGGCGAGCACGGTTTTTTGGTTCTCATCATGTACTCCCTTCTTTTCTATTCGTAAGATTTTTTGACTAAAAAGTCAATCTCTTGCATAATTTCTTCTTTGCCCGTTTTTCTAGGTCATGCAATACTATAAGTAATGACCGAGTCACTCCTCGATAAAAAATGTGCGCCGTGCGAAGGCGGTACCCAGCCACTTACGCGCGAGCAGGCGATACGCCAAGTCTCCGATCTCCGTGCGACATGGGACCTTTCATCCGATGCTCTTAAAATAAGTTGTATATTTGAGTTCGGTACATTTCGTGACGCCATCGGATTTGTGAATAAAGTAGCGGATTTAGCTGAACATGAAGGACATCATCCTGATATTCATATATCATATAGTATAGTGACCATTGAGCTTTGGACGCATGCCATCAAAGGCCTTTCGGAAAATGATTTTATTCTCGCGGCTAAAATAGAACATTTGTTGGGATAGAGGTATACTAAAGTTAATGTATCGAGTACTTGATAGTCGTATCATCGTAGTTGCGCTCGCATGTTCTGTTTTTCTTTTTGCTGCGTTTGTAGGTTGGCGGTATGATATCTATCTTTCGGCGGTTGATGCTGGTCTTGCAGAAGTATTGAGTAGTACTGTATCTGAGGATGTAGCAGAGATGAGTGCTCTCGCGGCCGATGATGTACCGGTGACATTCGCGCCACTAGCCGCATCAGTGTTGCCCAGCAAGTATCCGAGTTTCGCGGTTAAATTTTCTGATAGCGTACTTAAACAATACCCAGTGCCCGATAGCGGCACGGTGAGTGATATAGATATCGACGCTACAGTCATTCGCGCAGGGCGTGACCAGTGGCAACTTACGCTAAAGACTAAAGTGCGCACAATCAACCAAGTGTATTTCCCATGGGAGATGACACGCAATCCACTTAGTTCTGATCCTCTGCGCGCCGATACCGTTATTTACCATACGCTTATGTTGGGTGCGGCCCAGCAAGACAAAGGCCTCATCGAGTGGGGTTGGCAGGGTTGGGAATATCCAGGGCCTACCTATGCGCCACTGTTAGTCGCAGCCAATGATATTGAGGCAAAGATTCTTGCTGCCGCAAATTGGCCTCCGCGCACTGTCACGCCACTCTATTCGCTCAACCGTATGGTGTTGCGCTATGAGCAAGACGTACCACTCAATACGCCGACCACATACTCTGCTTTGATAGCAAAAGTAAAAAAGAAGAAGACGGCGGGTGCTGCAGAACCTTGGCAGACAGCGCTCGATAAATATCGCACGTGGCTTGACCGTCAATTGAAAATCGCGAGAATCGAAAAACCAACATATCCTGATTGGATCAATAATTCACACGGCTGGATTAATGTACAGCTTGAAAATCGTACCGCGTTTAATAGCAACGATCTCCAGACTCTTTGGAATAAAACTCACAAATATTTTCCTTGGATGCAGTTTTGGGGTCAGATGAGTACCTACGCAGGGCCGCCACAGTATGCGGTGCCGCCACCATTGCCGGGCGAATTGGTCGGTTGTTGTATTGATATGAGTCAGATGCACTCTCGTTATCTTCCTACGCTGCCGACATTTGCGGCATCGACCACGGCGGCTGGTGGACGCATAGGATATTATTCACGGCCACATTTGATTACCGAGGGTGGTCCACTCTTTAATCCTGATGGTACGGAAAATACTGCCAACACCGCGCATCTTCTTGATTGGGTTGCGCGCAATCGCGACGAGTATAAGGCCAATGCACATTATCTCGATATTTACGCGCGTCAAGATTTTGGCGACATGCTCTCTGTCGCGCGCCTATTGCAAGATCGGTTGCCCGCAGAGTCTGTCATCGAGGGCGTGCACGATATCTATCCGCGCGCATTTTTGATCAGCGGTTTTGTAAACGACGCAAACGATACGATCGATCCTGCCGGAACGCGCACGCGCTTTCCGAGTTTTGGGCGTTACTTACTCAATAGTCAGCCGATGTTTTTGGGGGAGTCAAACGGTGGCCACGCGTATTGGGGGGTGGCGAATAGTTATGTTTTAGAACGCCAAGCATTTTTACTCGGCGCGAAACTCGACATCATGCGTCCATTTGAGACAGGTCAGGAAGTAGCTGGAGTACTCAATGTGGCGGTACAAATGATCGTTGAAAAACGCAATGAAAAAAACTGGTGGGCGCGCAACCCTGTCTATATGTACCGTGTCGGTATTTCTAATATTCCCGCAGGCGTTGATGTTAGACACTTCAAAGGCAAGAGTAGAGAAGATTTATTCGTGATTGATAACTGGCAACAGCAAGTAGGTCTTTCGTTTACCTATAAAAATCGCCCGCTCGCAATTCCTACCGACAAGCTCTCAATCCTTGTCTGGCGTGGCGGCAAGCTTGAGTAAGACGACACTTTGCCGTATGATTGCCCGATAATGTTTTCTTTTCGTATCACAAAAAAATCAAAAAAATCCCGAGCTCGACTCGGGATTTTGCGCACCGCTCACGGCGAGATTGAGACGCCCGCGTTCGTACCGGTAGCTACGCGCGCGGTTGTCAAAACGCTGACATCAAAAGACGCACTCGCAGCTGGCGCGCAGCTTTTGATTGCCAATACTTTTCATCTTCATCTGCGCCCTGGTGAAAAAACAGTTGCGCGCGCGGGCGGGCTTCACAAGTTTATGCAGTGGCCACGGCCGCTCATGACTGACTCGGGCGGGTTTCAAGTATTTAGTCTCGGGTTCGGACAGGATTTTGGTACGGGCAAAATGCTCAAAGAAAAAAGCAATAAAGTGATCAAAACCGGCCAACAGCCGCAAAAATTGCGCATCACTGACGCAGGTGTCGAGTTTCGCTCACCGATTGATGGCGCCAAGATTTTTATTGGTCCGCGTGAATCGATGCGCATCCAAGAACAGCTCGGCGCTGATATTATTTTTGCCTTTGACGAATGTACCTCGCCCATTGCCGACCATGCGTATACCGAGCGGTCGCTCGAGCGCAGTCACCTGTGGGCTACACTTTGTCTCAAATATAAAAAGAAGACATCAAAGCAGGCTCTCTACGGCATTGTGCAGGGTGGCAAGTTTGAGGATTTGCGCCGTGCGAGCGCGCGTTTTACGGGCGCGTTGCCGTTTGATGGTATTGGTATCGGTGGCGAGTTTGGCGATGACAAGAGTGCTATGACGCGTATGGTCGGTTGGGTAGTCGATGAGCTACCTGAAGATAAACCGCGCCATCTCCTCGGCATTGGCTACCCTGAAGACATTGTACCGATTATCAAAGCGGGCGCGGACACTTTTGATTGTATCGTGCCGACGCACTACGCACGCCGCGGGTTTGCGTATACCAGTACCGGCAAGCTTGATATGAAGAAAGTCGCATACCTCAAAGATCAAAAGCCTCTTGATAAAAAATGCGCGTGCGAAGTATGCAAGACCTATTCGCGTTCGTATATTACACACCTCTGGCGCGCGGGCGAGATGACCGCGATGTCACTGCTCTCGATGCACAATCTGTTTTATTTCAACGCTACGGTCGCGCGCGTGCGTGATGAGATTCGCGCGGGGTGTATCTAAGTGTTGCCAAAACACCACTCGGCATAGCATTATAGAAGACACAATGATCTCATACGAAGATTTTATAAAGACAGAACTGCGCGTAGGTACTATCCGTGCCGCTGAGCGCGTTGAAGGTTCTGATAAGTTGATTCGTTTTTCAGTCGATGTAGGCGAGACTGACGAGGCAGGTATCGAAAAACCTCGCCAGATTGTAGCGGGCATCGGCAAAGGGTATACACCCGAAGATTTGATTAGTCGTCAGATTGTGGTGGTTATCAACCTTGAACCAAGAAAACTTATGGGGCTAGAGAGCCAGGGTATGTTGTTGGCCGCAGGTGCCGATGTGCCGGTGCTCTTAACTCCTGATAGAGAGGTACCACCGGGCTCTACCATAAAATAATTTTTATGAAAGCACTCGACATACAAAATTTGCGTAAATCGTACGGATCTACCGATGCGGTCAAAGAAATCTCGTTCTCAATAGAGCCGGGGGAGTTTTTCGGTTTCCTAGGCCCTAATGGCGCGGGTAAGACGACAACGATCAAATGCACAACTGGCATTGCGTCATTTCAGGGCGGTACCATCAAAGTGTTTGGTATCGATGTAGTGGCAGATTATCGCGAGGCGCGCAAAAAGATTGGTCTGGCGCCTCAAGATTTCAATGTCGATATTTTTGCGACTGCGTATGATATTTTGTGGTATGTAGGTGGTTATTATGGCATCTCAAGCGCTTCGCGTAAAAAGAGTGTTGATGATGTACTCGAACGCTTTGAGCTCGGTGTGCATAGTAAAAAAAGTTTTATGGAGCTTTCAGGGGGGCTCAAGCGCCGCGTAATGCTCGCGCGCGCCATGGTACACAATCCCGATCTTTTGATCCTCGATGAGCCGACCGCTGGCGTGGATGTTGAGATGCGTCATGACTTGTGGCGATATCTACAAGATCTCAATAAAGCCGGCAAGACTATTTTACTTACTTCACATTATTTAGAAGAGGTAGAGTTTTTGTGCAACCGTATCGCGATTATCAATGGTGGTAAAATCGCAGCAATAGGGGACAAGAGCGAGTTTACCTCGGGTGGCAGAAAACTTGAACAGACATACTTGGAAATTACCAAAGACGGCAAATCATTATGAACAAGCCAAACTGGATAGGATTACAAACATTTGTCGCACGCGAGACGGGGCGCATGTTTCGCGTATGGATTCAGACGCTTGGCGCACCGTGGATTTCCGCACTTCTCTATATTTTAATTTTTGGGCATATCGTAGGTCAGCGCATTGATACGATCGCGGGCGTGTCGTACATCGATTTTGTGCTACCAGGCATTGTGATGATGAATATTATGAACTCGGCATTTTCGCATACCTCGACATCGCTCTACATTATGAAATGGTTTCGTTCCATCGATGAGCTTTTGGTAGCACCACTCTCGTATCTTGAGATGATTATCGGATTTTTGGCAGGAGGCGTCGTGCGAGGCGTCATCGTAGGTGCCGGTGTATATGCTATCGGCGTATTCTTTACACAAGCAACTATTGCTCACTTTTTCTTGATGCTGATCTATGCTGCGGCCATCTCGACCATTTTCTCACTCGCGGGTATGTTGGTCGCGTTGTGGGCGAAAAATTTTGAGCAACTTTCATTGCCCAGTATTTTCATTATTACTCCACTAACTTTTTTGGGCGGGGTATTTAACTCAATACACATGATGCCGCCATTTCTCCAGTGGATTGTGCGTCTCAATCCGTTCTTCTATTTTGTTGATGGGCTCCGCTATACGATGCTTGGCATTTCCGAATCAAATATGCTTGTGGGTATGACACTCACCGTAGGACTCATCCTCGGCCTCGGCTACTGGGTGTGGTATCTCTTCAAGATTGGGTATAAGATCCGCGAATAAAAAATCTTGACAAATAGGCTGATTATCAGTCTATTTTTTAACGCTTGGACGCGAGACGGCCTTTTTTGCTAGTCTATGGGTAATCGCTTACCAGCTTTCTTAACTTGCTATGAATAAAAAAATCCTCATTGTCCTTGTCGTACTTTTTGTATCAATTGGCGGGTATTGGTATGTGGGCAGCAATAAAAACGCGCCCGAAGAAAAACTCATTATTGACCCTATAGCGACTGATACCAAGTTCACTGGCAATCAGGTTATCGCCACGGACCACAAGATGGTGTTGCAAAAAGGCGCATCGGTTGCGGTTGAGGGTGATCTCAAGATTGATGGTGTACTCTCGTGCGATGATGGCCCCATAATGATATCGGTCACGGGTGCGCTCGAGGTCAATCAGCGCATCGAATGTATGCGGCCTGACAATAGTACTGACGGCTCAGGCGTGTTGCTCGTGGTCGCCGGTCCCGTGACATTTAGTAAGGATGCCGAGGTTATATCAAACGGTTCGGTGCAGATTGTCTCGAGCGTATCTGCGGCGAAAAAGACGCAAGGCGAGATTGATGCGCTCTTTATCGAGGCGGGTACCAACACGGGTGCGGGTACGCGCGTAGGTCCGTTTATCGAAGGTGCGACGCAAAAGATTAGTCTCAACGGCCAACCGATAGATTTTTCATCACTTGGTTTGATTCGCGAGGCGCATGCACAGGGTGCGCGCGATAAAGACGGTAATCTGTTGCCTCAAGTATTGTTGAGCGGTCGGTGGACTGTTGGCAATGGAGGCGCCTCACCAAGTGGCGTCTCGGTGCCTACGCCACCAAAAGATATTAAAAAGATTTTGCTCAATTTTGATTTCGGAGACAAGGGCAATGTCGCGATAAAAGATTTTCACCTACTCGGCCCCGATGGTAGAGACGGCGATGATGACATCGGCAAGTCATGTAGCGCGCGCGGTAGCAAAGGTGAAGACGCATTTCGCATGCGTGTGAACGCGGCAAATATCACGATTGATAATTTTAGGTTAGAACTCGGTGACGGCGGCAAGGGAGGGGATGCGGAAACTACTGCTGATTGCGATCCGGGCCAGGCGACCGGTGGCGCAGGCGGTGCTGCTGGCAATTTCAAAATGACAGCCGGCGACAAGATTGTCATCAATAGTTTTCATATCGTACCAGGCGTGGGTGGTCAGGGCGGTTTTGCCACAGCCATCGGTAAGCCCGGTACTGACGCATGCCCCGGTAGCAAAGGTGGCGACGCGATTGCCACGGGCGGCGATGGTGGCAAAAATAAAAAAGAACTTGCGGCCTTGGGTGCAGTAGAGGGTCTCGCGAGTGTGGTGGTTGAAAAAGTCGAAGGCGGTGAAGGTGGTTTGGCTGTCGCCAAGCCTGGCAAGGGCGGCAACGGTAGCGGATGCAAATGCCATGGTGGCAAAGGTGGCAGTGCCAATGCGACCGGCGGCAAAGGAGGTGACGCTTCACTAAAAGTGACTGGTGCAGCGGGTGAAGCAGTAGGTGGCGATGGTGGCGATGCCAATGCACGCGCGGCTGAAGGTGGCGTTGGCGGCAGCTGCCCGCTCAAACCGAAAGGTGGTAGTGGCGGCAACGGTGGCAATGCGGTCGCCAAGATAGGCAAGGCAGGCAAAGGAACTACTGGTGACGGTGCCGATGGCATCGTGCAAGACGAGACGGGTGGCAATGGCGGCAAAGGCGGTGACGGTTGCGGACCTGGCGGCGGCGGCAAAGGCGGCCTCGGCAAGCCCAATGGCGCTGACGGCAAACCAGGCGCACTCAAATGCCCTGAAGACAAGAAATCTCCCCCGCCTCCCATGACTGATCCACGCATATCTCCTCCTCCACCAGCAGGAGATACTACGGGTGGAACTGGCACGGATATAATAGAAGTCCAAAAAAAGAAAATAAAAGTAATCCAATACAACGGCAAATATTTGCCCGTAGATCAATTAAAAATTGAAAGTGAAGTTGGCTGTGGCGCTGATCATTGGCATGCGCTAGAGGGTTTGGTAGTAGCCACCGACGGTACGCGCGTGCAAGACCCCGGCCCACAATGCGGCTACGGCAAAACCAGCGAAAAGCCCACCATGAATATAGAAATATAACGCATGCGCAAAGTCGCGGTATTTGATGTCGACGGTACGATCTTTCGCTCAAGCTTACTCATTGAGCTTGTCGATACGCTGATCGCAGAACGCGTATTTCCCAAGAGTGCCGCGCGCGTATATGCCAAGGCAAAAGTTGATTGGCTTGATCGTAAGGGTGACTACGAGGCATACATCATGGCGGTGGTGCGTGCGTTTACTCTTCATATCCGCGGATTATCATCAGACAAATTATTGCGCATCTCGCAACAGGTGATTGATATACATAAGCACCGTACCTACCGCTTTACGCGTGAACTATTGAGCGAGTTAGGGCGCAAAAATTATTTTTTACTTGCGATCTCAAATTCACCAAAAGATATTTTGGATTTGTTTTGTCGCGAGTATGGTTTTGATAAAGTGTACGGTCGTATGTACGAGCTTGACGGCAAGGGTAGGTTTACGGGCAAGGTACTCAATGCGGATCTAGCGACTGATAAGGCAAAACTTCTTCTACGCGCGGTCGCCAAAGAAAATCTCACCCTCAAGGGTTCGGTGGGGGTAGGGGATACGGAGGCGGATATCCCAGTACTCAAAAAAGTAGATCGCGCTATTTGTTTTAATCCAAATAAAAAAATGTATCAGGCGGCTCGGCGCAATGGTTGGGAGATTGTTGTCGAGCGCAAAGATATGATATATAAGCTTTCTGCATAAAAAGTGAAAGCCGCTTACGATCTGATGATCGTAAGCGGCTGGGGCGGGCTTGCTCGCCTTGGGCGAGGTCAAAAGTTGGCGAGGCATCCGCGGCACAGCACCCGCTGGGGGAATCTGCGCAGAAGGCCGCGCTTGAGCGGCAGGGCGTGCTCTACGCAGTTACCAAGTCGTTCGGGTCCAAGGGGCTTAGCATGTGCGTCTGGTTGGATGCAGAGCGTACTGCATTCTTCGGTGGCCTTGCTATGGTTGGGGCACGGCGGTTCCTCGTACTCGCTTTGTTTTGCCAAAGTACCATCCTCCTCTATAGAAGCACTATACTATATTTTTAACTAAAAGTCAATAGTCAAACATGCTTATTTTTTGGCATGATAGTCATATTCATGACTGAAATCTCCATCAAAGCAGAGGAACTTTTTCATATCGGCACATTTTCTGTGACGAATTCTTTTTTGCTTTCGGTCATTACGCTTGTCGTTTTGTTATTTGTAGCAATGCTCGTATATAGAAAGATTTCGATTATACCTGGCAAGCTACAGAGTATGTTTGAGCTTTTGATGGAGTGGCTCTTGGGTGTCATGGATTCGGTTTTTGGCAACCGTCATGCCTCAGAAAAATATTTTCCACTTATCGCGACTATTTTTTTGTTTATCATGATTTCCAATTGGTTCGGCCTTTTGCCCATCGTGGGTTCGCTGGGCATTCATGCGGTACATGATGGCCATCATCTGTTTGTGCCACTCTTGCGTGCGCCGGCGGCTGATCTTAATTTCACCATCGCGCTCGCTATCATATCAGTATTCTCGATACAATTCTTTGGCGTACTCGCCATAGGTTTTACGCGTCACTTTTCAAAATATTTTACACTCAAAAACCCCATACTGACCTTTGTGGGTCTCCTTGAATTTATCGCTGAATTTGTTAAGATAATCTCATTCTCGTTTCGACTCTTCGGCAATGTATTTGCGGGCGAGGTGCTGCTCATCATTATCGGATTTTTGGTACCGTACGGTGTGCCGCTCCCGTTTCTTTTCCTTGAAGTTTTTGTAGGATTTATTCAGGCGTTTATTTTCGCCATGCTGACAATGGTTTTTGTCGCGATGGCGGTAAACAAAGAAGCATCCCACTAAGCGAGATAAAAGGTCATTACTTATCACTTTTGAAAAAATACTAATATGGAAGCAATGAGTCCCGAAGTAGTAAAAATGATGTCGATCGCATTTATCATGGGCGTAGGCACTATCGCACCCGCGATCGCAATTGGTTGGATGGGTTCTAAGGGTGTCGATGCCATGGGCCGCAACCCTGAGGCAGCACCAAAGATTCAGACTGCCATGATCTTGGCAATCGCGTTCGCAGAGGCAATCGCTATTTATGCGCTTGTCGTATCGTTGGTCATCAAATTCGTCGAATAACAAAATAAAAAACGCTATCTATGAGTGAGCTTGCGAGCCAGCTGGGCATCAACTGGAAACTTCTGCTATCGCAAGGAGCGAACTTTTTTGTCTTGCTTACTGCACTCACATTCTTGGTGTGGCGTCCGCTCTTGCGTATCATGCGCGATCGTCGTGAGAAGATAGAAGAAGGCTTGCATGACGCCGATGAGGCAAAGCAAAAACTCGGTGAGATTGACGCGGTTTTACACGAACGCACGCTTGAGGCGGACAAACAGGCGTTTGCTATCATTCGTGGTGCAGAGCAAAAGGCAGAGGTGCGCGCCACCGATATCGTTCACAAAGCCGACACGCGCGCGGAAGAATTGCGCCGCGCGGCACTTGAAGTGATAGCACAGCGAGAACGCGAAGAGTTTGAAAAATTTGCAGATTCCGCGCGCTCACTCGTACGCAATGCTCTTGCAAAAGCGATCGAGACTGAGCCCGCCAAGGTAGATGACAAGCTTATCAGTGAGGCGGTCACCTATATACGCAAACAAAAAGCGCTATGAAGTACACTCCTCGTATCTATGCCAAGGCACTTATTGAGTCACTCGCGGGCGCGTCTGCGGCGGCTCATGAAGGTATCATCAAGCGATTTTTTGCCGCGGTACGAAGACGGGGGGATGTTCGTCGCGTGCCGGAGATTATAGAGGCGGTGCGTGAGACCCTGCGCAGACGCGTGGGCGGTAGGCTTGTCGAGATAGCATTTGCACGCCGTCACAAAAAATCTATACTCGATTCGTTTCGCACCCTTTTTACAAAACATGATGAAGTAGTCTTTCGTACCGAACCCGAGCTCGCGGCTGGCGTGCGTATTACTATTGATGGTGAACGCGAGTTTGATCAGACTGCTGCGCGACGCATCAAAAAACTTTTTCGTTAAATAATAATTATGCAATACGACCTTGTTGAAAAACTAAAAAAAGAAATCGCCGGTTTTCGTGACGAACCTAGCTTGGAGGCGGTAGGTACGGTCGTAGAAGCTGGTGACGGCATCACTAAAATTTCAGGGCTTTCCAAAGCACAATCGCAAGAGCTTTTGGTCGTCGAGACGCCCGACGGTGATATTTTTGCTGTCGCGTTTAACCTCGAAGAACATTTTATCGGTGCGGTGTTGCTCGGTGAGCCGACTGCTGTGCGCGTTGGCGCAAAGGTACGCGGTACGGGTGCGATCCTTTCGATCCCTGTCGGCAAAGAGATGATCGGTCGCGCCGTCAGTCCGTTGGGAGTTGCCGTCGACGGCAAAGGCGCACTTTTCAAAGATATTGATGATGCAGAAACCGCGCCACTCGAGCGCAAGGCACCATCAGTCGTCGCGCGTGAATCAGTCAATGTGCCATTACATACCGGCATCAAAGCTATCGATGCGATGATCCCGATTGGTAGAGGGCAGCGCGAGCTTATTATTGGCGATCGTCAGACTGGTAAGACCGCGATTGCTATCGATACTATTTTAAATCAGAAAAATGAATCAAATCGCCCCATTTGTATCTATGTAGCGATCGGTCAGAAGAGCGCAAAGATCGCGCGCATCATACGCGTACTCGAAGAAGCTGACGCGCTTAAATATACTATTGTGGTTTCTGCACCGGCATCAGCTCCTGCGGCATTGCAGTATTTAGCACCATTCGCTGGGTGTGCTATCGGCGAATATTTTATGGATCAGGGTAAAGATGTGCTGGTTGTTTATGACGATCTTTCAAAACACGCTGACGCGTATCGCGAGCTCTCGCTCTTGTTGCGCCGTCCGCCAGGACGCGAGGCGTATCCAGGTGATATTTTCTTTTTGCATTCGCGTTTACTTGAACGAGCCGCGCGTCTCTCGCGCGAGTTTGGTGGCGGGTCGCTGACTGCGCTCCCCATCATCGAGACCAAGCTCGGTGACATCTCGGCGTATGTGCCTACCAATGTCATCTCCATCACTGACGGGCAGATTTATCTTGAATCCGATTTGTTTACCAAGGGTTTGCGCCCCGCGGTCAATGTAGGTCTTTCGGTCTCGCGTGTGGGATCTGCAGCACAAACTAAGGCGATCAAAAAAGTAGCAGGCCGTTTGCGTCTTGAGCTCGCGCAATTTCGTGAGCTTGAGGCCTTTGTGCAGTTTGCATCTGACCTCGATGATGCTACCAAAGCAAAAATTCACCGTGGGCAGATTTTGACCGAAGTGCTCAAGCAGTCTGATCTCCAACCGCTCGCGTTTGAGCGCGAAGCGGTTATCTTGTTTGCCGCACTCGGTGGGTATGTCGATGAGATTCCACGCCCTCGCATTAAAGAGTTTGAGGCGGGCTTGTTGCAGTATATCGAATCAATGCAAGGCGATATTTTCACAAAGATCGCGTCAACTCGTATGATTGATGACGAGACCGAAGCCGCGCTGGTGGGTGCTATCAAATCGTTTATAGAAGTGTTTACAAAATAATATGGAATCGCTCCAAAGTCTTAAAACACGCAAAGCCGCCGTAAAAAATGTCGGTACCATCACCAAGGCGATGGAGGTGGTGTCAGCGACCAAAATGCGCAAATCCCAAGAGGTAGCACTCCGCACGCGTCCGTATGCTATCGAGGCGTTGCGACTTTTGCGTAAGGTAGCAAAACTCGCAGGCGAGACACCGTGGACGACTGCGCGTCCCGTCAAAAAAACACTCATCGTAGTGATGGCGTCTGATAGGGGGCTCACGGGCGCGTTCAACGCTCAGGTGTTGCGTGCTGCTGAAATTCTTATCAACAGAGAATCAGCAAAAAATCCCGTAGCGATTTTGGCTATTGGCAAAAAAGTAGAGCGCTACGCGCAAATGCGCGGACTCGAGCTTGCTGGTAGTTTTTCAGGATTTGGCGACATCGTCGCGTTTGATGAGGTGGCACATGTAGCTGGTGTGGTAGTGCGCGGATTTGCCGGTCAGGAGTGGGATCGTGTACTTACCATCTCTACGCATTTCCGTACAACCCTCAAACAAGATGTGTCGGTACGCGAGTTCTTACCGACCAATTTTGAAAAGTTAGAGGAAACCATTCGTGAGATTACACCCGAGCGTGGCCGATACGCCCAGATAGCAAAAGATACGGCGCGCGATATCAGCGATATTTCATATATCCTTGAACCGTCACCACAAGTTTTATTTGATATACTGATGCCATATTTGCTCCGCATGCAGGTGTATCATTTGGTGTTAGAGGCAAACGCGTCGGAGCATTCAGCCCGTCGTGTCGCTATGAAGACCGCATCGGACAACGCTGACGATCTTGCGAGCGCCCTGACCCTTTCATATAACAAAGCGCGGCAGGCAGCTATCACTAAAGAAATCATCGAGATTACCGGCACACAAAATGCACTGGAGAACGCATGATCACCAACGGAAAAATTATTCAAGTTATCGGTCCTGTCGTCGATGTAGAGTTTCCTGACAAAGTAAAACTCCCGCGTTTATTGGACGCGCTTGTCATTGAGTCTGCAGGCGGCGAGATTGTAGCGGAGGTCGCGCGTCACCTCGAGCCCGGCCGCGTACGCGCGGTGGCACTTTCGAGCACAGACGGTTTGATACGCGGTACAGCGGTGCGCGATACGGGCGCGCCAGTCATGGTGCCTGTAGGCAAAGAGGTACTCGGCAATTTGTTCGATGTATTGGGCCGCCCACTCGATGCCAAGAAAAAAGACATGGTGTTTGAAAAACGCTGGCCCATTCACCGTGCCGCCCCCGGACTCGACGAGCAGTCAACCAAGACCGAAGTATTTGAAACTGGCATCAAAGTCATCGACTTGCTCGCGCCCTTTATCAAAGGTGGCAAGATCGGTCTGTTTGGCGGTGCCGGTGTAGGCAAGACCGTATTGCTTATGGAGCTCATCCGCAATGTGGCCGAAGAGTCAGGCGGCGCGTCAATATTTGCGGGGGTAGGCGAACGCACACGCGAGGGCAATGACTTGTATAAAGAAATGCAGGAGTCAGGTGTTCTCGATAAAACCGCGCTCGTCTTCGGTCAGATGAATGAAGTACCCGGTGCGCGCTTGCGTGTGGCACTCACCGCACTCACCATGGCTGAATATTTTCGTGATGAAGAACAAAAAGACATGCTGTTGTTTATCGACAATATTTTTCGTTTTAGTCAGGCGGGCTCCGAGGTATCGACATTGTTGGGTCGTCTGCCGTCTGCGGTAGGATACCAACCAACGCTCGCATCCGAGATGGGCGCATTACAGGAACGCATTACATCGACCAAAAAAGGTTCAATCACATCCGTGCAGGCGATTTATGTACCGGCAGATGACATTACGGATCCAGCGCCTGCCGCGTCATTTGCGCACCTTGATTCGACCATTGTACTCTCCCGCGCACTTACTGAGATCGGTATCTATCCCGCGGTCGATCCGCTTGCATCATCATCAGGCGCGCTCGATCCCAAGATCGTAGGTGAAGAGCACTACAATACGGCGCGTGGTGTACAGCAGGTGCTCCAGCGTTATAAAGAACTCCAAGATATCATCGCCATCTTGGGTCTTGAAGAACTCTCTGACGAAGATCGACTCTTGGTATCGCGCGCACGCAAGGTTCAGCGCTTTTTGTCTCAGCCATTTTTTGTGGGCGAGACATTCACCGGCATCTCAGGTCAGTTTGTACCGCTCGCCAAAACAATCGAGAGTTTCAAAGCAATATTGGCAGGCGAGTATGATGACAAGCCCGAAGACTTCTTCTATATGAAGGGCGCGCTCGGCGAGGAGTCTGTATGATGTTGCGCATTCTCTCACCTCGAGGTATTGAGTTTGAAGGCGATGCTAAATCACTCAATGCAAAAAGCGCGTTAGGTGAGATCACGGTGCTCGATCACCATCATCCACTCATGACGGTACTTGCCAAGGGAGTTATGACTATCGAACAGGTGGCAGGCGACAGACGCGATATACCGATTGAATCAGGATTTTTAGAGATGAACGATCAGAACGAGCTTATATTGCTTATCAACTAAATCCTTCTTTTATGGAAAGACATACGCCTTCAGGATTTTCCCATTTTTTTGCAGAAGCAAAGCACAATTGGAAAGCCGCGCTTACAGTCTCGCTGGTCGCTATTCCTCTTTCTATATCACTCGCAGTTGCTGCAGGAGCTACACCAACCCAAGGCATCGTGACCGCTATCTGGGCGGGTGTCATCGCAGGTATTTTTGGTGGCAGTAATTACAATATTACCGGTCCCACGGGCGCGCTCTCGGGCTTACTAGCAACATTTGTATTTATACACGGCGCCAATAGTTTGTGGCTTCTCTCAATGCTGGTTGGAGCGCTTATCTTGGTGGCGTGGTTTTTTCGCTTGGAACGTTATTTGATCTATATCCCCGCAAACACTATACAAGGGTTTACACTCGGTGTTGCCTTTATCATTGGGCTCAATCAGTTTAACTTTGCGTTCGGGCTGTCAGGACTTCCCAAGCATGAAGCTTTTATCGACAACCTTATTGAATCTTTCCGCCACATCGGCGATTCGTCTCTTGCTGCTATTCTCACTTTCGCCACTTTCTTTTTTTTAATGTTTACGATCGAGCGCGTTTGGAAGAAGATACCGAAAATGCCGCATTTGCCCGCGGCTGTTATTTTGACGCCTTTCGGTATTCTTCTCGGATATTTGTCTGCAACAGGTACAGTAGCTTTGGGGTTACAAACACTCGGCATGCGCTATGCTGATATTGCTCCACGGCTTTTCTTGCCGTATTCTTTTCAATTCCACATTGACCGATCTTTGTTTGTTGTCGCGACGACGATCGCGCTTATCGCTATTTTAGAGACCATGCTTTCGGCAAAAATCGCTGATGGCATGACCAAGACCAAGCACAACAAACGCAATGAAATGTTGGGGTTGGGCCTCGCAAACCTTGCATCAGGATTCGCCGGTGGCATTCCCGCTACTGCCGCTCTCGCGCGTACCGCGCTCAATATCAAAAGCGGCGGCACACACAAGTCATCCGCGGTGATGAGCTCGTTGTTCGTGGCCCTTATCTCGTTTGCGCTTTTATCGTCGTTTCAATATATACCGCTCGCGGTAATCGCGGCGATATTGGTGACAGTCGCGGTGCGTATGGTTGAGCGCGAGCATTTCCGCCGCATGTGGGTGATTGATAAAAAGAGTTTTATCATCTCGCTTGTGGTCGCCAGCATCACTATTTATGAAGATCCAATCGCTGGTATCTTGGTGGGTGCTGCGGTGTCGCTCGTACTCTTTCTTGATACGCTCTCGCGCGGTCAGTTTGATCTTGTAATCAACGATACCAACAAAAAAATCGTAGGCCGGCTCTCTGGTCATGACATTGGCCAGATCACACAAAACTCTCACACGCTGGTATATTCTATCAAGGGGCATTTGACCTATGTTGATAGTCAGGCGCACATCTCGCGATTTGAACTCAATCTCAATGGGTATGAAAATATCATTTTGCGTCTGCGAGAATTGTATTTCGTCGATCTTGATGGAGTTGACGCGTTTGATGAAATTATCTCAATCATCGAGCAACGCGGCAGAAAAGTATATATCACCGGAGCCAATGATTTAACGATTCATATCTTGCGTCAGAGTCATGCATTCAAGAGGCTCGAAAAAAATGATCAGGTATTTCCTCATACCGCCGATGCGCTCGAAAAGCTCGGGTTTGATCTCAACGTCGCGCACGAGTATCAATAATACTTAGCAGAAAAAGAAAAAAGGCCCATGCAATACTATTGCGTGGGCCTTGTGCGTTGTGGTCGCCTAGGCGGCCATGATGTATTCGGTGAGAACGTCGGCGATCTTGGGGTTGCGCCTCGGATCGACTTTCGTCGCATCGACTTCCGTGAGCTGCTTGGGATCGAGGTAGTAGGTGCGGAGTTTGCGCCGTCGCCACCAGCCGGACTTTTTGCCGTAGTCGACCTGACACATGCAGGTCACCTTGAGCCGCGGAAGAGATGTCGCCTTTTCCAGCTCACCATTTTCGGCGAGTCTGACGGCTTCTGCCGTACGGACTCTTTCGTATTCGGCGACGATCCGGTCGCGAGCGACGATGAGGTCATGGAATTGCTCATCGATAGTGAACTTGTGCTTGGCGAGCTTGAGACATGAGCAGTGGTCGAACAATACGATCTGGTAGATGCCCTTGAGCGCGATCGCGTCCATGATTTCGGCGAGCAGGTCCTTGTCGGTCGCGCGGCCTTGGATGTTGGTACGTGATCCGCGTACCAGTCGGTGCGCGCCCGCATGCCAGCTCATCACGTGCATGCGTGGGTAGATGTACAGGAACGCCCAGATGAAGAGTAGCGAGGTACGCTTCATCCAGCTTGCGATGCGCGTGCTCCACCGGTGCTTGGTGGCGAACATGCCTGCGATAGACAGGAGTCCACCCAAAAACCGGTCGCCGTCAGGGCACATGATGACGATCACGCCTTTTTCCAGCTCAAGCTGGTCATGCGCTACGTCATCGAGGACGCGGACGTTCGGGTGCCGGTAGAATCGTATGGCGCGGTAATCTGCGTCAGGCAGATGAGCACAGTACTGCGGTGGTATGAGCTTGGCAAGCCGTGCTCGGGCGCTGTTGGTTGCGAGGCCCTCTTTTTTCACATCCCCTCCATATTACTTGGCTTGAAAGGTTCTAAACACAAAAGGAACCTCGCGGTTCCTTCTCCATGTCAAGTAAACCCCCGCGCGGGAGGGTTGTCAATGACGCGCTAGGGGCGCTCGGGTACTAGATTGACTTCTATTACTTCAGGAGATTTGCCGATGGTCAGCTGGATGTTTGGCGGGGAGAGTGAGATGACTGAAAAGGTCAGAGGCCGTTTGACCATATTGTCATCGATGACTAGTTTTCGTTTGCCGGGAGCAAACCCGATTGCGTCAACCAATACTTCGAGTGATGCAGGGTCAAGTTGGTCAAACGCGCGTCCGCGCGATTCGAGTGTGATCGTGATCGTTTTGGGGTTTGAGTTTTCTACCACCAGCGTTTCGCTCAGATTGCGATAGGTGATGGGTACAACAAAATCACGCCTAATCGTACCCGTTTGGTACACCAAGAAAAACCAAAGAACCAGAGAGATCGCGAGTGCGCCCACTTTTTCTTTCGTATTTCTGCGTACGATATTGTGCCAAATGGGTGAGGCCTCGCGCGGAAATTTTACACGGAAAAAATCTCGCATTCTATCTTCTACTTTGCCGATGTCATCAAAGGTTTCGAGCTTACCGTTTTGCGCGATTGATATCTGCCCGCGTTCTTCCGATACGATGAGTGCGAGCGCGTCAGAGCGTTCGGCGATACCCAGGCCCGCTGCATGTCGCGTGCCAAATTTGCCTATTTGATCGAAATCATGCGAGAGCGGCAGGTGCGTGCCCAGTATGGCGATACGATTGTGTCTGATGATGACGGCACCATCATGTCCGGGTGAGGTCGGATCAAAAATACTCTCGAGTAGTTCTTGTGAGACGATGCCGTCAACCACACGCCCACCTTCAACATGCCGGTCGATATTTTCCGCGCCAGCGATGATGACGAGTGCGCCAATCTTGCGATACGCAAGGTTAGTCGCGGCCTGCAACAAGCTGTTGATGAGTGGCGAGACTTCCATAGCTTCGTCGCGCTGTTCGCGGCGCGTGCCAAGGAGTGCGAGAAATTCAAAAAACCTACGCAGTTCATCCTGAAAGATTACTACGAGCACTACGATGAATGCGCCAAAGAATGCGCGGAGTATGAGCGAGGTTAGATAGAGATTGAATACTTGCGAGAAGGCATAAATACCGACTACGATCGCGATACCCGCAAATACCGAGTTTGATCGCGTGCGCCGAAAGAGCATGAGTCCCGCGTACATGATGACGGTGACCATGAGTACATCAAAAACATCGGTGAAATATAATTCACGCGCGAGCTTTGAGAAGGGTAAAATCACCGCAAGTACCTCTGGCATACGACTACTCTACCATATTGAAAAAAGCCCTTCCACCTGCTAGGGTTATGGCGATGAAGTCAATCACTTTTAGCTTTGCCGACCAGCTTCCTAAGGGCAAGGATATTGCCCGTGTGGTGCCCGTTGAGTCAAAAGACACCGAGGTTACGCGTACCAAAACGGGTAGCCGCGAGATTCGTATTGGTGTAGATGCATTCAAAAAGATGACGCGCCGCAAGCTCCAGACACTCTTTCGCCGCGTGATCACAATCGCCAAGCAAAACCGCATCAAACAGTTAGCAATAGATATGAATGACTTTGCGTTTGCAAACTTGGCACTTCCCATACGCGATGTTGGTCAGATGGCGGCTATCAACATGCAGCTCGCAAACTTTGAGTTTATCCGCTACAAAACCAAACCCAAAGAAGGTTGGAATCTCGTAGAAAAAATAACTATCAAAGGCGCCAAAAGCAAAGACATGCGCGAAGGTTTTCGTAGGGGTCAGATTATATCTGGCGAGATAAATAAAATGCGTGAGCTTGCCAATACGCCGGGAGGTGAGATGACGCCCGCAGTACTCGCCAAGGCGGCGATGGACGCGGCAGACGATACGGATATCAATGTGCAGGTACTCGGTGTGATCGAGATGGAGCTTTTGGGCATGGGCGGTATTCTTGGCGTTGGCAAAGGATCAGACTCTGAACCAAAGTTTATCGTGATGGAGTATATGGCAGGCGAGTTGGGGCAAAAACCTATCGTGCTCGTCGGCAAAGGAATCACTTTTGATACAGGAGGGCTCAATCTCAAACCGGGTATGTCGATGGAAGAGATGCATATGGATATGTCAGGAGGGGCGGCTGTCATCCATGCGATTACTGCTGCAGCCAAGCTGGGTGTGAAGCGCAATATTGTGGCGCTCGTACCTGCCGCAGAAAATATGCCGTCAGGTAGAAGTTATCGTATGGGTGATGTATTGCGTACTATGAATGGCAAGACGATTGAGATCGGCCACACTGATGCCGAAGGCCGCGTGGTACTCGCAGACGCGCTTGAATATTCAAAACGCTACAAACCCGAAGTTGTTATCGATGTAGCCACACTGACAGGTGCGGCCCAAGTAGCACTCGGGCAAAAAGCGTCAGCATTTTTTGCCACTGACGAAATACTTGAGAAAAAAATACGCGAGCTCGGTGAAAAGTCTGGCGACTATGTCTGGCCGTTTCCACTGTGGGAAGAATACGAGAGCATGATCAAGGGCACCTTTGCTGATGTGACCAATTCGAGCAAAACGCGCGGAGCAGGCGCCATTGAGGGCGCAATGTTTTTGTGGCAATTTATCAAAGGTACGCCGTGGGTGCATATCGATATGGCGCCGCGTATGAGTTCTGCGGAAGGCGATTTTTTGGCCAAGGGTTCAACCGGTGAGCCCATGCGTTTACTCATCGCCTTTCTTGAGTCACAATAGATAGGTGACATTTCGCGATAAAGTTTTTGCAATAGTAAAAAAGATTCCTCGGGGTAAGGTGCTCACCTATAGCGAGGTAGCTCGTCGCGCGGGTAGCCCGCGTGCACAGCGTGCGGTGGGTAATATCATCGGCACCAATCGCAGCCCACGGATTCCGTGTCATCGGGTGATACGCACTGACGGCAAGATAGGCGGATATAGTATGGGTGGCACGCGCGTCAAAGAAAAAAAGTTACGAGCTGAAGGATATATACTTCTCTAAATGATACTCAAGGCGATTATTATATTTTTGGTAGTTTATACACTCGCGTCTGGCGCGCGTTTTTGGTTTTATTTGCGACGCGCGAAGTTGCTCATGAGCTCAACCCCTCGGCAAGATTATGTGATTGCAGGTGGCGAGAAAAAACTATCAGTCACAATTTTGGGTGATAGTACGGCGGTAGGTACAGGAGCGAGTGGCTATACTAAAACCTATCACTATCAATTTTTAGAACGACACAAAAACAACTATTCTTTTGATGTACAAAATAAAGGTGTGGTAGGCGCGCGCACCGCTGACCTTGCGCGTCAGATTGAGAGTATGGGGCACAGTGACCTTGCCATCATATCGATAGGTGGCAATGATGTGACGCATGGTACCGAGTGGGCGAGTGTTGAACGAGACTTGTCAGGTGCGCTTGGCGCGGTATCACAAAAAGCAAAGCGTGTAGTGCTGCTGACCCCGGGTGATTTGGGCGATGTGCTGATAGTGCCGTATCCACTGCGTAAATATTGGGCGACTAAAAGTCCCAAACTAAGTGTGCTTGCCGCGCGCGTTGCGAGTGATAAAAAAATAACGCATATCGATATTTATGCGCTTGGTGGTACGCAGTTTCGCGATGAGCCGTATGTATATTATGCGAGCGATCTTTTTCATCCGAGTGATGCTGGATACAAGCTGTGGGCAGATGCGCTCGATGCAAAAGTAAATTTTGAATAAAAAAATGCCAACCGGTGTTGCCGGTTGGCGTGAGTCGCGCTGTGCGCGACGATCAGGGTGCGAGGCCGATGGTGAGCGGGTACGCGAGGGGTTCGGAGAACGGGAGAGCCACTTCGGAGATCTGAAGCGTATCTTGGAAGGTGTTTGAGTAGCTTCTACACCCCGCGCTAGTAAGACTGGAAACGGCAGTCCGCGTTGTCGGCGAGGAAGCCGATGAGGAAGGCGAGTAGGATCGCCGTGTGGTTGAGCATCGCCCAGATGTCCATCTTGCCGGTCGGTCGCTTTGCGTTCGAGTTCATGATCTCTATCCTTTCCTTTGTCAGGAGAGCTCTTCGCTCTCGTTGTTGAAGATCAAGTTCGATATATTAGTGCCATACAAACGCCTGTTTGTCTATATTTATCGTTTTCGGTAGGTGGTAGAAGCACGTCGCTCGATTGCGGTAATATCGACAAGACAGTCTTTCGTATAGAGGTCAAAAAGAATACGCCAAGCGCCAACCCTGCGCCGATAGCTTGTCTCTAATCCTTTGAGCTTTATCGTATCACCAGCGAGCGGATCCGCATACATGTCTCGGATCGCATGTTCCATATGCTCGCGCTCTTTTTGTGGAGCTTTAGCGATATTTTTTGCCGCTCTTTTGCGAAGCGAGATATTCCACATGAGCAAAGAAGTCATCAATAGTCATGGACTCTGATGCGCGGCCTTTTTTGATCGCCTGCAATTCGGTAGATGTTGGCGTGCGGGTAGAGATAGGGCGCAATGGAATAGTTGACGCTTTACCAGATTCCGCAAGTATAAGCTCTTCGAGATATGAAGAGCGGCTTCGCTTCCATACTTTTGCGCGTTCTGTGACAAGGCGGCTCATCGCTGGTTTAAGCGCGAAGCTGGTAGGTCTCCGTTTTTCGGAAGTTTCTTTTATTTTAGGCATATATACTAATTCCTAGTGCAAAGTTAGTGTATCATATATCTTATTGTGCTGTCTATATAAAAAATCCCCCCGAGCACTTGCTAGTGCTGCGGGGGTTTGGTGCGCCCGAGGCGCTCTTCGCGTTCTTTGTACTCTTGGTCTGCCAAGACTTCGAGGTCTTTGGCGGCTTGTTTGATGCGTCGGCCAAGGCCAACGGCGAGGAGTGCCATTACGGTGCCGCCTAGGATGATCTTCACGATCATCAGTCTACTCCGCCAGAGCGCTTGCGATCTTGTCTATTTGAAAGAAGCGCGCCCACGAGCAGTAGCACCAGCGCCACCGCGACGACGACACCAGCCCACATTGCCACGGTCATCACTCCTCCTTGTTGTACTCCCAGATCTCTTCGTTTGATTGTTCGATGGCGTTGGCTACGAAGTAGCCGAGGCCAAACAGTGACGCACCACAGACCGCAACGAATCCAAGAACTTGCAACAACACGATACTTCCTCCAAGGTTCTGAGTTCAGAAAATATCTTACCTGTTTTTTACTCTTTTGTCAATATAAAAAATGACCCCGCGGATGTGTCTCCGTAGGGTCTGGATGCTGGGCGTCTCGCGCGTAGGGCGCACGAGCGCGGGTGCGTTTGATACGCGGTAGAGCGTCATCGAGATCATCACCGCCAGCAAGATAAGTAGCGCTATCACCACCCACAGCATGCGGTTGTTGCTAGTCTGCGCTTTGGCGATCTTTGCCAGCGCGCTTTGTCGCCGCTCACTGATGGGTATGACGCGTCGCGTATGTGTCTCGGGTACGCCGTAGGTGCGGTTGGGGTCGCGTCGCTCTGGATCAAGTCTAATTAGTTTCGCAGACATGGCCACCTCCGTTTTCACCAAATCATTTTTTGCTTATTTTGTAAAGATATTTTCGTTGTCCACAGCTTTTTGGCGCCAAGCACTTGTGTGGTGAACGAGCGTTCACCTATGATATATGCATGAGCATCGAGCAATACAAATCAAAAATCATGAGTTTTTATGAGGGCAATCGGCGCATGCCGAGCTACGGCGAGATCGCGACCCTCCTCGGGTTCAAATCAAAAAACGCCGCATCAAAAGTGATTGATAAATTGATTGATATGGGTGTGCTCGACAAAGACTCGCAAGGCCGCTTGGTGCCAACTCGCATGCTTGGCGAAGTACGCATGCTCGGTGTGGTAGAGGCCGGTATTCCATCGCTCGCCGAAGAAGCCGCCGAGATGATCAGCATCGATCAGCTTTTGATTAGAAATAGAGATCGCACCTATGTACTGACCGTAAAAGGCGATTCGATGATTGATGCGGGTATACGCGATGGTGATCTGGTGGTAGCCGAGCATGGCAAGCAAGCAAAGGAAGGGGATATCGTGATAGCGGAGATTGATGGCGGGTGGACTATGAAATATTTACGAAAGAAAAACGGCACTACCTATCTCGAACCTGCCAATAGAAATTTTAAACCAATATTTGCAGAACAGTCACTCAACATAGGCGCGGTCGTCACCGGCATTATCAGAAAATATCGTTAACAATCATATGAGCAAAACACAACTTCACAAAAGCATCGTACACGAGATAGGCCGGGTCAATGACCGCATTGATATCAAGATTTTGCGTGGCAAGTCATACCAGAGAGAAGCACAGCGTCACCGTATGCTCGTCACGCAGCTTGGGCGTCTTGAGAGGGGCGGCATTCGCTCGGGTTGGTTTTCTTCGCTGATCTCGCTACACTAGAGATCATGGCACATACGATTAGAGAAGGATCAAAAGCACCAGTATTTAATTTGCCCGACCAATCAGGCGTCAATCACTCACTCAAAGAATATGCAGGCAGGTGGTTGCTTATTTATTTTTATCCGAAAGACAATACCCCGGGATGCACCGTTGAGGCCTGTGCTATTCGTGACAACGCTACTGATTTCAAAAAATCAAAGATAGCGATAGTGGGCGTTTCTACTGACTCGATTACCTCACACGAAAAATTTGCCAAAAAGTTTCAATTGCCATTTCCACTGTTGGCTGATGAAGACAAAAAGATGGTAGAGGCCTACGGCGTGTGGGGTGAAAAAAAGTTTATGGGCCGTACCTATATGGGCACGCGCCGCATGTCGTTTCTCATAAATCCCGAAGGCAAAATCGCTAAGATATATAGCGAGGTCAAACCCAAAGAGCACGCCGAGCAGGTGCTTGCTGATCATAAATCAATCTGATGGCCGTCAAACGCAGATCAAATATTTACGATCCCGCATCCGCAGCGCCTTTTCGATTTTCGCGCTCAAAGATCGAAAATTATATGCGTTGCCAGCGCTGTTCGTATCTTGACCGTCGCTTGGGTGTCAGTGAGCCTGACGGGTATCCATTTAACCTCAACAGCGCGGTAGATCATTTACTCAAAAAAGAATTTGATGTGCATCGCGCCAAGGGAAGCGCGCACCCACTCATGGAGTCATACGGTGTTGATGCTATACCATTTGACCATCCAGAGATGGGCCGGTGGCGCGAAAACTTTGTGGGTGTGCAATACCACCACCCAGCGACCAATTTTATCATCACGGGTGCAGTTGATGATATTTGGGTTAATCCCAAAGGTGAGCTCCATGTCGTTGATTACAAAGCTACGAGCAAAGAGGGTGAAGTGACGCTTGATGCTGACTGGCAAGATGGTTACAAGCGGCAGATGGAAATCTACCAGTGGCTCCTGCGCCGCGTGGGTTTTAAAGTTTCTGATACGGGCTATTTTGTCTACGCCAACGGCAAGCGTGATCGTGCCGCGTTTGATGCCAAGCTTGAGTTTGATGTAAAGATTATCCCGTATACGGGTGATGATTCATGGCTCGAGCGCACCATCAAAGAGATTCATAAAACGCTCTCGAGTGATGTTTTGCCCGCGTCAGGTGTCGGCTGCCAATATTGTCTGTATCGTGCAGAGGCAGAGCGCGCCCTCAAACCGCTTGGCAAAAAACCCCGCGTCAAAAAACAAAACTCGCTTTTTGGCCCGTGATTTTCTATACTAGTCTCTATGGAAAACGAACAAACACAACCTCAAAATCAAAACACACCGGAACAAGGTTCTACCAAAAAAGATCAGCGTGCCGCAGAGCGCGCCGCGCGTGATGCCGTAGCGCTACGCCGCGTACAGATGCGCAAGGTCAAAAAGATTGGCTTTGGGGTCATTGTTATTTTACTTGTCGTCGGTGGTGGATATTTTGTCTATCAATCAATGCCAGAGGAGCGTCAGCTTGGTACCGATTACTCACGCACTATCGAAGACGGTGGGCAAGACCACACCAAAGAGGGCGAGAAGACTACCACTTGGAAATCAAACCCACCCGTATCAGGTCCACATTGGCCTGACCCCCAGCGCGATGGTATCTATGACAAAGAATTACCAGAGGAGGGCGTGGTGCACTCACTCGAGCATGGTCGTATTTGGATTTCATACAAGCCAAGTATTCCTGATGCCACAAAAGAAGCGCTCAAAGAGCTTGCTCGTAAAAACACCTATATGGTAGTCTCGGTGCGTGCCGCAAATGAAACCGATGTAGCTTTGGCGGCATGGAATCATCTTGATTCGTTTAATCTCAACGCCGATGGCAGTTTTGACACTGTACGCGTACAAGATTTTATTGATCGGTATCGTGATAAGGGCCCTGAAAAAGTGCCATTCATGACGGGCAAGGAATACTAATGAAAAAAATATTACTCGCACTCATGCTCGCCCTTCCACTAGTAGCGGGCGCGCATGGTGGTGAGCAACGCGTAGTTGATGGTACATACATTGTCAGTATGTCGCGCGCGCCGTTTACACCACGCATGGGCGTGCCTACCAAATTGTTGATCTCAATATCTGATATTGCGTCAGGCAATGTATCCGATAAAGACGCGATCATCAATCTGCGTGTAGCACGGCTTGCAAGTCCGGGCGACGAGCCGCAGTTTATTTTTGAAGAAAAAAACATCAAAGCCGAGCGCTCGACGCTTGGGTACTCGTATACCTTTCGTGAGGTAGGATTCCATGAGATCTATATCGATTTTGCGTTTGTGGATAGTCCTACGAAAGTCATGAGCGCATCAGATTATTTGCTCGATGTGCAGCCAGCACAAGAGGCAGGTGGCGATAAGTCTTTTGCGCTATGGGGTTTTGGCGGGTTGTTTCTGGGCGCGATATTCACAAAGATAGTGCTTGCACGCAAGGGCGAAATATAGCATAGTAGACGCACTCAACGATTAGGCAATGTTCAGAGTTTGAGAAACAAGAAGTCGTTTGCCTAGCTCGAAGGAGGATTATAAGGAAAACTAGGCAACGGCACATTCACATGGATATGCAACGACCAGCGCGTGAGATCCACGATGTTACATCATTGGGAATCACCTGCGCAAGCTGTGGCAATGCAGTGACCGAGCTTCCGTTTGCGCCCACAAAGCGTGACGATGGAACCTACGGCCGCATCTTCTGTCGCGACTGCAACCGCAATCGTCAACCTCGCGGAGGTGGCGGTGGTGGAGGCGGCGGCTTCCGCCGCTAAGCGGAAATCAGCAACAAAAACCCTCCCGCAGTTGCGGGAGGGTTTTTGTTTTCTCAAAAATCTTTTCCTGCTACACTAAGAAAGCTACTCTATGGGTTTTCTCGAACCAGTCTTTTTGATTAAGACGGCCGGATACATTGGCCTTTTTGCTATTGTATTTGCCGAATCAGGACTCTTTGTCGGTTTCTTTTTGCCGGGGGATTCACTACTGTTTACCGCTGGATTTTTGGCATCGCAAGGTTTGCTCAATATTTGGTTTTTGGTACCGCTAGTATTTTCTGCGGCCATCTTGGGTGACAATGTGGGCTACGCATTTGGTAGGCGCGTGGGCCCGCGTATTTTTAAAAAAGATGATTCGATTTTTTTTCACAAAGACCATGTCCGCAGGGCCGAAGAATTTTACAAAGTACACGGCGCCAAAACCTTGGTGCTCGCGCGCTTCACTCCTGTGATCCGTACCTTCGCGCCTATCGTGGCGGGCGTAGGGCATATGCATTACCCAATTTTTTTGTTTTATAATATTATCGGCGCGGTGTTGTGGGCTATCGGTATGCCGCTCATCGGGTATTTCTTGGGTGCGTTTGTGCCGGGCGTTGATCAGTATCTGATACCGATTATTTTAGTGATCATCACGGTCTCGATGTTGCCGGGCGTATTTCATGTAGGGCGTGAGTATTTGGCACACAAAAGGCGCTCACGCTAGAGCGCGAGTGTGATGATGATGGCGCCCGCGAGTGCGAGGCGATAGTACACAAACGGCATCAGCGTTGAGCGCTCGGCTATTTTAGTGATCAGGTTGATAGCGGCGATGGCTGATACAAACGCGGCGATAAAGCCAAAGATATTGGGTCCCGTAATAACTATCTCGGGTCGCGCGACAATTGTCTTGAGACTGGCGGCAATGATGATAGGTGTAGAGAGTAAAAACGAATAATGAGTGGCTTCAACACGCGTTTTGCCGAGGAGTAAACCTCCAGAAATCGTTGCCCCTGAACGAGAAATGCCCGGAAAGAGTGCGAGCGCTTGAAATATACCGATGATAAACCCCTCGTATGGCAAGATCATACCGCTATCGTGATTACGGCGGTGGCGCATATATTCGGCACCCGCTATCAGCGCGCTACCCGCGATAAGCCCTATGGCGACCGCAAGAGAGGTACGAAAGGTATTGGTGATGGTATCTTCAAATAAAATACCCGCGATACCGGCCGGTATAGTACCCAAGATGATATTGAGCAGGAGCTGCCTGCCACGCGTATCGATGCGCGAAGTAAATGATTTTATGAGATGCAACCAATCAGCGCGAAAATACCAGATGACCGCAAGGACTGTCGCAAGGTGTACGGCGACATCAAACGGTACGGCATCAGCTGCGGCAATACCAAAAAAACTTTCAAAGATGATGAGATGTCCGGTGGATGATACGGGCAAAAATTCAGTAAACCCCTGCACGATGCCCAAAAGTGTCGCAATCACATAGCTTTGCATATCACCTATGATGCCTTACTCGTCAAGGATTGACAATGAAGTCGCGCAGGAGTAGGAATGACCCTACACGAAGTAAATATTTTGCAAAAAGATATTTGCCAACTTCTGTCCTATGTGGTCTCAAAAAAACGCAATCCTGAAAAATAGTAAATCAGTCAAGAGAAGTTTTTGCGCGTGTAGGCAACATATTTACCGATATCCACAAAAGTGGATAAGTTTTTTTGTATTTTTTCTTGACACTTACTTTATTGATTTGTTAAGAATGGTTCGAGGCGAGCACTGTCGCTTTGTCCTTAACAAAAATATGGCGCAGGTTTTTCGGTCAATGTCAGATGCCCGCGCCTTTTTGATTTTTGCCGGAGGTGAGCTGGCGCCTGCGCCAGTCTCATGGAATACTATTCGACTTGTCGAGCGGTATCCGTGAGATTTGAGTGCCAGCTAACCCCCGGTTGAAATTTGAACGGCAGCGCATGCGAGTGCATGGCCGAGAAAATATTATCAGTTATAAGCTTTATTAACGGCATGAAAAGAAAAATTCTTTCTGGAGCCGTAGCACTGGCAGTCGGAGTAGCGATACTTCCGCTTTTTGCCGCATTTGAAGCGCATGTGATCAATGTCACCGCAAAGATCGAAAATGCCCTCAATGTACCGCTCGGTTACCTCGATTTCGGAACGGTGTTTCCACAAGAACACCTCGATAAGTCGCTCGATATCAATCTCTCGCAGTCGTTCTTGGACGAAAATCGCGTAGACGATGTCAGCTATATTATTCGCCAAAAGCCAAAGTGCGCTATCACGACTCTTGGGGGCACCTCATTTGATGCAACCCTCGATCAAGATGGCAAAAATCACCTCTACACGGGCACTGGCCATGTGGTAGTTGGTGACAACCCAGCTACCGATGCAGTTGAAACTTCATGGGTTAACTGTGGTCCTGCACCTCGCGAGCTTGCACAAGGCGAGACTTGGGGCGCTCTTCCAATGCTTTGCCCATACATTTCAAAGCATCCTGATGGCAAAGACGACCAAGATGCGACCAACACCGTTGGCGCGCTCAACGATGGTCATATGGATTCGTTCCACAAGCCATGGTCAATCATTGAAAATGGCATTGTATGGAATGACACCAAGGGTCACCTCGCAAAGTCTCAAAAAGACACCAAAGACCTTTGGACCATTGACCTTGCCGTACCATGTTTTGGTGGTTACTGCGCACAAGATTGGGAAGAGTTTGTGCATGGCATAAACCCTGACGCAAACCCAGCAGCCTATACCCAACCAATCGCAAACGAACACAAGATTTTCGGTTGTGATCTTTGGGTAGAAGTAACAGGCATCAGCCTTCCAGGCCTTGGTTGCAACAAGAAAATTGACTTGATGCTGGTTGTTGACCGATCAGGTAGCATCGGCAGTACCAACATGGCAGCAGTCAGAACTGCCCTCAAGGCGTTCGTTGATGCCTTGGTACTTGCTCTTGATGGACCGCACGCAGGCCAATCAAGCTTTGCTTCACTCGGAACCTTAGATCAGGTTTTGACTGATGATGAAGTATTGGTGAAGGCGGCAATCGACACATTAGTCTCAAGCGGTTCGACAAATATGACCGCTGGTATCAATGAGGCAAAGCTCGAGCTCGAAAGTATTCGCGACCGAGCTGATGCGCCAGACTTTATGGTGATCGTAACCGACGGCATACCAAATGTCTGTGCTGACGGCTCTTGCAGTGCAGGAGAGGCCGATGCAGAAGCTTTGGCAGCAGCAACCGCAGCCAAGGCAGCAGGCATTGAAATCTATGTAGTCGGTGTTGGAAGTGGTGTAGACGCAGATTATCTGAAGACTATCGCAAGTGGTGAAGATCACTACTTTGCAGGTGACTTTGGTACTCTCAACACAACGCTTGCAGACATCGTAAACTGCGAAGACTAGTTGTAGCCAAACTCCGCCCCCAGTCTCAAAAAGAGAGGGGCGGGGATTTGGCCGGAATTACTTTCGGTCAAAATTAAAAGCAAACAATTCCGAAGCCCGAGCGCATCTAAGGGGCACGGATGACAAAGGTCGATATACAAGATACAGATGCGCGAAAATATTATTTAGCTAAGTCATAAAATACTTATCATATTATGAAGAAAAAAATCGTATTAGGACTTGGCGCTATCGCAATCACTGCCGCAACCCTTCCGTTGTTTGCAGCATTCGAAGCCCATGTCATCAATGTCACCGCAAAGATTGAGAACGCGCTCAAAGTTGATCCGCAGTTTCTCAATTTCGGTACTGTGTTCCCACAAGAAAAACTTGAGAAGCCCGTCATGATTGAGCTTTCTCAATCATTTAAGGACGAAGACCGTGTTGACGATGTAGAGTACATGATTCGCCAAAAGCCGAAGTGCGCAATCACTTCACAGAATGGCACCGTGATTGATCTTTCAGATGCAGATCACAATGGCGTTCATGATTTTACCGGCACTGGTCACATCAAGTTTGACGCAGACGGCAAGCCATGGGTTGATTGTGGTTCTGCACCTCGCGAGCTTGCACAGGCCGAGACTTGGGGTGTTCTTCCAAACCTTTGCCCATACCTCTCAAAGCATTCAGAGAAGCTTGCACAGGGCGGATATGAAGATGGCGCTCTTGCATCATTCCATGCACCATGGGTTATCGATGCCGCTTCATCAACTATCACTTGGACTGAAGTTCGTGGCCGTCTTTCAAAGATTGGCAACGATGTCAAAGACACTTGGTTGATTGACCTTGCAGTACCTTGCTTTGGCGGTTACTGCGCACAAGACTGGGCTGATTTTGTTCATGGTGTAAACCCTGACGCAGATCCAGCAGCCTACACTCAGCCAATCTCAAACGAACACAAAGTGTTTGGTTGCGATCTCTGGGTTGAGGTAACCGGCGTGAGCGAAACTCCAACAGACAACTAAATCTATTAACAGTTTAAAGGGGTACCTAAACTCTTATGAAAAGCAAAATCTTTGTAGCGGTAGGAGCTTTGGGGGTGGCGATCGTCACCCTACCCCTTTTTGCTGCGTTTGAAGCGCATGTCATCAATGTGACCGCAAAGATTGAGAACGCGCTCTATGTGCATCCTCAATCGCTTCAATTCGGCACGGTTTTTCCGCAAGAATATCTCGAGTCGTCTTTCTTTATCGCATTCAGCCAGTCTTTTTCTGAGACCACGCAGCAGCGAGTAGGAAAGGTTGACTATGTAATCAAGCAGAAGCCAAAGCCGAAAGAATCTTTTGTGGCCAGTGCAGGTGTTGAGGAGGCGCGTGATTGGTGCCACCACAACATTCCTGATCCGCTCTACCGCGGATATGCGACGAGCACGCCAGCGTGGGACGCATTTTATGTAAACTGCTATCCAACGCTGTGTCCGTATCTCTCAAAGCATCCTGACAACAATCCCAGCACGGGCAAAAACAAGTTCAATGACCACGGGCTTCCGTCATTTCACAATCCGGAGCTCGAGTCAGCGACAGGGACTATCGTAAAGTTCAACACGCCGGGTAACACGGTCGGCAACGACCCGTCAGATACCTGGACGATTGATCTTTCGGTACCGTGCTTCAACGGATTCTGCGCGCAAGACTGGGCAGATTTTGTTCACTCAAAAAATCCAGAAGCTGATCCAGATGACTTTATGCTGCCGCCGAGCCTCGAACACGAGGTCTTGGGCTGTGATCTCTGGGTTGAAGTCACCAAAATTTACTAATCCTAAATCTTTGGCCCGCGCTTTCTTTGGGTTTTCCAAGGGAGGCGGGGCGAGAGATATCTCTGTGGTTATCATAGAGGCACTGATCGGCGCGGCGGTGCATAGGTTAAGAAGTCTCTCAACATACAGATTATGGCAGAAGAAATTTGGAACCTTGATAGCTCGGAACCAGAGAAAAAAAAGGGCTGGTGGGAACGCAAGACGGGCGAGAAGCTCAAGACTCATGAAAAAATCTTAGGCATTATATTTCTTGTCGTCTTCCTCTTCGTATTTTATGTCACACTTGATGCCAACAAGTATCAGGCAGAAGTGCGCGTGATAGAAGGACAAGGAAGAGTCGGCGTAAACCCCACTACCGAAAAACTTGATTTTGGCGATCTCTCACAAGGTACGCGGTCAGCGCGCACGGTGACGATAAATAATTCAACACCGGTGCCGATGTTTGTCAGCGTATTGCGACTCGGATCAATCAGCGGTCTTATGACGCTTGAGAAAAATAATTTTATTCTTCGAAAAGGCCAAGAGCAACAGGTCGAGTTTACGGTCTATATGCCTGCTTCAGCGCCAGTCGGTACGAAATACACTGGTCGGGTATTCGTCTTTAAGATTCCCGCACCATTCTTTTAAGTCCTGATTATGAAGCGCGCGCTCTTTTTTCTCCTCAATCTTGCCGTGTATGTTGCCATTGTGGCTGGCGTGCTCTTTGGGTTGCCGCGATTTCTCTCGTGGTATCTGCATACGCCGTATCCTATGGCCGCGATTACCTCGGGCTCGATGTGGCCGGTACTCCACACGGGAGATTTGGTCTTTATCGAAGGCGTAGGCAAGGGTGATCTACGCATCGGTGACATTGTGGTATGGAAAAACCCGAGTGGGTTTACCATCCACCGTGTGGTGAGATTGGGAGAGAACACGCTGGTGACGAAGGGCGACGCAAACTTTACGGAAGACGACCCCGTAAAGTATGAAGATGTAGTAGGTCGCACACATCAGGTATGGGGCAAGAATGCTCGAATCCCGTACCTCGGGCACATTACTATGTATGCATCTCAACGCTAAGCTATGCCAAAGCGCATCGTGATTATGTCAGACATAAAAAAAATCAAACCTCGGGGCTCAAAGATTGAAATCTTTGAGCGTAATTCACGTGGCGCGTTTCGCGTTTTTCTTACTATTCAGAAACAACTTCTCGCGGGCTTCTTGGCGGTCACCTTAGTGTTGGCAAACGCGCACGCGTTCGTGGCATTTGAGGCGCATGTCGTTGATGTAAAGGCCGAGGTGGCACGCATCGATCCACCTGTCGTCACGCCTGCCGGTGGCGAGTACATCGAACCCGTTGATATCATCATTGACGATAGTGACACTGACGCGACGCATATTTTTTATACACTCACTTTCACTGCAGATCCGTTCGGTGCACCTGACCCCGTATGCGGAGATACCTTTGGTGGGCCAAAGCCGCAAGGCCCTTTGCAGGTCACACAAGACACCGTCATCAAAGCGATTGCGTGTGATGGCGCGGGCAGTGACGCGCATGGTAGTTTTGTAACGACAGAAATATATACATTCCCACATACCGCGGGTATGGTGCAGGGCTTTAAGTATCACGATGTTGATCGATCGGGCACGCTCACACCCGGTGATTTTCCAATAGCTGGTTGGCAGATTCAAATCGCCACTTCAACTTTTGCGACCTCAACGGTGACTAACGCGCAGGGATATTATTCATTTGCTGGTCTCGCACCCGATATTTATACGCTCGAAGAAGAGTCGCGCGACGGATGGGATTATATTAGCCCCAAGACAGTCAATGTGGTGATTTCAGGTACCGAGACTGAAGCGGTAGATTTTTTCAATGCTGAGAGCGCCTTTATGTGCAGCCCAAAGACAATCAACTGGACATCAGGACTCGCGGTACAAGCGGCAGGCGCGATCTCCGAGAACAATGATGATATCGCTCTCGCGTCCAATGTCACTATCAACGGTGATGCGCGTTCAAACGATGATATCGAACGCACCACGGGCGCGTCTAATGTGGCTATCAACGGTAGTGCTACCTCGACTGATCAGGTTGATGACGGCATCAATGTGTCAGAAGATATTTTGGAAAATGCCAGCACCGCAAACCTGCCTGATGTCATGATCAGCGAATGGAAAGCACGCGCGGCTGATGGTGGCGCTATCGCAGGGAGCTTTAACTTCCCGAACAATACCGTGGGTATTCAGATGGGTCCTACCGAAATCATGGGCAATGTGACCTTTGGTAGTGGTAATACGCTACTCGTCAAAGGCCCGATCTATATTCATGGCAATTTGAATATTGGGTCAAATACTGTTATCACACAAGACAATGGCTTTGGTAAAAAGTTCGTAGCAATTGTCGTTGATGGTACGGTTGATATCGGCTCCAATGTATCATTCAACGGTTCAATAGATGGTGGCGCGTTTCTCTTAATCTCGATCAAGGGCGCAGTAGCGGGTGACGATGCGGCCATTGAGACAGCTTCAAATAATTCTGATCTTGGCAAAGTAGTACTCTACGCATCAAATGGTGATATCCATGTACATTCAGATCGTACCATTTGGGCGGCATTTGCAGCTCATGGCACCGGCACTGACGCCGATGCTAACGCAGCGGTGCGTCTTGATTCCAATGTGACCGTCGATTATTCAGAGCTGCCATCTGAAATTTCCTGCGGACCGCGCCAACCATTTGAATCGACTTCGCATATTCTCATCAATGAATTTGTACCAAATCCATCAGGATCTGATCAGGGGACTGCAGGTGGCGCGCTCGATGGTGAGTGGGTAGAGCTCTTTAACCCAACCAACAGCTCAGTTGATGTGGCAAGCTGGTGGCTTTATGACGCGAGCAATGCAAATGAGCTCGAGATTAATGGCGTGCGCACCAATACGGGCGATACGATTATTCCTTCACATGGACGCCTTGTCGTGTATCGCGATGGTGATGGTGACTTTGAGCTCAACAACTCAACAGGTGATACGGTACGACTCTTTAGTGGTCCGGTAGGTAGCGGCGGTGTACTCGTCGATAGTCATACCTATACTGCAGTCGCTGGCGACAACAAATCTTTTGCACGCATTCCTGACGGCTCCTCAAACTGGATTGACCCCGAAGGTACGCCCGGCGAGGAAAATAATTTTTTCTTTACTCCTGACGCCTCTGTTCTTTTTAGTGATATCGCGGTGATATTCTTGTCTCGCGAAACCCTTGATCTGACACCTCCTGAGTTTTCTCCAGTCTCTGAACCCACGCCTGCGAGCGAGGCGGCAACGATCGCGCCCGAAGAAGAAAAGGCAAAGGTTGAAGAGCCTGCAGTAGCGATTGTGGAAGAAGCGCCCGTAAACAATGGCGACGACGGTACACCTCCTACTGAAAATACCGAAGTAACAGAGACGGCAGAAACTCCAGAAGTGTCCACGCCCCCAGCAGAGATTACTCCAGAAGAAACTCCCGCACCGTTAGTAGAGGCACCAGCACCAGAAGCGCCTGCTCCTGTAGCCGAATCGCCAGCGCCAGAAGTAAGCACGGGGGAGACACAATAATATGAAAAAACTTTTACAGCCAAAAGTATTGGGCGCGCTCGGCGTGTTGATTATCGTCGGTGTACTGGTAAGCACTGTGCAGGTAGGCGCGCAGGTAGTCTCTATCGATGCGAATCTTTCGATCTCGCCAAATATTATTTCGTTTGAAACGGTATTTCCCGGCGAAGTACACTATAAGCCCTTGGTAGTAAATCTTTCAGACTCATTTTTGGGCGAGGATATTTTGGATGATGTAGAGTATCGCATTGTACAAAAACCAAAACCGCGCATCGATTCGCCCGAGGAGCGCGAGTATTGCAGCCATTTCCCCAATGACCTTACTCGTTGCTATCCGTCGCTTTGCCCGTATCTTTCAAAAACCGCTGACAATACGCCAGCCAACGATACAAGCATTCCTGCGTATCATGACCCTGATGCGCCATCGAGCATTGCGTACGGGCGCCTTGCAAAATCTGACAACGATATCGAAGACAATTGGGTGATTGATCTGCATACGCCGTGTTTTCGTGGCCAGTGTGATCAGACCAACTCCGTGCCCGAACATTATCAGCTTGACCCATCAATGAATGGTCAAGTATTTGGTTGCGATCTCGTGGTAGAAGTGTTGAGTATTAGTTACAACAAAAAGTGCCCGACCTGCGAGCTCGGTCCCGATGGTCAGCCTATTGTTATTGAGGTAGCAAATGACATCTCGATTGATTTCAATCAAAACCCACCTGCGTATATTGGTGACCCCGCGTTACAGCCATATTTTATGTATAGCAAAGCGAGTTCAACGCCCTCGGGGTGGAATGCCATCTTTGATACCGGCGGCAAATCAATACATTTTGGATCGGGCGTGACGCTGACCACTGTGCCGGTAGGCACTGGCAATTCGAAATACGCGCCGGGTATTATGATCAAAACCAAGTGTGATCTTGTCGCTGACGCGAGTTCAGAGATTATCGTACATTCGACTAACCAAGACGCAGGCGATATCGTCATCAACACGGGCCACAATGCCAAGATCAATGGTTTGATCCGCAATCAGCAAGGCGCGTCACTGAGGCGTCCTGGCAATATCACGGTTGCCGCGTGGTGCGGAGACATCACTCAAGGTAAAGACGGTTGGGTAGATGATTGGGGTAGGCATGCGGGTGCGCGCACTATCAATTTGCTCGCGTGTGATGTAGGCAATATTGAAATCAACGGTTTAGTATTGGGTCGTGCATCTATCAATTCACCAAATCCAAAATCACAGCCAAAGATCAATGTCGCATCGTTTGCCGGATCCGTGGCAGTCAATGCCAATACTACGCAACCTCTCTATCCGCATTTCTCATACAGTGGTTCTACCAAGAGCATGTGGGGAGGACTCATCTCATGGATCTCAGGACACTATAAACCCGGCGCAGTGCGCGTGCAGGCAGAAAAAGATATCACGGTGCGAGGTCATGGCAAAGGTACCTATGATAGCTTTGGTGCAATATCGGCAAAGGCGTTCTCGAGCGGTTCCAATGGCGGTCTTGTGGATGTACGATCTCTTTCGGGAAATATTTCAGGTAGCGATCGGGCGTTTGATGTAGAGGCGCGTAATGCCAACGATACTATTCCGTACGGCGCTATCAATCTCGCAAGCGGTAAAAATATTTTTCTCTCGCGCCTCGGTCTCAATGCTGACTTCGGCCCGACACTCGATGCGCGCTCAAGCGGTGGCGGCAGTCATGGCGGTTCCAACTTTATCCGTGCGTATCAGGGAGCCGTTACCAATGGCACCAACAGCGTTATATCTGCCGATGCAACCGGTACCAATAGTACTGATGGCACTAATAATCTGACTTCGTGTACAGGCGTTACCAACACCGGCACGATATTTCCAGCAGACGCCAATGGTGTTGATAATATAGGTGCGTGCGCGGACGCAGAACCCCAGCCAATGTGGCAAAGCTGTGCCGATTTCGGTCTTAACCCTTAATAATTCATAATTTTCAATACTCGGTAGGGTATTGACAAACAAGTAAATATAGTGTACAATGCCTTTCAGTTGTAACTTGATTTTTCGTGTTCCAAAACCATAGATCCCAGTAAGTCCTAGCCAAAAGGCAGGCATGGGAAGAAGGAGGAGAAAAGATGCAGACGAAGTTTGTGGTGTGGGCGTTCACGCTGTTCGCGACGCTCATCGGTGTGAACTGGGCGTTCAGTCTCTTGAGCGCCAAGAGCGACATCCAAGTGTTGCTCGGGTTCGCGCTCATCGTGGTCATCGTGGCGCTCTGGCTGCCGCGCGGTCGCAAAGCGGCGGCCCGCGGGCTCGAGTATCTCAAGGAGTACTTGAGTGTCGCGCTCATCATCACGGCCGTCGGCATGATGGGCGGATGCACGCGCATCGAGCCCGGTCACGTGGGCATCGTGGTCAACCAGATGGGGTCGGAAAAGGGGGTGCAAGACTATACCGCCCAGACCGGCGTCATCTGGTACAATCCGGCCACGCAGGATGTCCTCGAGTACCCAACCTTCGTCCAGACCGCGGTCTGGACGCACAACACGCAGGAGGGTAGTCCGAACAACGAGGAGATCATCTTCTCGGACAAGGACGGCCTCGCCATCGCGATCGACCTTTCGATCTCGTGGTACCTCGACGCGGCCAAGGTCCCGTCGTTCTACGTGAAGTTCAGGTCGGACGATCTGGAGACCTTCACGCACGGGTTCCTGCGGAATGTGGCGCGTGATCACTTCAATGATGTCGGCCCGCTCTATGGTGCCGAGCAGCACATGGGCGTCAAGCGCGAAGAGTTCATGCTCGCTGTCAGGAAGCGGGTCAATGACCAGCTCGCGCAGTACGGCGTGGTCATCGAGCAGTTCGGTGTGATCGGTGCGCCGCGTCCGCCCGAAGCCGTCACCACCGCGCTCAACGCGAAGGTGAAGGCGACGCAGGATGCGATCCGTGTCGAGAACGAGCTCCGGCAGGAAACGGCCGAGGCTCAAAAGGCGGTCGCCAAGGCAAACGGCACGGCGGCCGCGCGGCTCTTGAATGCCAAGGCGGAAGCCGAGGCAAACTTGCTCGTGGCGAAGTCGATTACGCCCGAGCTCATCCAGTGGCGCGCCATCGAGAAGTGGAATGGCGCCCGCCCTATGGTGGAGGGGGTGGGGAGTGGGATGATCTTACAGATCCCACCACTGTCAGCTCCCGCCGCGAAGTAGTCAGGCGGTACGGTAGGAACACACAAAGTAGTAAAGCCCTCGGTAAGAAATGCGCGCAGCGCAAATCTTGCCGAGGGCTGTTTTTTATTCAGCTTTTAGATATCGCTCAAAGGGTTTATCGAGCGCGTAGAGTTTATCGCGCGCTGCGCGGTCGCAAGCGGCACGGAGTGGCTCACCAAAATATTTACATGCCTCTATCGCGCGTGCTTCGTGCGCGTCTGCTAGTTTTTCGATAACACCCTCAATACATACGATTTTGTCATCTAAATCTCCAGCGTTGCAGATGCTTGGCAAAAGATCGGGGTAGTTCTCGACGGTGCCCATATACATAAACCCAAGTCCGCGAAAACATCCGCGTCGCTGGAGGCCGGGGAGTGCGAGGCATTTTTCGGATGCTTCCCCAAAACTTTTCGTCTTGCCAATAAAGTGCCGCGCTTTGTAGGTCCAGCATACGGCTGTGTAGGGCGTGGTGTCGTCGCACACAAGGTCGTATTTATTCATATCAAACTCCATATAGGTGCCTCCCGCGCAGTAAAATTTGAGCGGCAGGGTAGGGAATGATTCGCAGAGCGGCAACGCGATGTCAGGGCGATAGTCAGCAAGATAGGTAAACGCATGTCCGATGCCATGGGCACAGTTGCCTGGCCGATGGTCTTGCGCGGTCGCACAAATATCGCTTACTTTGGCGGAGAGGTCCGCGAGCTTTATATGTTGGCCATCTTTGATGCCAGCGGCGTTGTCAGCGCCAAGTGCCGCCATGAGTACGCCATGAAAACATCCTTCGGTACATGATTTACCACACTCGCGAAATGCTTCGCCTATATCTTTGGTATGCGCGTAGACCACTTTACCGAGTTCGTGTGTCTGCCCATGGCAAATACCTGAGGTACTTTCGATAGCTGTTGCCATTTGATTTGCAGTGAGTTTGCCATAATACTTCTCAAAAAGGGCATGATGCTCACTCGGCGACGCATCACGAAACTCTTGGGTAAAAAACGCTAGTGTATTGGCGTACCAAAAAAAGGACGCAAGGGCGCCCAGAGTTGTGAGTATCATCGTACCAACAAGCAATCTCCGCATGTCATTATCCGTAGCGTATTTTTGCCGGCACGGCAATCATGTGACTTTTTATCAACAAGGGGTTTTTGTTTGTACCTTGCTATACTAATGGCATGGAAGAAAGCCAAAAGACGCGCCTTCCGCTTCTTGTCCTTACCGTTATTTTGACAGCAGTGTTTGCCATCGGGCTCCGATGGGTGTTTTTCGCGTCTCCCTCGACCGATAGCGCCTTCTTCTATTTGTATGACTATGCGGTGGGTCTTACTATGATCTTTTTGCCGTGTACGCTGCCGCTCGCGTTTGTGGTGGTACCACTCGCGATGGGCAAAGGCTATATACGAGGTATTGGTATTGCGGCCGCTTTTGCCGCGGGCGTGACGCTCACACTCAGTTTTTACGGAGCGTTGTTAGGTGCCATCGGTCAGACATTTTTGGGCAGTGCTGAGACGGCAAAAAATTGGATGTATATGTTTGCGGGCGCCATGGGGCTTTTGTTTGCATTTCATGATATTGGTTTGCGTGGGTTCAAGATGCCAACCTACAGTGGCGCGTTTCCTGACTTTATCCAAAAACAACAAGAATTTGTAAAAGCGTTTTTACTCGGACTCTTTTTGGGCAATGTGGGCGTGGGGTGCCCCAATCCGCTTTTCAATGGTGTCATAATCCCGCAGATTTTGGTGAGCGGCAGCGCGTTTCAGGGGTGGCTCATCATGGTAGTACAGGCGCTCGGGCGCGTGACGCCACTCTTTATACTGACTTTTTATGCAATTTTGGGCGTAAACGCCACCGGATTTTTGGTAAAACACCGCACCAAAGTCGAGAAATCAACTGGTTGGGCAATGATCTTTATCGCGGGTTTTCTCTTTACCCTCGGTACTTTTACTCATGATTGGTATGTCTATTCAGGCATTCATACATACCTAGAGAGCGTGACGCAAGAGGAGGCGATTACGACCATTTTAGGGTCAAATATAGGCAAACTCGGCCATGCGCATGAAGCTCCTCCCCCCGGTAATCTATGGATTGGGAGTTATATAATGGTGACTATTTGGCTTGTGCCGTTTGTCTGGCTTTGGTTACGCAAGCGCCGCGAGGCATATGCGGCACCTGAGGCGGAGCGAGATCATAAGATACACGACTCGCGTACCTATCTCAGTTTTATCGTTTGGCTTGCAGTCGGTCTTTATACGCTTTTTGGATGGGTACTACCGCACAATTTCCAATTTCATACGAAGCATATGGATATGGCGACAGTTTTCAATAGCAGTGTGAATACTGATCCTATCATGTCTAAGCCGGGCGAGATGACAAAGATATCAATTGCGCTCAAAGATGAAAAAGGTTTGCCCCTTCAAGATCTCAAAGAAGAGCACGAGCGTTTGATACATGTCATCATTGTCTCCGAAGATTTGAAGACCTTTATGCATGTTCACCCTGATGATTTTGGACCAATCACCGACGAGATGCGCGCCAAGGGAGAGTTTCCGATATATGTTACATTCCCAAGGGCCGGTACCTATTCACTCGCGACCGGATTTTCGCATAAAAATCACGAGGGCACCGTGCGCAATACTATAACTGTTGTAGGTGGCAAGCCAGAACCAGTAGCGATTGTAAAAAATATCATGCGCGAAGAAAAGTTCAAAGGATTCGCTGTCAGTCTCAAGACAAATCCAGATCAAATCCAGTCAGGCGTGCCCGCACACCTCGAATATACGATGACTGACGATAGCGGTAAGCCAGTGGGCGATATGGTCTCATATCTCGGCGCGCCCATGCATCTGGCTATTTGGAGCTATGACCTTGGCTATTTCCTCCATACACACGGTGAAGTACCGGGCTATGGTCACCAGGTGCCCGCAGATGCGTCATTTGGTCCTATGATCGATGCACATACCGCTTTCCCGTATCCGGGGCTTTATCGTGTATTTGCGCAGTTCTCGCGTGATGGCGATGTTTACACCACTACCTTTGATATCGCGGTTACCCAAGGACCCGAAGGTGCCACCATGATGGAGGCAGGTGCGCATAACCACTAATTTTTATGGATATTTTCGGAATACTTTGGGCGGCATCGCTTTTGTTTTTTATAGTAGGCCCGTCACTTGCTGGCATTGCATTTCGTAAAAAGAAAATAACACTCGTGCAGGCGTTGATCGCAGGTCTTTTAGCGCTCACTATATCTGCAGCATTAATCTGGTCACTTATCGTATTTAGTGTTTAGAATGGCATATGCCTGGATTTGAAGGACGCCCCACCCTCGGTTTCCATCTTGAACAAAAGCCCGAGATACGACCTCAATACAAAGCAGAACTCAAGGCGCTTTTACGCTTGGAGCAAGCTTTGCGTCATCCAGAAATGCCTGATGCCGTGCGTGGTTTTGAGGGGATTAAGGTAGGCAACGCGATTTTGAAAGAAAAAGGAGTATCAGGCGTGCTGATAGGCGGCCTTGCCGAGGCCGTATGGCGCTCTGCGAGGCCGCAGGATCTCGCGCGTCGCAAAGATACCGATATTTTGGTACTGACTCCAGATGCCGAGCTTGAAGATTTTGAAGGCGGTATTGACTGGTGGACGCGTAAAGAAGAGCATCTTGAAGTGAGTGGTGAGTTTGGTAAGAGCACAGGACCCATTAGATGGTGGGAAAATGCCAATGGAATCGTGCTCGGTTTTCGTCCCGAGGTGACCGGTGAGCTCGAGTCAGGTCTTTATGTATTGTCTCCCGAAGAGGTCATCTCGATGCGTCTCAATGAAACGACAGCTCAACTTGGCAATGCCGATGTAGAGCAGGAGTCACTCGCGCTTTTTGAGACAGCAATACTAAAGCGTCTTGGTAGGCAGCTCATGGTGCCAGAGGTTGCTGATGCCGTTGGGGGTAGAATCTTATCGCAAGGACACGGGTATCGTAAAGCTCAAGATACCGAAATAAAAAGCTTCCGTATGCCTACTGCAGACTACGGAGCTATCAAAAAGTTTAAAGAAGGAAGCGAGTAGGGGCTACTTTGCTGTAGCTGAATAGCCGAGCTCGGAGACCGATTTTTGGATTTGCTCTACGGTCACTTTTGAATCATCAAACTCTACTTCACCTGATTTGGTGTCCCAGCTCACTGAGGCGTTTTGAATACCGTCTTGGGTTGAAAGGACCATTTGGATACCCGCCGCACATGAGCCACAATGCATACCACCTACATCAAATTGTTTTTTTACGATTGCCATATAGAGTTATGGTACTACGCCGTTTTTTCTCGTGCAATCTTGGGTTCACGAAAGTATTTCAGAAGTAAAGAGTTGCCTACTACCGATACCGAGCTAAACGCCATAGCAAAGCCGGCATATTCAGGTTTGAGAAAGGCATTAAACGCACTCTTGCCCCATGGGAGACTGGCGACAAAGGCAGGATAATTTTGCCCGATATAGAAGAGAAGACCTGCCGCCAGCGGAATACCCACGATGTTATAAATAAACGCCCAGAAAAGATTTTGCCAAATCTTGCGAATCGTTTTGCGTGAGAGATCGAGCGCTGTGACAATATCACGCAAGTCATCTTTGATCAGCACAATACTACCAGTCTCGATTGCCACATCAGTACCGGAGCCGACAGCGATGCCCACCTCGGCTTGTGCGAGAGCGGGGGAGTCGTTCACTCCGTCACCAACCATAGCTACTTTCTTCCCTTGGCGCTGGAGTTCTTTGATCACTTCTTCTTTTTTCTCTGGTAATACTTTTGCCATGACGCGATCAATACCCACCATCTTGGCGATGGCTTCTGCGGTTTTTTGGTTATCACCTGTGATCATGATGATTTCAAGACCGCGTTTTTTGAGCTCGGCAATAGTTTCCTTGGCGTGTTCTTTGAGCGTATCAGCCATAGCGAGAACTCCTATCAGCTTACCGTCGTAGGCGATAAAGACGGCGGTCTTCGCTTCGTCCTGCAGGCGATCCAAGTCTTTCTCGCCCGCGATATAATCAATGTTCATCGATTTCATCATTTCGTCATTGCCGACGAGAACTACCTTACCTTCATAAAGAGCTGAAACTCCTTTGCCTGAAACGTTTTTGAACTCTTTGGGTTCCGGGGGGTTCAAATCTTTGGCGGCTTTCACTACCGCTTGGGCGAGCGGATGTTCTGATCCGCGCTCAGCAGTTGCCGCAATCTTAAGCACCTCATCGCGTGACATCCCGCCCATGGGAACTACATCAGTAACTGATAGCTCACCTTTTGTGAGCGTACCTGTTTTATCAAATGCTATAGCATTGAGCGAGCGGGTTTTTTCGAGCGCCTCACCACCTTTGAGGAGTACGCCAAACTCGGCACCACGCCCCGTACCTACCATGATGGCGGTTGGCGTCGCCAGACCCATCGCGCACGGACACGAGATCACAAGCACAGAGACAGCGGCCAAGAGTGCGACAGCAATAATCTTGCCCGCGATGTAATACCAATAGAAGAATGACAAGAGTGCAATGACTACTATAGTAGGTACAAAGTATTCAGATACCCTGTCAGTAAAGTCTTGGATAGGAGCACGAGCGCTTTGCGCCTCTTCTACCATCTTTACGATCTGATGAAGGAGTGTATCTTTACCTACTTTGGATGCGCGGCATTTGAGGAGCCCGTAGCTATTTACAGTTGCTCCGATGACCTGATCGCCAGCTTTTTTATTGACGGGGATTGACTCTCCGGTGATGATTTTCTCGTCGATAGCCGTCTCACCCTCAATAACTAAGCCATCAGTAGCTACTTTTTCACCCGGTTTTACCAAAAATACATCGCCAATCTGGATGTCCCCAATCTTTACCGTGACTTCTTTGCCATCTCGGATGACGATAGCGTCTTGAGGGGCGAGTTTTAAGAGTTTGCGGATAGCGCTCGATGCCTGACCTTTGGCTCGGGCTTCAAAGTAGCGGCCAAGAATAAGAAACGATATGAGTGCGGCAGAAGATTCCCAATACGGGTGGCTCAATCCTTGCCATAGTTGTTGGTAAAAGAATGAGTCAGGGCTAAGTTTGAATGTCATCGAGAAGAAAAATCCAAATGCCGACAGAAGATACGCGGTAGTGGTTCCCAATACCACGAGTACATCCATATTGGTCGATCCTACGCGTAGCGCGGTAAAGGCGTTGCGGTAGAATGGCCATGCCACAAAAAACTGGATGGGTGTGGTCATGATGAGGTATACCCAATTGAGATCTATGAAGGTGCCATTGGTGCACGCGCCATCGATAACTTTGATGATCGCATCACCACCGGCGCAAAGTGCATGGCCGTGTTGGAGATTGAGCATATGCACCGCCATATAGTAGAGAATAATGGGGGTAGCGAGCAGAAACGAAATAATCGTGCGATTACGCAGGTGCAGTATCTCTGCCAAGCGGTGTTTTTCTACTTCTTCCTCTTCGAGGGCGCCCTCTTTGGGTACGATAAGCCCATAGCCCAGTTTTTTGAGAAGGCCCCGTATTGCCTCGAGTGTGATGGTGGTGGGGTCATATTCGACGATGAGGCGCTCTGAGCTGTAGTTTGCGTTTGCCTTGGTGACGCCCTTTTGCGCTGAAAGAATTTTATTGATGAGTACTTGGCAGTTTGCGCAGTGCATGCCCTGTACTCGATAACTTTGACGAATGGTTGCCATATAGAGTGAGAAATATGCTATAGTAATACTATTAACTCTATCTTATCACGGGAACGCAAAGCTCCCTGTGCATACATATGGGTAACAAATATATCATTTTTCTTTTATTTGGAGCGCTTTTGATTGGTAGCGGCATTGTCTACGAAAAGTATTACCGTCCGAAAGATGTTGGAGCTGTCGCGTGGGATGGTGTGACGGTACTTGAGCGCAATATGATATCACTCGCAGACAAATGGCGGTTTGAGCCCAACACGCTTGAGACTAAACGCGGAGCCAAGGTGATTTTGCATATCTATAATCAAGATATCTATGATCATGGCATCGGCATTGATAACTTCGCCGTCAATGAACGCCTTTTCCCCAAGAGTACGACAACCGTGACATTTATTGCTTCAGAAAAAGGGGAGTTTCAATTTTATTGCTCGGTCGCTTGTGGCGATGGTCATTATGACCAAATAGGCAAGCTCATCGTCCACGAGGAGTAGGACGATCGTTACCCAACAGAAATACCGCAAAGCCAGCGGCGGCAAGCCCCACATCACGGTAGAGATCAGGAGTCAGTTTAAGTCCTTTAAAGTTTACATACGCTACAAAAATAGTGGTTATCATACCGCCCGCAAGAAAGCCAGCAAGACGCACCTGAATACCGGTGATGAGCGCGAGCGCTATGAGTGCTTCTAAAATACCTGTATAAAAATTGAGAGGCCGTGAGAGCTCACGCCCTATGCCAAAGAGTTGTTCGATCTCGGCGGCTCCTTGCCCTGCGCTTGCTGGTGTAAGTTTATGAATCGCAAAAAGTATAAAAACAACGGCAAGCCCAAGCCGTAGAATGATGGGTGCAAGCCATGAGAGTTTTCTACCAATATTGTTAAACCGTTCCATAAGAGTAAGTATATATGGAAAATCACTGTATATCGTGTGGATAAGATATGCATAGCTTGTGGAGTGCACTCACCCTAAAATAGACGCATGTCATGGCGTTTTATCGCAATGAGTACTCTTGTTTTTGGTCTCGCACATGTTGCTTTTGTGTACGCAGGACCACGAGAAGTTTTTTTGGCGAGCGAGCTCAAGTTCATTGATTTTCAAAGTCCTGCGCCTGAATACACGATTGGAGCTGATGTGCGCAGTAAGCTCAAAGACCACTTTAGTTCAACATATAATCGAATATTGGCAACCAATATTCGTTTTGAACATGAAGCGGGGCGCGTTGAACGGGCGATCGCCGCGCGTGAACTTATGGGTGATGCTCAGCAATTAAGAACGAAGCTCGCGCACGCGCGTACGCGTCTTGCCGAAAGTCGAGCGGCGCTTAGTAGCATCAAGGGTGATTTTGAAAATATTTTTATCTTTGATCTACAGGCAACACCGCGTACGCGGATGGGTAGGATGCGCGGTCGATTTGAAAAGGAAGTAGCAATCCCGATGCGGGGCGCGCATACAATGCTGATGGGTGTAGTACTCAAACTCAAGGAGATCCAATGATTTCGCGTATCAAGCATCACTTATCTATAGTAACTATCGTGCTTGTCTCGGCGCTTACGACCTTTAGTGTGCTTTGGATGCGCGATGTGGTACGGATAGTAGAGCCGACGACAAATGCCGCAGCATCTGAGATGCCACAAATGATATATGATCCAGTAATCGAACAGACGCTTTCATCGGGCGATTCTATCGATCCAGATGCTATCGAAAGAGATTTGCGTGCCATTGAGCTTCACACGGCCGGTGAAGGATTAGCGGATATTCAGGTATTACTAGGAAATCAATAATGATCTGGCCAGCTATCGCGCTTGTAGGATATTTTTGTTCAGCACTTTCTAAAATTATTGATAAGGGTCTTTTAGCACGCACTATTCCCGATCCTCGAGTCTATACCGTATGGACGGGGATTTTAAGCAGTTTTATTATTTTGTTCGCGCCGTTCGGATTTCATCTCTTGCCGCTCAAAATCATGGGGTGGGCGTTGTTGTCGGGAGTTGCGTTTGGTATATCATTATATTGTTTTTATAGTGCGTTGCGCCGCTTTGAAGTATCGCGTGTTGTGCCGCTCTTTGTCGGTATTGCGCCATTTATCACTATCGCACTTTCGGCAAAAGTGCTGGGTGAACGGGTAGATGGCTGGAATTTTGGAGTATTCGCGCTTTTGATTTTGGGCGGCGTATTACTCGCATGGGAGGGTAGGGGGCATATGCTTTTCAGCGCACTGTTGGGTGGATGGACTCTCGCCGCCGCTTTTGCTCTTTCAGTACACTTTGTATCTGCGCGTATTGTTTTTGACGCGACGCCGTCTTTTATCAATGGGCTTATCTGGACGCGATTTGGGCTTATTCTTTTTGCACTCTCATTGATATTGTTTCCAAGTGTGCGCCGCGCGCTTAGGGGTGCCAAGCGCCCCGCGCGGCGGGGTATCGCGATCTTCGGTCTCAACAAACTTATCGGTGCGGCAGGTCTTTTTTTGATCAACTTGGCGCTTGCAAAGATATCGGTTTCCCTTGTGCATGCGTTGGGTAGTTTTGAATATTTATTCGCGTTTTTACTAGCAGGTGTTCTCTCGCATCTATTGCCACAGTATAAGGCAGAAGACTTCTCGCGTGGCGCCGCGCTCATGAAGTTGTCGGGGGTGGCGGCGCTTGGTGTAGCTTCATATTTGCTCTTTATCGCATGAGGTATCAGAAAAAAAAGCATCGCCGAATACTGCGCATGTTAGTTGGGGTGGTGCTGTTTGTTTGTTTGGTAGTGGGCGTTTTGGTTTTACGCATACCTGTACAAGAGCCGCGCATATGGGGGGTGACATTCTCACATATTTACGCCCGTTCTATGGGGCTTTCATGGATTGAGACTTATGAGGCGGTGTTGCAAGATTTGGGTGTGCGGCATCTGCGTATACCGGTGTATTGGCCCGAAGTCGAGCATCAGCGGGATCAATGGTCTTTTGATGATTATGATTATATGTTGGCGCGTGCGGGCGATATGGACGCAAAGGTTATCATGGCGATTGGTCGCAAGGTACCGCGTTGGCCGGAGTGTCATGAGGCGCCGTGGACCTACGGCATGCCCGATATAGAAAAAGACGAGTTTCTGTTGCGCTATATGCGTATGGCGGTCGAGCGTTATCGAAGCTTCCCGCAGGTAGTGGCGTGGCAAGTTGAGAATGAGCCTTTTTTGCCATTTGGCGTTTGTCCGCCGTTTCGCAAAGAATTTCTTGATCGCGAGATAGCACTCGTGCGCGAGCTCGATCCATCACGACCTATCATGATTACCGATTCGGGAGAGCTTTCCATGTGGGTGCCGGCCATGTCGCGCGCGGATATTTTTGGTACGACTATGTACCGTACTATCTATAATGGGCGCATTGGCTATATCACTTATCCTTTGCCGCCGTCATTTTTCCGTCTGAAGCGCGCGGCAGCGGAGCTTTTTGCAGGCAAGAGGCAGGGGGTTGTTATCGAACTACAAGCAGAGCCGTGGGGGCCTGGAGATGCTCAACATTTTACGCGTGAGGAGCGCGAGAAATCTTTTGGCGACGATGACTTACCGGCCATGACTGCCTATGCCACTAAAACAGGATTCGATACTTTTTATTTCTGGGGGGTTGAATTTTGGTACTCACTCAAAACAAAGGGTGAACCAGAGCTTTGGGAAGATGCGCGCACACTTTTCCATGAAAGTCACAAATAAGGTTTTGGGTCGTTATACCTTATGAATCAATCATTATTAGGTTTAGTAAACTAGAGTATGAAAAAAATATTTATTATCGTAGCGATGGGGGTACTCGTTGTACCCTTAATATCATTTGTCTCGGCAAGAACCGCAGATGAAATTCGTGCTGAGATTAAGGAGATCGAGACAAAGCTAATGACATTGCGCAAAGAGCTCGCGAGCGTCGAGGGGCAGGGCAATGTATGGTGCTATAGCTTTGAACAAAACTTACGCATCGGAGATAAGAATAATGCTACGATGGAGCTCAAAGAAGTATTGCGCCGCGAAGGCATCTATACACGAAGAGACGCGAGCGCCGATTTTGATGAGACGCTTGCCGCAAGTGTAACGGCGTTTCAAGAAAAATATCGTGATGACATCTTGCGCCCCGTAGGGCTCTCAAACGGTACTGGATATGTAGGCAAAGGTACCCGCGCAAAACTCAACGCGCTCTATGGGTGTACGCGCCCACCAGTGACCGGGCAAAATATCGATGTCAAAACGCCTGCAGTCTTTACGATTACACCCAATACCACTGCGCGCGTAGTTAACTATCAAAATATGACGATTACTCTTAAACATATCTCGCTTACCAAAATCGTGTGTATCACGACACCGTGTATTTCACCGATATTTGCTCAGATTGAGGTTGCAACGCCGGGTGGATGTGGGATAGATGCTGATCCGCGTTGCTTGGGCGCGCCAAGTTTTCGTCAGGAGTATACAATGGCGCGTGGCCAGACTATTGATGTGATGGGTTTGCCAATCACACTCTCTGAGATCAGTGAGAGTAAGGCAACATTTAAAATAGGAAAAGAAGACTCAACTACCAATCAGCCGCCCGTTATCAAAAGCGTCAAAGGTCCTACACAGCTTAGTGTCGGCGAAGTGGGCGGATGGATAATCGAGGCATACGATCCTGAGCGCGCGAGCTTGCGTTACTCAGTGATGTGGGGTGATGAGAATAATTATGCGAGTCCTTCAGATATTTCTGGCCGAGAAGGGGGTGCTACTAACGCGCAGACGACAACCTTTACTCATTCATATGCTCGAGCGGGGGCCTATACGATACGCTTTGTCGTGAGTGACAACGCAGGGCAAGAGGCAAAATCAAGCATGACTATTCAGGTGGGCGAGAAAATCGCCAACGGGTCTTTGTATTTTCGACCGGACTCGATGAATCTTAGAGTGGGTCAGACACAGGGGGTTGCGGCATATTTTCAGCCCGCGATGCCGTCCTGTCCTACTGGTATGGCGTGTGCACAAGTAATGCCCGCCTCTTATCGCGTAGACGCAAGATTTAGTGTCGAGAACTCTAGTATCATAGGGTTTCAATATGCGATGCCAGGGTGCATGGCTCCCGAATCGGTTTATAGTTACTGTGGCACCTATGTCATCGCAGAAGGTAAGCAAGTCGGATCAACAAAAATACTGGCAAGTTGGAATGGCTTTACTGCAACCATGCCCGTGAGCGTCTCACAATAGATTATAGAAGTTTTAGATTCGCGGTGTCCTCGCGCAGTCCCGCGAGAAACGCACTACCAGCCATCGGCTTACTGCCCGATGGCTGTATTGTTTTGAGGTGTATCAAAAAATCTTGTGCTACGGCGTAGACCTGTTTGTCACGAGTGACCAGATCGCCCGGCGTTTCATTTTCAGTCCGCGGTATGTCAGTAATTAAGGCTTCTAGTATTTTAAAATTTTTTCCGCCAAGTATGTTCCAGCATGTTGGCCATGCCTTGTACGCGCGGACGGCGTTGATAATGTTTTGTGCGGGCTGGTTCCAATCGATATGTCCCGATTCTTTAGTGAGCATTTTGGTGAAAGTCGCAGCTGTATGATTTTGCTCACGCGCTTGTATCGTGCCTTTAATCCAAAGGGGGATAGCACACACCAAAAGATCGGCGCTTCTCTGCGCGAGTTTTTCTTCGAGCGTGAGCGCATCATCAGTGTCATCTATAGCTACTTGTTCTTGGGCTATGAGAGGGCCATGATCAACCTCTTTATCGGTGAGCATGATGGTAATGCCTGTAGTATCGTCACCGTTAGCAAGTGCCGTTTGTATGGGTGTCGGGCCGCGGTAGTGCGGTAAGAGTGAAGGATGCACATTGAGCGTTCCATGCGTGGGAATATCCAAAATATCATTTGGTATGATATGTCCGTATGAAGCGATAATACCAAGATCGCACGCAGGGACATCATTGTTTGCTACGCGTTTTGCTTGCACAAGAGGGATTGCGCGATCTTTCGCGTAGAGTGCTACTGGGGGAGCGGTGAGTGCGTGTCCTCGTCCGCTCGGTTCATCAGGACTTGCGATAACTGCGACGATATCAAAATCTGCGCGCACGAGCGCGTCGAGTATCGTCACCGAAAAAGCACTATTGCCAAAAAATACTACGCGAGTTTTTTTCATTTAGTGTCTTTAATCTTGGTGATCTTGGTAGCGTGATCGATAAAGAGCGTACCACCAAGGTGGTCAATCTCATGTTGCAAGAGGCGAGCAAAGAGCTTGGTAGCACCTCGCTCAAATGCTTTGCCGGTTTCGTCATATGCCCGTACGCGTATTTTTTCCGCGCGGGGCACAATGCCGTAAGTCTTCGGGATACTCAAGCATCCCTCGGTGCCTGCTACTTTTTTTGAAGCGATTTTAAGAATCGTAGGATTGATAAATATGACATATTTCCAACTTTTTTTCTTTGCCTTTTCTTCAGTCGCGTCTTTTGGCTCCCAACCTTCATCGATGGCAAGAGCCTCTTCGGACGCAAGAAATATTTGCTTTGAGATGCCTATTTGAGGGGCCGCAATACCAATGCCGTCAGGCGTTTTGCGCAGCGTTCCTGACATATCACGAAGAATGCTCGCAAGTTCGGGCGAACCAAATTCTTCTTTGGCTACAGGTTTCGCCGTCCTGCGCAGTATCGTATTGGGTAGAGTGACGATGAGTGAGGTCATGGCATTACTATAAGATATTTTCTGGATCGACGACAATGTCCCACTGGTCCGCATGGGTAGCAAGAATACCTTTGAGGTCTTCGGCGTTTTCTGTCCATTGGTGCTCATTGATACTAATAAGAAGGTGATGGCGAGAGGTATCGTTGAATGCCGCGTAGCTTGAGACATATTCGGCGTGCCCGGAGATAAGACTTTCGAGTTCTTTTACTTTTGCATCACGACGATCTCGTTGTGCATCGTGCAAGGTTGCTTTGATAAAAAGTACCGCGGGTGGCAATTGGGCTTGTACGCGCTCCATGCATTCTGTTTGCAGAAAACCCTTGGTATCTTGGCGTATAAAGTGCCCAAAGAGTTGATGGAGAGGGAATCGTGTTTGTACCCAGATAAATGATTCCGATACTTTGCCCGAGAGTTTAAGCAGTATGGAGAGCACGCGTTCGTTGATTCTGAAATCAGGTATTGAGAATAGGTTGTCAAGGTTCACCACGGCGCCGTGAGATGCCATGAGGCGCGGTTCTTCAAGTAATGCGTCAGTACCTATCAAAATACCATTAGACGACGCAAGAAATTGAGTTATAATTTTTTCCCGTGTAGTTTTGTTTGGTGCCACAGTATCATCATAGATCCAGAATGGTCGAACAACTCCAAGCGCCTTAAGCTCTTCGGCTACGCGTTGCGTGCCTATACCATATCCACGGAGATTCCACCCCTTACAGTTGGGGCAGGGAATTTCAGGCGGCAGTTCACGCTCACATCGGTGACAGTGATACAGGCGTTTCCCACTATCGTGCATGACCAGAGGAACTTGGCATCCAGGGCAGACAAGGAGTGTACTGCAATCGCTACATATAATGAAAGTATAAAATCCTTTTCGTGTGGTAAATAAAAGCGTTCGCTCAGTTTGGGTGGTCAGGAGCGCCAAAAGCTCGCCAGAGATGATCGGATTTTTTTGTTGACGCATGTCAATGAGAGCACCTGGTGCGTGTGGTTTGATGCGTGACGAAAGGTATTGGAGCTGTCGTTCATCTTTTAAATCTCGCATACTTGGCAGCATCTTTCCTTCGATACATTTTGCACGGATATGTTGCGCAAAGAGAGTCAATGCTTTAGCAGTATGAATGCGCGGGCGTTCCTTACGCGAGTAGTGAGGGGAGTCGGAATCTTCAATGATGATGATATCTTCAAATCCAGAAAGAAGACCAAGTGCGAGAGGGGAGGCGATGACGAGTGATGGAGATGTTTTTGCAACAATGCGTTCACACGCGAGACGCGTTTGTTTCGGTGTAAGTGATCCATGAAGAACGACAAGATTGAGTGGTAAGTGAGAGAGCGATGAGGCGATGTATTCTAGTACCGCGAGCGTTGGGGCGAAAATAATGATTGATTGTTTTTTCGCGTATGCTTCCCGAACAGCAGTTGAGTAATACGCGATGCGTTCAGCGAACGATCCCAAGACGATCGTAGGGTGTTGATGCTGGAGTACTTGAGGAGGGATTTCAAGCGCGCGCGTTACGGGCGGCGTGTTCAGAAAAAAAGTAGGGAAAAAAAGTTTTACGATTTGCCCGACCGGCTCTTGGTAGTAGTTTGCAAGATCGCGTGCGATGGAGACCAGAGAAGGATGTATAATGTTATTTGATGCAAAAATTTTATGAATACGCTTGAGCGCAAATGCTCCTTTTTTGATCGCAATCTTTTTTTCCGAGAGCGGTTCGCTCGCGAGTACCATTGCGGGTATGATGCGCTTCTGAAATGGCACCAACACGAGAGTGCCAGAGGCAATAGTCTCTTTTGCAAAATAACTTAAAGCACCCGCATACTTTCGCGGTAATGGTACGAGGGGGCTCACAGAAACAATGTGCATTTGTTCATTGTAGGGGTCTTGCAAGGATTCTCACAAGTCCTACCATAGGGGTATGAAGTACGCGATACTTTTTGCCAAAATATTTATTTTTGCGCTTTTTATTAGTATTATGACGCGGTATATAGCCGTACAGCCATTTGTGGTTGCTGATAATGCTATGGCGCCTGAGTTTTATAAAGGAGATGTATTGCTGATCAATCGTTTTGCCGCTTTTCATCGCAATACAGTCATTGTGTTTAGGGATAGCTTAAAGAGCGAGCGCTCTTTAAGGCGCATTATTGCCCTACCGGAAGAGCGTATTACCATCAGTGATGGCATAGTTTCTATAACAGATAAGGACGGAGATACAGCTATCAAGGAATTGCCGCTCTTTGGTACGGTTACATTGACTCTGCCAGGCGTTGGAAAAATCGATGCGCATGAGGTATTTGTGATGCCAGATCATGCTACACAAGACTTTTATGGTCTTATCGATACGCGCCATATTATTGGTGCACCAATAGCGAGAATCTATCCATTTTCTCGGATAGCTTTTTTTAATAATTAGTAATGTTTGTATAGTAAGGTTAGTAATGTTTATATAATCTCTATCAATGTTTTAAGAAAAAATATGAATACAATAAGAAGTCACCAGAGGGCATAAAAGGACTCCAGAGCGATCAAAACATTTTTCTAAAGTATTATTCTTTCCACAAGGATTTGCTAAAAAGGGAGATTTATCGCTATCTCCTTTTTTTCTTTCATTTACAATATAAATCAGGTATCCGATACATCATCGGATGACTGATATGAAAGAAAAAAAGCAAGAATTTATTCCCGTATCGGAAGCATCTCAAGACACTCCGTACAGCACGGAGTATTTGAGTTTGCTTTGTCGTAAGGGCAAAATTGAATCAAAAAAAATTGGACGCAACTGGTATACAACCAAAGAGGCCGTGCGCAAGTATTTGGCAAAGCAAATTGCCCAACGCAATTCGAGCGTATCGATGCTCGATACCTATGCCACGACACTCTTCCAAAAACCAGAGGCACACTTTACCACTGCAGGTCCTGCAGAATTGCGCGCATGGGAAGATGTCGCAGAGCCAGCACAAAAACAAGAAAAGAAATCACTTGAAATTTATCCTCAACTCGATTCATCTCTCGACCTCAAAAGCGATACGCTTTTTGAAAAGTTTATCGGCAAATTTATGGCTTTCATGGATGTCTCTATCGAAGGTCATTTTGGTTTTACACATCGCTTATGGCGCCGCATCAAAAAGGAGGCAAAAGAAATAATCACCAACAAGCGCACATTCACGATTTTATTTTTTCTTGTCATATTGTTGGTGCTTTCTCCCGCGCGTGTATTGTTGAGTGCGGCAGACGATGCTATCTTCGCGGCGTATGAAAAAATACGCGATTCCGAAACATTGATGGGTCATCGCGCGGGTACGCATGCCAATGAAGTTTTGTTGCTTGATAAAAATGGCAATGTAGCAATCTATGGCAATGTAATCTCTGATAATACTATCGAAGCCGGCGGTCAGTTGATCTCAAATATCACAGATGGTACTGCACCGATTAAAGTGCGTTCGATGACAAAAGTAGAAAATCTCAACGCTGATTTTCTCGATGGTATTTCTACCGAACAAATGACATTAGCGTTTGTAACTAAAAACGGCAATATCACCTATGACGATGTGTACTTGGAGGGCAAGGTCGAGGTGGGTAAGACGCTCTTGGTAAAAGGAGCTACTCATCTCTTGCAATCATTGCAGGTTGATGGGGGTCTTGCGGTATTGGGTGACGCAGTATTTTCAAAGGGCCTTAAGGTACATGGCGATATCAATACGCGAAATCTTTTTGCGCAAGATTATGTGACTGCGAGAATCCTACAAGGTGAGACGATCATGGGTACAAAAGAAATATATGCTCCCCAAATCTATGCGACTCAAAGTTTACGCGGGAATAATTTACTTGTGGATGGTCAGAGCGTCTTTCAAGGTATGAGTATGCACAATGGTGGGCTGTCAGCAAAGTTTGGCTCGTTTGATATAGTGCTTGAGGTAGCAGGTGATTTCGGCGCGTATGGGAAAACGGTTAATCTTGGTGCAGCAGGATCTAGTAAAATTTTCGCCAAGGGTACTGCATTTACTTTTAATGGATCTACGGTATGTACTGCGGGGAATGGTAGTTGTGCGGCCGGCACTACTTATTTTGATGGCAAAAATATTTCTCTCGATGGTACCACTTTTAATCTTGATACTAATCTTTATTCCCTCGGCAATATTTTTGCTACTTCTTCGGGCTCTGTATACGCATCAAGTACTATACAGGCTTCGGGTAATATTTTTGGTTATAGCTCATTGGGTCTTGGTACGACATCGCCCGCGCGTGTTTTAAGTGTAGAAGGAGACGCGATTATCACAGGCGCTCTCAAGGTGGGGCCCCTGACGAGTACAAGCACTATCAGTTGTGATTCTCTTGATACCAATGCCGCAGGTCTTATCATCTGTGGTACTGATGCTACGGGCGGTGGTTCTACGGTACCTAATCTCGTGTATCGCGCGTTTAGCGGTACAAAGTACTTTACCGCTTCATCAACTGTCGATCAGTTTGCTTTTCGCTTTGCCGATGGTTTTGTCTCTTCGGCGTCATCTTCAATCGCTGGGTCACTGACTGTCTCCGAGTCGATAAATGCCTCGAGTACTCTACATGCTTCAGGTAATGTGTGGCTAGGTTCAAATCTTTTTGCTGGCGGTACCACTTCGCAACCTCTCGCGGGGTTTGCTTTGGGAGGCGCAGGATCAGCAACTGCTGACACCTACATCTCTGGTGGTCTTGGAGTAGGGAATGCGACCACGGCTGATGGTGTACTTGAAACATCAAGTTACGGAGTATTCGGCAACCTCATCAAAGCAAACACCGGTACTTCCACCTTCACCGGAGGAGGAATAGTTGCTGACTCTATCCGCCTCGAACATATTCTTTCATGTACGGGAGCAAGTACTCTTGATACCGATGCGAATGGCGCGATCATCTGTGGCACTGATGCTGATACCGACACCACCTACACGGCTGGCAACAACCTTGCACTCACCGGCACTCGCTTCGATGTCAAAACCAACCTCTACTCCATGGGTGACATCTTCGCGACCACCACCGGCTCTTCCATATATGCCTCATCAACGGTACAGGGAGCAACACTCATCGGTTACTCAAACATCTTTGCCGCGACAACCTCACAACCCCTCGCCGTACTCGCTGTCTCGGGTGACACCTACATCTCTGGTGGTCTTGGAGTAGGGAATGCGACCACGGCTGATGG
>ERZ1292623.129-Hain-H51-01um-R1-129-length-82405-cov-7_pt1 | contig 82405 bp, 105 predicted proteins | sample MGYA00564398_ERZ1292623 | MGnify/ENA primary metagenome ERZ1292623 (study PRJEB36523, sample SAMEA6512633) | groundwater metagenome | collected 2019-01-07 | study: AquaDiva: Metagenomics assemblies of 32 groundwater samples
GGCACCGAAGACCGCCAAGTCCAACTAGGAGGACCGATGCTGCATCTCGTCGACAGATTCCTGTACGCGGTCGGAGGGATGGTGAGCCGCACCCTCGACCGGCACGGCAACTTCGCGGCCGCGCTCTTGGTGGCGGGCGTCAAGCCCATCCTCCGGAGCAAGCGCTTCGACCTGGACTCCAAGGTCGGCATGTTCGAGAAGGACATCCCCGACAACCAGTGGGAGGTCAAGGTCAGCTTCGACCAGGAAGGCAACCCCACGAAGGTCGTCCGCGAGGACGGCCACGACGTGACCGCCGAAGTCGGCAAGCTGCCCGTCTTCAAGGAGTACGCGGGCTCCGAGAAGACGATGATCCTGGAGGGTCGGGTGACCCACGAGAGCGCCGCCAAGAAGGTGCTCGCCGCCGGCGCCAAGGCGCTCACGCCGAACGTGAGGCCCTGGAAGTTCAAGGACAAGGAGCTGGGATCCGAGCTCAAGGACCCCAAGTGGGTCCTGCAGAGCAAGGAGAACGGCGTCCTGGTGGAGTGCCACTGGGACAAGGAAGGCAAGCTCACGAAGTGCGTGTCCGCCCGCGGCGGGCACACGGACCTGACCAACGGCCTTCCCGAGCTGCGGGACACCGTGGCCCACGAGTCGCTCCGCGACTCGGTCGTGGTGTCCGAGGTGACCCATCCCAAGGGGCTCCACTTCCTCAACGGGCTCCTTCACGCGACCCGCGAGAACGCGCAGGCGGTGATCCGGAAGGACGGGCACCCCTGGTCGGCGGTTCTCTTCGTCAAGAGGCTGGGCGGGGTCCAGACGGGCGACCTGAAGTACGTGGAGATGCGGAATCTCTGCGAGACTGTCGCCGAAAAGATGAAGTACGGCTACGTCCCAGAGGAGTGCGCCGGGACGGAGACCGAGAAGAAGGGGTTCCTCGACAGGATCGTCCGGACCAACCGGATCCTGGAGGTCCCCAGGCAGGACGGCGTGGTGGCCTATCCCAAGGACGCCCCGATGACGGGAGCTACGCTCCTTCGGCAGAAGCCCCCGCAGTCCCACAAGGTCGTCCTCATGGGCTTCGAGAAGTCGTCGAAGCTGCCTGGGGCGGCCGCGGCGTTCACGTACGGGGATGGGAAGACCATCCTCGGGAACGTCAACATCGCCGACCCCAACATGCGGGTCGCGGTGTACCAGAACCCGGACCGCTACCGCAATCGGGTGGCGATCGTGGAGGGAAGCCACAGGTCCGAGAAGACCGGGGCCATCTTCACGCCGGTGCTGCGGCAGATCCTCTGGGAGGAGAAGCCCGACACCGTCCACTGGGATCCGAAGGCCGCGCTGCGCGAGCGCGTGGCGGGCATGGAGCCGGATCCGCAGCGTCAGCTCACGCTGGTCGAGAAGCTGAAGTCGGCCACCTCCAAGGTGGCCTAGCGTGCGATCGGGTGGGGCCGGATTCCCGAAAGGGGTCCGGCCCCTTTTTACCGGAGAGAAGGGAGCATTGTGAAAAAGGCCTACGTCACCCACCTGGGCTCCCAAGACATCACCGCGAAGACCGCCAGGGTCGACGTGGTCCTGCCCATCCTGGCGGGCAGGGTGAATCCGTTCGATGTCCAGGAGCTCCTCAAGGACATCCAGAAGGCTGTGACCCATCTCGACGCGGAAGAGGATTACATCATTCCAGCGGGATCGAGCGTGGCCAACTTCGTCGCGGGTCTCGCGCTGGGGCTGCTTGCGCCCGCCAAGCTCAAGCTCAAGATCTTCGACGCGACGAAATCCCAGTACAAGGAAGTGGTCCTCATTCTGGAGAAGAAGAAATGTCCGACCCGAACGACCGGGGGATGAGGCGCGCGGACGAGTCCCGCGTCGTCTCCGACCTCTCGATGCTCAACAGCGCGATCGTCCGGCCGTCGCTCATGGAGAGCCGGCGGGTCACGATCGGCAAGAAGGCCGCTGAAGTCCGCTCGTCCGCCCAGGGCGGCAACTGGCGCATGCCGCTCAAGCTCGACCACTTCCAGGTCACGCTGACCGAGACCGACGAGAAGGGCGATTACGTGGTGGACTGGAAGTTCCATCGCGAGATCCTCAAGGACGACAAGCCCCGGCGCCTCCCCATCAAGCTCCTCTTCGACCGGATCCAGCTCAACGCCATGACCTACCTGGGCCTCTACAACGGGCGCAGCGCCTGGTGCAAGGGGAACGGCCAGGTGGCCAGCCGGATCGACGAGAAGAACCCCGAGCACCGCAAGGAAGTCGAGTGCCCCTGCGACTACCTGAAAGCGGGCAAGTGCAAGCCCCACCTGCGCTTCCAGTTCCACTTGGACGGCATGGGCCTGGGCGAGGTGGCCGTCTTCCGGTCGACCGGCAAGACCACGATGAGCGTGATCCTGGGGTCGCTGGCGCTCCTCAAGGAGCAGGTCGGCATCGTGCTGGGCGTCCCCTTCGAGCAGGCGCCGATCGCGGACATCCCGCTCGTCCTGGAGTACCTCAAGAAGACGGTGACCGACAAGGAGGGGAAGACCCGGATCATCCCGGTCATCAACGTCAAGTGCATGCTCACGAAGGAGGAGATCCGCGAGGTCGTCTACAAGCGCCAGGAGTTCTACAAGCGCTCGACCGACGATCTCAACGCCCTCCTCGTGAGGCGAAACGAGATCGAGATGGCCCGCGAGCGCGCGGAGCAGGCGAAGATCCTCGCCCCCGAGTCCCCCGCCGCGGCGGCGGCGATTGCCGAGGAGTTCCACCCCGACACGATGGACGAGAAGCTGGTCGACATCGGCCCCTGCAAAGCGAAGCAGGAGGCGGACGATCTCAAGCGCCTGGAGGACGCGGCCAAGCGCGCCATCCCTCCCAGCGTGATCGACGCGATCGCCGAGGCCGGCGACGACGATCTGGGGGAAGAGCCGCCGAAGCAAGCGCCCAAGAAGCGGGAACCGAAGGAGGCTCCGCCTCCGGCTCCCAAGGAACAGCCCCCCAAGAAGAAGGATGAGGACTGGCTATGAAGAAAAAGAGCGGCAGCGGCAAGGGCGCCCGAGGGGCGCAGCACCTGATGTTCAAGCAGGTGCCCAAGGGGCCCAAGTCGTGGAGCGCGCTCTATGCCTGGGCGGTCTGCAAGCTGCAGTACTGGTTCAACTACGGCGAGAAGATCCCGTCCGACAAGGGCCTGCCGGCGCGGTTCGGGACGGCCTTCCACGACTGCCGCTTCCGCTACTTCGACCACTGTCGGGTGATCGACAAGGATTCCGACTGGGAGGCGATGGACAAGATCTCCCACGACTGCTTCCACGACGCGAAGCTGCCGATCGAGTACTGGGACGAGTTCCGCGCCATGGCCCGGGGCTACGCCGAATCGAAGTCGTACAACCCCAAGATGCTGATCGAGCACCGCTTCGGGATCAACCGCGACGAGAGCCTGAGCACGTTCGACACGTGCGATGGGTTCCGCGGCATCCTCGACGGCCTGGAGGTGACCGGGGACACGGGCGTGGTGACCGACACCAAGACGAGCCAGACCATGGACCTGCCGTGGACGCAGATCGAGATCTACGCCGCCTTCATGTGCCTGTTCTACCCCGAGGTGAAGGAGTGGAGGCTGGTGTACGACTTCCCCAGGTTCCGGAAGACCAAGGAGAAGACGGTCCTCTCCGAGAACCTGGGGGCCATCCGGAAGCACGTCTGGACGATCATCGAGCACATCGACCGGGAGCGGGACTTCAAGCCGGAGCCGTCGGAGGCGTGTCTCCAGTGCTCGGCGCTCGGGATCTGCGAGTACCGCTTGAAGGGCGTGGAGGGCATCGAGAGCCAGAAGTCGGCCAGGGAGGCGATCGAGGAGTATTACCAGCTCCAGGCCCGCGCGAAGCAGCTCAAGCGCCTGCTCAAGAAGTTCGTGACGACGACCGGCAGCGTGTCCACGGAGAAGTCGAAGGCCGCCTTCTACGACCGGCAGGAGAAGACCTGCGACAAGGTCGGGCTCGTGAAGTTCCTGAGGAAGGTCGGCAAGAATCCGATGGACTACGTGACGTTCCCGTCCGAGAGCCTCAAGACGCTGATGCACGACCACACGATCTCCGACGACATCGGCAACCTGATCAGCCTCGACACGAAGCCCGTGTTCGACATCAAGAAAATCAAGGGAGAAGACGGTGAAGACGCTGAAACCGAAGACTAGCCCGGCCAATCCCAAGGCGGCGTTCTGCGCGCGCCTGCCCTGGGGCATCGAGATCGACTGGTTCGATCTCTCCGGCACGCATTCCCTGGGGCCGGACCGCCTGGCCGTGATCGAGCTCGCGGAAGGCGGAACCCACGGCAGCTACCCCGGCATGCGCGTCCGGATCACGAGCCGGACCAAGGGGGAGATCGACGCGAAGTTCTTCAAGTTCGACGACTTCCTCGACCGCTCCATGGAAGGACGGACGGACGGCAGGAAGGACTACCCGCTCGCGCAGAACTGCTGCTTCCACGCCATCGCCCACTGCGGCTGGAGCTGGTACATCGCGGAACCCAAGACGGCGACGCCCTTCTGCCGCGTCGTGGAGCGCTGGATCGACCACTGGAGGACCCGATGATCGAGCTCAACTGCAAGACCTGCGCCGCCACCGTTTCCGCCGACGACGCCTTCTGCAGGAACTGCGGGGCGCGTCCTCACGAAGAGCCCGCCGCCAAGAAGAAGCTCACCATCTACGTCCCCATCGGCTGCCCGGACGAGCGCCTGGTGCCGGTCTACGACCGGATCATGACGGCGATGCGGGTGGCCGGCGAGGTCCGGGAGGTGGTGATCCACGATCCCGCCGTCGGGGACGTCCGCGTGTTCGCGGCCACGTTCGACGCGGAGACGCTTCGGAAGAAGCTGGAGGAAGTCCCGTACTGGCTCCGCAAGATGATCGGCCTGTAGGAGGAAGCATGAAGAGCGACGCGAAGACCGTTACGATCACGACATTCCAGAGCGAGGTCCTCCCCGAGGTGAGGACAATCGAGCAGGAGCTCGCGCGCGTCATCGCCTGGGCCGACGAGAACCCGCAGGTTTGGGGGGTCGTCACGAAGAACAAGAGCAAGGCGTTCGGCAGGAACTCCTGCGAGTACATCGGCTGGGCGCAGGGGAGCTCCGCGCCCGGAGCGATCCTGGAGCGGGTCCGGCGCTTCTGCGCCACAGCCAGGCCGGACATCTACCACGACTTCCTCGCCTCGGGCGGCCCCAGGATCTTCAGGTGGAAGGGGTCGTTCACCATGCGGCATTTCAATGACAAGGGTTTCACGGGAGGGTTCTTCCAGCAGCACGACGGCCGCTACGACCGCAACTGCATCTCGCTCGACTACACGCCGGCGACCCTGCCGCAGGTCCTCCGCAACTTCATGGAGTGGGCCGGCGGCCGCGCAGGGGACGCCTGGAAGTTGGAGAAGGAGTTCATCCCGAAGAAGGTGGTGGACGCCGCCTGGGAACTGCGTCCGGATTGGGAGGCTTGATGGCCAAGAAGAAACCGGCGGCCGAGCACCCGTGCTGCGTCTGCGGGGCGGGCTTCGTGCGGCACCTGCTCTCGAAGGTCAACCTTCCGGCTCCCGCCTGGGAGGCCCTGATCTGCGGCCCGTGCAGATCCCGCGTCGTGGCCCTGGAGGAGCCCGCCCGCGGAGAGGACCTCAAGAACCGGCTCCACGTGTTCATCTGCGGCGACTCCGACGAGGATCTGGAGGACGCTCTCCAGGAGGTTAAGAAGTCCATCGACGAGGGGAACACGTCTGGGCACAACTTCAACGAGCACGGCGCGTACCGATTCGACATCCAAGTGAGGGGGTAACGTGGACATCCAGACTATCGCTGTGGAGAACTTCCGCAGCCACCAGAAGACCGAGATCAAGCTCGGCAAGGTGACGGCCCTGGTGGGCCCCAACGGCTCCGGGAAGTCGTCTCTCATCGAGGCACCGGCGACCTGCCTCATCGGCGAGAACACGTGGACGTCGCGCGACGGCGTCACCCTCAGCAACCTGATCCGCGCCGGCGCGAAGGAGGCGTCGGTGTCGGTGGGCGGGAAGCGCACGATCACCCGGCAGATCACGGCCAAGGGCAGCAAGCTGTCCCTCGACGACGGGGAGACGATCACCCAGGCCATGCTGCTCGGCAAGCTCAAGGTCACGGTTTCCCAGCTCCGGACCGCCCTCATCCCGAACTCCTTCCTCGCGCTCACCAGCGCCCACCAGAAGGAGGCCATCTTCGACCTCCTGGCCCCGAAGTTCACGGTGGCCGCCGTGGCCGAGCACGTCCCCGCCTCCGAGACGTGGGACAAGCTCGCGGCCCGCTGGATCAAGGAGCACGGCGAGGAAGAGGACGTCGACCTCGACAAGTTCTACCAGTTCGTCTACGAAGCCCGGCGGAACTACAAGGCCAAGGCCAAGACCCAGGAGAACCCGCGCCAGAAGGAACTCGTGGCCAAGATCAGCGACGTCTCCAAGAAGATCGCTTCGGTGAACTTCGAGAACGAGCAGATCAAGATCGCCCTCAGGGCCAGGGAGGCCCTGCCCGAGAAGCAGAAGGAACTGGCCGCCCTCCTGACTAGGAGGAAGGATGTCGCCGCCCTCAAGAAGGAGTGGAACGAGCTCGACGACTTCCAGAGGGAGGCCGAGCGCAAGCTCGCGGCCGCCGAGGCCATCCTCAAGGCCAGCAAGAGCGAGGGGCTTGCGCTCGGGGAGACGAAGCTCAAGGACGGCAAGATCGTCTGCCCCATCGGCCTGTCGTGCCCGCATGACGAGAAGGCCCTCAAGGACAGGGGCACCTTCGCCAAGGGCCTCAAGATCGCCGAGGACGCGAAGATCCTGAGCGCCAAGCAGAAGCTGAAGGACGCCGACCGCCTGCTCGCCGAGAAGCGCGCGGAGCTGGAAACCGCTGAGACGGTGAACCACCAGATCGAGGCGCTTCAGGAGGACATCAAGAAGTTCGGGGAGGCCAAGCCCAGGAAGCTGATCGACCGCTCCGCGCTGGAAGAGGAGCGGAAGGCCGTGGAAGCCGAACTGGCGACCCTCCCTTCCGTGGGCGGCGCAGACGAAGCCGTGGTGGACAAGTTGGACGCGATCGTGGGTGCCCTCAACGTCCACGGCATCAAGACCAAGGCGATCGAGAAGGCGGCGGACGCCTTGGAGAAGGAGGTCAACGGTGCCCTGTCCCGTTTCGGAGCATGGACGATGCGCTTTTTCGTTGAAGGGGAGTTCTCTCCCACTATACTCAGGGAGGGAGGCGGGTGCCTCCTGGGAGAGCTGTCCGACGGCGAACGGGCGGTTCTGAGCCTGGTGATCCAGGACGTGTTTTCCCGGCGATCTGGCGTCAACCTGGTCGTCGTGGACAACATCGACCTCCTCGACGGCAAGGCCTGCGGCAAGTTCTTCGAGGTCGCATGCAAGATCACGTCGAAGGTCCTGGTGGGGACGACCAACGGGACGTTCATCCCAAAGATGGACGCCGTGAAGACCGTCAACCTGTCTCCCGGCAAGCCCGGAAAGTCGGCTCCATCGCCCGCCGATCCGCCGATGGAGGACCTTCTCTAAAGTTCCCCCTATGGTATGTGCAGGACATGACTCGCCCGGAACCCAACTTCATGGTCATCCGGGCGGGTCACTCCTGGACGTTGCGCCTTTTCACCGAGCAGCCTGACGGCCTCGTGTGTGCGTCCGCGGCCGGCATCGAGAAGCGCTCCGTCCGCGGCATCCGGACCGTGGGCGAGCTGCGCGGCATCCTGCAAGTGCTGACCGGCGCCTATCCGAAGCTGACCCGCGTGGCGATCGACAACTCCTGGGGCGCGATCGAGGACATCCTTTCCATGACGGAGACGGCATGAGCATCGAAGGCTTCAAGATCGCCGAGAGGGGCCCTGCCTCGGGACTTCTCTGGGTGGACTTCTCGAACATCGTGATCCACGGCACCAAGGGGACCCCGGAGTACGTGAAGGCCCTGCAGAGCAAGGGCATCCTGATCGCCAAGGTGCTCACGACCGAGCTCAAGCTCGGGACGCGGCATTTCAACCGGAACCTCAAGCCCCTCAAGAACATCCCGGAGATCCTGCGGTCCTACGAGATCGAGCACGGCTTCTACGTCGAGCTCAAGGGCGGGTCGCGCAGGAAGATGGAAGACCTCGACTCGAAGTACGGCATCGACAGGAAGGTCGATGACGGAAATTAAGGTCGAGCACATCCCGATCGGCGCTGTCAGGGAGAACCCCCTGAACAACGCCATCTTCAACAGCCTGGCCCCGGAGAAGTACGAGGCCCTCAAGCAGTACATCCGGAAGACCGGCCTCCTCAAGCCCGTCATCGTGAACGGCGAGAACGTGCTGCTGGCCGGCCACGAGCGCCTGAAGATCTGCAAGGAGCTCGGCCACGCGACGATCCCCGTCCAGAGGATCGACCTGGGCGATGCCGAGAAGGAGCAGGAGTTCCTGATCAAGGACAACCTGCTCAGCCGGTCGCTGTCGCCCGTCGAGATTGGCAAGGCGGGCCTTCACCTGGAGGCGATCGTCCGCAGGATGCCGAAGCCGCCCAAGAACGTGCGCGACGTCGTTGCGAAGACCCTGGGCCTCTCCAGCTTCCAGTACGCGAAGATCAAGACCGTCCTCCTCATGGGGGGCGAGGACCTCGTGCACCGCATGGACCGCGGCGAGGTGTCGATCGCCAGGGCCTACTCCATCATCAAGCAGGAGCGCGACCGCGCCCAGCTCAAGAAGATGATGATGGGCGAGGATCCTCGGTTCCGCATGATCAACGAGGACCCGCTGGCGACGCTGCAGAACTTCCGGCCCGAGAGCTGCGACTGCGTGATCGCGGAGCCGCCCGAGGCCTACAACCCGATCTGGGTGGACCTCACACACGCGGCCATGAAGGACGGCGCGAGCCTCTTCATCTTCACCCAGACCGGCTTCGACTGGGTGTCGAGCGTGCAGGAAGCGGGCTTCAAGCTCGTGGTCCCGATCTGCGTCCTCGGCAAGACCCACCAGGACGGACGGTTCATCTACAACCACCGCCTGCTGCTGTGGTTCTCCAAGGGCTCCGGCTACCGCGTGAACGAGGAGCGCGTGAGCACGGTCTGGGACTTCCGGCACACCGACGATCCCATCCTGGAGACGTTCTCCCGCGTCGTGTCGCTCACGACGACGCCGGCGGACCTGGTCATCCACCTCTTCGGGGACAACCGCCAGTTCAAGGCGCTGCACGAGCGCCTGCAGAGGCACGTCTTCGCCATCCAGCCCGACAAGGAGCAGTTCCTCCGCGAGAAGCTCCGGACGTAGCCCACCTCGAATCGGTATCTGGTAGAAGGTAGGCAGGGCTGCCCCAACCCCTAGTGGCCGATTTACTCCATCGCGACTTTCTCGCGGAGATCGTGCGCGCGGAGCTTGCTTCGCGGGAGGGTCGGGACTAGAGTTATCGGTGCCGGTGGCCGCTCCGCAACGGCCACCGGCCCTGACCGCTTCCGTCGTCGTGGTGGCGACGATCGGCTGAGGCTCCCGACAGTATAGCCGCACTGTCGGCTGATTCAAGCATGCGAGAGGAGGGCCCGTGGATAAGAAACTGCCTTGGCTCAAACTGTGGGTCGAGATGCTGACGGACATCAAGATCCGGATGCTCGACGTCGTCGGCCGCTGGACCTGGATCGCCGTCCTTGGGATGACCCGGGCGAGCCACAAGGCTCCCGAGATCTGGACGCCGGAGCTCGACGAGAAGGGCCGGATCGTCCCGGACACCGAGTGGCGCCTGGCCACGGTGGAGGACATCGCCAAGGTCGCCAACATCGAGCAGGAACACTGGCTGCCCAGGTACGAGGTCCAGTACCAGGGCTCCTTCCGCGAGATCTACACGCGCCAGCAGTTCATGGTCTATCTCTCGATCGAGCATTTCAAGAAACTCGACATGCTGCGCGAAAACGACCATAAAGCCTTGACTGTCATCAACTTCACCAAAAGACAGTTCTTCGAGCAGGACATACCGCGATCGGCACAGAAGAAGAACAGAGGAACAGAGGAACAGAGGAGTAGAGGAACAGAGGTAAAGAAAAAGAAAGGTGGTCCTGGTTCAGGGGTTCCGAAGACCGAGGAATCGCAGGCCGTCTACGCCGTCTACGAGCACTGGCTCTCCGTCATGCAGAAGCCCAGGTCGATGCTCACCAAGCAGCGGCGGGACAAGATCCTCGCCCGGCTCCACGAAGGCCTCTCCGTCGAGGACCTCAAGCGCGCGATCGACGGCTGCAAGGCGTCCCCCTTCCATCAGGGGGAGAACGATCGCCAGACGGTCTACGACGACATCGAGCTGATCTGCAGGAACGGCTCGAAGGTGGAGCAGTTCATCAACTTCCTGGTCCGTAAGGGAGGGCTCCGCCATGTCGGAGGGAAACCCAGCAACCGATTCGTGGCTGGACAAGGCCCGGGCGCACCAGCCGACGATCAAGAGGCGGCAGGACGCCTTGAAGAGCTTAGAAACTGGGGCCGCGACGCCGTGCCCCCGGTGCCGCCGGATGCCGCTCCTGCGGAAGGTGGAGCCGGACCCGGAGAGGGTCAGGGAGCTCCACCGGCTCCTTGACGGGGCCCTGGTGACCCCCATCATGTACCCGATGATCCTCGACATCGTCGACGGCCGCCACGTACTCATGCCCTGCGTCTGCCGCCTGGTCGAGGCCGTACGGCCGGCGCCACTCGTCCAGGTGGACGTCCCGCTCGACTACCGGGATCCCGCCCCAACCTTCGCGTCGTTCAACGTGGTCAACATCAACCAGGTGGCCTTCGAGGTCTGCAGGGGGTGGGCCAGGGCCTTCGTGGCCGGCAAGTACCTCCCAGGCCCAATCCTCTGCGGCCCGGTCGGGATCGGGAAGACCCGGCTGCTCTGGACCATCATGAGCGAGATCGCGGCCGGCATCAGCGCCTCCAACGAGGCCCTCTACGTGGGCGCCAGGCGCGCCGCGGAGGCCCAGGAGGTCTCGGATCCCGTCCCGCCCTACCGGAGGCTGTCCTGGAGGCACCTGAGCGTGCCCAGGTTCGCGGAGGCCGTGAGGCTCAAGGCGATCTCCCACCAGGACGTGGTCGAGTACCGGCGCGAGCTGGCGAACGTGGACATCCTGGCGATCGACGACATTGGAGCGGAAAACGCCACGGAGCTCGTCCGGGAGCAGTTCTACCTGCTGGTCGAGGACAGGGTGACGGCCAGGAAGCCCATGCTCGTCGCCTGCAACTTCACGGCGCAGGAGTTGGAGACGTGGGCCGGCAGCAGGGTCTACAGCAGGCTCATGGGGGCCTGCGAGCTCGTGCAGTACAGCACCAGCGACAAGCGGACCGCGGAGAAGGCCCGCAGGATCAAGGGAGTCAGCCTGAGAAAGGACGTCTGATGCAGCCAAAGCAATTCCCGATCATGGTCGGCTATCGAGGGACGCCGGGGCCGTGTCCGTCCTCGATTCCATGGGAAGCCATCGCCCCATACGACGGACAGGCAAAATACAACCACGGCGGCCAATCCCTTGAGCGACTCGCCGAGCGTGGCGGCTTGAGTCCACTCGAAGCCTTCTGCGTTATGACCGGAAAAACTCTCAACTACACCGACAGCAGCAATTGGGACGTGCTGAGCAAGGAAGCCTGCGAGTACCTGGACACGCTCGTTCGGTCCGGGCAGATCGCTCGGCTGATGAAGGAGCGTGACGAGAAGGCTTCTTTGCTTGATACCGCGCAACTCGAAATCAACACGCTGAAGAACCAGCGGGACCACTTCCGCGACGCTTGGCGCAAGAACGAAAGCCTCGTTCTCCAGATTCAGTCAATTCGGGAGCGGCTCTCGTTTGAGAGTTGCGGGTGCGCCCTGGTGATCGACGACATCCTGGGAAAGTCCGATAACCGAGTCGACGCCTTGGGGCATCGCGTTGAGACGGTGGCGGAACGCGCGGCACTGTGGGAGGCGAAAGTCTCCGACTTGGTGGCCTGCATCAAGGCTTGCCTGATCGACGGCCACGTCTCCGAACGCGGCTCGAAAGTTCTTCAGGCCGCCCTGGACCGCACCCCGGCCGAGTCACTTGCCTGGAAGCGCGGTGAAAGCACCGAAAAGCGGATTTGCCCAAGGTGCAAAGTTCGAGAGGCTGTCAACGAGACTTGTATCTCGTGCGCCCCTCAGTAGAGGTGAACCATGCCGTCGACACTTAGCGAGAAGGACGTTCAGGTGATCCGGGAGGACTTACTTCGGCTCAGGAACGCCATGTACGATCTGAGAGCCGACGGCTTCGCCATGGTCTGCAAAAAGGCGGAGGTCGCCCTCGGCGAGCTTCTGGACATGGTGAAGAAGGGGAGGGACGACGGAGATCGGAAGGCGCTTGGGTTAGACGCAGAACCGCGGAAGTGTACCGTCTGCCAGCGTTCGGATCGTCCGCTCTGGCCTGACGGACGCTGCGACACCTGTGAGAAGCCGGTCGCGACCATTACGCTTAGTGGGTGCGGCCACACCGTCAAGGTGTCCGAAGTTCTCTGTCCGATCTGCGGCGTTTGAGGAGGCATGGACAATCGGAACGAGCGGCAGCTGAAGCGCAAGTTGTACGAGGCGGCGATAGCCCTCTACTTTGCGCGAGTCGCAGTGGCAAAGGCGCAGGCCGAGTTCGACCGTCTCTGGGAGATCGTTACGGGAGGTGGCCGATGAGGACTCCGGAGATCAAGGATCGCTGCTCCAGTTGCGGGAAGCCTCGTCGCCGCTGCCCAGTGGCGGATGCAGGGAACGTGACTGTCCGAGACGGGAAGAAGCTCAAACGATGCTGCGGTAAGTGCCGGGGCGGCGCTTCCCATTGGGCGTAGCCGGTTGAGGTGATGCGTGGATGCGAGCAACGAAACTATCCTGAGGATGCGCGTCGAGATGGGCGCTCTCCGGGAAACCGGCGCACGGCTGGAGACGGAGCGGAACGCCGTCCAGAATGCCTACGCCGCCCTCAAGGATGATGCGGCCTGGCAGAAGCGAGAGGCAGAGCGCCAGATTGCCGACTTGACGCAGAAGCTCCAGGTCGCCCTTCTTCAGGTCGATGGGGTGCAGAAGCGCATCGACGAGGCGCTCCGGCAGAACGACTGCTTCAACGAGGGCGAGCATCATATCGCCCGGAGCCGGATGGTAAAGGCGCTCACCGAAAAGCGGAAGGACGAGCCGCCGAAGCCGTGGACGAAGGAGCACTGCCAGCGCGAGGCGCATTGCGGATACCCGTTCGAGGCAACCTGCGGGTGCCGGTGCGCTAAATGCGTGTGAGAGGTGAAGGATGATGGGCCTCTACGTGATGAGCGAGGAAGGCCTCGCGCAGTTCCCCGTCCACAAGGGGAAGCGATTCTTCCTGAAGTTCCATCCTCTGACGCCAGATTTCGTCAAGGCTCGCAGGGTGGACCGGAAAACATGGGGCGTGTGGGCACGGCGATTCTTTCGCCGCCTGCATCGTTGATCTGAGGTGAGAGGTGCCTCGCAAGTACAGGTGCATGAGGTGCGGTTTCGAGTGGGAGGGCAAGCGCCTGCTGCTGGATGATGGAGGGAACCCCCATCGGTTCAAGGACGAGCCCTTGCGGGGCGGCATGACGGAGTGCTGGGCATGGCCGAAGTGCAAGAGCATCTACGTCGAGTGGGTCAACTGGGTGGAGATCCTGGGGGCCCTGGGCAGGTACTGGGAGAGATAGGACGATGGAGATCAAGAGAAGGACGCCGGCCGAGTGGGCCAAGGAGTGTATGGAGCGCATGGACGTAGTTCAGGCCGAAGTCTCCATCCGGGAGATCATCCAGACTGTCATCATGCGGGCGGTCGAAGAGAAGCGGGAGCAGTGCGCCAAGATCGCCGAGGAGTTCGCGCCTTACGCGGCCTGCCACAAGATCGCCAAGAAGATTCGTGAGTGCTAGATCGTGAATTCCGATCAAGAGGTCAGGCGCGATCTGCTGAAGGAGTATTTCCTCCGTCAGCCCGGAGACGAGGCCACGCTGTCGAAGATGCGGCGGGCCATGGAGAAGGTCGGCTACACCGTGACGGGCATCCCTTCCGGGATCTCGTTCGGTGAGGCCGTGGACGTCCTGTACGCCAAGCTGGAACGCGGGGAGGTCATCTAATATGAGAACCATGACGAAGCGGTGCCGAGCGGAAATGGTCACCACCGATGGGGGTAGCCGTTGCGTCCGCAAGAGCGGCCACAAGGGAACGCACCGGACCATCGAATGCCGATGGACCGAAGACGACCGGGACCTCGGCTTCGGGGTGATGGAGTGGACGAAGCCGAGGGGCATCGGCGACTGGCTCTTTAAGGGCCGGAAGAGGCGTAGATCATGACAAACGCGCTGGTGACGGTGGCCTTTAAGACCGGCGGCGGTCTGAAGTGTAGCGAAGTAAAGGGATGCCGACGAAAGGCAATGGTCATGATTTTCGGAGGCGACGGGAAACCGATGCTGAGCCGTCTGGAGAAGTCCCCGTGCCGCCAGCATCTCGCAACGGCAATCGTGAACCTTCGTTCCCAAGAAAGGTCCAAGCCATGAACTGGATTCCATTCGACGGCACGAGCCACAAGCTCCCGAAGGAGTACCAGCCCGTCCTCGTGAAGCTGGAGGGCGGCGGGCATGAAAGCGGAGGCGTGGCGGTGGGCTACCTCCGGTACGCGGCAGGAGATCGGTCCAGCCCGTACTTCGTCTGCGTCGGAATTGCCTTCCGCTGGAAAGCCACGCATTGGGCCGACTGCCTGCCGGAGGACCTCTTCGAGAGCGTGCCGGGGTGGGCCTGGCCGCGCCGTGAACCAAAAGGAGAAGGAATCGGAACATGAAGGTCATCGCAGCCTCGTGGCAGGAGTACGTCGCCAAGGTTCTCCCGGCCGGAGTGGGGCCGGATTCGGTCCAGTACCAGGAGACGCGCCAGGCCTTCTACGCGGGGGCCACCGTCATGCTGGCGGAGCAGTTGAAGCTGATGCAGGACGACCACGCACCGACGCCGGCGGACGTCAAAGTCATGGAGGGGATCGCCGAGGAGCTCCGCGAGTTCGTCGACGTCCTAACCAAGGAAAGGGAGACCCAGTGATCCAGATCAAGCACTTCAAGGAGATCCGCACCGAGAAGGCCCCCGATTGGCCGGCCGCGAAGGAGCTGCTCAAGGGCCTCAACCGCGCCCAGGTGCTCGGCGTGAGTGCCTATCCCACGGGGCCCGACCACAACCTGGTCGTCATCTACGACGACTGGACCGAAGAGCCCAAGCCGGAGCCGCCGAAGGCCTGACGGAATCTGGCATAAGAGACTGGAAAGGCCCAGTCTTGTTTTTTCCCAGGAGGAAGCATGGAAATCCGCGTCGACTTGGCGGACATGAGCGCCGAGCAGATGTGGCTCACGTTCCTGAAGGGCCTGCCGAGCCTTGAACCCGAGGAACTGGCCCGGCGCGCCAAGGAGCTCGGCCAGGAACCCCTCTGTCAGCAGACGGCTGCCGAGCGCATCTTCAAGGCGGGCCTGTGGTGCTTCTGGAAGAACCAGACCGACCAGGGGGATTCCCGGTTCGCCACCATCGTGGAGGCCGACTTCCTGAGCCTCAGGACCCGGCTCGCCAAGCTGTGCGTCGACACGGTGACGGTTTTGGAGAGCAAGATCCTGGCCATCGGGGAAGCCAAGGGGACCGAGAGCCCGGAGTACCTGCAGATGGCCCAGTTCCAGGAGGGGGCCCACATGGTGGTCGGCATGGTCGACCGGCTCATGCAGGCCGTCAGCGAGAGCGCCGCCAACGCGATCGCGAAGAAGGAGGAGAGCCCCACGCCGGCCAAGCCGCCGGCGAAACCACGCAGGAAGGTACGCAAGTCGAAGGGAGGCAAGCGGTGATCAGTCTCAGCGAGCTCGGGTACAAGGTCGCGGCCAAGTACCCCATCATCCACATCAACACCCACGAGGAGGAGCGGTTCCTGCACTTCTGCAAGGGCCAGTTCGGCGGCGATCACGGCCGCAAGATCTGGGAGTGGTCGGCCACGGAAGGCCTCTACGTCGACGTCAAGAAGGGCGGCGACACCGAGCGGACGAACACGCCGGAAACGGAGGACTTCGTCCAGGCGCTCGTCAAGATCAAGAAGCTGGCCCTGGAGAAAGAGGGGGAGAAGTTGATCCGGCAGATCATCGTGGTGAAGGACGTGCATCCCTACATCGAGTACCCGATCGTCCGCCGGCACATCCGGGACCTGTCCGTCATGCTGCCGCACACGAACACCACGCTCTTCCTGCTGGGGGCGGAGCTCAAGATCCCGACGGACCTGGAGAAGGCCATCGCCGTCTACGACTTTCCCCTCCCGGACGAGGAGGAGCTCCTGAACCTGGCCACGGCGGTCCAGCACAACAACCGCCACAAGATCAAGCCGCTTCACAAGGACGACCACCTCCTGAAGATGGCGAGGGCCTGCCTTGGTCTGACGCGCGACGAGGCCGAGAACGCCATGGCCAAGAGCGCGGCCAAGCTCTGCAAGCTCGACCTGGGCGAGGTCGCCGCCGAGAAGCGGGAGATCCTGAAGAAGGCCGGCCTTGAGGTCCGGGAGCCCAAGAAGAAGCTGGCGGATCTCGGCGGCCTGGACATGCTCAAGGACTACATCCAGAGGGTCAACCATTCCCGCGTGGATCCGGAGAGTCGGAACTACGGCGTCCCGTTCCCGAAGGGGATCGCCCTCCTGGGCCCCCCGGGGAACGGCAAGAGCGCGATCGTGGACGGCATCGCGGCGGAGTTCGAGGTCGCCCTCGTGGTCTTCGACATGGGCCAGATGCAGGGATCGCTCGTCGGCGAGAGCCAGAGCCGCATGCGCAGCGCCTTGGCCCGCATCAACGCCATCGGCAACTGCGTGGTCCGCTTCGACGAGCTGGAGAAGCAGATGGGCGGCATGACCGGACCGGCCACCGACTCCGGCGTCAAGCAGGAGCTCGGCGGCATGCTGCTCACGTGGCTGCAGGAGCGTCCGGAAGGCTCCTACGTCGTGGCCACCATGAACCGGGTTATCGACCGCGCCGGAGGGCTCCTCGTGCTCCCCGAGATGCTCCGGAAGGGGCGCTGGGACGAGCTGTGGGTCCTGGACCTCCCGCACGAGCAGCAGCGCGTCGAGATCGCGGCCATCCACCTGAAGAACCGCGGTAGGAAGCCCACCAACTTCGACCTGGAGGAGATCGCCAAGGTGTCCGAAGGCTTCTCCGGCGCCGAGATCGAGACGGCCATCACGGACACGCTCTTCCAGGTGTTCCCCGAGGGCCGCGAGATCAACACCGACGACGTCGTGGCGGCCATCAAGCGGACGTCCCCCATTTCTCTCACGATGAAGGAGGAGATCGACGCCCTTCGCGCCTGGGCAAAGTCCCGCAACATCCGCGCCGCCTCGACGGCGGCCAAGGTCAAGGTGAACCGAGCGGCCCGTACCGTGGAGGCGTGAGCCATGCCTGACGACCCCAGGCCAGAGTACCGCAAGCAGGCCGTCCGCCGGCCGTGGACGGCGCACTTCAGCGAGTCCGAACTCAAGGACCGCTTCCTCATGTGGCTGCAGGAGCGAGGCGGCATCGTGGTCTACGAGAACCACATGCTCGATTCGAGCGCCCGCGGCGACCAGACGTTCATGCCGGTCCAGTTCCTCTGCAACGAGAAGCCGGGCCTCCAATGGGCGCCCAGGGAGTATTGTCCGCACGGAGGCCTGCCGTCCAGGCGCCAGCAGCAGGTCGACTTGATCGAGCTGGCCGACTTCCCCGATACGACGCCGGCGGCTGTCGTAGGGAAGTGCTTCAAGTTTGAGGAGCCGCAGCCCGAGCCCAAGCGGAAGAAGCGGGTCCGCAGGAGCTTCATGTGAAGGAGGACGCATCATGAAACTGGTCATCACGGTCGAGGGCGACACCTGCGCAGACCTTATCCTCGGTCTCAGAGTGATCGGAGAGCGCGCAGATCGCGAGCTCAAGAACTCCGAATGCGAGGAAATCGACAAAAACGGAAAAGAAGGGACGGTTGGGGAGTTCAAGGCCGCCGGCAAGATGACCGTCACCGGCGATTGCCCCGTCTGCGGCAAGAGCGCCGAGGTGGAGAAGAAGGAGTGACGGAGGTGGAGATCCTGGTCACCCCGAAGGGGGAGCTCCGGTTCATCTACGACGACCGCCTGGCCCCGCTCCTGGCCGAGGGCAAGGCAGAGATCAGGAGAGCCAGCCACGTGGGCCCGGTCGGCACCGAATGGTGGGCCGACCTGGGCCCCGTGGGCGGTCCCATGCTGGGGCCGTACAAGCTGCGCCAGATGGCTCTCAACGCCGAGAACTACTGGCTGCGCGCGCACAACACCCCGTTCCCGGAAGGAGGCAAGACGTGTCCCATGTGACCCGGATGGAGCTCGTGGTGAAGGACCTGGAGAGCCTGAAGAAGGCGGCGGCCGACTGCGGGCTGGAGTTCGTGGAGGGACAGAAGACCCATCGCTGGTACGGCCAGTTCGTGGGCGACTACTCGGAGGCCAACGCGGCCTACAAGAACGGCATCAAGCCGGAGGACTACGGGAAGTGCGAGCACGCCATCCGCGTGCCCAACAACCCCGGCGCCTACGAGGTGGGCGTCGTCAAGAACCCGGCCGGCCCCGGCTACGTCCTCGTGGCCGATTTCTGGGCCGGCGGGAAGGGCCTGGAGGCGTTCACGGGCCAGAACTGCAGCAAGCTCGCCCAGAACTACGGCGTCCAGGTCAGCCAGAAGACCATGCGGGGCATGGGCTTCACCACCGAGAAGAGGGTCCTCTCGGACGGCACGGTCAAACTGATCGCGAGGAGATGATGCAGGAGGAACTGGAGATCCTGATCAAGCCCGACGGCACGACCGAGATCAAGGTCGTCCGCTCGAAGGGAGACTGCCACGGCCTGACCAAGCCCCTGGAGCAGGCCCTCGGCGCGGTCGCCGACACGAAGCAGGTCCATAATCCCGGCATCCAGGGAGGGAGCCAGATCAAGGGATGAACTTCGACGCATTGAGGAAGGCCCGCCGAGACGCCAAGGGATACGCGTACATGCTCGTGTCTCCCTACTTCCTCTGGCTGGCCTGGAAGGTCGGTCCGTCCGACCCGCCCGTGTTCTGGGGGTTCCTCGTCTTCGGCGTCCTGTGGGGGGCGCTGGGGGCGGCGGTCCTGTACTTCAAATACGTGGAGTGGAGATGCCATGAGGAAGATGGGGCGCCACGCCTGCCTGAAGCGCTGCCTGGACATGATCCGCGTGATGGTCGACAACAGGTTCGGCGTGACCCTCCCTCGCCTCCAGGAGGAGCTGGAGGTTAGCCGGAGGGAGGTCTACAGGTACATCCAGGCGCTGCGGGAAGCCGGCCTCCACCTGGAGAACGTCTCCGGCGGCCGCGGCGGACGCAACAAGGCCGTCTACAAGCTGATCAACCGCCAGGAATGGGTCGCCATGCGCGCGATCCTGTAGGAGAGAAAGATGCCCATGACCACCGAGAAGCCCGTCACCAAGCTGCAGCAGATCGCCGCGAAGTACGGCATCGACCCCGTCAAGCTCGCCGCCCGCATGAAGGAGATGGCCAAGATCAAGGCCCAGGAGGGCTTGATCGTGGACCTCGACATCGGGAAGTGGAGCGCCCAGGCCAAGCTCAAGGAGGAGGACATCGGCATCGAGATGACCGAGGACGAGCGCAAGGCCATCAGCCTGGGCCACCAGAAGCTGTTCCCGCCGGAGCTCGTGAACTCCGCGGCGCAGGCGGAGTCCCAGGGACGCGCCCACCTGGAGAAGTATTCCTTCCTCTGCGAGGAGGGCCGCTTCGTCCCCGTGACGGCCTGGGAGGAGTGGAAGACCAAGAACGAGGAGCTCAAGGCCAGGTTCTTCGGCGTGCGCGACGAGATGGTCTCCCGCTACGACGAGATCGTGGCGGAGATGAAGAAGGACTTCTCCAAGCGCGCCGAGAACACCTACGACCGCATGTGCACCCTCGGCAAGGCTCCCAAGGAGGCCAAGGGCCCCTGGGTCTACGGCTACATGGCGGCCCTGGCCGGCCGGATCCCCAAGAAGGAGGACGTCCAGATCAAGTTCTACTGGACCGAGAAGTTCAAGTTCCTCCGTCTCCCCTCCGAGATCGAGGACGAGTTCCTGCGCCAGGCCAAGATCCGCAACGAGCACCAGATGCTCACCTACGAGCAGGACGACAAGAAGCGCAAGATCCAGGAGATGAACCAGCAGGTCCTCGCCCAGCTGCGGGCGGAGAAGGAGAAGGCGGTCCAGGACCAGGCGGCCTTCATGCACCAGACCATGCTCCAGCAGCGCAAGGCGATCCTCGACTGCACCAACTCCGCCATGAGCGCGATCGCCCGCAACCGCGGGAAGATCGTGGGCTCGACCACGAAGGCCCTCAAGAACATGGTCGACAAGGCCAGGGCCCTCAACTTCTACGAGGACGGCGAGGTCGACAAGGCCGTCGCGTCCCTGGAGGAGCAGCTGAAGAAGTCCGCTTCCTGGCGGAGCGACAAGCGGTTCACGGACTCGATCAGCGCCGTGAAGGCTATGATGGAGAAGTCCGTCCGCGCCCTGGAGAACGAGGCCACCCGCGAGGAGGAGGTATGCCGGATCGTCGGAAGCGACCTGATCGGAAGCGTCCGGCAGGTGGAGTAGAAGCCTACGAGGAGATGGTGGCCCTCATCGCCCGTAAAACCGGCAGCAGGGCCGTGGCTTCCCGATGGGCCCGGACCTGGCTCATGCCCAACAAGCGCAACTTCCGGCGGTTCGTTCCGCACGATTCCCCGTTCACGCTCATCACGAGCCTGCGGATCCTCTTCGAGTATCCCTGGCAGGCGATGGCCAACGTGGTCAGCCGCAAGATGGGCCGCAGCATCAGGGTCGTCGTGGCCGTGGGCGACGAGGACCAGTCGCAACTGCTCCTCGTGGACGAGGAGAGCAGCAAGATCCTGATGGAGGGAACCTACGACGCGTCCAAGATGAGATTCCAGGACCTGAACGCCCTCATAGCCTGGATGAACGGGATGGTGGATTCGTTGACCCACCTGGTCAAGGAGAAGCGATGAGCGATCCAAAGGCGGCCGCCGACGTCATCCACAAGCAGCACGCGGACAGGGCCAGGATGCTCTCGGAGCTCCTGACCAAGCTGGTCCTCAAGCGGCGGGGACAGCTCCCCAAGTCCTTCGACGAGCTCATGCAGGACTACGACATCGTCAAGCGCGCCCACGAGCACGTCGGGGCGTGCCAGGCGATGAACGAACTCCGCGTGGCTATCTGGCCGGAGGAGCCTCCCGTGGAGACGCCTCCCTCGCCGCTCGCCAAGTAGCTCCATAGCTCCGGCCGCGTCCGCGAAAGCGGGAGTCCTCCTCTTCGGGCGTAAGCCCGGCGCGGCCGTCTCCTGGGGTGGGGGAGCCCGTCTCCCCCACCCCTTCACTTCTCAGAAAGGAACCGATGAAAACGAAAGCGGACAATCTCTCGCTCCAGCTCAAGATCCTCAACTCGATCTGCCGCCGGGACCACGTGACGCTCGACGGCACGTACACGAGCGTCTGGTCGCACAACGGCCGCCTCGTGACCACGGACGGGGAGACCTTCATCTTCTGCAAGAGCTCCGTCGAGCTCAAGAAGCCCGTCAACTGCGCCCAGCTCTACGAGGCCGTGAGGCGGGCCAAGGGCCAGGTGACGCTGTCGACCTCCGGACCGAACCTCCTGGTGGCCGGCGACGGCGCGGAGGCGAGGATCGCCCTGCTCAACGTGGAGATGCCCAAGTTCCCGAAGCCCTACGCGCGCTCCACGGCTGTCTCGATCCCGCCGGGCGTCCTGGGCTACGTCGCCGGCGCCATGAGCACCGAGATGGTCCGCTACGCCCTCAAGGGCGTGTGCCTCGACGGCGAGCATCGCGCCGTCGCCGGGAGCGACGGGAAGCGGCTCCACCGGCTGCCCTTCCACTCCGAGCGCAAGTTCGACCCCGTGGTGATCCCCGACGAAGCCGTCCGGATCGTGCGGATGGCCGAGGAGGCTGGCGGCCAGGTCATGGGGGTGTCCCTCTCAGGCGAGGCCAAGGAGACCCCCGAGCGCATCCAGATCACGGTGGGCGACTTCATGATCGACGCCAAGCTCATCCAGGCCCCCTTCCCGGACTACCGGGCCGTGTTCCCCACGCGCTACCACTGGACGGTCCAGCTCGGGACCGACACGCTCCGCCGCGCCCTCAAGGACGCCTGCAGCTTCCTCCGGAAGGCCCAGGAGAAGCTCTTCGCCGTGCAGTTCGACCGCAAGGACGGGCGCATCCAGCTCATCGTCCGCAGCCAGGCCGACAAGAAGGAGGGCGTGACGGTCTACCCCCTGCAGACCTACAAGGTGGGCGGGGACCTCCTAGCCGAGAAAGCCAAGTCCGGCCTCCAGTGGTTCACCGTGAACCCCGAGTACCTCCTGGAGGCGCTCTGGACGGGCCGCGTGACGACCCTCCAGGGGTCGACCACGGACACGCCCCTCCTCGTGGACGGCGCGGCGCTCGTGATGCCCATCAAGCCCCAGACGGGGCCCGAGCGGACCTACCTGGACGAAGTGGTCAAGCGCTACAAGGAGGTCGCGGGCAAGGAGCTTCCGGTCGATCCCGTCGCCACGCGGACGCCCGACGGCGAGCCCGTGTCGGTGTCCTGCCCCGACATCTCCCGCTGCGTCGCCTGCGGCGCCAACATGAAGACGGCCGAGAGCGACCTCTGCGAGGCCTGCGGCAAGAACGCCAAGCCCATGCAGGCCCAGGATCTCACCGTCCCCGAGTTCGAGAGGGTGCCCAAGATGGTCTACACCCTCCGGAAGAAGATCGCCCGGGACCTGAAGTACGATCCGCACGAAGTCTGGAACGCCAAGTAGGAGACAGGGTATGATGAAGCGTACATTTGATAGGGGGCCCCCTCGTGGAAAAGTTCGGAGTCGCGTGCGGCTGCGCCCAGGGCGAGCCGAAGATGGGCGAGATGACCAAGCTCGGCAACGGGGACCTCAAGTGCCCCCACTGCGGGGCGACCTTCGGCAGCGTGAAGCTCGCCGACCAAGTGAAGCTCAAGGAGCTGCCGAGCAAGCCGAAGGCGGAGGTGAGACCGTGAGCTTCCACCCGTTCCAGAACCTCGCGCTCTGCACGAAGATGAGCTGGAAGGACAAGCAGCTCATCCCGGCCGGCGCCGTCCTCGACGGCGACACGGCCTACCTGTTCTTCGACAAGGGCGAGAGGGGCTACGAGAACCCCTCTTGCCGTTTTTACGGTATCGACGCCCCCGAGACCTCCGGCGCCCACTCGGCGCTCTGGCGGGACGACCCGCTGGCCGGCGAGATCGCCAAGACCGCCAAGGCCCGCGTGCAGGCCCTCATCGAGGGCAAGGAGGTCTTCTGTCGGTCGATGGACCGCGACAAGTACGGCCGGCGCCTGGACCTCATCTGGATCACCAAGGAGGACGCCGACAGCGAGGACCCCGCGCGCTCCCTCAACCAGCTGCTCATCAACGAGGGGCTCGCCAAGCGCTACATGGACACCCAGAACATCCTCAAGGACAAGGTGGCGTGAAGGTCGAGCTCGACAAGATCGGCAAAGGCTGCGACGTCTGCGCGGTCAAGAGCGAGTCGACCTGCCCGAAGTGCGAGCGGAATCCGAACCTCCTCCAGCTCAAGGACTTCTTCAAGAAAAAGGAGATCGGGCCTCCGCCCAAGGTCCCCGGGGGACTTCCAGGAAACGTGCCAAGGATCCGGCCGGGCAACGTGGCGGAACTCCGAGAATGGGGGATTCGTGTCCCTGACGCCTCTCAGGTTCTCCCTTCCGCTTCCGATCAGCAAGAACCGCAGGGTTAGGCTCGGGCGCAAGGAGGTCCTCTCCGTCGCCCGGGACGGCGCCGTCACCTTCACCAACAAGACGGTCGCCATCAACTCCAAGGAGTGGGAGGCCTACAAGGTCCTCGTCTTCCAGATCGTGCAGTGGGAACTTCGCCTCACCATCCCCCACCCGGAGCTCCACGAGCGCATCGTCTTCGAGTGCACCTGGCTCATGAAGTCGGAGCGGTCGGATTGCGTGAACTTCCACGACCTCCTGGCGGACGCTCTCAAGGTTGCTTTCGAGATCGACGACAGATTTTTCCTGATCCGGGACGTGTGGTCCAGCGTCTGCGAAGAAGGCAGGCCGAGGGTGGAGATCGCGGCCTGGAGGGCCGAACATCCGGCGCCTCCAGGCCGCGGGTCGAAGGCTACTTCTGGGCTTCCTTGAGGGTCTTCTTGAGGAGTTCCGTCGACCGCAGGAAGGTGTCCTTGTTCTTGGGATCCTTGTCCTCGGCGTTGGGCTCCCCCTTCACGAAGCGGTCGTGCCGGTCGGCCACCTTCTCGACCAGGCCGTCGATCGCGGCGGCGCTGACGTGCCCGGAGCAGCAGCCTGCGGCGCCGCCCAGGAGGACGGCCACCAGGAACAGGTTGACCGCCTTCTTGACGCCGCCGCGCACGGCCGTGTAGCCGAGCGCTGCGCCGGCGGACACCACCAGCCCGGCCACCTTCACCCAGGGGCTCTCGCTCGGGAAGATCCCCGCCGCCACCACCAGACCGGCGATCGTCACGAGCGCCGTCAGCCAGAATTCCGTCGTTTTCACGCCGGGCTTACTCCCCATGGCCGGCGCCTCCGCCGGAGTCGGGTCCTTCTTCTCGTCGTCTCCCATGGTCCCTCCTACAATGCGATCCCGCCCGCGACCAGCGCTACCCGCGCTGTCTTGGCGAGGATCGTGATCGCGTCCATCGCGAAGGCGCCCGCGGCGCCCTCGAACTTGATCTTGTGGATCTCGGCGAGGACCTTCATCTGCTCCTTCACCTCGGCCTCGACCTCGGGCCGCCCCTCCCTGACGCACCGCAGGAGGTCGACCGCGATGTCGTGCCCGAACTTCACGAGGTCCTCCTCCGCGCCCTTGGCCAGGCCCTTGAGGACCTCTACCGCCTGGTCGCCGAGTCCGTTGGCCAGCTCATCCCAGTTCACGTCGCTCATGGACCCTCCTTACGTTCAGCCGGTGATTCTACAAGATAATCCCCGAATTCCCTCTTCAACTCCTCCATTTTCCTGCGCGCCCGAGCCTCGATCTGCTGGACCCGCGGCCGCGTGATCCCGAAGAGGCCGGCGATCTGGTCGAGCGACAGGGGCTCCGCGGAAGGCACGTCGTGATCCGCCTTGCACCGGACCTTGCCCTCCTTGATGTCGGCCTCCAGCAAGGGCGTGATCAGCGGGAGATGCTTCGCGTCGGCCGCGTCCAGGGCCTTCAGGCGATCCGCGCCCGCCATCGCCGCCTGGCGCTCCCTGTCCCATTCCGTGCGCAGCTTGTCGAACTTCGGGTTGAAGTCCAGGAGGTAGTTACACCTCGTCGCGCGCATCGGACAGGTCGTCGGCGAACACTTCCTCAGGATCTCCACACTTCCCCTCCGAAGCGAATTTGTCGACTCCTGGGCGCCCAAATTCCGCGCCGTAGACGATACCCGGCAGGGGGTTTGTCCCATGTAGATCGGACTGCCACCCCTCCGCCACGCCATTCTGGATCGCGTCCTTGATGCGCCGGAAGGCCATCTGGGAGAGCCAGTCGCGCCGCTTGAGGGGGATGGTGTTGATCCCCTTCAGGATCGGCATGAAGACGATGGGGTCGGGATTGGCCTTGATCTTCTTTATCCCCAGAGCCCGGAGCTTCTCCACGTCCCCCTCGTCGAGGATCTTCTCCGGCGTGACGCCGTCGATCTCCTCGGCCAGCCACGACCCCAGCGCGTCGTCCACCTGGACGTCCTTCACGTTCTTCACGTTCTGGGCGCGGATCTGGTTGAAGGGCACCACGTCCCCCGGCACGTATTCGGACGGCCCCTGGTCGATCACCCGCGCGCTGTCGGTGATGGCCCGCACCACGGTCTCGAAGTGCTTCTGCTTCACGTACGGCCCGGCCAGGCGGTAGATCGTGGCCAGGTCCTCGACGAGCGCCGTCCGCATGGGTAGAAGACCCATGACGCGCAGGACGTCCCTCGGATCCCGGGTGCCGCTGGAGATCTTGGTCCCCTTGTCCACGGCCTCGTTCTGCTTGACGAGGAGCTTTCGGTCGGCTCCGACGTAGTGGTTCTTCCCTCCGATCGCCACGTTCCAGCCGCCGACCGGGGATTCGCTGATCGACTCGACCTTCCCGTTCGTCTCGGCGATCGCCGCCTTGTCGGGGAACTCCTCCGGGAACTCCAGCATCGCCTTCACGCGCCGGAAGGAGTCGACGATCTTGCCCTCGCCGCTGGCGATGCCGCCGGAGTGGAAGACCGACATGGTCATCTGGGTGGCGGGCTCCGTGATCGCCTGGGCAGAGATGACCCCGAGGTTGGCCCCGACCGAGTACTCCTTCCCGTACTCGTCCATGCCGGCGCACATCTTGCAGATCCCCTTGGGGGCCTGGCAGGTGACCGGGGAGCGGACCGTGACCGTTTTTACGCCCTTGGCGATCAAGCGGTCCGCCATGCCCGAAGTCACGATGTCCCCGCGCTTGCCGATCTTTCCCGCGTCGGCCGCCAGGTAGCGGTCGACCAACTCCTTGCTGTCGGAGGCCATGACGATCCCGTCCTCGGTTCCGCAGTCGTCCTCGGTGACGGGGTAGTTGATCGTCGTGTGCACCAGGCTCTTGTTGAGCGCCCCGGGCTCCTTGGTCTGGATGGTCCGCTCGATCATGCCTTTGCGGGCGCCGTGCATCGCGCTCCAGTATTCCGCCGGCGACAGGCCTTCCGCGTAGGCGGAGCCGATCACGGCGGGGACCACCTTGCCGAGCGCGTCCTCGACGGAGACCGGCGCGGCCGTCATCTGCTGGATCTGACCCCACTCGCCGCGGGCGCCGGCGCGCACCATCATGGCGAGGTTGTTCCCCGGCTTCGAGTTCGCCTTGAGGGAGTCGCCGATCTTGGCCTGGCCCTGCAGCAGGGCCTTCTCGATCTCCTCGTCCTTCTGGCGATCGGGCTTATTGGAGGCGCGGATGTTCCGGATGTCTGTCTTCAGCTTGGCGATGACGGGGTCGCGGGACAGCTTGTCCACCTCGAAGTCGCTGAGCGCGACCGAGAAGCCGTAGTCGTAGGCCGTCTTGAAGCCGATGTCTTTGAGCTTCTCGGCCACGGCGGGGGCCTCGCGCGGGTTGTTGCGGGCGAGCTCCTCCAGGATCCCCTGGGTCTTCTTCTTGTCGAGCATGATCCCGGGGTTCCGCTGCTTGGGAGGCAGCACGGCGTTGACGAGGATCCGCCCCACCGTCGTCTCGGTGCCGTCCACCTTGAAGACGTCGTTCGCGCCTATCTCGTCGCGCTTGTGGGCGGCGACGGCCTCCCCCTCGTTGGCGTAGCTCTTCCCAGACTTCTTCCCCTCCTGGGTGAGCAGGTAGAGGCCCAGCTGCGAGGACTGGGAGGGCGAGGTCAGGATCTTGCCCGAGGTGGAGAGCATGTTCTTGGACGGGATCATCTCCATCGCCTCGTCCACCGCCTCCTGGGTGACGGGCACCTCGACGGACATCGTGTCCCCGTCGAAGTCGGCGTTGAAGCCCTTGGTCACGAGCGGGGGCAGCTCGATGGACCTCCCCCTCACGATCATCGGCCGGAAGGCCAGGACCGAGTGCTTGTGCAGGGACGGCGCGCGGTTGAGGAGGACCGGGCGCTTCTCGGCGACCCTGTCCATCGCGCTGCGGGCCCGCGGGTCCCTTCCCTTCGTCATCGAGACCGCGTCCAGAAGGGAGTAGCCCATGGAGACGAGCTCCTGGGAGATGAAGGGCTCGAAGATGCGCCAGGCCATCTCCTCGGGGATCCCCGCCTGGTCCATGTGCAGGTCCGGGTTGAGGACGATGGTCGAGCGGCCGCTCACGTCCTGCCTCTTCGACACGAGCTTGCTCTGGAAGAAGCCGCCCTTGGGGGTGTCCGACGCCATCTGGTCGAAGATGCCGCGGAGCAGCTCCTTGCGCGCGCCGGTTGGCTCCGCGAAGCCCTGGAAGACCTTGAGCGCGTTGTGCAGCTCCCCGCGAGCCTTGACGCGGTCTTCGTCCAGCGGGAACGCCTGGGAGTCCTTGAGGGCCTTGTTGACCAGCATCACGTTCTTGTAGAGGTGGTTGAGCGGGCTCTCCACGATCTGCCCGCTCTGGTCCGGGTACATCGGGCGGTACTTGGGCGGGATGACAGGGATGTTCCGCATGAGGAACGCCTTCTCCGGCCGGAGCCCCAGGCTCTTCAGGTTCCGGAGGATGCGGATCTTCTTGTTGGAGCGGTTGAGATCCGCGCCCTTGAGGTCCTTGATCCTGGCCTCCTCCTTGGCGAGCTCCGCGTCGATGTCGACCTTGGCGAGCAGGCGGCGGATCGCCTCCCCGCCGGCGGCAGACCCGGAACGCGCTTCCTTCGTCTCGCTCACGCCCCGCCCCTCACGATCTCGCCGTCCTTGTCGACCTTGGAGCTGCCCGAGACCACGTCGTCGTAGTCCTTCTGGGTGAGGCCGGTGAGGGACCGGATCGAATCCTCGAAGACGGGGTTCGGCATGGACTCCGAGAGCGGGATGTGCGCCCAGCGGCCGCCGCCGACCCCGCCGGTGACCGTGGGATCGAACAGGCCGCCCTTCTCGGGCCGCAGGTCCTTGGCCCGGACGAACTTGGCGTCCAAGATGGCCCCGCTCGACAGGGCGAGCGTCTCGTCGTCGGTAATGGGCACGGGACGGATGACGTCCCCCTCCTTCTGGACGTTGATGCCGGCGGACCGCATCATGGCCACGAACTTCTCCCAGGCGAAGGTGGGCTTGGGCGACGGGAGCGGCTGCTTGAGCTGCAGCGCCCGCCAGAACTCGTCGTTCGCCTCCGCCTTGTAGGTCGACATCTCCCGGATGTTCTCCTTCGCGCCGTGGGCGAGCATCGAGAACATCTTGAGAGGGTCCAGGCTCTGGGCGCTGAACTCGCCTCCCTTGGCCGGCCTCATGTCGTGGGTGTAGCGGTCGGTCGAGCGGCCGGCGAACTTCGACCGGACGGGGTATCGCAGCTTCATGATGTACTGGTAGCCCACGAGGGCCTTCCCGAGCTTCTGGTCGCTCGTGGGGTCCGTGACCATCTCCTGGTCGGAGAGCCCCGCCTTCTTGAGGTCCTCCTTCACGCGGTCGATGTAGGACTCCTGCGTGAAGTTGTCGACCACGTAGGGCTTGCCCGTCTTCTTGGCGATCTTTCCGGTGACGGTCTCGAAGATCTGCCCCACGTTGATGCGGGACGGGATGCCGTGCGGGTCCATGATGATGTCCACGGCGTCGCCGTCGCCGGTCGTGGGCATCTCGCGGTCGGGCACGATCATCGTGACGACGCCCTTGTTGCCGTGGCGTCCGGCCAGCTTGTCCCCGATCTTGATGGGCTCCTTGGTCTTCACCCAGACCGTGGGCCCGTCGGCCGTCTTGGACACCCGGACCACTTCGCCGTCGTCGTCGAAGTCCCAGGAGAGCTCCTTGTTCTTGAAGGGCCGCACGAGGGACTTCTTGAGCTTGCCCATCGCGATGTCTTCCGGGGTGAGCGCCTTCTCCTGGAGGTAAAGGATGATCGGGTCCCCCTTGGAGACCTTCTGGCCGACCTTGGCCACCCCCTCCTTGTCGAGCTTGCCGAGCTGGTCGCTCGTGTAGTGGGTCGGGTAGTAGGCCTGGAACTTCTCCCGGTCGTATACCGTGGCCACGCCTCCCGTCCGGATCCTCGGGGCCTCCACGCGGTGGACGTGGTCGCTGGTCAGCTTCTTGGCGGCCGCCTGCGAGATGACGATCCCGTCCTCGAACGTGTAGCCCTTGTAGGGGAGGTAGGCGATCTTGAGGTTCTTCCCGATGGCCAGGGTCCCGTCCTTCGTGAAGTTGGTGTCGGCCAGGAGCTGGCCCTCCTTGACGGCGTCCCCCTTCTTCACGCGCATGTCCGAGTTCAGGCCCACGTCGCCGTTGAGCGGGAAGTTCTCGTAGTACTGGACCTCGTGGACTTGGCCCTTCTTGTCCTTGATCGAGATGACTCCGTCCCCGATGTCGGCGACGGTCCCGTCGACGGGGCTCGTATAGGAGAACTCACCGCCCACCGCCCGGTCGGAGGTGAGCGCCCCGGCCAGGCGGGACTGGACGAACGGGGCTTCCCGGTCCACCAGGCTCACGGCCTGGGACATCATCTTCGCGCCCATCATGGCCCGCGCGCCCTGGTTGGCCGACAGGAAGGGGATCAGGTTCGTGGCGACCGAGTGGAGATCGGCCGCGTCGGCGAAGCGGTGGGTCACCTCGGAGGGAAAGACCTCGATCACCTTGCCCGCCTTGTAGACGGTCACCATGTCGTCGCCGATGGGCTTCCACCTTGTGTCCACCTCTCCTGGAAAGGCGATCACGGAGGCGTAGGCCTGGTTGGCGGAGAGCCAGTGCTCCTTGCCGTCGCGGCCCACCACCCGGGTCTTGAGCTCGCCGTCCACCTTGGCCGCCCCGATCGGCAGGTGGTTGACTACGCCGACCTCCGCGTTCTCGGGGGACGCCACGGGATCGAGGAAGCCGACCTGGGAGGCGTTGATGTTGCGGGTGTTGAGGGTGACGGCGTTCGTGTCCTTGATGCCCCCCTCGCCAAGGTAGGTGACCTTCGTGAAGCCGGAGATGAAGTCGACGGGGTTCGTCTGGTCCGGGTTGTTGGAGAGGGTGCTGGAGTTGTAGAAGCTCCCCGCCGAGTCCTCGCCGCGGCCGGCGTAGATGAGCTTCGCGATCTGGCGCGGCTGGACGACCTTCCTCACCTCGCCGGCCGTGTCGAGCTTCGATTTGATCCTGGCCTGGATGAGACGGATGTTCTTCGAGATCCGCTGCTCCAGGAGGTCGTCCGGGGTCATGAGCTTCTTGTAGCGGACCTCGTCGCGGTCGTCGGGCTCGGCCTCCCCCTTGTTGACGGAGACGAGCTTCCCGACCGTCCGCACGACGAAGTCGCCGTCCACCTTGTCGTAGCCCTTGCCGAGGGTCGCGAGCGTCGTCTCCGGGTTGATCTTCGTCTCGTTGAAGAACGCCCGGATCGCCTCGGCGCCCTTGTCGATGTCCGCGGGCTTCGACCGAAACAGGGTCTGGTGCAGCTTCACGATGTCGGCGTCGACGTTGGGGCTCACGATCGTGGAGTGGACGCCCTCCCCGAGCTGGTCCTGGATCTCCTTGTCGTGGACGCCCAGGATCTTCATCAGGCTGTAGACGTTGACGTTGGCCCCGCGGATCTTGGCGGTGATCTTGCCCGACTCGGGGGACATGTTCATCCGGATGTGCCCGCCGCGCTCCAGGTTGACGAAGGCCTGCGTCTCGCCGGTCTTCCGCTTGCGGATGTAGGACCCGGGGCGCAGGCGCAGCTGGTTGGAGACCTGGAACTCCGAGCCGTTCACGATGAAGCTGTAGCGCGGCGTCAGCTTCGGGATGTCCAGGATCTTCAGGCGCGCGCGGTCGAGCTTCTCGCCGGATGCCTTGTCCTGCAGCTCGATCTCGGCGTAGACGGGCACTCCCCAGGTCCTCTGCTCCAGCTTGGCGGTGAGCTGGCTCTTGATGTCCATGGGGTCCAGGTTGTCGTCGACCTCGACCTTCTTCACCACGAGCCGGTGGCGCTTCCCGTCCATGGTGAGGGCCTTCTGGAGGGCGTCCGTGATGGAGCCCTTGATGTTCTCGAACTGCTCCTGCGTGTCCAGAAGGCTAGGCATAAGTATGGCTTTCTTTGGACGTTACAACGCGAACCCGTTCTTCGCCCAGATGTCCAGGAACCGCTTCACCTTCTCCTGCAGCTCGAAGTGCCACGGCGAGCCGTAGTTGTCCTCGCCCACGTCGCAGAGCACGACCTTGATCCTGGCGGCGGCGGGGATCCGCGCCACGAACTGCGGCTGCATGATGACGATGCGGTCGGCCCACGCGCAGAGCATCCGGAACGTCTCCTCGGGCTGCTTGTCGGCGGACGCGGACAGGGCATCCTGGTCGTGGTGGTACATGAGCCGGTAGGCGGCCGCGCGGCTGCGGATGTTGCCGCCCGCGCAGACGGTCAGGAACTTCACCCCTGCCCCCCGGCCCGGCGCGGGGGCTTCTGCAGGGGCATGGGACGCATGTCGACCTTGGGCCTCGGCAGCGCGCTCTTCCCGGCCCCGTTCGGGCCGCCGCCGGCGGCGGGCCCGCCCATGGCCCCCATCTCGGCGGTGACCAGGTCCGCCATCATCGGCATGTTCGCCTGGAGGTCGTTCATGAGCTCCGTGCGCTTCTGCTCGTTGTTGGCCATCATGCTCTTGGCGAGGGACTTCACCGTGGCCGGCAGGCTGACCGGGTTCAGGACGAAGAAGGGCTTGCCCGTCTCGTCGCGGTAGGGGTTCTCGCGCGGGTCCGACTTGAAGATCGAGGGGAAGAGGTCCGGGTTGATCTTGAAGGGCTGCGTGCGGTCGAACTCGACGTTGTTCTTGGCGAGCTCCTCCTGGACCTCCAGGGCGATCGTGTTCTGCATGAGCTGGGTCTTGATCTGGCCGCGGATGTTGATGAGCATGGCCTCGGCCTTCGCCTTCTCCTGCTCGATCATCTGCGCGGCCAGGACCTCGCCCTGGCGCTTCATCTCGGCCTTGATCTTGCCGACCTCGGCGGCGGCGTCCAAGCCGAACTCGGAGAGCATCGTCGCGTCGGAGACCTTGTTCGCGGCGTTCAGCTGGAACATCAGCTGCTTCTTCTGGACGTCGTCGGCCAGCTTCAGCTCGGTGAAGTGGACCTTCACGGCCTTGATGTCGAAGATCTCGGAGAGGCGCGGGATCAGGAAGCCGTTCAGGAACTCCAGGCACTGGGCCCGGTGGCCGTTGAAGAGGTTCGACAGCATCCGGATCGAGAAGCTCGTGCCCGAATACTGCAGCCCGCCGTACACGAACTCCTGCGGCATGTTGAGGCCGGCCAGGATGTTGAGCAGGAGGTTCTGCATCTCCGGGGTCGTATCCAGGTTCTTGAAATTTCCGCCCAGAAATTGAAACCCGAGCGGGAGCGGCATGACGGGGATGTAGTTGGGGTCCTGCCGCCACTTCGCGATCTCGCCCTCGACGCGGCCGCGCCACTCGGCGAGGTTGAGGTGCTCGTAAGGATTCAGCTCCCCCTGCGGCTGCGGGAAGAGGATCCAGAGCGGGACGATGTGCTGGTGGGCGACCTGCTCGCGGGCCTTCTTGAGGACCTGGAGGTAGTAGAGGTCCTTGAGCACCCTGATCATCGCGGGCTCGCCCCAGCCCATGTTCTTCTCGGCGAGCGACGCGCGCTTCATGTGGAAGATGTTTTCCGAGTTGAAGACGATCGGGGAGTTGTCCCGCATGGCGTCGATGAAGACCATCGGGATCCGCTCGATGATGTGCCGGCGTCCCATCATGATCATGCGCTTGATTTCGTTGGGGATCGTGTACTTGTAGAAGTGCTCGCCCGTGATCGGGTTGTACTCGATGTCGATGTTCTCGGCCGCCCAGCGGATCAGGTTGGCGCGCTTGATGTCCTTGATCGTCTCGTCGATGACGCCGTACTTCCCGTGGTTCCCGCACTTCGGGCAGATGCCCATGAAGGCGAAGTTCTTGAACTCGTAGTTGAAGAGCGGGTCGTCGATCGCCTTCCGCTCGCGGCACGAGGGGCAGACGAGGAAGCGCTTGAAGGGGACGTGCATGCTGATGAGGCTGTTGCCCAGGCACATCTTGTCCTTGCCGGCCTCGATCAGGAAGCTCTTCACCTTGAACTGCTCTTCGAGGATCTGCTTCCAGCGGTTCCTGAGCTTCTCGTCCTCCTCGTCGATCACGATGTCCGTGATCGGATAGGCGGCGTGGATGTCGACGGCGGCGCCGATCACGCCGACCGTGTAGTAGTAGTACCGGCAGAAGCGGAAGAGGGCCTTGGGGGTCTCGGGGAAGTAGGTCCCGGCGATGTCGAAGAACGGCGAGGGGTAGCCCTGGGCCCGCTGGCTGGCGCGGGAGCCGGTCGAGACGCTGGCGTCGGTGATCGGGCCGTCAACGGGCATGTCAGGCCTTCCTCAAAAGCGCGGCCCCGGCGGCCATGAGCGGCCACTTCGCCTTGACCGCGGCGTGGCTCAACCAGGCAGGCACGAGGGTGTCTTTCCCCGTCTCACCCCCGGCCCGAAGCGTTCGTTCAGCCATTATACTGGCGGCCGCCTCCTCGGCAAGCATCGGGATCTGGAGGGCCGCGGCGATCGCCGGCGCGTACTTCTCGATGAAGGCCGGCTTCACGCCAGGCTTCCGCAGCAGCATCCAGGCGATGGGGGCCAGGGCCATCAGGGAGGCCCCGTGCGTGAGCAGGCTGATGCCCGGCACCTTCTTGTCGATCGCGGCGTGCCCGAGCTCGTGGAGCGCCACGGGGGCGGAATACTCGCGCAGGTAGACGCCCGGATCCTCGACTCCCTCGTGCTCCTTGAGGACCTTCCTCATGAGCGGGACCTTCATGACCGCTTCGGAGACGTAGGCGCTCCCGCTGACCTTGCCGGAGATGTAGACGGGCACGGTGCTTGCGCCCGGGTGCTCGGCCCTGAACCGCTCGACCCACTTGAGGATTTCCGAGCCCTTGTCGTCGTGCTCGATCCGGGTCGGCAGGACGTCGCCCACGGACTCGCCCTGGGTAGCCGATTCGTAGGCCTTCGCGGCCAGGGGCATCGCCACGGCCTTGTAGGACGCCCCGCCGGCCAGGACGCCCAGGGCGGCCTTCAGGCGTGGGTCCAGGCCCTTCCAGCCCGCACGGAGGGCCTCCAGGCTCATCAGATGTCCTCCTCGGTCTCCGGGGAGGCCACGGCGTTCAAGTAGCGGTCCGCTGCCGCCAGGCGCGCCAGGTGGACCCCGTAGAGGTCCTCCTTGAGCTCCACCTTGCTCCAGTCGGCGTCGGCCAAGGCTTCCCAGCGCTCCTGGAGCTCCTTCTTGAGCGGGACCACCTCCGGGGGGTTCATGCCGTCCAGGGCGTCCTGGGCGACGTCGAGCGGCGCCGGGAGCCAGATCAGGCCCTCCTCCTTGCACTTGAGGGCGATGAAGCCGAGAACCTCCTCGTCGAATTGCTCCTTGCGGATCTCGCCGGCCTGGATGACGGCGTGGAGCATCTGCCCGATCGTCAGGTCCTGGACCCGGTCGAACAGGGCCCTGATGCCGTTGAAGGCGAGCGTGACCTTCTCGAAGACCTCCCAGTTGCGCCAGAAGGAATCCGAGAGATGCAGCAGCTTGGCGGCGTTGATCTTCTCGCGGGAGACGTCGGAGATCGGCGTCCCGAAGTCGGCCTGGATCGTGGCCCAGATGGTCTCCGGCTCCCACTCCAGCCATTCCACCCCGTACTTCTCGATGAGGGCCCGGTCGAGCTCCACCGGCGTCGAGTACGTGGAGGCGAAGAACCCGGTGTCCTTGGCCCGCTGGGGGAGAGCCGCGACCTTCTCGACCCCCTGCTTCGACGGCGCCGAGGCGACGGCCGCGGGCGGCGCGATCTCGGCGCTGTCGAGGGCGGCCAGGTTGACCGACGGGATGCTCTCGTCCGTGAGGGCTTCGACTTGCTGGTGGGGCTTGGGCTTCGGCAGGATCGACTTCAGCTCGTCTTCGTCGAGGTCGTATGGAGTGGCGCTTCCCTGCATGAGATCCCCTTCGGATGGGCCTTGGGCTAGTCGATCATCCTGCAGAGGGTCTCTTTCGTGGGCCCGGGGAGGCTCTCGAAGACGACCAGCGGGTCCTTGCGGAACTCCTTGATCGTGGACTCCTTGAACATCGTGGCGAGCTTGCCCGAGTCGAGGAGCTTCGTGATGTCGGCCTTCGTGACCTCGCGCTCGCCGACCTTGACCGAGGCGGTCTTGACCGTGAAGCAGGAGTCCCACGGGTTCCGGACCCGGGTGTCCCAGAGGTGGGAGATCCCGGCCCGCACGTCGAACTCCTCCAGCGCCTGGGCGACCAGCGGCCCGCGCAGCGCGCCGGCCAGCTTCTCGATGGAGGCGAGGGTCTTCAGGCTCTCGGGGTCCTGCACCATCTCGCGGCGCACGGCCATGTGGGCCGAGAAGGCGGGGTTCGGGGACAGCTCGGCGGTCTTCTCGACGAACTCGTCCTGGATGCCGTGCGCGGCCAGGTGCGGCAGGATCGTCATCGCCGCCTCGTAGCGGCGGCGCGCGGGCATCTCGAAGGCCACCTTCCGGAAGTTCTCGACGGAGCGGCGGCAGGCCTCGGCGTCCTGGACGGGGAACATCTTGAGGGTGCGTCCGTCGCCGAGCTGGCGCGCGTAAGCGTACTTGGCGAGGCTCGCCGGTTCTGGCATGGAAACGGAGGCCTTCATCTCGGAGAACTTCAGATCGTTCTTCCGACCCTCCTCCTCGTCGAAGTACGGCCCGACCACGCAGCCCATCTTGACCAGCTCCTTGGAGAAGGGAACGTCGGCGCCGAACCGTAGATGCGCCTGCGCTAGGCGTACCGCGGCGATGTTGAACGCCCCTCCTGGAAGGCACTCGCCGGTCTTCTCGAAGTAATGGGTCGAGAGGGCGAGCGCCTCGGGATTGTGGATGGGGAACTTGCGGATCTTCTCGCCGGTCTTGGTCATCACGACCAGCGCGAACTCGGTGTCGGGAAGCGCGCTGATCCGCTCGGCGGGATCGACGCGCAGCTCCCCGAACTTCTTGAGAGCCTCGCCGTCCCTGATGTGGACGCCGTCGGCGTCGTCGTAGATGTCGAGAACGTGCCCGCGCTCCAGCATCTGCAGCCCCTCCGGTTTATCCCATTATCCTACCACACGGGGGGCCGCCAGGATAGTCCCGCCGATCCGGGTATAAGGACCTCAGGAGGAAAAAATATGCCATACCTGTTTCGGGAAATCGAAGGCGTGGAGGCCCGGAAGAAGGCGGCGGAGACCGCCCCCTTCGGGCCCGGCTTCCCCACGGAGACCGCCGCCCAGGCCGAGCGCCTGGAGGTCTGGGTCTCCAGGTTCGGGGACCCCGGGCCGGACTACTGCGAGTTCCGGCTCTTCGACGCCCAGGGTGGCTCCCTGGGGACCCGCCGCCAGCCGGGCTACTAGAAGCTGGTATAAGAGAAATAGGAAGGCAGATTTGACTACCTGTCGTAGCCGGTCTGCCGTCCATTCCAGAGAGGAGGACCACATGTTCTGGAAGGCGCTCACTGTTCTTGTGAGCGTGGCTGGCGCTCTCGCAGCCCTCGGTGGGGCGGCGCTGAGCATCCGCCGCACGTATCGGGATTTCTGATTCGGGAGGAGCTATGGACGGCACCACGAGCGCGGAACCCCAGAACAAGAACCTGTGGTGGTACATCGCCGGCGGCGCGGTCGCCGCCGTCATCGGACTCGGCACCTGCGCCTTCCTCTTCTTCAAGAAGAAGGAAGCCAAGAAGGACGAGAAGCCCGCCGAGGCCGCGGCCCCCAAGGCCGAGGAGAAGGCGGCGGCGTAGTCTTCGAGAGGGTTGGAGAAATCCAGCCCTCTCTTTACGTCCACGATTCCCGGAAGGAGGTGCGTCGCACCGTGCCCTGTAGCCTGTGGCCTCTAGTTCAGTGGGGGAAACCTGAAGCGAACCGATCCCACCTCGAAGCCCGCTCCGGACGCGGCCCCTCAGGCCGCCAAGACGGAGCAGCCCGCTCCCGCCAAGTTCACCCTGAAGAATCCCCGCGGCGCCTGGATCTCCCTCTTCAATCTCGGAGCGTTCGTGGCCGGCATCAGCGCCGGCTACTTCTTCCGGAAGATGGAGGAGGAGTTCACGCGCTGGGGGGAGAGCATCTTCACCAAGATTTTCAGGGGGAAACATGAGCCGGGAGAAGATCGGGAAAGTCGTTTTTCTCGTGACCGTGAACATCGTTCTGAACGTGATCATGGCGATCCCATGGACTCGGGTCGCCGATTCTCTGTTCGGGACGAAGACGAGCGGATCTAGGGGATAACGGCTGGAAGAAACAGCAGCACCAGAAAGAGAAGAGTACCCTTTACGTGAGATCCGGGTTGATCGTCACGTTGAAGGTTTCCGTCGACAGCGTCACGGCGTCCGGCGCCACGTCCTCCACCTCAGACACGAACGACCCGGACGTCGACGTGTCGGGCGGAACGAGGCGCACCTGCGCCTGGCCGTTCTTCGCGTCGATGAGCTCCAGGAGCTTGTCGAAGATGAGGATACCGCCGGGCTGCGTGCGCGCGCGCCAGCGGACCGTGTGGCCGGTGAGGTCCCTGGGCTCTCCCGTGATCGAGTCGAGGATCGTGAAGGACACGAGCGGGGTGTCGTTGGTCTTGAAGAAGGTCCTCGACACGTCCGCCGCGATCCCCTCGAAGGCCTTCGGGAACACCAGGCGCGCCTTGTGCGCGAGCACGTTGCCCAGGAAGATGAGGCGGTTGAGGCGGTCCAGGATGTACCCGCCCACGGTGGTCGGGTCCCCGTAGATGCTGGCCGGCGTGAGAAGCGCCGACTCCAGCATTTTTACCCTGGAGAGGATCTCGGCGATCTCCTGCTTCTCCGCCGTCACGATGACGGAGTGGTTGGCGTAGAAGGCGGGAACGAGCGCGCCCTCGTGGAAGAAGATCGTGTAGTCCCCCGGGCCAGGCGGGAGGAACCTGTACAGCCACAGGCCGTCGTCCACGTGGGTGAGGGTGAGCCAGAGGCCGTCCGACGGCACCAGGGCCGATCCGTTCCACCAGAGCCCCGAGAGCTCCTCGCGGATCCGGATCTGGTGCAGGCCGGCGGTGACCAGGGCGCCCGCGCCGTCCTTCAGGAGGATCCGGATGTAGCCGCCATCCAGCCCGAACTTGGTCCCCACGAACTCCGCGTCCTCGACGAGGGTCGGGAAGTTCATGGAGGCGATGATGACGGGGGTGGAGCCGCCAGGCCCTGAGAAGGTGAGCGTGTACGGGCCCGGCGCGCCCGACGGGCCGTTGATGGCGAAGGAACCGTCCGCCTCGATCGTGGCGGCGCCGAAGGGGCACACGACGCCCGTGGCGTGGGCGGCCGCCCCCGGCTTCCCGGTCACGACCGTGCCGATGGCGGGATCCGCGAAGTGGAAGATCTCGATGAGGGCCGAGGTGATGACGGGTGCAAGGAGCGCGATGTCCGGATCGGCGATCACGGTCCCGCGCTGGTAGCCCGTCATGTCGCTCGACTCGAACGGGCCGCCGGGCGCATAGGGCTGCTGGGTGGCCACGCCGACGAGGGGATTCAGGGTGTGGAGCCGGGCCTCCCCGAAGAGGTCGTCGGAGATGACGTAGAGGGTCGTTCCCAGGCCGTCGAGCGCCATCTGGCAGAGGCGGCCGTCGGACTCCAGCGAGTAGATGGCGAAAATGGTCGAGTTCGCCAGGAACCGCATGACCCGCGAGAACTCGTCCATCACGAAGACGTTCCCGGGCTCGTCGGCCATCGTGCCCGTGAGCGCCACGGACCAGACGAGCGGGAGCGGCGTCCCGATCACGTCCTCGTTGATCGGCAGGACCTCGTACTTGCCCGGGTTCACCTGGGCGCTCGCCTTGCGCTTGACGGGGATCCAGTACTTGCTCTCGGACATCCCCAACTGCTTGATCGGGGTGGGCTCGTAGATGGGGCAGAGCACTCCGATGTTGAAGTCGTCGGCGACCGTGACGCTCGCGATGTCGATCAGGATGACGCGCAGGCAGGAGTCGTCGTAGGCCACCAGGAACGACGCGTCGGAGGCCTGGAGGACGGAGGCGTTCTCCGTGCCGAGGAGCCGCACGGACAGGGCCCCCGTCAGGCCGAAGAACTTGGCGACCTTGCCGCCCTTGTAGCCGACCCAGACGTTGTCGTTGTAGTCGACGATGACGGTGCGGGGCTCCTCGGTGGTCTCCCGGGACTCCACGTCCCACTGGATGCTGCCGGACGCCTGGACGCGCAGGAGGCGGCCCTTCCTGTCCAGGAGGGCCAGGTCCCCGTTCGAGAACCTGGCCACCGAGACGATCTCGATCGCGAGGGCGAAGTCGAGGTTCGCGAGCGGCAGCGGCACCGCCGGCGCGATCAGGTTGAAGCGCCCGAGCGAAGCGTCCCGCGTCGGGATGTACAGGACGTCCCTGTTGAAAGCCATTTTATTTCTTGCCCTTCTTCGGCGTGGGCCCCTTCATCGGCGTGGGCTTGAGGCCAACCGAAGGAAGCATTACGCCTCCTCCTGGAGACCCGAAACTTCCGCCCCAGAAAACGTTTGTCTTCACCATTTTGCGGAACCATTCCGGCGCCTTGGCAGCTTCCTTCAAGAGGCCGGATGCGAAGCCGGCGCAGAAAAGGTGGTTCATGTGAAAATCACCTTCCCGTCGAGAAGCTGCAGTTCCGGATTGTGGACGAGGAAGCGGCGGGTCCCGGCCACCTGTGGCGCGGCCACCTTCACGGAGTCGGCGCCCTGGATGAGGGCCGAATCCTCCTTCTGGAGGAAGCCGCCCGCGTCTTCCAGGACGTAGCGGATCTCGTCGGCGTCCGCCACGTTCGTCTTGTCGACGAGGGTCGTCCCGTCGATCTTCTGGACCGCCACCTGGCCGACCGTGTTGCGCGGCACCGAGTTCGACCCCGTCTGCTTGAGGGCGTCGCGCTTCTGGAGCGTGGAGGAGAGGAGGTTCCGCTTGTGGTCCGCGATCTGGGCGTCCTGGATCACGTCCGACGTGTAGGCGAAGCCCGGCGGCGGCGTGGGGGCCGTCTGGTGCATGATGGCCGCGATCCGGCCGGTCGTCGTGTCGAAGATGTAGGCCACGTCATTTCTCCGCGGCTACGGGGACGAACCTCTGGTCGCTCACGAGCTCGGAGAACAGGTCCTCCGGGCTGACCGCGTTCTTGTCCATGGCGTCCCACTTTCCCCCGGGGTCTATTCCGCGGAGGTATTGTAGCACCAGCTCGCTGCAGACGATACCCCCGCGCGCGGGGTTCGAGATCTTCATTCCCAGGATCCGCTTGAAGAAGACTACGGGTATGAAACCGGCGAGCTGGAGCCATCCGTAGCTCGCCTCGATCTTCGTCCCGGCCTTCTTGATCCCGATCTCCACCTGCTCCACGGGCACGTGCTCGGGAACGAAGTAGGCCACGTCGTAGGAAGACGACGCGTATTTCGTGATCGGCACGAGCTGCACCTGGTAGGTCCCGGCCTCCAGGACGAGGACCTCCGGGTGGTCCTGGAATACGATGAACGTGTGGCTCCAGCGGCTCCGCGTGAACCAGGCGATGATCCTGGACACCCAGTTCCGCCTCTTCTTCGAGAATCCGATGGCCCCGCGAGGGAACAGCATGCCGCCTCCTAGTAGAGCAGCGACAGATGGCCGCGCACCCGCACGGTGGTGACCTGGTTGCGCTCGTAGGCTACGCGGATGACCCGGCCGGCCGGGATGGGGCTCCCCGTGAAGGTCTCCTTCCCGATCTCGATGGGCTCGCCGCCGGTGAGCTCGATGGGGGTCCGGATGAACCGAACGGCCAGGTTCGCCGGCGTCCCGGGCGTCGGCGCTCCCCCCGGGAACGTGTCCAGGGTGATCACCACGTCTTCGTTTACGTTGTCGCCGACCGGCACGGCCGCGGCGATCCTCTTGATCATGAACTCGGCGAGCGCGTTCGCCTCGGCGAACGTCTCCGTCCCGAAGGCCAGGTAATAGCCTTCGTCGATCTTGCCGCCCATGGCGGAGGCTTTCAGGACGCCGATCTGGCTGCGCAGAGTCACGGTCTTGGCGCCGGCGTCGGCCGCGATCACGACCGCGACCTGCCCGATCAGGACCTGCCCGTCGATCAGGCGGTCGCCGCTCTTCGTCAGGTCTCCGTAGAGGGTCGCCCCCAGGAGATCCACCCCGCGCGTGAAGTCCGGGACCGTGTAGATGTTCTTCTTCGTGACGGTGCCCGCAGGCCCAGCCGCGTCGAAGGCGATCCCTTCCACCCAGTAGTGGCCGTTCGACCCCACCTCGTGCTTGATCTCCGGCCTGTTCTCCTCCATGGAGTCGACGATCGCGTCCGAGTTCGCGGGAGCGGGGTCCGTGTCGGGGAGCCAGATATATGTCCAGTCTGGCGGAGGCCCGACGCGATACTTGACGAGTCTCTTGCCCATGCCAAGCTCCTACGGTGAGGACAGGACGAAATCTGCGGAGGCGGTTTCGATCGTGAGCGGCCCGGCCCCGGCCACCTTCCTGAGACGGACCTCGATCATCTTGAGCCCGCTCGTAGGAATGGGCGTAAGAGGGGCGGACGTCTTGTTGGTCGCCTCCAGTTCGCTGTAGTTGATGACGCCCATCTCGACGCCATCGGTCACGTTGAAGAGCTGGATGTCTCCGTTGCCGAACGTGACAAACCCCCTTGCGTACAACTTTCCAGAAAGGACCGTGTTCGGGATATTGAGCCTTGTGAAGTCGAACAGAAACCGCGCCTTGACGGCGTAGGGGGCCCCGGTTTCCACCGCGTTCGCCGGCGTGCCGGACGAGGCGGGCTGCGGGAGCAGATGGAACCAGACCATTGCGAGGACCGCTCCGGCCGTCTCCAGGTCGTTGATCTTCTGCTTGTCGGCGGCCGACAGCGTGCCGGCGACTGCGGGAGTGGCTGGAAAGTCCATTAGGTGTACCTCACTTCGATGACCACGGTGAGGTCCCTCGCCGCGCCCGTCTCTGCCGTGTCCACGTCCACCTCGATCCGCTCGTTCTGGGCCACCGCCGTCACGTCCATGTTCGTCCGGACGGCCAGGGCGTTCGCGCCGTCGGTGTTCAGGACGCTCGGGCGGTTCGCCTGCGTCGTGAAGATCGTGACGCCCTGCAGATTCACGTCGACCGTGGTGGAGCCGCCGCTGCCGGCCGTGCGGCGGTAGAGCGTCACCCGCGTGATCGTGCAGGCGCGCGGGGCGATCCAGGCGCCGTCCAGGCCCGGCGTGACCGCGATCACGCCCTGCCCGACGAACCGCATCGACTCTATGGACTGGGCGGAGACCCCGTCCAGCTTCGTCTTGTCCGCCGCCGACATGAAGCCGGCGACCGAAGGGGTGGCCGCCGCATGCTGGGTGCCGCCGCCGCGGACCCCGTGCTGGGCATCCGTCGCCAGGATGCCAACCTGGACCGAGTCCGCAGCTATCTGGATAGAACCGTCCGCGTGGGGCACGACGTCGAGGGTGTTCCCCGTCTTGGAGAGCCCGTCTCCCGCGTTGATCTGGCCTGCTCCCGTGAATTGGACGAACGTCAGCGACGTCACCCCGACCGTGATCGGGTCGTCCGTCGTGAGCAGCCACCCGCTGTCCGCGTTGACGGCGCCTTCCTCGATGAAGACGTAGAGCCCCGCCGTGACGAGCGCGCCGTCCACGTCCCCCGCGCGCGCCCAGGCGCCCGCGGCCGCCACGTAGACGCCGTTCTGGGACGCCGTGACCTGGTTCTTGACGAGGATGCGGTTGCCCGCCACGACCGTCACGCCGTCGATCGTCGGGAGTCCCGTGAGCGCGATGCTCGTCGTGGTGGCGACCCGGCAACTCTCCTTGACGTCCACGCCCTGGACGGTGAGGGCGTCGACGTAGGCCTTGTTGACCGCGTCCCCTGCCGCAGTTGGCGTGGCGACGCTGGTGAGCTTGTTGCCGCCCATCGACTGGTCGCCGGTGAAGCTGACGCTGCCGTCCTTCTTGATGAGGTCGGTCCCGTGGATGCCGTCCACGAGGTCGGCGTTGAGCCCGCTGCCGGCACCCTGCGGCGTGATGTCGGCGGGCGCGTGGGTGTGCGCCGTCGGCGTGCGCGCGTTCGTGTTCCTGGGGTCGCTGTCGGTGACGTAGCGGTTGCCGGCACCGGGAGCCCCGTTGGTGCCCGTGAGGGCCGCTTTCTCGGCGGCCGTCGGGAACCGCGCGTCGGCGCCGGAAGCCGCCTGCTGCGCGCCCGTTCCAAGGGTGCGGATGGAGGGCGCCGCGGCCACGCCGTCGTTGTTGGCGGCCGCCACGTGGACGTCCGTGAGGCCGAGCGGCTTGACGCGCACCTGGTCCGCCACGACCTCGATCGTGAGCCCGTCCGGATTGACGTCGAGCGTGTTCCCCGTCTTGGTCAGCCCGTTGCCCGCCTCGATCTGGCCGGCGCCGCTGAACTGGGCGAAGACCAGCCCGGTCGTCCCGAGCGTGATGGGGTCCGGGGTGGTCAGCACCCAGCCCGAGTTCTCGTTCAGCGTCCCTTCGGAGACGAAGACGAACATCCCGGAGACGACCTCCGGGCTCGTGTCGGCGTCGGCGGAGCGGATCCACGCGCCCGCCTGGACGAGGTAGATGCCGTTGGTCTCAAGGGCCGCCTGGTCCTTGACGAGCACCCGGTCGTTCGCGGCCAGCGATACGCCGTCGATCGTCTGCAGGCCGCTGAGCGTGATGGCGGCCGTCGTCGCCACGCGCACGGGGTCCTTGATGGAGAGCCCCTGGGCCACGCTGTCGACGTAGGCCTTGTTCGCCGCGTCGGTCGGGGCCACCGGCGCCGGCAGGTTTCCCACCTGCTGGCCGTTCACGTCGATGGGTCCCGTGGCGGCCGCGAGGGCCGTCTGGACTCGCAGGAACGTGACCACCTGGGCGCCCGCCTCGATCCCGCCGAGCTTCGTGAAGTCGGAGGACGACATGAAGCCGGCCGCGAGCGCGGTCACGAGAGCGTGGAGGCTGCCGCCGCCGCGATCCCCGTGGGCCGCGTCGCTCGCGACGATAGCCTCGGGGGTCCGGTTCGTCCAGACCGGAGTCCCCACCGTGCCCGTGTTCTCGTAGAGCTGCTTCTGGTCGCGTCTGTAGAAGAGGCCCGTCACCGCGAAGGACGGAGGGAATCCGTCCCCGAGGCCCACCAGGCGCATGTCGATCTTGTCGACGTTGGCGTTGAGCTTGGTGGCTCCGGGGTTGTCCCCGTCCTGGAACTTGCTCAGGTTGTGTCCGGGCGTGAACGATTCGGCCATCAGAGCCCTTCCCCGTACGCCTCGCCGTAGTTGCGCCCGTAGCTCGAAGCCACCCGGAAGGTGTCCACCTTGACGGACTGCTTCCCGTTGCCGTCGGTCGCCCCGTACCTTATGCTGGCCATGCCGAGCAGCTTGTCGGTCAAGTCCAGGTCCGGCAGGTTCTTGAACTCGTTGTTGGCCACCATGTCGGTGTCCGGATCCGCCACCACGGGCAGCGTCAGCGGCGGATCTCCGGGCAGGAAGACCAGCATGAAGACCGTGACGGGCACGACGGAGCGGCTGGCCCGCATGTGGAAGCGGGCCTTCTCGATCCCTTCCCTGACCTTCCCGAGGAACGCCATTACGGCACCAGCTCCAGCGTCATCTCAAGCTCCGGACCCAGCTCCGCCACGAACTCCTTGCACGGCCCGATGGACACCCCGAAGGTGATCTTCGTCGTGACCACCGAGAGGGGATCGAACGGGATGCGGTAGAGGGTCCTGCGCAGGAACAGGAGGCCGTCCAGCGCGAAGAGGCCCACCTCCGTCATCACGTCGATCTTGTCGTCGAGAAGCGCTTCCGTCAAGCGCGGCGAAGGCCCCAGGATGCACTCGAAGTAGCCCGTGATGTCGATCACGAAGCGCCGGTTGATCTGCTGCAGGAAGATCCGGTGGTCCAGGTCGATCGAGATCATGCTCGGCGTCTCGGGCTTCAGGTAGTCCACGAGCGAGATCGTACCGGCATCTCCCACGCCCACCAGGCCGATGTAGTCCGTCGACAGCCCGCCGATCAGCTCCAGGATGCGGGTCTTCCCGCCGTCCGTGACGATCTGCGCTTCCTCGTAGGCGCCCAGCGTGGTCGACTGGAGGGGCCCGCCGGCGCTCGTGGGCCGGCGCGTCTTCTCGTAGTCGATCTCGACGTCGGGGTCCGGCTCGCCCTGGGCGATGGCCGGGGACGTGTTGGAGACGTCCAGATCGAGGCCCTCGTCCTCGTCGAGGCACTTGAATTCCGGGTCCGTGAAGAGCGACGTGATGTCCATGCCGGCGGCCGCCTGCCAGTCGGTGAGGTCCGCGGCCTCCTTGACGACGACCCCGTCCTCGTAGGTCCCGACGACCGCTTCCCCGTAGATCCAGTAGAGGTTCCGGTCGTAGTCGAGCGTGTAGCCGCCCGTGTTGCGGATCCGCGCGGCATGCGCCGCCCCGGACCCCAGCGCCGTCAGGATGTTGTACTTGGCTTCCAGGTCCGAATCCTCGACGACCAGGCCGTACACGGGCACGAGCAGGTCCGTGCGCGCGAGGATGGTGTTGTAGAGGGCCCGGGAGCCCCCGGGGATGTCCCTGAAGATGAGCCCGTCGCCGTCGAGGGTGATGATCACGTTGTTGAGGGCCAGGATCGTGAGCGGCGTCACGCCGTCCCCGAGGAACTCCGCCTTGCCTCGGACCAGGTTCTCCCGGAAGACCTGCTCGTCCTCGCCGCCCAGGACGTCCCCGTCGATCTCCAGACCGGAGACCTTCAGGAACGGCTTGTCCATGCCGACGTCGCCCACCTTGGGACGGTGGAACTCGTAGTTGACGATGTGGAGGGGGCCCAGGGCCGTCGGCTGGATGCCCGGCGGGATCACGATGGGGGCGAGCGCGATCCCTTCCTTGACCTCGATCTGCTGGAGCTCCGTCAGGGGCTGGGAGAGGGAATCAACGACCGCGAGCGCGGCCGCGATGGTGGTGTAGGTCTCGCCTGGCCCGACGACGTATTCCGGCATTTAGAGGACCTCGATGGACCATTCGGCGATGACTCCCACGCGGTCCCCGGGCGAGAAAGGAACGGACGGGAACGTCTTCCTGGCGAAGAGGGCGTTGTCCACGCAGAAGAGGCCCGCCTCGTTGATGACCTGGTTGAGCGGGCTGATGAAGTCGATGGGCGTGAGCGAGGCCGTCAGGAAGGTCGCCGTGAACGTGAGCACCTGCCCGATCACGCCGGGGTTGACCACGTTCGTCCGCCGCAGCTCGTGCGCGAGGGCCGTGTCCGCCAGCACCGGCACGATCGGCACCAGGAGGTCGCCCTGGGGGGCCCCGCCGTCCCCGATCGCCATCTGGTTCACGAAGTCCGTCGACAGGCCCGTGATCAGCTGCGCCACGCGCTGCCGGCCGACGGTCGTGATGATGTTCTTGTCGGCGTGAAGGATTTTCCCCCTGGTCAGGCCCTGCGGCCCCATCTTCGCGTCGAACAGGGTCAGGAACCCCCGCACGTCGAATAGGTCGCGCATCTGCTTCATCGTGGCTCCAAGGTCTACGGGTGAGGCCCGGCGTACCCGTAGCCGTAGTCGGGCGGGATCCCCAGGCGGTGGAGGAGGCAGCCGTAGGCGATCACCACCTTGGCCCTCTCGACGCTGTTGACGGTTTCGAGGAACAGGCACACGTCGATGACGTCCCCCTTGAGGGCGGGGATGTTCGGCAGGTCCACCCCGTTGAGGAAGTTCGTCTTCACCTTGAGGGTCCGGTTTCCCATCGGCCCGGGGCCGACGAAGGGCACTCCGTTTTTCACGATCACGACGTAGGCGTCCTGCGCCGGCGCCGTCGCGATCTTGGTCCCCACGCTCGCCCGGATGAGCAGGATGTCGTGGGGCACCTCGAACTTGTAGCGGAAGAACGTGTTCTGGCCGGCGACGGCCTCGAACTGATCCTCGAAACTCCCCAGGGCGTAAGGTCCGTGGGACATCGGTTCTCCCTACAGGTTCACGAGCCTGGGCGCGTGCGCGATCACGACGTTGGCGCGCTGGATCGTGTTGAGCGTCGGCAGGTTCAGGCGCACCGTGATCTTGTCGCCCTTGACGACGGGGATGTTGGGGAGGTCGATCCCCTTGATCACGCCGGTCACCGCCGGCAGGTTCCGGTTCGGGGGCACCGGACCCGCGTCGACGATCGGGATGACGTCGTTCTTGTGGATCGTCACGTAGGCGTCCACCGCGGTGCTCGCGTTCGTGTGGATCGAGGCCCGCGTCAGGTAGGTGTCGAACGGGATCTCGAAGATGTACTCGTCGAAGATCGCCGCCCCGGAAACGTCCTCGAACTGGTCCTCGAACGTCGCGCACGAATGGCTCACGAAGGCACCCCCATCGTCATTTCGGATCCCCGGGCTCATCGCCCCTTCCCCCTCGACGCCCCAGTCCTCGCAGTGGATCGCCATGAGCTGCTGGAACAGGATCTCGCAGATCCAGTCCTCGATCTCCCCGGGGCCCACGACGCCGACCGGCGGCTCGCCCTCGGTGGACAGCATGAAGTTGAACTGCGCCAGCGTCATCTGGGCGTACCGGAGGCGGAAGAGCATCTGGTCGCGCCAGTTGCCGTACACCGAGAGGGTCGTGACCTCAAGAACCGCCGGGTTCGGGTCGTCGACCACGATCTTGTCGTAGTGGACCTTGAGCGTGAATAGCTTGGCCGCGATCGTGAAGGCGTTGTTCACGTTCGCGAGGGTGAGCTTGTCCGACAGCACCATCGGGACGACCGCGGTCACGGCGCAGATTTCCCGGAGGCCGCCTTCCTCGATCAGGACGAACTCGCCGGGCTGGGCGGACGGCTGCGCCCCCGTATTCGTGAACGTGACGTCCACGGGCCCCCCCGGCGGCGCCGGGACGAAGGTGAGCGTGGTGAACTCCCGGAGGCGCTCGAAGGCGAAGAAGAGGTCCGTGACGGGGACGGTGAAGATGGAGTCGTAGACGTCGTTCACCATCTTCACGTTGAGGCCCGTGATCTCCGCGCACGTGTGCATTAGATCTGCGACCTCACTAGCGCCCTGAGGCGCGCCGGCCGGAAGCCTCCGATGGCCTTGGCGACCCGGAACAGGTACTCGTCCCGGCCCACGGCCCCCAGCAGCTTCAGGTATCCGGCTTCCACGTTCGTGGCCAGCGCCGACCCGTCCTCCGCCACTACGATCGCGTCGTGGCTCATGGAGGGCGGCGTGCCCTTCTTCGACTTGAAGTTGCGCGTCCCGCCCTGGAGGTATTCGATGTCCGTCGACTGGCCGAGCGTGTTCATCTCGAACTCCTCGGCCTCGAAGAGGCGCTCGGCCATCAGCCAGTCGAGCGCCGGCGTCAGCGGGAAGAAGACGGGGTTCTCGACCGTGCCCATGTAGAGCATGGCGTCGTCGATCAGGACCTTGTCGATCACCCCGGTCGGGAAGGCCGCGGGCTGCGAGTCGATGTAGGCCACGCGGACGCTGATCCCCGGGAAGGCGGGCAGCGGCGCGGCGGCCACGCCCGTGTTGAGGTTGTTGATGGTCGCGTGCACCCAGAACTTCTGCCAGTTCTGGGAGAGCGAGGCGGCCGGGATCACCAGGTCGAACTTGTCGACCGGGGTGTCCGACCAGCCGGGCCCGCCCAGGCTCGACCCGTAGACCGCGATCTCCAGGTCGTGGAGCTGGGACGGATGCCCCGGGGGCAGGCGCAGGGAGACGGCGAACGTGAGCGTCTCCCCGATCAGGTCCTTGTAGTGGGGGATGAACTGGTAGATGCGGGCGTTGCCCAGGACCCGCGGCGGCAGCGGCGGCCCGATGGGGGCCGGCCCGCCCGGGTCCAGGTAGTTCTCCGACGTGAGCAGGATGCCCGCGCCGCCCCGGAGCGTCTGGAGGGGGTCCGTGATGATGTCGATCCGCGAGCCCGGCGCTTTGTCGGAGAGGTTGTCGGCCTGCCAGCCGTCCATGACCGGACCCGGCATCTGGAAGTCGAGGCCCTTGGCGATCTGCAGCAGCTCGAAGCCGCCGTTGCAGAGGAAGGTCGTCCGGACCTTCCGCTCGTTCTCCATCGAGTCTAGGCGCCCCACGATCTCCTTGATGGAGATCTTCTTGGGGAGCACCCAGGTGTCGCCGTCCTCGGTGGTGGCCAGGACGACCACGCCGACCGGGAGGGACCCGATGGGCGCCACGTCGATCGTGGTGGGGCTGGCCAGGAACTCGTCGTCGGTGTTGGCGTAGACCGCCCAGGGCAGGGCGAAGCCGGGCTTGTTGAAGACGAAGTTGGAGAGGAGCTCGACGATGATGCCGCGCTGGATGAAGGCCCCCAGGGTGACCAGGATGGCCGTCGGGCTGAAGGAGGAGACGTCCATTCCCTCCAGGACGCCGTCCATGCGGTAGAAGCCCAGGTTCTTCTTGTTGAAGGTGAGCGACGTGTAGGCGGCCTGGAACTTGACGTTCTTGTCGATCTGCGGAGTGGGCACCTGGGGCATCTAACCCTCCTACGCCTGAGCCAGCAGGGCGCTCGTCATGAGGTCTCTCACCTCGATCGACTCCCTGAGTCCGACCTTCTCCAGGTCCAGGTCGAACTGGGGGTAGGCGAACAGGTGGTCATTATAGTCCAGATTCGTCACGCCGTTAAGGGTTTCAAAGCTGCTCCCGATCGAGAAATGGTTCACGGGATTATACCCCTCGGCGGGGCTATTTTGCACGATCGGCCCGTTCCCGACGGTCGCGGTCAGGATGAGGGCAGGCTCGTCGTGGATCTCCAGGGTCTCCGCCAGGCCTACCCGCTCCTCGTCGAGGGCGTATTCGATCAGGTCCTTGATGTTGTCCACCTGGTCCGCCAGGGTCGCTCCCGGGATCCCGTTCACCACCGCGTAGTTCGGGATGATCAGGTAGTTCATGTAGTTGATGTCGACGGTCTTCGTGAGGAGCAGCGTCTCCTCGATCTTGGCCGCGTCGAGGAAGATCTGGAACTCCTCCTTGAGCAGCAGCTCGATCCCGATGATGTAGTCCGTGTAGGCGGGCTTGATCTTCTGCAGGAAGTTGTGGATCAGGCTGAAGTCGTAGACCTCGCTGGTGAGCAGCTCCTCCGCCCAGATCACGTCGGCCAGGATGATCGGGATGAAGGTGAAGAACTTCTGGGGCTCCGGGATCGGATCGGCCTCGAAGAACTGGGGGTTGTTGATGAAGTCGTAGAGCTTGGTGCCCGTGGAAATGGGCGTGAAGTTCGTGATCTTCTGGCCCACGTAGACCGTCGGCTGCAGGTAGGGCGGGAGGACGAAAGAGACCCCGTCGATCACCACGGTCGTCGACAGGTCGAAGTTCACGGTGATGCTCTCGACGGTCCCGCGCTGCACGAAGGGCAGGCCGAAGAGGATGTGGAAGCCCAGCTTGATGTTGTTGACCGCCGCGCCCGACCAGAGGGCGAACCAGAGGCCCTGGACCCGGCGCCGGTAGACCTCGGAGCTCGTGTCCTTGTAGCCGATGGGATAGCCGAAGTTCTTGTAGACGGTCTGCATGTCGCAGATCACGTCGGGGGCGAAGAAAATCCTGGCCGGCGCCGCGAAGAAGCTCAGGCGCCCGGAGCCGGTGACGACGTAGGCCGCGCCCTCGAAGAGCACGGTCCCGGACCCGTCCGACTTCGAGGAGAGGACGGGGATCGAGGTGATGGCGCCGTCGATCTTGAAGGTGGCCGCGTAGCCGGGATCCGCCGGCAGGATCTCGGTGGTCTGGTCGAAGACGAAGCAGACGGGCGAGGACCTCCGGAAGACGGGGACGGTGGTGAGGGCCTTCCCGCGGTTGGCCTGGTCGGCGTTGACGGCGAGGTTGGAGACGAGCTCGATCAGGCCGTCCCAGTAGCCCTTCAGGACGCCGATTTCCTTGAAGCGGCGCCAGTAGTCTCCCAGGCGCTCGAAGATGAACTCGCTCTTGAAGGCCACTTAGACCTCCGTGACGGTGACGACCCTGGGCAGGTAACCGGCCGTGGCCGGGATCTCGATGTAGTTCTGGCTCACCGTGATGGTCGAGGTGCCGTCGTTGTTCACCACCTCGACCGTCATCGTGATCGGGAGCTGCACGAACGTGACGCCGTTGTCGTACATGAGGTCCACGATGTCGGAGACCTCCAGGCGCTCGCCCACCTTCTTGTCGTTGAGGAAGGTGACCAGCTTCGCCTGCAGATCGGCCGCCGTGACCCCGGCCGTCTCGCCGATCTCCACGATGAGCGCCACGTCCACGAAGGCGGGGTTGGTGAATTTCACCAGCAGATCCGCGGTCACGACGCGGCGGTCCTCGCTGTCCACGAAGGCCTGCACGGTGACCACGTCGGGCGAGTGCCGGTAGGTGAGCAGGACGCTCGTGTTCCAGATGAGGCCGTTGAAGATCTTGAGGCGGTCGCGCTCCTTGACCGAGAACCGCACCGTCTTGTTGTCGACCATGAAGGCGAAGTCGAGCGTCGGGATGAGGGGGGAGCCGATCGGGTCCCCGGTCACCACGTCGATCGGCTGGATCGAGACGATGTCGATGATCGGCCGCTTGATCCCGTTGACGTACTGCACGTTGGGCGGGTCCACGGGCGGGTCGTAGATGTCCTTGGGCCGCAGGACGATGAACTCCTTCACGGCGTCGATCCGGATCGACTCCTCGGTGAGCGTGACGGTGCGGATGTAGATGTCCACCTTCCCGCCGATGTGGAGGCCGGGGCTGGAGTCCAGGATGTCCACGGGCGGGAACAGGCCCAGCTCCAGGTTGTCCCCGATCAGGAAGTCGCGCTCCATCTCGGGATCCCCGTAGCCGATCACCCGCATGTCGCGGATGAAGTCGAACTCCTGCAGCAGGACCGTCTTGATGGCGGGCTTGGAGACCAGGTCCCGGACCGTGATCGCTTCCTTGGCGCGCTCGACCAGCTCCTCGTTGGTCTCCCGGTCGGTCCCGCCGGTGAAAGGCGACAGGTTCTCCACGCGCGCGAGCGTGGACGGTCCGCCGGGAAAGTCGACCACGGCGCCGGCCGCGATGTTGCCGGCCGAGCCGACCTCCTCGGCCTCCAGGAGGACGTCCACGTAGTAGAAGTCCCCGTCCTTGTTGAGGCTCATCTGGTTGGCCGTGATGGTTACGTCGGCCAGGCTGAAGAAGCGGACGCCGTCGATCGTGAGGAACTCGGACGCCGCCGGGATGGTGATGGCGACCGGGTCCACGAAGAAGACCCGGACCTCTCCGCGGGCCTTGGAGCCCGCCTTGCGCGTGACGAAGATGTTCGCGACGAGCTCGTCGAGCTCCGTCTCGTTCATGTTCGCCGCGTTGAGGAGGGACTGGTTGTCGCCGATCCGGATGATCTCGTCGACCACGGGCTGAAGGATGGCGGTCACCGGCTTGATCAGAAGGTCCCCGATGCCGTTGTTGTCCCGCGTGTCCATGAGCGGGTCGATTTCCTTGATCTTCGCCTTGAGGTAGTCCTTGACGTTCTGGAAGCCGAGGTTGCTTGCCATCTACGCCTCCACCACGCTGTCGAGCTGCAGGGTCCTGGCGTTCCCGGCTTCCGACACCACCTGGATGTCCACCTCGAACTTGAGCTGATCCTCCAGGAAGTCCGACCGCGTGAGGACCAGCTCCCGCAGGCGCTCGTCCGGGGGGAGGCCCTGGGTCGTCTGGGTCTGGATCACCTGGCGCTTGATGTCCCGGATGTGCATAGCCATCTGGGCCTTGATGTCCTGGAGGTCGGAAAGGCTCTGCGGGTCCCGCAGGATCTTGAGCAGCCCGGAGCCGTAGTTCAGGTCGTACTGGTCCGTCCCCTGCGTCGTGAGCAGGAGCTTCGTGATGTACTGCGCCAGGTTGTGGATGCCCGTCACGATCTTGGGCGACAGCCCCATCTGCCGCAGGACCAGGTAGCGGTTCTTCCGGACCTCCCCGGTGTCCGGGTTCACCAGATCCGGCTGCTTGGTGAGCTGGGCGATGGCCAGATCCTTCATCAGAGAAGATTCTCCACTTCCTCACGGATGGCCGCAACCTGTTTCGCCTGGCTGTCCACCTCGTCGATCGCCTCGGGGGTCTCGTGCAGGACGAGCTCGGCGCTCAGCACCTGGGTGCGCTCGAAGGCGATCAGCTCGGATCTCAGGTCGGACAGGCGCCCGGCCTTGTCCTGCTGGTTGACGGGGAGGTCCTGGATGCAGGTCCCAAGCTCCTCGGCGGCGTTCCCGGCCTTCGTTGCCGTGTTGGACGAGCCGCTCACCAGCTTGACCAGGTCCATGCTCTTGAGCAGGCTGTCCACGCGATCGAGGCCCGACGCCTCCGTGAGCGCCGTGGCGACGGAGGTCACCGCGTTGGTCACGGCCGGCAGGGCCACCACGATCGCCGCCTGGGCCGCCAGCCACCCCTGGACCGCCGCGATGTGGCCCGCCAGGTCCGCCGTGCGCTGCGCGAGCGCCGGCCGCACGTCGACCACCTGGATCGACTGCACGATGGACCTGTACTTGGGCGAGAACGCCAGATAGTCGTCGGCGGGATCGTTGCCGAGGGTGGCGAAGTCTACCGTCGCCTGGTTGAAGGACGAGTAGTTCTGGTCGACGGAGATCTCGCTCTTCACGCCGTCCTGGTTGCGCCGGAAGGCCTCGGTGATCGCGCTGATCCGCATGCAGATGTCCTGGAGCAGGTTGAGGGCCGTGAACTTGTCGAAGCTGGGCGCGCCCAGGATCTTCGTGTACTTCTCGATCGTGTCGGAGAGGACCGTGGACGTGGTCTGATAGAGCCGGCGGGTCGGGTTCACGATGTTGGCGTTCAGGGTGTTGTTGAAGGCGACCTCGAACTCCGTCTTGAGGCGCATCACGTTCTGGATGGAACGGTTGAAGTCGTCGATGCGCTTGAGGATCTGCTCCATGAAGAGGAAGGCGATGATGGCGGTGGGGCTGGTCAGGAGCGCGCAGATCGCCTCCAGGGAGTTCACGGCGGCCTTCCCGCCGGACGGCCGGGAGACCTTGACTTCGACGTTGACCTCGGCCGCGATCGGCTGGGTCAGGGTCAGCTGGGTGGGGGAGTCGACGCTGACCACTTCGTAGAAGCCCCTCTGGGTCGACACGACGGATCCGGAGGACGTCAGCCGCTCCGGAACGACCACGAAGGAGACCACGTCCCCGGGCCTGACGCCGGCCGCCGTGAAGTTCGCCGTCGGCACGACCAGGACGGTCCCCGCCGCCGTCGTCACCTGCTTCTGGGGGGACACGACCTTCTCGGGAGCCAGGGCGTTGTTGCCTTGGGCCTTCGAGTTCGCGGTGGCGACCTCCACCTCCTTGAGGGCCGTCATCATGCGGTCCCGGGCCGTGTAGGCGTCGGCCGTGTTGAAGTTGTCCAGGTCGCTCCGGTCGACGCTCTGGTGGAAGGTGTTGAAGGCCTGGGACTCGGCCAGGAGGGCCGCTCCGGAGGTGGAGGCGGTGGCGATCGCGCGGCTCAGGTCCTTCGACTTCCGCTTGATCATGGTGTAGAAGAACTTCGGGCCCACCTCGAACAGGTGCAGCGACGCCTCGCCGGCCTCGTGGAAGATCTTGTTGAGCTTGTTCCCCGTGTCCTTGATGATGGCGTCGTTGAAGATCTCCGTGGCGGCCCCCTTGAGGGCCTCGGTCAGGAGGTTCTTCTGGAACGGGTCGGTGACGCTGGAGAACTCGGGGGTGAAGGCGGCCGCGGCGTCCCCGACGAAGGTGCCCAGCTCGGTCGCGGCCCGGCCGACGGGCGAGGTCTGAAGGGCGTCCAGGAAGCCCTTCGCGTTCTCGCTCGTCTCGGCGTGGGCGTCCGCGAACTCGTTGACCGCCTGTTTCGCGCTTTCAGCGGACATATTTACCCCGTGATCTCCAACGCCTTTTCCAGCTTCTCGGCCAGGTCGCCCTTGAGCTTCTTGAGGCCCGGCAGGTCGACCTTCACCTTCTTGGCCAGGTCCGCGTCCTTGAGCCGCGGCTTGCCCGCCCAGCCGAAGTGGTGCTCGAAGACAAGCTGCTGCTGGGCCGGGAGGCTGTGGTAGACGAGCTGGAGGGCCTTCTGCTCCGTGTCGTCGCTATTGAAGCTGAAGTCCCCGTCCTCGGTGAGCAGCTTCCGGGGCCGCAACTCCTTCTCCATGCGCTCCACCTCCTGGAGGCTCCAGGCGAGGTCCGCCGCGAGCTCCATGGCGGTCGGCGGGCGCTTCTTCTGGTCTTCGAGGCGCTCCTTGGCCGACTGGAAGGTGAAGATCTGCCGCTGCCGCTCCTCCGGGATCCTCCCCAGGTTCCCGTACTGGTAGACGGTGTTCCGCAGGACCTTCGGGAGCCGGCTCGTGACGAAGGTGTTGAGCTGGGTTCCCCTCTTGGGATCGAAGTGCTCGAAGGAGTCCAGGACCTGCTTCTTCACCTCGGTCTCGATGAACACCTTGGGGAGCGGGGAGGCCTGCAGCTTCATCACCCACTGGTTGACCAGCGGCTCGTAGGACTTGAGGAGGGGGCCAAGCGCGTCCGTGTCGCCGCTCTGCCAGCGGCGCCAGAGGCGCATCTCCTCCTTCTGCTTTACCTTCAGGTCGGCGGCCATCAGATCTCCGCCACGGCGAAGCCGGCCTCGACCAGCTTGACCTTCATGGCCTGGATGACGTCCCGCTTTCTCGTGTCGTACACCTGCCCGTCGAGCTGGTCCTCGTTGGTCTCGGTGACGCCGAGGAAGTCGAGCGCCTCCTTCATCGTCATGATGGGCCTGGCCGTGTAGTTCTCGATGAAGGCCTGCCGGTCCCCGCTTCTCAAGTACATGCCGAAGAGGGCGTCGGCGGCCTCCTCCTGGGAGGTGGGCTTGCGGAAGACGATCTCGCCCTCCTCCTCGATGTCCAGGGCGTCGGAAAGGACGCTCCTGTGGCCCGGCCCGATCAGCGCCGGATAGGCTCCCCGCACGGTCCTGGTGACCCCGTCCGGGTCCGCCGAGGCGTAGGTGTCCTCGCCGATCGCGTCGGGGACGTAGGACTTGTTGATCCAGGGGGGCAGGCGGAAGTCCTTGATGACGTCCTTGTGCCTGGCGTAGGCGCAGCTGACCGAGGTGGCGGCCGCCCCGTCCGCCGAGATCACGTGGGTCAGGCTGGTGGGGCTCGCGAAGATCCTGGCCTCCTTGTCGAGCAGCAGGATCGGGAAAGCGGGATGCAGGTTCGGATTGAAGGGCATCTGGATGGGCCCGAAGTTCCTGGACTCGAACTTCCTGCGCAGGAACTCGAACTCGGCGATCTCCGCGAAGAAGGTCTGGATCTTCTCCGAGGCCTGCTCCTTGGCCTTCTGCCCTCCCCCGGCGGACGAGAGAAGGGAGCCCCGCACCCTCATGAAGCCGTCCTGCATGAGGCCTTCCATCTGCGGCAGGATGCCACGGATGGTTTCGTCGAACTCGACCGACGCGTTCTCGATCACGAGATTCAGGCTCTTGAGGTCCTGACCCGATCGCTGGGCCTTCCGGATCGTCTCCAGGAGGTCCCGGAACGGCGCCGGCGCCCAGTGGAACTGCTTGGACAGCTCGTCGTTCGAGGAGCCGCTGAAGAGCACGAACCGCGTCGGCTCCGCCATGAAGTTCCGGCTGTACTGGAAGCCCTCGTGGAGGTCCGGGAAGATGACGTTGCAGCGCGGCGGAGCCGTCAGGAAGGTGGACGGGGTGACCAGGAAATTCGTCGGCTTCCTGGGCCCGTTGACGACGTCCTGCCGCATCGAGGGCAGCGAGAGCGGCCAGATCATCTGGTAGACCTGGGAGAGGGACACCGTCACCATCGCCATGATGGGGTCGTAGGCGTTGCGGGCGAAGAACTCGGTCACGATGGCGTCCACGGAGAAGCCGTCGACGAGGAACTGCACCTGGCTGTCGGGGAGGTTCACCAGGCGGTCGTTGATGTTGTATTTCGAGAACCCTTTCTCGTAGAAGCCGTTCACGCCGGCGACCAGCTCCATCGTCTTCCGCAGCCCCGTCACGATGTCGCGGTCCTTCGAGGCCCGGATGAGCTCCCTCGCCTTGACCCCGATGGTCCGGATGGGCAGGATCGGCTCGCTCTCCTTGCGGTCGGCCACCTGGGCCGGATTCGCCCCGGCGAAGAAGAGGATGCGGTCCGTCAGGGCGATCTGATGGGTCTCACGCTCCGTCAGGAAGTAGGCGTAGGAGTAGACCCAGTAGTTGGACAGGTCCAGGCACGTGAGGGTCATGGCGCGGCCGCCCTGCGGGCTCTTCGAGAATCCGTGGGCGACCACCTCCCCCTCGAAGAAGTTCTTCCACCCGCCCCCGTCGTCGTAGAAGACCTGGACGAAGGTCCGCGGGAAGATGTCGAACAGGTCCCTCACGGGCGGGACCGTGATCGTCAGCATGCTCGGGGAATTCGGCTGCATCGTGAGCTGGACGGTGTTGAAGGGGACCAGGATCCCCTCCAAGTACACCTTGCACTTGATCGGCCTGACGATCATACGGCGTAGTGCTCCCCCCCCACGAGCTTGAAGACGCCCCTGGGGGACTGCACTTCCGCGACGGATACGTCCTGGTTGCTGAACACCCCGTCGGGCGGGTTTTTGATCGAGTCCCGGATGCGCGACTCGCTGATCTTGAGCTCGGTCGCGCGCTCGACCGTGATCTTGTAGCTCGCGAACGAGATCTCCCCGACCGGGATGGGGCCGTGCTTCGACTCGAAGGTCAGCTTGCCCAGCTGCAGCTCGGTGGCGGAGTTCACCGCGCGCGCGCGCACCTTGGCCGTCGGCGTGAGCGTCGGCTCGTCGTTGTCGACCACGGGAAACGGGAACTGGATGTACACCAGGTCTCCCGCCGCAATCGCGGTGGCGAATTCCGCGTCGAAGGCCCCCGCGGGATCCCGGAACACGTGCTTCTCCGTCTGGACGACGGCCTGGGAGAAGCCGAGGCTGTTGGCCACGCGGCGCAACTTGGTCGGGGAGATGGCGTGGTAGATGTTCTGGATCGCGGTGGTGCGGTCCACGAACGTCTTGTCCTCGAAGACCTGCATCTTGAACCGGGTCGAGTGGTTGAGGGCGACGCCCAGCTCGCCCGGAGTGATGGCGCGGTCGAGCTGGATCTCGAAGGCGTTTGGGCCAAAGAGGCCGCCCAGCCCGAGGTTGGGCGCGCGGTTGTCGATCGACTCGAATCCCGGGTCCGTGCGCTGGCGAAAGGCCGTGACCTTCCGCTCGGCGTAGGCGACGCTCGGACCCTGGTTGGCGATCTTGACGACCAGGAGCCCCTTCTGAGCCAGCTCCTTCATCTTGTTGATCTGCGTGAGGGAGTGGCGGGATCCGCCCGCCACGCCGCCCGCGTGATGGAGCAGGGACGTGTCGGCGGAAGTGTCGGAGGGGGACTGCCAGGGCTCGGTCGGCGCCATGCTGAAGCCGGTCGGGTTGACCCCCGACGGCGCCGGCGCCTGCAGCTCCAGGCGCTGGGACAGGCCCACCCTGCCCTGCCTGAGCTTCAGGACGTTGTTCAGGTACTTCGCGTTGACCGGCTTGACGATCAAATCGGGCGGGTTGTAGGTCCCGACCGGCAGGTGCGGGCCGCCGGGCATGTCGAGCTCGATCACCTCGTCGACGCCGCCGATAGGCTCGGTGGGCTTGAGGTGGGTGTCCGGGCTGGAGGCGTATCCGGAGGCGCTGGTATCGAAAGCGTAGGCCTGGAAGCCGCTCGGGAGGAGGACCGTGGCGGGCCCGCCGTTCACCGTCCGCAGGACCTCGCCGGCGCGGCCCGTCTGGTTGGTCACCACGAAGAAGGCGGAGGTCGGATCCTCGTCCCGGTCCTGCTTGATCTGCTGCGGCGTCCGCAGCATGGGCTCGATGGGGAAGCGGTCGACCACGAACATGCTGAAGGAAAGCGCGGCGTAGCCGTGGGTGGCGTCGGACTGCCCGATGGAGCAGGACAGGACGTAGCCCCTGATGATCGCCGTGTTGGTCGTCAGGATGGCGATGGCGCCGCTCTCCACGGCCTTCGTGCCGCGGAGGTACTGGTCGTAGTTGAAGAGGAACTTCTCCTTCCACTGCCAGCTCTGCGTGTCGAACACCATGCCGTCGTACTGGAAGATCTGCTGGCGCTTGCCGAACGCGAAGAAGACCGGCTCGCCGAAGGTCTCGCTGATCTGGTACTTCTCCTGGAAGACCTCGCGCGCTCCCTGCAGAAGGAAGCTGTTGGTCTCCATCAGGACCTCCAGGCCCTCCGGATCCGTCCCGACGGGGGATGTCGGGGTGGTCGAGATGGCCTGGCTCTTGACGGTCTCGTCGCCGATCGTCTTCACGACCTCGCGCGAGGACTCCTGTCCCTTCTTCTTGGGGCGCACCACCCGCAGGGTGGCCACGCGGTCCTCGTAGAAGACGTGGGCGTCGCACGCCTCGGGATCGACCGTCGTGAATGGCGCGAACTCCGGTGACGGGAGCTGCCCGGGGCGCTCCCCGGCCCGGATGCCCTGGGTGCGGGCCTGGGCGAGCTGGCGCAGGTCGTTGCGGCCCGGCTGGACGCTGGTGACGACGTCCCAGAAGGCGAAGGGTTCCTTGCTGTCCTTGAACCCGGACATGGCGAAGTCGTCCCAGCGGGTGTCCTTCATCTCGAAGCCCCGCGCGACGATGATGTTGACTCGATGAACGACGTTCGTCATGGCTACATCTTACCCGAGGTACGGCGCACCTGCGCGTCGGCCAGGCCGACCAGCTTCTCGCTGGCCGTCGACAGATTGTTCACGGCCCCCGTGAGCTTGTCGAGGGCCTGCGAGGTGAGATCCCACTTGGCGGAGTCCAGGCCCAGGGCCGGGCTCGGGGTGTTCGACGGCATCTCGCCGCCGAGGCCCATCCCGACCGACCGGAAGAGGACGTCGGCGGAGATCTTGTGCCCCTCGGAGTCCCTGGAGGCCTTGATGAGCTCGTTCACGAAGGCTTCCTGGCCGGCCCCGGAGCTCTGGGCCTTCACGGTGGCGAGCTCCTTGCTGTCGAGCTCCATGTCCCCGGGCCGCAGGTAGCCGCGCTCCATGATGCCGTGGACGACGTCCATGCGGTCCCGGAGGGCCGTGCCTTCGCGCAGGAGCGGGATGGCCCGCTCGCTGAGGCCGCGCAGGGCCATGATGGACGCCTCGCCTGGCCTCCCCGCGAACTGGGCGGCGATCTGGCGGCCGACCTCCATGGCCTGCCCGCCCTTGCCTTCGAGGGCCCCCCTGGAGAGGAGTTCCGGCATCTCGGCCGTGACGTAGCTCCCGAGCTGAAGGGCGGCGCTCGCGCCGGCGGCGTCGACCAGGCCTTTGCGGACCACGTCGTCCTGCTGGGCGATCTTCTCGATCGAGAACATCTTGTCGGCGAAGTCGCCCACCTCGTCGTCGCTGACGGCGGCGCCGAAGCGCGTCTTCACCCAGCCGGACATGCGCTGCCGGATCGCCGCCTCCTTCTCCTTGCGCTGGACGGGGTCCTTCGTGGAGACGAGGTCGGCCAGGTCCGTCGAGAACGTGGACACGGCCTCCTGCTCGAAGATCTCCTGGTCGTCCGCGGACATCTTGGAGGCCAGCTTGAAGTCCTCGCCGCGGACGTCGGACTTCCAGAGGACCGATTTCACGGCGTTCCCGAAGTTCGTCTGGGCCTGCTCCATCGACATCATCTCGACGGCGCGCAGGGCGTTGAGGTTGCCGATGCCTCCGCCGCGGGCGTCTCCGGCGGTCATGGCGCCGCCCGTCAGGAAGCGCCCGGAGCGCGTGAGGTCGCCCCAGCCGGTCTGCATGCCCGTGGGCATGACGGGGGCTCCGCGGTCGCCGAAGACGGCCTTCCCAGCCGTTACGTCGAGCCAGTTGAGGAGCCGGCCCGGCGCGGTCACGATGGACTCGCCTACGCCGGCGATCCAGTCGCCCGCCGCTTTGATGGGGTTCCCGATCGCGCTCGACAGCCCCACCTGCCACTCTTCCATCTTGGCGGAGAAGCGGTTGGAGAAGCGGGATTCCTCCTTGTAGCGCTCCAGCTGGAGGCGGTACTCGGCGGACTCCCGCTCGCGGGTGGCGATCCCCTGGAGATGGCCGGCATCCCTGGAGAACGTCATCGCGAGCTGGCGCTCCTGGTGGCTGAGCCCCATCTCGGAGGCCATCCTGTTGAAGATGTCCTCGGCGGGAACCCCGGTGAGCTCGCCGCGCATCTGGGCGAAGCGGAACATGGCCGGGCCGGCCAGGCCGGAGGCGCCGAGCTGGTTCTGCAGGAGGTCCGCGTTGGCCGCGAAGCGCGTGCGGCTGGCGGGGTCCACCAGGCGGTTCCAGGCCTGCTGCTGGACCTGGTCGAAGCTGATCTGCCCGGAGATGAACTGCTGCACCCGCGCCTGGTCGATGCCGGTGAGGGATTCGTTGGCGAAGGCGGGGAGCAGGGTCTGGAGCGCGCCCGTGGCCTGGAACCCGAACCGGGTGGCCCGCTCGGCCACGCCCTGGGCGCCGCCCATCTGCCGGAACATGTACGGGTCGAAGACCCCGGAGGCCTCCCCCGCGATCGCCATCTGGGCGTTCCGGGTCATGGCGTCGAATCCGACCCCCATGGGGATCCCCATGGCCCCCGCCATCCGCGCCCCGCCCATCCCGATCTCCATGGCCGCTGTCGCGGGCATCCCGCCCATCCGGGCCAGGGCGTGGACGTCGGCGATACGGCCCCCCATCCCTCCACCAGCCGGCCCCATCTGGCCGAGTTGGCCCATGGTCTGCATGGCCTCGTCGGTGCTCTGCTGGAAGACGCGCGTGATGCTCCGGACGTTGTCCATCATCGCCCGGAAGCGGCCGCGGAACTCCTCGACGCTGCGTACTCCCGCGAAGGCGTCGTTGGCCATGCCGCCAGCCAGTAGGTTGTTGACCTCCTCCACCCCGAAACGGACGTCCTTGGCGACGTCCATGGCGAGGCCGCGGGCGAGCTCGGTCTGCTGGTCCTTGCTGAAGGGGCGCATCGGATGCGGGGAGCGGGTCATGCCGAGGATGTCCGACGACGTCTGGCGCTGCTCCATGATGTCGAAGATCGGGCGAGCCAGGAGGTCGCCGCCAAGGTAGCCGGCGGCTCCGAGTCCAAGAGCCCCCAGAGGCCCGCCCATCATCGCGCCCAGCCCGATGCCGCCGAGGGCTCCGCCCACGGGCATGGCCTGCCGCGCGAAGCCCGCCGTCATCCCGAAGGCGCGCTGTTCGAGCTCCATCCTCGCCCAGCGCTGGGCGTCGTCCGACATCATGTGGGCCGGCACGGCGCCGCCGGCGGCGATCCGGGCTGAGCCCATGAAGCCGAAGTCCGAGAGCGGCGTCGCGACCGCCGACGAGAAGCCCGCCAACTGGGCCCCGGGCGACGCCCCGAAGGGGACCGCCGGCATGGCCATGGCGGACCTGGCCATCTGCAGGTCCGAGTGGATGTTGTTGACCGCGTACTGGCCCGTCTGGACGGCCTGCTGCATGGCCCCCGTGATCGCGTTGCGCGTGCGCGCAAGTTCGGAGGTCAGTGAGGTCTCGTCAACTTCGACGCGATAGCGCAGGGTTTCGTCGGCCATCTACTTCCTTTTCTTCCTGTTGGCCCGAAGCTCCCAGCTGCGCTTGGTCAGCTCCGCCAGGTCCCCGGCGACCTTGTCGACGGTCGTCATCCTGGCCGTGCCGCCTTCGAGGATGATCACCTTGTCGCGCAGCCTGGCCATTTCCTTCGAGGCGACGTCGCGGAAGCTCTCGCGCTGGTCCGCGATCTCCGGGAAGAGGGTCTCCGAAAAGCTCTGGAACGCCTCCCGCATGAGGTTGTCGTTCCCGCGGATGGCGGCGACCATGAGGCGGGCGTGGTAGATCTGGGACATCCTCTGGCGGCGGAAGTAGTCCATCATCGCCGCTTCCCTGACCGCCCCGCCTCCCGGCTCAACCCCGCTCGCGAGCTGAAAGCCCCGGAAGTATGCGAGCGGGGTCCTTAAAAACTTTTTACCGCCCCCTCGCTGATCAGCTCCTTGCAGCGCGCGTCGAACTCGTTGAGCCCCTCCACGATCTGGTCGAAGAAGACCGTGGGCAGGCTGCGGATGAGGACCATGCGGGGGTCCGCGCCGGAGCCTTCGGGGGCGGTCGGCGGGATGGCCTTGCCGTTGATGGCCACGAGCGTCTGGTAGACCTGCGCGATGGTCAGCTCGTTCATCCCGAACTTGAGGCTGCGGGTCTGGTCCCGCGGGTCCACGACGCGCTCGACGCGCTGGGCGCCCTCGATCGACATGGTCCGGTACGTCGCCGTGAGCTTGTCGTTGAACGCGATCGTCGCTTCCAGGGACCCGCTGACGAGCAGGTTGTCCACCGAGAACTTCGCGTCGGGGACGAACTTGAAGCGGTATTCCCGCTTCGGCTTGCTCGGCGCCGGCGCGGGGCCGGAAGCGACGGCGGCCGGGGCCAATGGTTCCGCCATCGCATTCCTCCGTTAATTAGTCCAGCCCGCGAACCCTCACGGGCACCATGCGATCATACTGGATGGTCACGCCTTCCGCAATCAACGTCGACGTGGCCGACACCGACATCTGGTGGCTGTTGATGAAGGCGTTCTCCAGGTAGAAGGCCCCGTAGTTCTCGCCGCACGAGTCCTTGTGGGCGATGAAGATGCCGAAGGGGTTGTCGAAGAGCTCGCTGTCGAGGTTGATGAAGAAGTCCTTGTAGCCCGGGGCGTTGCGGATCTCCGGGCACTTGACGAGCGCCTGGGAGGCGAGCAGGGGGTCCGCCTCGAAGCGCTCCAGGAGCGCCTGGTTGCCCGGGGTGGGCAGGTAGGCCATCAGGAGGCGCATGAGGCTGGGGCCGTCGAACAGGGTGCGCGTCAGCGACACCTGCCCGATGTTGCGGCCCGGGATGAAGTAGGACCGCTTCGACCCGATCTCGAAGAGGCGCTGGAGCTGACGCGCCTGGGAGATGCTCACGGCCTCCACGATCCCGATGGGGAACACGAAGGTCTTGAGCGTGTCGCGGCCCTCTCCCGTGGAGACCTGGCCGGCGCCGCCCGAAGGCACGGCGTCCTTGAAGCGCGGCGGGCCCGCCGCCACGAGCGTGCTCGCGGCGTTGATGAACTCCGACGCCCCGATGTCCTCCTGGACGTGGAATTCGCGGAACTCCCAGTCCCGCAGGTGCGCGGCGGGGGCCTGGCTCTGCCCGCCCAGGAACTCGCTCAGTGCCATGTTCGCCTCCCTAGATGATGAGGGTGAAGTCGATGTAGTTCGCCGGGAAGAGGACGTCCAGCGTGATGTCCACCTTCACCGTGTCCGGCTGGGTCTCATCCTGGACCACCCTCGTGATCCTGGTCCCGCGCCCCATGATACGGTCCTCGACCACGTCCTCGATGATGCTGTTGACCTGCGGCCGGAGGATGTTGTTTAGGAAGTTGTCCGTGATGTTGTTGATGCCGATCAGCGCGCGGATCCGGCTCCGGAGGTACTTGGCCATGTAGTCCACGGCCTTCATGATCGAGAGCTCGCGGCGCTCGATCGACTGCACGTCGGTGGTCAGCTGGTGGCGCGAGATGATGGGCGTCTGCACCGTCTCCTGCATGTAGATGTAGGTGCCGCCCGCCGCGATCACGCCCAGCTGCGTCTCGCTGAAGTAGAAGTTCGAGTGCTTGAGCCCCGTGATTCCCGCGAGCGGGAAGTTCGTGAAGCCCTGCGCCGGATTCGAGCCGCTGATCAGGCCCGTCGTGCAGCAGTTCACGAAGTAGCCGGGGATGTCGATCTCGGAGGAGTCGGCCAGGATCTCCGCGATGTCGGGCACGCTGTTGATGACCCGGCGCTCCTTGATGCTCTTGGAGAGGGCCTGGATGTTGAGGGCCTGCTGGAGCTTCGTGAAGGGCCGGGTCTCGACCGTGTAGTCGATGGCCGCGACCGTCGCGTCGGCGGTCGCCACGACCTGCACGGTCGTCTCCGAGAGGATCGCCTTGATGACGATCTCCGTCACCGGCGAGCCGCCGAAGCCCTGGGGCACGGCGAACTTGAGGATCGCGCCGATGGGGACGCCGTTCGTGAGGAACAACGCGCCCGCGTCGGTGAAGGTGTCCGAGCCGATCAGCGTCGAGCCCGTGAGCGACTGGGCCTGGTAGACGACCTTGTCGAGGATCTCCTGCGTCACGAAGACGCAGCGCTCGCGCTTGGCCGAGGGCGCGGACATCGAGACGACGTGCTTCTGGAACATCTGGTGCACGTCCTGCCGGAAGGTCAGCGGGACGATCCCGTAGACCTCCTTGGACTCCAGGAACTCGGCCGCCTCGGTGAACTCCGCCAGGGTGTCCGCCTCGATGGCGACGGCCGCCACGATGCCGTCCGTGTGCAGCTGCGCCAGCATGACGCCGAAGGAGAGCGGGTTCTTGAGGGCGTCGGCGGGCCCGAGCAGCTGCTCGCGCTCGTCGGAGTTCTGCATCTCGATCAGCTGGCCGACCAGGTCGACCCGCAGGGCCCGGTAGCTGATGAGGACGTCGCCGCTCTGGGTGCCCTGCCGGATGATCTTGTACTCGACCTTGGTCTCGTCGATCAGGACGGGGCTCACCTCGATCGAGTTCTCGCTGAGGACGTTGAGGACGGTGTAGTTGCCGGCCTGGGCCGACACCACGCTGTCGGGCTTGATGAGGTCGAGCGCCACCGTCACGAACTGCAGGATGTCGCCGGGCTTGACGCCGAGCGTGATGAAGTCGGTGTTGGGATCCTCCAGGACCGTCCCCGCGACCGGGCTCACCTGGCGCTGGGCGACGATGTCCTTCTGCGGCGCGAAGGCCGCGGGGAAGTCGACGTCGGTCGCCGTGATCGTGCCGCCGGCGAGGACGAGTTGGCTGGTGACGTCGTACTCGTCGGAGCCCTGCTGCAGGAAGACCTCGACCTCGGAGAGCTGGACGATCGCGCCCACCTTCTTGTTGGGGTAGAGGTAGCTCGCGAGCGCGCCGAAGTACGCGCCGGCGAGCGCCTTCTCCTCGATCTGGAAGCACTGCCCGACGATGCAGCCTTCCAGCAGGGGGCGGATGACGGTCGGGGACTCGGGCCCGAACTCCTGGAAGACCCGTACGTCGGGACGTTCCAGGATCTCCAGCGTGGCTCCGTTGGCCATGATCGTTCTCCTTTAACCCACGAGCGCCGGCTTGGCGGTGCTCAGGAACTTCGTCAGTCGCTCGCCGTTCTTGTAGCGCGCGTTCAGCGTCACGCCGTTGAACGGCGGCCTTCCCGTCTGCTCCAGCAGCCACGACCACTGCAGGAGCAGGCTCAACTGCACCGGCACGACCGACACGTCGACGTCGGAATCGCTCTTGGCGATGAGCTCCTCCCCGAGGACGACTCCCTGGATGTCGTGCAACCCCTTCACGCTGTCCCGGAGGACGCTCTTGAAGTACGTGAAGAAGGCGAACACGACATGGGCCAGGTTCTCGGCCTCCAGCCCCTGCCTGGACATGCAGGTGCAGTTGAAGGCGCCCTGAACCAGGTCCGTGCGGCGCTCGCCGACGTTCTTCCCTTCCCAGCCGAGGAACCCGTCGATGCCGCGCCGGCCCCAGGCCTGCGCGCCGCGCATCACCACGATGGCCGGCTTCTTCTCGACGTCCTCCAGGTTGATCGTGTACTTGTCCGCGATCAGGATCCGCGACAGGCTGGGATCGCGGTTGAAAAGGAACTCCCCGGCGTTCTTCTCCTTCGAGAAGAACTCCTGCAGCAGCGACAGGACCGCGTCCTTCGCGTAGTCCGTGATCCCGTAGAACGGCTGGGCCATCTACACTCCGAGGGCCTTGGCGAGGTCCTGGGCCTCCTTGGACATCGGCGCCGCGGCCGCTTTCTTCTTCTGGAAGGGCGGGGCCTTCTTGCCGCCGAACCCCTTGCCCTTGTCCTTGTCGCCGCCCTTCTCGTCCTTCTTCTTGGCGAGCCAGGGCGGCAGCTTGCCCTTGGCCACCTTGTCGAGGTAGCCCGGGTTGACGTACCGGACGTACGTCTGGAACGCCATCTTGAGCGACGCCTCCTTGGTGGCGCCGGAGAGCGTCTCGATCTCCCGGGCCATCTTGAGGACCTCCGCGGGGATCTGGTCGGAGGCCTGCTTCACGATCAGGCCGTCGAGCACGCCGCCGAAGAGCGCCGGATCCCCGGCGAGCTCCTGCACGTACTGGTCGACCCGCTGCTGCATCGTCCTGGGCATCATGTCAGACCCCCATATTTTCCACGAGCCACGCCAGGTCCTCGGGCTTCACGGGGCCCCCGGCTTCCCCGCCCTCGTCTTCATCCTCGTTCTCGTCCTCTTCCCCGCCCATGTCCTGGGCGCCTTTGAAGAGGCCTTCGAGGCGACGCCACTCTTCCACGTAGGCGCGCGAGGCGATCCGGCCGGCCGCCTCCGCGTCCTCGGCGGTCTTGAGCATCTCGTCGGACAGGAGGGCTTCGAGGATCCTCTGGTCCATGGCGACCTACTTGCCCGCCTTGAGGGCCTCGACGCGCTTCTGGTTGATCTTGTCGAGCTCGTCGTGGAACGCGGCGAAGGCCACCTTGCCGTCCACGAAGGAGCGGACGTGCTGCGCGACGGGCACGGGCGCGGCGGCCGGCGCCGACGCCGTCTTCTCGCCGTACTTCTTCTCGAAGAGGTCCTTGATGCTCATGGCCTTCTCCTATCTGACGCCCAGGATGTCCCGCACCCGCGGGATGGACTGGGAACCGAGCTCGTCCTTCGATTCCACGGCGGCCTCCATCAACCCGGACATCGCCTGGTTGATGGCCCCCCTGACCTGGCCGCGCTCCTGGACGCCCTTGCGGGTGAACTTCCCCATCATGAGCGACAGGCGCGTGACCTTCCGGAAGATCGTCCCGCCCGGGGTCTCTATCGGCACGGTGGAGCCTTCGAGGTTGACCATCTGGTGGGACGGGATGCCCTTCTCCAGGGCCACCGCCCGCCCGCCTTCGATGACCACTTCCAGGGCGTTCCCCACTTCGTGGACCCGGATGTTCTTGGCCCCCTCCCGGAACGCCTTCATGAGGGTCACCTCTCCCAGGGCCTGTTCGATCCGGGCCTTGAGGTTCCCCATGATGGCCGCCTTGAGCCTGGAATCGGCCAGCCACTGGAGATCGTCTGCGACTAGAGCGAGTCCCACGGGACCCAGTATACCCCGATGGCGCCGGAATTATAGCCCTCTACTCTAACAGGCCCAGAGAGTCACGCCCCCGCGCATGAGCGGAGGGAGCTTGGTCTTGAGGTCGATCGAGCCCGTGGGCACGGCCTCGGCGAAACCCCAGCACCTCTTGATGCCGTGGACGATGAAGAAGGCCTCCCCGTTCACGAGCGCGAGGGTCTTGGGCTGATCGGCCGGGGAAAGGTGCCAGTGGATGTCGAGCACGTCGTTGTCCTGCATCAGCGCCTCATCGAGCCCGCGGATCTTCCTCACGCGGAACGTGACGTCGGCGCCGACGGCCACCTTGTAGAGCTTGTAGTCCGGGATCCTCATCCCGCCCGGGGCGGGCACGCCGGTGGTGACCACCAGCTCGTAGCGGTTGGGGTTGACGTACGCGGAGACCAGGGTGGTCGGATCGCTGGGGCCCTCGATGGCGATCCCGGCGCCCTTCCTGTAGAGCCCCTCCACGGGATAGCCCTGCTCCTTGAGCCAGTTCTGGAAGAACTCCAGCTCGCAGATGGACTTCGAGGGGTAGTCGTAAACGTTCGTCGGCATCAGATCGGCTCCTGAGCGATGGCATGAACCTGCATGGGCGCGAAGATGCTGGTATTCCCGCCGGCAAGGATCTCGAACGTATGGGTCCCCGCGGCGAGGTTCAGGATGAGCGAGCCGGCCGCGCCGGAGGAGCCGGCCACGAAGTCGCCGCCGTCGGACTCGAAGGTCTCCCCGATCCTGTAGTCGGTGACCACGAGCAGGGGATTCGTGTGCCTCAAGGACACCTTGCCCTGCCCGCCCAGGACGTTCGCGTAGACGCCGCCGGACTGCAGGTGGATCAGGACGTCCTGCGCCGCGGTCAGGGTGAAGCTGAGCGTCGTCCCCGGAACGACGCCGGCACCGCTGTGATCCCCGAGAACCAAGGACGTCGCCTTGATGTAGCCGAGCGTCTGCGGGAACGACTCCGCCTTCGTGTAGATGGCCGTCAAGCGCGCCGGCGTGAAGGCGCTCGCGTCGAGATAGGCCGGGGCGGCCACGCCCGTCGGCGTGCGCAGGATGATCTCGGCCGTGTGCACTCCGGACGCCAGGGCCACGGAGACCTCGGCCATCACGCCCATCTTGTCGGTGCCGTCGGTGACGGGAGACTTGGCCCGGGTCCCGGGGTAGTCGACCCCGTCCACGCGGATGCCGATGACGGCGTCGAAGTCCGTGATCACCGCCGGATCCGCCTGCACGGTGCCGAACGCGCGGAAGTTCACGACCTGCGGCACCTTGAGCGTCACCCCGATCACGCTGCCGGGGACCACGGTGAAGATGGTGGAGGGGGTGCTGTACGGCGCCACCACCGTCGACTCGGACTTCTGCAGCGAGCCGATGCCGAAGACGGGCTCCGCGTAGACCGCGCGCAGCGTGGTCGGCGCGTCCGCCGATCCGTCGATGAACCAGGTGTTGGGGTTTATCATCGCCGGGTCGGTCCTGGCGATGATCTCGGCCGTGTGCGGCCCGGCGAGCAGCTGGATGCCCTTGAAGAGCGCCATCTTGCCGTGCTCTTCGGCGGCGGTGTTGAGGGATTTCCAGACCTGCAGCGGGTAGTCCACGCCGTCGATCTTGATGCCGAGCACGGCCTTCACGGTCTCGACGCCCGTGTTCCTGAGCGTTCCGTCGGCGATGAAGAGGACTTGCCTGGCCTCGTCGAGCGTGAAGGCGAGGGCGGTTCCCGGGACCGACACGAAGGTGTTCGACTGCGTGTTGAAGGGATTCGTGTCCGCGATCTCGTCGATCACGAGGTTGGCCGCCCTGGAGGGCGCCGCGCCCGACCAGATCGCGATCACCCGGAACGGCGACGACGCCGAGGCGTGGAGGGTGCCGCCGCCGGCGCCGCCCATCTTGACCTTGACGCTCCGGTTTCCGGCCCCGAGAGCGACCGCGACGACCGGGCTCACGTGCTCCCGGAGCGCGACGGCCTCCAGGAAGACGGGGTAGAGCGCCCCGTCGACGTCGAGCGCCATCTCGGTGCCGCCCGCCGTCTTCGTGACGGCGCCCACGGCCACGACGACGATGCTCTGCCCGGCCGGGACGATGAAGTTGAGCGTCGTGCCCGGGACGTCGACGAGCGGACCCGCCGGCGCGGCGAAGTCCGCGTCGACCTTCGCGAGACTCGCGTGCTCCAGCTTGGCGCCCACGCCCCCGCCGCCTCCCCCGCCGCCTCCCCCGAGGTTCAGGACGTCCTGGATGGTCGCCAGGGGGTTCGCGGCGTTCGGCATCGCCGTGCGCTGCATGAGGACGTCCAGGAGCGCGTTCTTGAGGTCCTGGGACATCTCCTTGACGCTGAGGCCGCCGAAGTCGGTCATTCGCTCACCTTAGCATTGCGGACGCATGGCTACAAGAGACCGCTTCCGTCGGCGGGCCTGAATCCCAGGAACTTCTCCTTGGGCGGGATGAACTTGTCCGCGGGGACCAGGTACTCGATGTCGGTGCGGTTGATCTCGGTCACCTGGGCGATCTGGCGCGACGTCGCGCGGAGCCGCTCCGTCTTTCCCACCGTGACCACCCTCCAGCGTCTCTGCTCGGACTTGATCGGGAACTCGACGATCATATCACGAGGAGAGAGCAAGGGGAAGTGCGAGAGCCACATGTTCGTCTGCGACGGCTGCGTCTCGCCCGTTTCGAGGAGCGCCACGAGCTCGGCGTTGGGGCTGAAGTTGACGAAGACGTCGACCTGCTTGAAGTAGCCGCCCACGAAGCCCGTGTTGAAGCAGATCCTGCACTGGGAGGACCGGACACGCTGCTTGATCTGGTCGTAGCAGGTGCCGCATCGCTGGCCCCAGGTCTTGGCGATCAGGATCGCCGCCGGGATCCCCACGAAGCGGCGCAGGTAGAGGTCGTTGCGCCGGCGGATCTCCAGCAGGAAGAAGTCCGGGTCCGAGTCGACCGTGAAGGCGTCGCTCTGGACGGTCGTGTTCTCGACGACGTCCCGCATCTGGATCCGGTAGTAGAACTTCCGGTAGTGGGACCGCATCTGTGGGGTGCGGTCGAAGTACTCGAACTGGTTGATCAGCTCGCCGGAGAGATCCTGGAAGGGGCCGTTGGGGGCGTTCGCCTTCAGGACCGTGAACCGGAAGCGCGCCAGGTCCTCGTTGGTGTCCGAGATCTTCCACGAGATCCGGAGCAGGTCGAGGACCACGATCTCCGCGCACGTGAAGATGATCGAGACGGCGGGCGCGGCCGCGGGAGCAGGCCCGCTCACGTGCTATCCCCCGTTCCTCAGGAACCCGGCGAACTGGGCGTCCTTCTTGACCTCGACCAGGCGCACGAGGGCCGCCGTCTTCTCGACGATGTCCGCGCTCCCCTCGATCACGTCGAGGAGCTCGATCGCTTCGAGCACACGCTCCGCCCTCGCCTCCTTGGAGACGAAGGCCGCGACGGGGTCGAGGTCGTCCCCGCGCAGGGCGGAGATCGCTTCTTCCGGGGTGGGATAGGCCGACGCGTAGCGGACGTTCATGGGCTGCTTCGGCTCCTGCGGAATCCTGGTCCTCGGATTCAGCGGAGGCACGCCTCCGAAAAGGTTCTTCTGCTTGTTGATCGTGGCCGGGTCGACGGTCCCGACCTTGCCCATGCCCTTCGCCCTGGGCTCGGAGATCGAGCTGGTGCCCTTCCCAGGCCCCACCGACCCCTGCATGGGGGACAGGTCCTGCTTGGGCGGCGGCGCGATGCCGAGCGCCCGCTGGACCCGCGGCTGCATGCCGTAGGCCTCGTTCTTGTTGAAGGCTCCGGGCAACGTCGCCACCTAATTCCTTCCGACGAACTGGTACTCGGGCTGCTCCGCCGGCGACATGACCCGGCTGGCCGCCCCGAACCCGGCCCCCCAGAGGATGCCGCTCTTGAGCTGCTTCCTGAGCTCTCCCCAGCGGCCCCCGTCCGCGGCTGCGGCCGCCATCGCAGGCTGCCCCTTCGGCGCCGCCTTGCCGCCCTCCTGGAGGGCCTTCCGCGCCGCCGAGCCTTCGGGGCCGTAGATCTTCCTGTAGCTCTCCACGGCCTGAGCCCCACGGCTTCCCGCGGCCGCCGGGACATTCACCGCCGCCGCCGGCGCCGCGCCCGGGGCCTTGAGGCCCGCCGCCACGCCGGTGCCGGGAGTGCCCTGCATGAAGCGCTCGGCCATGCGGCGCTGCTGGACCCAGCCTCGGATGCCTCCGGCGGAGGCGACCTCCTGTCCCGCCTGCTGGGCGAAGTCCGCGCCGCGCCGCTTCGTGAGGAAGCTCGTGAACTGCTTGCTCGCCTGCCCGGCGGAGCCCGCGTACTGGGAGGCCTTCCCGGCGATCGAGCCCAGGGCCTTTCCGCCGGCTCCGAGGAGCTTCCCGGCGATCCCCGCGCCGCCACGGAGCAGGGCCCCCACGAAGGCGGCCTTCTCCATGTTGTCGAGCTCGGCCACGGCGGTCTTGTCGAGCTCCGCGATCTCGTCGCCGTCGAGGTTGAGCAGCAACCACTTGAACGACGCGAGCTTCTCCTCGGTGTAGTCCAGGCCCATGTAGCCGTGGGCCGCGGCGGTCTTGAGCGCGCAGTCGACGTCTTCGAGGTATGCCTCGGCGAGCTTGATGTAGGCTTCCTTGTTCATTGTCCCACCCTATACTGCCGCAGCAGCATGTTCTCCTGCATGGCTTCCGGTTCCACCTGGACGACCTGCTTGCGGCGCTGGAAGGGCATCATGCCCACTTCGCCGGCGACTCCCGTGGCCAAGGTCGATCCCGTGAAGCTGAGCGCCTTCGAGGTCCTCGGGTGCTTCCCGAGCCACTGCCCGGCGGACCGCGTCACCGGGCTGGAGGCGATCGCCGCGCCGGCGCGCCCCGCGAGCGCCTTTCCGCCCGTTGCCATCCGGGCGATGAAGGGAAGCGCGCGGGCCGCCAGGCCCGCCAGAGGAGCGAGGATGGGGGCGATGCCTTGCTTGACGAGCTCGTCCTCGAACCCCTCCAGGAACTTCTCGCGCATGTCCATCAAGCCTGCCCTCCGCGATGCTCGCTGAGCGCCTGGCTCAGCGTGTGGCGCCGCATCATCTCATATTGCGGGCGCGGCAGCGTGACCTTCTTGGTCTCCGGCTCCTTCCCGAACGCCTTCTGGAGTCCGGCGCTCCCCGCCATCCAGATCGGAAGCTGGAGCGCGAACGTGCCGGCTCCCTTGGCGACGTTCTTCGCGCCCCGGAGGACCTTCCCCAGGATGGCCTGCTTCTCCATCGCGAGGACCCAGTTCATGGCCATCTCGTTCATCAGAAAGCCCCCGGCGGCTGCTGTCCCGCCATCGCCGCGTGCCCCAGGCCGCTGATCGTGGGCGGCCGGAACCGGATGGGCGCGTTGGGCTCCCCGCCCAGAGGCAGGCCCGTGAAGTGGCCCAGCGTCCTCTGGAAGGTCCCCTTCGGCATCCACTGCCTCCAGCTCATGTTCTTCGGCTTCGCCAAGGCTCCGAGCGCCATCGCCCCGCCGGCCACGACCGTGCCGGCCGCCGCGGTGATCGGGGAGATGATCGACTTCCCGAACCCAAGCAGGCGGCCTCCGAACCCGGTCGCCGCCTTCGGAGCGACCTGCGATCCGAACGGCATCATGTACCTCATGACTCCTGGCGTCGCCAGGGACTCGCCGAGCCCCTGGGCCGCCTTCCGCATGCCGAGCTTCCCGGCTTCGTCGGCGAAGCCCCGCAGGAACGCTTCACGAAGAGGATCGGGCACTACGCCCCGGCTTCCTCGCGCTTGGCGTGGACGTAGCCCGCCCGCGCGCCCTGGTGGAAGCCCTGCCGCGCGCCCTGCTCGAAGCCGGCCCGGAAGATGTCCGGCGCGACCGCCGCCATCTCCTGGTTGGCCTGGCCGCGCTCCTGCTTCTTCCCGATCGCCAGGCCGCCCGCGGCCGCGATGCCCGCGCCGCCCACCATCCGCAGCGCCGGATGCTTGATGACCTTGGCGGCCAGCCCGAGCAGGGCGTGGGCCGCTTCCTTGTCGTCGCCGGCCTTCTCCAGTTCCGCGTCGAGCTCGGCCAGCGCGCCCAGCTTGATCGTTTCGTCGGCGAAGGCGTGCCCGCAGATGAGGCCCGCTTCCGCCCAGTTGTCGGCCTTGCTCATGAGTCCTCCTTCAGATCAGAATATGATAGAGCCGAAGCGGAGCGCTGTATAGGAGTCGATGGAGGCCAGGCTGCCGTACTGGCCGTAGGCTCCGACCCAGCTGTACGCGCTCCGGATCCCGCCGTAGCCGCCGGCGGCGTTCATCGAGATCTTGAGCGACCGCTTCTTGATCTCGTACTCCTGGTAGAGCATGTTCGCCCACGTCAGGTACATCGGCGACTTGTCCGACGTCGCCACCGTGAGGCCGCCGTCGGAGTAGTTGAGGTTGTTCCTGGCCTGCAGAATCCCCGCCGACCGCAGGATCTGGATCACCGTGCCCATGAAGAGCAGGTAGAACGACGGGTGGGTTTCGACGAAGAACTGCCCGATCGGCGGCATGGTGGTCGAGAAGTCGTCGGCGGCGAGGTCCGCGCAGAGGTTGATGATGACGTCGGAGTTCTCGAAGCCGTCCAGGAGCGCGTTGACTTCGGGGAAGTCGCGAAGGTATTCGCGGACCTGTCCTACGAACGTCGCCCGATCAACCACATTCTCACGCCCCTATCACCTACTGGCCGTCGTCCGGAACCACCAGCGGCACCACCGGGGGCGGCGCGGTCGGCGTCACGGGAGCCGGTGCGGGCGGCGGCGCCACGGGGGCCGGCGCGGGCTTCGCGCCCACGTTCTCGATCGCCACCAGGGCCTTGGGGCCCTTGGAGAGCTTGACCACGTCCGCGGGGATCTTCGCCTCGTCGACGCCGCGCACGGTGTCGTGCTCGGTGCCCTTCGGGCCGAAGAACCACCCGTCGATGCTGAGGTGGCCGGCCGTGAGGTTGCGGACGTTCTTGGTCGACATGAAGGCTCCTCAGTGAATGGAATGGAGGGGGCGGCGGTTGCCGCCCCCTCCCTGTCAGCCCGTCAGGATTTAGGTGCCGGGCACCACGCCGACGCCCGTGCCGAACTCCAGCTTGGACACGGACTTGATGTTGCCCATGCCGATGCCGACCGTCTCCCAGGCCTTCCAGCGGATGACCTCGGCGATCTTGTCCATGTACAGCTTCGTGCTGTTGAGGATGTAGAAGCGGCCGAGGTACTGGGGCTCGGTGTAGAACCAGACCTGGCCGAAGGGCACCAGGATCTTGCCCGGCTGGCCCTGGACCGCCGTGGTCCGGGTCTTCGTCGTCACGATCAGCTTCTTGCCGAGGAGCTGGTCGTAGGTGTAGCCGTCGACGATGACCTTCGACGCGACGCTGTCGCCGAAGATGGTCAGCCCGAACGCCAGGATGTCGTCCCACGTCTGGCTGTTCATCAGCATCGTCGTGGTGATCAGGCGGTCGCCGTCGATCAGCTTGAAGCCGTCCTTCAGGAGCGACGTGGTCAGCGACGGCGAGAGCGGCGCCGTCAGGATCTTGCCGGTGGCCGTGACGGCCGCCTGGCAGAAGCGGATCCAGGTGACGTCCTCGACCTCCTGGATGTCCTTGACCGAGTTCTCCTCGATCACCTTGATGACGGGCATCTCGTAGGCGAAGAGCTCCTGCTCCGTCTTCTCGTAGAACTGGGACGAGATCGTGAAGAAGGGGATGGCGAAGCGCTTCCCGGTGACGAACGAGTAGTTCGCCTCGCCGCGGAAGTTGAGCGCGACCGCCTTGGAGTCGGGCTCGATGTCGACGACCTTCACGACCGTGTCCGTGTTCACGTCGCGCTGGAGGTCGTACTTCGTCACGCTCTCCGGCGGCAGGATCTTCCGGGTGAAGGACTCCTCGCGGAGCAGCTGCTTGATGTACAGCAGCGTCTTCTCCGTGAGCTCGCGGCGACCGTCCGCGTTGTCCATCTGCCCCGCGAACGCGGCGTTGAGGGCGTCCGTGGTGGCCTGTCCGATCTTTTCCATATCGCGCGCTCCCTTCCTATGTCGGCTTCTTCACGATCCAGGTGTTCAGGACGACTACGGGTGGATGCCTCCGGCGTTGACCGTGGTGTAGGGCAGGAATCCGTCCGGGAACTGCGAGTCCGCGCCCTCCGCCGGGCCTTCCGCGATCGCGACGATCGCGTCGCCCGCGATGCACTTGGTGAGCTGGCTCAGGCCGCCCACGAGCTTCGCCGTCAGGCGGTCGCCGGCCGCGTACGGCCCGGCCGCGACGTCGAAGACGCTCGTGCGCCCGCTGTGGACGCCGTGGATCACGGTCAGCGCCAGCGCGGCGCCCGCGTCCTTGCGGTCGGACACCCAGACCGGGAAGGCCAGGAGGCCGGCCGCGCCCGGCGCGGCGCCCAGCTTGATGGCCTTCTTCGTGGCGTCCAGGGTGACCCACTCACCCTCGACGATGGTGATGCGCTTCGTGTCGAGGGAGGGGAAGGCGTTCTCGCCCGAGTTGACGATGAACGAGTCCGCCGGCACGATGCTGCGGCGGTAGAACGTGACGACCGAGGTATCCGGGAGCAGTCTGCCCATGGTCTTCCCCTTCCTTTACAGGTGTTCCATCAGGAACGCGATTGCCGGGTCTTCCATCATCTTGGCCTCCCGCGAGTTCCCCGAGGCGGCTTTCTCCACCGTCCCGATCGGGAGGGCCTTCTTGGTCGCCGGCTGGACGAGCTCGGCGGCCTGCTTCACTGCGTCGAGGTTGTTGAGCTTCGACACCTTCTCGATGAGGGCTGCCATGTCCTCGTTCGAGTAGATGCCGCGGTCGACCAGCTCCTTCACGACCCTGGAGGCCGCCTCCTTGTGGAGGACCTTGGCCTGCTCGTTGATCAGGAACGACCGTTCGACCTTCACCTGGCGAAGGATCTGGGCGGTCTTCACGAGCGCCCGCTTGGCGACCTCGGGATCCCACTTCCCGGCGGCGATCGCGTCGAGCGCCGAGGCGAGCTTGTCCAGCCCCGCGTCGTCGATCATCACCGGCTCCCTCTTGGTCGCCGCCTTGACGGACCCCGACGCCTGTTCGATGGCGGGCTTCTTGGCCGCCACCCTCTGAGTCAGGAGTTCGTGGACCGTGGGCATCCCTATTCCTTGCTTCCCCGGCGGGACAGCGCGTAGCCGCCGAGGGCCCCGAGGCCCGCGCCGGCGCCCGCCAGGGCCGCCGACTGACCCGGGAACGCCCTGGCCACCTGGCCGACTTCCTTCGCCGCGCCGACGGCCTTGCCGCCGATGTCCTTGGCCTTGGCGCCGACCGCCTTGGCTTTCGAGCCGACCGACTTCGCGCCCGCGACGAGCGAGCTTCGGACCGCGTCGAGGCCCCCCTTGGTCTTGGAGGCCATGCTCTTCATGACGTCGACGATCCGCTGCCGGAGCGACGCCCCGGCGGCCGTCGACGCCACCTTGTAGAGGCGCCCGAACGTCTCGACCGCCTGCGCGTTGCCGGCGCAGGCCGCCTTGATGACGCCCTCGATGACCTCCGCCTGGGCGGCGGTCTTGGCCTCGTCCTCGGCGGGCTTCTCGCCGAACAGCTGGGAGAACTCGTCCGCGCCGGCCGTCTTCTCCTCGCCCGCGAGCATCTCGTTCAGGAGCTCGGCGGCGACCTTCTGGATCTCTTCCTTGGAGACTTCCTCGGCGGCGACCTTCTCCTCGCCGGCGGGGGCCTCGGCGGCCCAGGCTTCGCGCGCCAGGCGGCGGCCCAGCTCCTCGTAGACCGCGGCGATCTTCACGCCGTCGTCCTTGGCCTCGGCGGTCTTCTCCGCGCCGAAGATGGACGCGAAGACGGCGTCGACGTCCGCGGGCGCGGCCGCCTTGTCGTCTCCGCCGTACTTGGCCAGGTAGGCCTCCAGGATCTTGCCCATGGTCATCTCCTCGTCAGGTCCTTGGACCGAAGGACTACCCGAAGATCTCCTTGAGGAACCCCAGGTCGCCCTCGGTGACCTCGGCGGAGGCCTTCTTCTCGGCCGCGGGAGCCTCTTCGGTCTTCTCGGCCGCGGCGCGCTTCTCCGCGATCTTGTTGGTCTCGTCGTCGAAGGCGTGCGCCATGATGCGGCCGATCGCGTCGGCCTCGTCGAACTGCGCCTGGGCCTCCTTGTCGGAGGCGACCTTCTTGGAGGCGAGGTCCTCCTTGCCGAGGGCGTTCGCCGCCGCGCACTTCTGGATCACGGCCTTCCAGGCCAGCTTCTGCTGGTCCTTGGGCATCTTGCCGATGGCGGACGCCAGGACCGTGGCCATCTCGTCGGGAGCCGCGGCGCTCGCGGCCTGGCTGACGCCGGGGGCCACGGCTTTCTCGCCGGCGGGCGCCAGCTGCGCCTCGTTGAGGTTCTCGTCTTCGTTCGCGGCGCTCTCGCCCTCTTCCTGGAGGCCGGCGAGCTCCATGAGCCGCGTCTGGACCTTGGCCTTCTCGTCCTCGACGGTGGAGCCGACCTGCTCCGACACGGGCGACTCGGTGGCGCCGCCGGCGCCCTCACCCATGGCGAGCTTGCGCATGTCGTCGTCCTTGTGCAGGGCCTGGATCAGGTCGCTCAGTCTCACACCGGCCATGTTCGGCTCCTTTCGTCGCGTCGTTCGAGTCTTGTGAGAACCATATTACACCGTCGCCGGGAATCGTATAGCCCTATTTTGCGACGGGCATCACGAACTTCTTCGCCTTGATAAGACCGTACGCGAGAGCGGGCCCGACGAGCCCCGGGTAGTCCCGCAGGATCTCCTCGCCCTTGTTGAGGGGGCGACCCGTCATCTCCTTGCGCGCCGCGCTCGCCGCGCCGATGTAGGCGAGGCCCACGGGCCCCACCACCATGCCCAGCGTCTTCCAGGGAAGGCCCGCGACCTTCACGTTCGCGGCCTGCAGCGCCTGGTAGGCGTTCGCGCGCGGCGTCGCGCCGAGCACGGCGTCGGCCACGTTCACCGCTCCCAGCGTGGCGCCCAGGAGGATCGGCGCCATCCAGGGCTTCTTCATGATGAGCTGCTCGAAGGCCTTGCCCTCCGTGGGGAAGCTCTTCCTGTAGAGGAAGTAGCTCAACCCCAACCCCGTCAGAAGCCCGAGCAAGTCCGGCGCCGCCTGTTTGGCCCAGCCGTACTCGGGCTCCCGACGGGTCTCCCCACCAAGAAGAGACGCCCTCTTCACCCGCTCGTGGATGTGAGGCTCCCACACCGAGCGGTGCGGGACGAAGCCCTGCACCACCCGGAAGACCGCCTCCTTCACGTGATCGGGCGACACCATCGCGGGATCGTCTTCCACTTCCAACCAGTCGACGTCCTCCTCGCTCGGTGGCCGGAAAGAGATCCCCCTCTTTTCCAGGGCCACTGCGAGGTCGGCCTTCCCGAGCTTGCGGAGGACGATCGACTGGTACTCGGAAGGCCGAAGAACGATCCCGGAATAGCCGAGCGTCGAGAAAACCTCCTCCAGCGGGAACGAGGAGAGCTTCTCGACGGCCGTCTTCGGAAGATCGGGTTCGTAGGCCTCCAGCTTTTCCACCACGCGCTTGAGCTGGGGAAGGGGACGCGAGGATTCGGCGGGCACGTCCTTCTCGATCGCGGCGGACTTGGGCCCGCTCACCTTCTCGACGTCCTCGCCGTAGACGTGCAGGCCCAGGAGCGCCGAGGAGACGCCGGGGCTGCCGGCGCTCGCGACCTTCCGGAGCAGCTTCGCGGTCTTGTCCGCGCCGACCACGACCTCGGAGATGTCGAAGAACTTGGGCAGCGTGTTGATCGCGTAGTTGCGCCGGCCGTCGTCGAGGATGCTGTTCATGGCGGTCTTGAGGTGGCCGCAGTATTCCGCCACCTTCTTCGCCTGGTGCCCGCAGTTCGAGCAGATGTCGTAGGGCACCTTGCAGCCCATCGACCAGTCCGGGTACTCGCCGGCGGCGACCTTCTCCAGGAGGCTCGCGGCCTTCACGTTGTCGACCTCCAGGAGGAGCTCGACGCGGTGCATGACCGGGTTGTACGCGGCGACCTTCACCACGCCCATCGCCTTGGCCGGGTCCTTGTTGACGTGGTGCTGGTAGACGTGCGCGAACTTCTCGAAGGTCTTGTAGCCGTGGGAGGCGCCCTTGCTCATGAGCGCCGACTCGGGGAAGGCGTCGCCGTTGACGTTGGGGCCCCAGTGCTCCAGGCTCCCGAGGGCGTTCACCAGCAGGTACGACTTCCCCTCCTGCGGCTCCAGGCCCTTGATGGCGGTGGCCATTTCCTCGGGGCAGTAGGAGGCCACCTTCGAGAAGTCGCCGATCTGGCGGATCGGGGGATCCTTCGGGAAGACGTGGGGGAAGAGGAGCTTGTACACCTAACCCCCGGTCCCCAGGAGGACCCCCATGGCCGTGTCCCGCATGGAGCCAAGGAACTGGGCCTTGCGGCCGCGCGACTCCAGGTAGTTCTTCTCGGCCTGGATCAGGTCGCTCACGATCTTGTGGTCGATCATGTCGAAGCGGACCAGGTTGCGTACGAAGTCCTTCGAGAAGATCGGATCGTTGGCGATCGAGGGCGCGTAGTTGGACAGGATCTTGAAGGCGTTCTCGGCGCGCTGCTTGTGCGACGCCGGGATGCTCGGGTCGTCGAGGATGAGTTTCAGGTTGGCGCTGTGGCGGTGCATTTCCTGGAGCCGGCCCAGGCTCGCCGCGCCGGCCGCGGCGCCGAGGCCCATCATCGCGATCGCTCGCGCCGACGAGCCGGGCTTCTTCGTCGCGTCCAGGCCCTGAGAGATGTTCTTGAGGGTCTCCACTTCCTGATGGAGGACCGACTTCCCGCCGGGACCGGGAGCCGCCATCTCGAAGAGATCCGCGTAGGCCGGGTCGGCCTTGAGCGCCGCGGAACCCGGATTCAGCTTGGAGGTCACCTGCAGCACCTGCAGACGCTTGGCGATCTCTTTCCTGGCCGTATCGGCGGCCAGCTGGGCGGGGCTCTTCCCGAAGAAGCTCTTCACGCTGGAGATGCCTCCGGAGAGCATCTTCTTGAAGGCGTCCAGGGCCTCGGCCGGCGTCGCTTCCTTGGTGGAGGCGGTCTTCTCGGAACGGGCGTCCCGGTGCAGGACCGCCAGGCGGGCGGACTCCTGGTTGGCGGCGAGTACGTCGAGCAGTCTCACGAAGCCTCCGGGATCAGACGTAGCGATGCGAGGCCAGGTAGTTCCGCAGCTCGCGCCGCAGGTACTTGACCGTGTCGTCGGCGGAGCGCAGACCGTTCTGGGCCTTGTCGGCCTCGGTGGCCTGGTTGATGAGCGTGTCGAGGGCCACCACGACCTTGTGGGACCCGTTGATGACCTCGACGGGCGATCCGAGCGCGGTGATCTTCTGGACGATCTCGTGCTCGCCCGGGTCGATGGCCGCGCCGGCCCGCTTCTCCAGGCCCTCGGGCAGGCTGAACTTCCGGCCCATGTGGACGGCCGCGACCTTGAGCAGCGCCGCGGTCTTCTTCCAGTGGGTCGGCTGGTAGGTGCAGAGGGCTTCCGAGAGCTCCTCGAAGGAGTAGCCCTCGTCGCCCACCATCTGCTGGGCGACCTTGCAGAACTCGGTCTCGGCGGCGAGCTGCGCCTCCTTGGCCATGAGCGCCTTCTCCCGGAAGACCTCCACGGCCAGGACGCCCTTCTCGCAGACGTCCAGCATGTTCTGAACGCCCGTGCCGGTCAGCTCGCGCTCGAAGAGCATCTGGCTGGCCGTCTTCTCGGCCACCGCCACCCGCGCCTCCCCCTCGATCACGCCCATGGGGGCGTCGGAGGCGACCTTCTCGCCGGGCACGATCCGGCCCACGTCGGCCACGTCGAAGGTGAAGCACTTGTCCGCCTGCTTGTCGAAGAGCTTCAGGAAGACCGTCTTGTTGGCCTCCTCGACGACCCGGGCGACCTTCTCGCGGTTGAGGCTCTCCCGGTCCGCGATCCCCTTGATGGTCGAGTTCAGGTCGGCCTTCTTGTTGAGGAAGGCGTCGGCGGCCTCGGTCGCCCAGTCGAGCACCTGCGTTTCGAGCTTGCCCATCGACCCGATTCTAC
>ERZ1292623.130-Hain-H51-01um-R1-130-length-82120-cov-7_pt1 | contig 82120 bp, 100 predicted proteins | sample MGYA00564398_ERZ1292623 | MGnify/ENA primary metagenome ERZ1292623 (study PRJEB36523, sample SAMEA6512633) | groundwater metagenome | collected 2019-01-07 | study: AquaDiva: Metagenomics assemblies of 32 groundwater samples
TCGAAATCCTCTCCTCTGACACTAAACCTGGCCCCACTTTTTCCTACTGGAGTTATAGTCATTTTTTTGATTATTGTGGTATCATTATTGAAAATTAATTTTCCACCGATATAATCACTACTTTCTGAAAGGATGCAACTAAGTCCAGCTATTTTTCTGCCATTTTTCAAAGTAACACTCGCATCATCCTTGCAAGTCATTACCTTGATGTCATACCCAGGGATTGTTGAAGAGCCGACAATATAAGGCACATATCCATCATTTATGAATTTGGTCGTATCAGTTGTCATCTTAACAGGAGAAACACTGTTCTGTGAATATCCAAAAGAGGACGTAAAAATAAAAAGTATTGGCAATAGTAGAATTGTTTTCATTTTGTTTATAGATTTAGAGTTTGTTTCACTTTTTGATTTACCAACTTCATATCAGCTGGCAGCCCTTTAAATGCAGCCATAACTGCACCAATGTTATTAGCACCTCCGTCAATCGCCTCTTTCAATTTAATATCAATTTCTTCTTCTGTCATTTGTTTCGGCAAATAAGACTCAAGAATCCCTAACTCAACATCACTAAGAGATGATACTCCGCTTTTCTCAATACTCTTATTGTTGTTTTTAATCATTGACTCTATCTTTGCAATAACTTCTGCATCGGCTGGCTCCTTTTTTTCTCTTGTAACTTCTCCTTTAAGAACTCCAAGAAAATTTTTCTTTTCCGTTTCTCTTGCCTTAAATGCAGCAGTAAAATCGCTATTTATTTTTTCAAGTAACTTAGACATAATTTCAAATTGAAAGGCGAAGATAGCACAAAAATACTAAACTCCAAAAATTATTTTTTAACTTTTTTAACATTTTTACCATCAGCCCTCCTCTGAATGATAAATTCCCGTTTTCCTGAGCAAAATTTGGCCCATTGCTTTTGGCCAAGACGCTCTTTTAAATCATCTGGCGTAATAAACCCATGCCAATTCATTGACCTTCCACCATCTTTATTAAACTCCTTTTGAAGTTTCCAAAGCAAAACAAGGTACCCTTCTTCCTTAAACCTGTACTTTTCATAATTTTTCTTTTCTTCTTCAGAAAGGTTATCAGGATTTTTGCTTACCTCTATTTTATAAACGATATTCTGCAGAGGCTTTTTGTTCCTTTCAACACCTCTATTTGCGTGTACTTTACTCATCATTCCAACATTGACATCCAGCATCAGCATTCATGCAACTTTTGCATGTATCTGTAACTATATTAATAATCTTTCTTATTTGAGCATCATTCAGCCCAGGAACTTCATTTTTAATCTTATTAAAAAGATAAGAATAATCGCTCTTTGCCTGTTCCAAAGAAATTTCTCCGTCTGGAACAATTCTTTCAACAACTGAGTCTTCACCTTCGGCCCAAACCGCAATTTCACCATCACTATCAAACATCAAATCCCTTGGGTCAATTGACTCTCTTAAAATGTGAGTTTTAAAGTACTTGAAGAACTTGTTTCCAGGAACCTTCACCAAAAGCTGATACTTTTCGCTAAGACCGCCCATCTTGACTTGATATTGGGTTTGAATCCTCATATCACCATCAATCGGCTCATTTTTAAAAACTTTATAATGCGTTGGCATATTAATTCCTTCATTTGAAATAATATTACCAATTGCACTATTAAGAAGGTGAATTCTGTTTACAGCAAGCTTGTGGTCAGGTCTTAATTTTACAACAAACTCATCATGAGAAATGAAAACAAAATCACTCTCTTCAAATCCATGGTCTTCAATTAACTTATCAACAATTGTTACAATAAAATCATGTTGAGTAGTTTGAAGTCTTTTTGGATTTGTATTTCCAAAAACATATTGCCTAAATGACTTAGAGCTTGCAAGAACTGGATGAACATCAAGTGCAGTACATAATTCTTCCCAAGAACCAAACAACTCACCTTTGCTATCATAAGTTTTTAAAGCGCTATAGTTAGCTGACTTAAAATCAATAGAAATCAGGTAGGTATTATCGTTTAACTTTAATAAATCCTTTGTTCTAAGTTTAGAATCACCAAAATTTGTACTCTGAAGATTTTTGTAAGCCTCAGTATTCAAAATATAGTTCTTCAGCTTAGGCAAAGCATAGTCAAGCTTATAGGATTTAACATCCTTATACAAACCATCTTTTTGAATATCGCTTTCGTACTTCTCAAAATCACTGATTACTTTTCCAAGGCCAGCATAAAAAGAAGATTTCATCAAAGTATCAATATAATACTGATGATGCTTTTCTACTGGAAAATTCAGTTTAAAAAGCTTTTGAAATTCATCTACATGTTTCATTCTTCTTCATCAAATTTATCTGGAACTGGAATATCAAGCCATTCAAACAAATCGCCATGTTCAAATCTTGGCTCATCCCATCCTTCTTCACGTTCGTTAATTACAGTAAAACCATCACCATGCTCAACAATGTCAAAAATAACCCCTTGCTGCCAATCTCCGCCACCACCAAGCGTTAGCTTATTATCAGAAAGACCAAAAATTACGATATTTTCAAACTCAGCATCCTCATAAATCGTCTTGTCTTCTTCTGTTTCCATATTTTCCTCATTCATCCTTGATTTAGGCCACTTTTTAAGTGGAATTAAATCAATAATTCTGATATAGCCTCCAGAATGATAATAACCTTTGCCTTCCACGTCATCATGTTCAACAAGTTTGCATTGTTTTGCAAATGAATCTGGATAATATGGATTTGGAAGCCTTTCCATAATCAAATTTCTAAGCAAAGTTTGGAACTCGGTAAGATTTCCATGTCTCTTAATGAATTTGCTTGCTCCAGGAACACTTTTATCTGCATCAACAACAAAGTTGCCTTCATAAAAATCTTTACGAATTTTAATGAGGGTTTGATTGATTAATTCACCGCCAACTTCATCTGGAAGGTTACAATTATCAAAAGCAGCATCAAGCGCATTCATTTCTTCCTGCGCCCAGTGAAGCAGTTCCTCAAGATTAACTCTTCCTTTTCGAATATCCTGAAGCTCCTCTGGATTTGGTCTTCTGATTTGAACTGTTCCAGTCTCAGCAATTTCTCTGGCAATCTGAAGTAGTCTTTTGCAGTGCATAAGATTCTTTCCATCATATTGCTGACCATGCTCTTTATTATCAACCCAACGCTGTTCATTTCTATTTTCAAGCCAAACTTGATATGATGCATAATCTTTGCAATGCGCAGTATAGCCATCTTTGTTGTAAATCAAAATTGCCATCTGCTCTTCTCCTTTTGGAATTGAGCTTAGACGAAGTTGATTTGATTCTGCGGCATTTTCACCAACACCAGTTTTGGCCACACCTTTATATCCAAGGCCAACAGTTTCACCTTTTTCTTTAAGAATTTTTTTATTGTGCTCCTTATCTTCAGTAGACATAAGGTCAGAAAAACAAAGGTGGGCCTTATGGTCATAGAAAATAGCATACACATCCCTGGCGTTTGGAATTTTTGAAACTCCGCAAAACTTTTGCTCATATTCATTCTCGTCAAGCCAAATTTTCAAAGGCTTTGTTCCATATCCTTCAATGATATAACAAAAGTCAATTGGCTCCTTGCGGGTAACACGCTCTTTTTCCCAGTTCTGCATCTTATCAAGACCCTTAGCCTTCTCAATTTGCTTTTTTGCATAACCAGCGAATGAATCACGACATCTTTTGGTAAGAATCTGGTCACGAATATCAATAGCATGCTGAAACACTGGGTGCTTTGTTACAACACAGTCTTCTGGACTATAAAGAAGTTCAAGAATTGTTGGATTATTACTTTGAGCAAGTTCCAAAAATCTACGAATTTCAAATCCAGTATAATCCTTATGAATTCTTAACTGTTCTTGATATTTTGTTCCGTAAATAAACTCTTGTGGCAAAATGTAGATAAATGCTTTGTCAACATCGCTTTGTGGCGTTGATGTGCCGTGAGCTTGACTTCCAACAACGGTTTCAAATAATATGCAACCCTTTTCTTTTAGAAAATGATAAAACTCAAGGGCTTGCTGCTCCTTGAGTTTCATCTCTTGTTCTTTATCTTTTAAATCTTTTTCAATTTCCTTACTCATAGTATCCTATTATACGAAGAAAATCAAAAAATGTTTCAGGTTTTTAGTCCGATTCTGGAAGGGAGTCTGGAGCAGAGTCTTCACCTCTGTCTGAATAATTGTCATCAGATATTTTATCTGAATAATCAACTTCCTCTCTTGTATTGTTAGAAACATCCTCTGATGCCATCTCTACACATTCTTCACCTTCACAATCTTCTTCCTCATCTTGTGGAACCAATCCAATTCTCTTTGAATTGTCTTCTCCCTTAAGAGTATTATCTCTTAAATAATGGGCATTTCTAATTGAATTTACAGTTTTAAGTTCATGTTCAATTTCTCCAACAATCCATTTAATATCATAGTTTTTAATATCAAGCGTGTCGATTTTTCTCATAATCATTTTGACTGAAGAGAACACATGTGAACCTGTCAACTTAGAATCATAAAATAGGTCGATAATTTTGCTGTCAGTGAAGTTTTTAGATGCTTTGTGACTGCCTCCTATTTGGAAGTTATATTTCAAAGATTTCAAAATAATATCTCTGATATTTTCTTTCGTTATAGAATCAAATGACATGATTTTATCAAATCTTCCTGGTCTTTGAGCTGCAAGGTCAAGAAGGTCAATTGAGTTTGTGGTTGCAATAATTCCAACTCCTGGGCTGATTTTATCTGTTCCGTCAAGAGCATCAAGAAACATTCCGAGTGAACGTGAAAATCCACCTTTATTTCTTGAACCGAGTGAAAGGTCAAGGTCATCGAATATAATCAAGCATGGAGAAAGAAGCTCTGCTAATTCAATTTTTTCTTTCATAGCATCACAAACAACGGTCTTGATGATTGTAACACCGTGATTTTTCAAAAGATTTGATATTGCCAGAGTGGCTTCTGTTTTACCTGTTCCTGGAGTTCCAGCAAACAAATATCTCATTATTTCACCTTTCTTTTCAAACAATCCTGTGAATAGTTTAAGGTCTTCCATAATTACTTCAGGAAGATAAATATCACCAAAATCTCTTTTCTCAAGAGTTTTTTTGTCCCAAGCCAAATTGTCTGGAGGCATAATAAAATATGAACCTTTAAGATTTGAGTGTGCTAAAGCTCCATAAATAATTTTCTTATAAATAAACTCAGAGCTGATATAAGAAGTTTTGTTTGAGGTAAATGAAACTGTGCTCACCCAATTACCGTCAACCTGAAATCTTGATAGAACCAATAGAATATGAAATTCATCTTTATACTGAAGTTCTACTTTGTAATTTAAACTTCCATTTACCCTTTCTGGTAAATTTTCAGTATAACCATTACCCCCATCAATGAAACCATGAATGGTGAAACCTTGTTCTTTTTGCATTTTCTTTCTATCATTCAATACATTGAAGTAGTCGAAAACGATTTTCAACATCGGAGTGTTGATTTTTTGACTGTAACTTAATTTGGCAGAATAGTCATTTCTTACCTCGTGAAGAACATCTTTTTTAAGCTGTTCAAAATTCATTTTTTCTTCCATAATCAGGCGTTTCTCTTTTTGTTTCTCTTTTTGTTTATTTATAAACTTAGAATTTCTCCTTTATTCTAAGCTCAAAGTTTTTATAAAATCTCAGATTTGAACTTATCCATGTCCAGGTTCATCCTGTAGGATTTTTCTTTTCCAAATCTGTTCTTTACAATGTTGACTGTAAAATTATTTCTTTTTCTCCAGAACAGCAAGAAATTTATCAATTTTTTCCAAAAATTTTTCTTTTCCCTCTGAATACCAATGATAATGTCACTTTGTTGCACCAGAGTTACCGAGGTTTTTAAAGAATCCATAAGGTCTTTTTGCATTATTTCATCCAAAACCTGCTTTGATTTCTCTGGATTTTGAATATTTTCTAAATCTGGCATATCAATCATTTTCATAATTATGAATGTCACCTTTTGTGTAATTGATAATAATGTGGCAGTTGAAATAATAAGCTCATCACCGCCTGGTCTTGTGGCATGATTTTTTACAAAAGAAGAAATGTCCATAAAAACATAATTAACATCGCACTCCTTTTTAACTTTAGCAATTGTCTCTTCAATAAATTTAATCCAATCCATTCCATCAGGAATTTGATGTATGTCAATAACAGCAAGATTTCCTTTTATGTTTTCTGGATTCGACTCATTCTTTAAAAAATTTTGAAAAAAGGTGTTTACTTTAATTGAATCGTGATTAAAAGAAAAGTATATGATGTTCTCCCCTTGCTTCATAAGGTCTATCGCTTGCGAAACTGGAAACATCACGCTCTCTTCCATAGGAAGAGTCACAATTGAAACAACGCTGTTGTTTTTTAAATCTTTTGCCGTGTAAATTTTTCTAAAATCATTCATTATAATATGGTTTACAAATTTCTACTACTTTTTTACATGTATCAATATCAAACATTCCAATATGAGTGTCATCAACATCTAATCCAAGTTCCTTAGAAAGCCAAATGTACGACTTTTTTCTATTACTTACACCCTTAATGAAAATATTGTATATCTTATTGATTTTCCCACTTCTCCAGATATTATCAAAATATTTGTGGGCCTCTTTTTTCCAATATCTAAGCTTGCTATCAGCAAGCCTTCCAAGTGGTGCTGTTTTTCCTGGATGGCATCCTACGTAACTGTCACAAACGGGATAATTTTCGCATAAATAAATCGGCCCAAAATCCTTTCCGTTATAAACTACTCCACTGTTTATAGTTAAAATAGCCTTTCCTTTACAGTATGGGCAAATTAAATCACTCATTTTTTATTTAATAATGCAACTGTATTTTCATCCCAAACAATAATACCAGCGTCACATTTATGAATCACAGATTGCGATGTGACAATTCCACAATTCATTTCTCCGACCTTCTCAAAATCATTTGTTCTATAAATAAAAATTTTGTCATCTGCAGGATAAAAAATCGTCCCCTCAACGTCTACTTTACCCTTACTGTCAACGTTTGGAAGAAACGCAAAATTACTGATGCCGTCAAGGTCTATATTTGATATTTTTATCTTAAGATTATCAATTTTAAAGAATTTGAATCTCATTTTTTTGTTTTCAACATACTGAATGATACCAACATTCTTTTTTTGATACACCCCATTTAATTGAGTAACTGGCGATGATACAATTGATAGATTTTTTCCAGAATTATAAAAAACATTTTGCTTGCCACCAGAATTATGAATAAATCCAGAGTGATTGCTAAATCCTTTTCCATATACTCCAATATGTTCTGTCATCACAGTTCCAGCTCCAATTTTATCTATAAATAATTTATACATATCGTCTGGGCCAATAACAACGAGTATATCCTCCATCTGAGTTATTATGTGAACAGATGGGAATTTAAAATTCTTCATTAATTCAACAGAGTTATCATTTTTATAACTCCATAACTCATCTCCTTTTTTAAGAAGAATATTTTCATTTCCAATAAATATTTTATCCCAACCAGTTTTATTTATTCTATGCTTTAATGTCAGGTAACCCTTGTTGCTTGAATCGTAAATTATGAATTCACTTTCTGTTTCAATTACACCCTTCTTATCCAAAAATTTAATATTTAAAATTTCATCTGAATCCTGTAATATCATCGTAATAAGTAGGTCATCTTGCTCATATTTTTTAACAAGAGAAGGCTTGGCTAAAGGACTTGTGGCAATTATAGAACCATCCACTCCAGTAAGAGATAATAAAAATCTTTCTCCTTGCAGATACAGTTTTTTAAACTGGTCCATAAAATTTTTATCCTGAATTGGCTCATAACATTTTGGAATGGTAATGTCTGGGTCATTTATAAAGACAGGCAACTTATGAATCATTCTATCACCAATTTTTTTATAAGTTTTATGCATTCCCTTAAATGGATGCAGAAAAGAAAGCATATTAAACGTCAAAATTGACATGGCGAAAAAATCACTGTCTTTGTTTACTCTTCCCTGATAATAATAATCACGAATATCATCCAATAAAATATGAGAATGCGGATGTCCAGGTGTTTCGTAAGAATCGGTGTCAATAAACTTTACAACTCCCTTATCATTAACAAGAATATTGAATGGGTTTAAGTCTCCAATGACAACGTTTTCCTTATGAGCATATTTTACTGCAGCAATAAGTTTTTCGATTATCTTCATCTTAACTTTCTTCGTTATTCCGCTACTCTTGCAGAAATTTTTGCTATACAAATTCGACAAAGGAAAAAAACTTTGGTCTACATACCTCATTGTGTATCCTATAACAACTCCATTAGAATCGTATAATAACTCAAGTGGGGCTACAAAGTAATTAGGGTCCAAACCAGATAAGAACTGAAACTTGCTTACATCTATTGGCTTAATTCCAGGATGATAAATTTTAGCTACAGTGTTGGAGTCAATCTCATAGATTATTCCTTCTCCACCAGCCCCAAGTTCTTTGGATGGGTTTATCTTAATTGTTCCCGTCTTCGTTATTGCTTTTATCATTTTCTTCTGAATTAAAAACCAACCTAATTATACTGATGTCATCCTTATGAATTGTCTTGAATCTTGTTCTTAAAACATTGATTTTTTTAGATAACATTATTTTATTATCACACCACTGAGAATCCTTCATTAGAAAATCAATGACATCAATTGGCTCTTCTGGTTTTTTAAAACTTAAAATTCCATCTGTAGAAATGCAAATATCTTTTGGGTCAATGAATTTTTTAACCTTAACATGCTTATCATACCACGCATCAAAATAACTCCCATCAAATCCAAGCTCAACAAGGTCATATGATATATAGTCAGGCATATCCATATATTGTGTTGGATGAGAGAACTTAAATCTTTCATTTTTGAATTCAAAAATTTCTCCATCACAATGTACTACTCCATCTCCAACAGTCATTGTTAATGCCTCTCCATGAACTTTGTCATATATGAGAACTACAAACGTGGCAAGCATATCATTTTCTTCAAGCTGAAGAGAGACTTTAATATCAAAAAGTTTATTGACAAATTTCCTTGTAAAATCCCTGGCTTTCGCCTCCAATGTTTCTCCAGATAAAGAACCATTTTTGAATATTTGATTGAATACCTTTCCGAATAAAGATGAAGCAAAATGAGAATCGTTTCCTCCGCTACAACCATCAAACACGGCTCCTACAAAAAATCTTCCATGGTCATTCATAACCATGAAATCTTCACAAAAAACCACATGGTCTTCACCTTTTTTAATTACTGAATGAATCTTCATTTGTTTTTTCATTTTCAATTTCTTCCTGGTCACCGTAAACAACCCACTGAAGGGTTTCAATTTCTTTTTTAAGAACTTCATATTCTGATTCTATTTTTATAAAATCAGCCTGAGAAATATTTTCTCCTGATTGCTTTGCTTTAATCACAGAAAAATAAGATTCTTGAGCCTTCTCAAATTCGGGAGTAAGCTCAACAATTTTTTTTATTATTTCATTTCTGTTTTTCATATAAAAAAAAGGAGGTCACGAAGGACCTCCTTTCACCTTCAAATATGTTATTTTACTTCTTAGAAGTTAGGCGTTGAGATTGCGCTACCATTTCCACTTGCAGAAGAAACAGAAGAAGAAATGAAATTAATCATTTTCTTGATGTCACTTGCCGAGTTGTCAATTGTAGCAACATTCTTAATTCCCATGTCGGAAGCTGCTTGAGTAAAATATTGCTCCATTCCACTTCCTTTTCCAATTCCAAAAAGAATAGCTTCAAAAGAATTTACATTTCTTTCTTCTTTAAGAAGATTCGTAATCATATCCTTAACGTCAGATGCTTTTCCTGGGCAATTATTATCACCATCAGTGATAACAAAAAGAAGTGTTTTACAATTCACTCCAGCATTTTCAAGACTCTCTCTGTAGTCAAGAGCATTTTTAAGAGCAACTCTTGTTCCCTCAAAAAGAGCTGTCATCCCACCAATGGAATTGCTGAAATCAATATTTGGAATCTGACCAATTGGTTGAAATCCAGATTTAACTTTAACGTCAGTTTGAAATTCAACGATAGAAACAAAAAGCTTTTCTGCAACATGGGATTTCTGCATTCTTTGAGTGAATTCATTCATTCCCTTGTTTAATTCATCAACATATCCACCAACCGAGCTTGATACGTCAATTGCAAATACGGCATTAATTGTGTCTTCGACCTCTACATTATCTGGATTAAAATTTCCAAAATTGAAGTCGTAATTTACATTGTTATCACTTGTAGCTGTGTTCATAATGTTTGTTTGTTTTAAAATTAATAAAAATGCTGGGGAGACTATCTCCCCAGCTTAAAAGTTTATACAGTAGCAGGAGCTCCTTTAGAAGAAAGCTTTTCTGCAGCAGTTGTAGAGAAACGAACTCCAAGAGCTCTTGCTTCGTCATAGATTGGCTGAGCCAATTCTCCAAAAGTTGGAGTTGTACCAGGACCATTTGGGCCTCCAGGAACATCTGACATAGCATCTTCAAGAATCACAAATTTCTTTGCAAGACTTGGAGCTTTTCTTACAACTTGCTTAAGAGTGTTTGCAACACAGTGTGATTTTGCCTGACCAGCAAGATAAACCACATCGTAGTTCTCAAGAATCTCTTGAAGCTTTAAGTTGTATTGAGTTTCTGGCGCATTTTCAATAGGAACTTGAGCTTCAAAAGCACCAAAATGTTCAGTATCTGTATTTGTTCCTTTGGTTACGAAATGAATTGGCTTTCCACCTCTTGACCATGTTTTAAGAGCATTCATGATTTTTTCATCAATAGCATGCCCCCAAGAGCCAATAAGACAATGTTCTGGCCAGATTACGTGAACATATTCTCCTTCATCTTGCAAAGTTTGAAGATATTTAATACCGTGTTGTGCTCTTACGGCACTCCATTTTCCAGATTTTGCATCATCAGCAAAAATGGCTGTAAACGGATTAGGATGATTGCCATTTTTATCTCTCCAATATCCTGGATGAGCGATGTCATTGATTTGGTGAGAATCAAGTGTACAACCGATATAGTCGATTGAATTTTTGTTGTCAAGAATCCATTGAGACAATCTTTTGTTGTCTTCCTCTGAACCTGGCACAAATAATGCTCCATTTGGACTGCAAAAGTCGTTCTGAGCATCAATGATAAGTACTGCGATTTTCTTCATGATTTTTTATTTTATATTACGAAATTAACTATTTATTTTACTTCATCCAAATTTTTATTCTTCAAACTTCTTAATTGTTCAAAGATTTTCCTCTCTTCATCAGAAATATCCTGAGTTACATTAAGAACAAGCTCTACAACATAATTTCCAAAAGCTGCTTCATATCCAGGAGATGGGGCTATTTCTGGAGCAAGATTCAACATAGGCATTCCACGGCCTTTAATCCTGTATATTCTTCCATTTTGAGTTCCAGGTTCAACATTGAATTTAATATTATTTCCTTTAATAGTTGGAACTTCAATCTTGGTGCCAAGAACAAGGTCTTCATAACTAATTTTGTATTTATGAAGAATATCTGTACCCATCCTTTCAAAGTGCTCGTGAGGTATTTCTTCGATTACAAAAGAAACATCCCCCCTTTCTGCTCCCTGAACTCTTGAATGGTGTCCACGGCCTTTAATACTCAACGCATGACTATTTTCAACGCCTCTTGGAAATGTTATAATTGCAATTTCCTTTTCAAAATCCATTCCATGACCTTGACATGTATCACATTTTTCAACAACAATGCGACCATATCCTTGACATTCTCTGCAAGTAGATACAATTTGCTGAAAAAACCCACCTCTCTGAGATGTTCTACTTTCTTGCCCACTTCCGCCACATGTTGAACATGTTTTTATTGAGTTTCCGTTTTTGGAGCCATTTCCACCACAACCTCCACAAATCTTTTGAACGTTGTATGAAATTTCCTTTTCGCATCCAGAATAACATTCTTCCAGAGTAAGTCCGACTTTTACAAAAACAGATTTTCCTTTATTTCGTTGCTTATTAAACTCTCTTTGAAAAAATTCAAAATGACTTCCATGACCAGGCTCTCCGACTTGAGATATTTTTTCAAAGTCATGACCATATTGGTCATAAAGCCTTCTTTTTGCTGGGTCACTTAATACCTCATTTGCCTCTCCAACCTCTTTAAATTTTTCTTCAGCTTCTTTATCGCCCTGATTTTTGTCTGGGTGATATTTCATAGCCATTTTTCTGTATGCTTTTTTTATAGCATCATCAGAAGCATCTTTGTTCAAGCCTAATATTTCGTAATAATCTCTTTTCATTACAATCTTGGGTCAAGTTCTCTTTCATTTCTTTCTTCAAGCACCATTTCACCAAGCGCTTGGATATAGTGTGGATTTTCTTTTGATATTTTGCTATAAGGAATTTCTAAAATTCTTTTTCCGATTTCCCATTCTTTAATAGAAACATCAAGTTTTTTTCCAATCTTTTTTCTTTTAATCAGTTTCATCAATTTAGATTCAACCTGATAGTCTGGGCCATAAACAATGGTTAAATATCTCGGATTTCTGACTTTTATAGCTGGAGCAACATCTTTTACATAAACCATCAAAGGCTTAAGCATGATACCCTCCATTTCTTCTACAACAGTCGTTTTATTGTAAAATTCCTTTAACCTTGCAATATCTTCTTCACTGTTAACGTCAATCACAAGACATTCATCAGAATTAATTCCTTTGTATATTTTCTCGTTCGACTCTTCAAAAAACAACTTTTCAGTTCCATCTTCGAACACTTCTTTAAGAATAGAGAATGCTTTAAAGTTAGGCTCGCCATCAGAGCCATAAAGCTCTATTTGATGACTGAATACTTTAACAAGACTTTCAAGTTCTTCCATAGAAACAGCTTCTCTCATGTATTCCATAATACATCTGAAAGTTCTCTCGTTGTTGGAGCCTATTTTTTCAATCAAGTCCTTTCGAGATGTTTTATGTGAAATTTTTTCAAAATCACAATCTTTATATGGGCCATCAATCACTTTTTTAAGTGCAATATCAAATCCTGTTTTCTTCAAAAACTCAATTTCACTTGTAATCGCTTTATCAACTGTTACAAAGCTGCTGTCAATTAATCCACGTCCAATTGCAGACCAAGGAAGAAGCTCAGCATCCAAAATAATAAGCTCTGTGTTTTTAGAGAACGCTTCTTTAATATAAGGAAATTCATACAAAGGCTTGTATGCCTCTGTTAAATCAAGTCTCTCAGGCTTAATAACAAATCCACCCCTGGATACTGTATAATTCTTTAGAGGGTCTTTAAACAGGTAAACATTGGCTCTTGAGCCCATATATTTAGGCTGAGCAACTATTTTTTGAACTCCTCTGTTTTTGAAGTATTGTATTGCCTGGTCAAGAGATTCAAGCTCGCTACCTTCAAGAATAATATCCTTATCTTCTGTTTTATTTATGAATTTATCAGCAGGACATATGGTTCCTGAAATAAAATTTACACCATTTTCTGCAGCAGTAAGAATTCTACCTTTCTCACGACCTTCAAGAGTATCAATAGATATTTTTGCAGGCATTGTGAAAAAGAATTCACGCAATTCCTTTTTAACAATTTTAGGATTCTCAGAAGCAGAAACCTTATGAATCAAATTTCTACCATTGCCATTTATAATTATAGAAGTCAAATAACCGCCACTAACAGCACCGCTGTCAACGTTTATTTTATTTGACATTCTTGCTATCCCTTTACTTGATACATGACCAAATATATGAAACGGCAATGAGCGACTTGCTTGGCTTCTGAAGAACTGAAAGAAATTATAAAAAGCCTCAGTATAATCTTGAGGTGTCTGGAAGTCTATTTCCTTTGGATAAACCATTGACAATTGATTTCTTTCAGACACAGTTCCAAGTTTGGCAATGTATTTTTGGTCACAAGGAGAGTGTGTTATAACAAAGCTCTCATGCTTAAAGAATGGTTTCATTCTCTCAACAACCGCAAAAAACTGCTCTTTAAGCTCCTGGTCAGAATTAAAAAGTTTGATGCTGTCAAAATAAGTATCAATTACCTCCTGTGGCGGCAAAAACTTTTTATCTACATCGCCCTTTAAAAATTTGTACACAAAATTTTCATGATTTCCTTTTACCATGAAAATGATGTCAAGATTGTTGTATACAAGTTCGATAACAGATTTTACATCATAACCCTTATCAATAAGGTCTCCAACAAGTACAATTCTTTTATTTGATTCCTGATGAGTTATTTTTCCATCATTAATTTCAAATCCATTTTTTTCAAGAAGCGCAATTAATTCGACATAACAACCATGAATATCTCCGATGATTACGTAATCAAGTTCAGGAGATAAAACGCATTGTTTATAAGAGTCGTAGTTTGATATTTTTATTTGATAATTTTGAATGTCGTGATTTTTTACAGTAAAAACATCACGATAATTTCTTTTACTTATCTGACTCATCACACTCTCCCTCATGTACTCAATTTGACGTGAAGTTACTGCCTTACTTTCTTCGTCAGTAATATGTCTGTAATAAGGTTCTCTTCCTTTGTAGTCAAAAATAACAACGACAAGATTATAGTTGTTTTCGTCAGCAATGTTTTTTATATCATCTCTGAAATTCTCGCTAAGACCAGTTGAATCCACAATCACAAAATCAGTATTGATTGGGTATGATGTAAGCGCCCTAACTTTCGCATTAAGAAAATTAAACGCCTGCTTACTTGCATGCATCATTCTTTGGTCTTTTTTAGAAATAGTCATATCGCCAAGCAATTCTCTTCGAATATTATCAGAGCTGATATGTGCAACACTCACATCTCCAAATGCCTTTAATGATGGCAAAATATTGTTCTCGATAAAATAAGTCTTTCCGCAACCACTTGGGCCAATTGTTAGAATTATTGTATGCATTCTAAGGTCAATGGTGGTAACACCTTTTTCCTTTGTTTCGACTTCTTTATTTAGAACTTGCTCTTGCATGCGTTTTATTATACGTTAAATTTCAAAAAATGTTTACTTAAACTTCACAATAATTCCTTGACTTGGTGTAATTCCGTCAACAACATCCCCTATAGGAAACCACTCCATAGTATATTCTCTGGTGATTGACTTGAAGCAATCCTCCATAAAATCAACAAATTCTTGCTTTGTTGGCTCCCAGTCATGGTCATCATGTCTCATACCTTCCATGAAGTAGTTTACATTAAATCTTACATCTGGAGTCGTCACAATAAGTGTGTCAATTGGCAGGCTCAATATGTCGTTCATCATTATCTTTGCATCATCCACTGGCATGTGTTCAATAACCTCAGTACAAATCACGTCAAGTCTACTTGTTTGATTCTTCTCATAATCATCAGAGCTCCAGAATTCAAGAGTTGATTTATAAAATTTAACATCCTTCAGCCCCTTATTTTTTACTCTTCTTTCTGCATCGGCCCTAACTTCATCATCAATATCAATGGCAAAGTATTTCTTTCCCTTCATATATTTGCTGAATCTGGTAATATATTTTCCTTCTCCACATCCAACATCAACTATATCATTTTTGAATTCAAGCTTTTCCTCAATGGCCATCTGACGTGCTTGCCATGTATCACCAAAAGTCATCTCAATTTTTTTCTTTCTATTTTTAGAAAGCTCATCCTTCACAACACCAAACCCTTCAATATCTTTTTTGAATGTGTTCATTCCTTTGATAAACCTAATTTTAAATAGGTATCTCAAGAAATAAGGCGCATCAATAATATTCATGCACCGAATATATTTTGCTATGTTTTCTTCATTTATAAAATTTGGTTCATCATTTACAATTGCATTGAATATGCCGAACAGACTGACAAAATTAAGCAATTCAAAAATAGAATTTTTTGTGGTGATTGTGATTTTATAATTGTTGTCACAAATAAGTTCAGCATCAACTTTATAGTCTGAAAAATAATCTTCAAATGCGTCAATGTATCTTTTATTTTTAACATGAATCATGTTAATAAAAAACTTGTTGAAGTTTCCGCCTGAATCTATCATTTCTCCACTTGGAGTTGTAAATGTATTCGATTTAAACGCACTTCTAAGAACCTCGTCAATTGCGCTTACAACAAATGAGGCAGAGTTATATCTTGTTGTATTCAAATACTCAAAATCTTCCTCTTTATCATGTGCGGGAAAAGACACTTCATCACTTCCATCCTTAAAAAAGATATTATATGATTGATTGTCTCCTTCGGTGAAGTATCCAAATACAACCCCTTTTCTTAAGCTCTTTGCTGTCAATCCTGTTTCTGGATTTTTACTTATGATAAATGACAAAAATTTATTATCACTGCTAAGTTGTAGTACACTCATTTGTTAAACCTTTTTTAAAAATTTCAATTTGTTCGTCATTGTAATTAAAAGACTTTCTTAAAACTGTCTCCCAATATTCATAGTACTTTTCCTCAAACTCATCAATTGTTATGAATTTTGGAAAACCATTTTTGTCATATACCTGAATCAGATGCAGAATTTCTTCATTTCTATCAATAATCTGCCGAATTGTTGATATTGTTCCTTCTCTATCTTCTGGATTAAATGGAGCTTCAGGTATCAATTCAATGTAAGTGGTATCTCTGCTAATCTTTTTTTTTAAAGAATTACAAGATTGGTCATAAAGATTAAACATCTTCTCAGACTCCTCTTCCATAAAATTCGTAAGATATTCAAGAACTTGTTCAGTTGTCATGTCCCCAACCCCTGGTTGAGAAATCAAATTTTTAACCTTGGTCTTTGCCATCCTGGATGCTGCTGCAAAAGAAGCAATACTAATCATTGCTTTATCAAGAAGATAATCTTTGTCAGTTTCGTCCATGGCACATCTTATACGAAAGTTTCATAAAAATGTTACAATAGATTTACCCGCATCCACAACCACCTCCAGAACAACCATCTCCCCCTGTTGTTCCTATGTTTTTAAATATCATCCTGTTGATGTTATTTTCGATAAGCCCAGTTCCATATTTCTCCTCAAGTTTTTCTGCAAGAATTTCGTGTTCTTTTTTTCTTCTCGGAGCCATTCCAAATTGGATTGCGATAAATTCCTGAACTTCCTTTATTGCATTATCAAATGTTTCTCTTGCTACATCTTCTCCTTTTTTATCTGAGATAGCTTCATATAATTCTGAAGCTCCTTCCTGAGTTTCAAGAATAGATTTTATACTATCAAATTCAAGAATCTGATGTTTGATAAACATCTTCTGAATTATTCTCTTCAGACCTTCTTCTCGTAATTTAGCTTCTTCGGTCTTAGTTTCATCCGAACCCAATAGTTGAGGTTCTACAAAATATATTTGTAAAAACTCTCTTAATTCATCATTTATTTCCATAACTATCTATTTGTCTTATCTGGATTTTGAGGAGTTGTCTTATTAACTACCCGTGCCACATTTTCATTTAATTGTTCTTTAGAATATTTATCATTCAAATATTCTTCAAGCTTCTCATGGTCTTTTTTCTTTTTTTCACCATACTTTTCATGCTCCATCAAAGGAACAAATGTTTTTTTAAGTATCCTGGCAATATTATAAGCATCATCGCCTCCTCTATGAGGAGTACCCTCGAAATCCATTCCAAGATGCTCAAGAGCTTGTCCAACTCCAAGGTCCGTGTTTATACCAAATGCAAAACTAAACAATGGTTTTAGATTTATATGAGTTCTTCCAAATGGATTTTTTATATTTTTTAGCTGGCAATTATTTTCAATAATCTTTCTGTCATATTCTCCCCAACTCATCCAAATTCTTTCTTTAGAATTATACTTCTTTTCAAGAATTTTGCACGCCTCTTCAAGAGAAACTCCATTAGCATCAACAAATTCCTGAGTAATAGTTGTAAGCTCCGTACAAAATGGAGAAACAGTCGATGTCTCAGGCTTTACTATTATTGTTTCATTCAATACAATTTCTTTTGTATTATAGTTAACTCCAGAAATTCCTATTTCAATAATTTCACTTTGCATACCCTCTGGCGGAGTATGATTCCAGCATGTAGCTTCAAAATCTATTACTAAAACTACATCTCTTTTTATTTTTCTTTTACTCATAATCTCTTATTCCATTCAAATTTCATAATAACACTTTCATCTTGATTCTTTAAAGACTCAATACATTTTACATATTCACTTTTTTCTTTTAATCCAACAATTCTTGAAAACTCGCTGCCTCTATAAAATATAATTACAGTGGGAACAAATTCTATATTATATTCATCATGAATCCCTTCATCCCCATTCACATCTACTTTCATAACTGTTATTTCTGGATATTCGTTGGATATTTCATCTATAATAGGAGAAAGCTTTCTGCATGGACCGCACCCTTCTGCCCAGAAATCTATTAATAGAATTTCACTTTCTTTTTTTGCATTTTCAATTTCTTCATTAGTGTGTCTGTTATAAAACAGAGATAAAGTTGATATTACGATTAATCCAAGGACTATGACCGTCAACGAAAACACCATTAATTTATTTCTCATTTTTACTTAATTTTATATATGTTACTGGAACCTCATCAACAAGATAAACCCCATTATCTGAAAGAAAAATCTTATACCCATCAGCCCTCATTCTCATAGCTTCTATTTCAAGAATTAAAAACCTGCCTCTCCTGGACCCTACTTTTGCTGCAGTCTCTTTATCTGGACTCAAATGGACATGATGTCTGTTCATTTTCTTCAACCCTTCTTTCATTATTGTATCAACCACTCCTTCAGGTGTTCCATGATATAATATTGCTGGTGGAATTACTTCTTTAAATTCTATTTCTATATCAATAGAGTGGCCTTGATTTGCTCTTATACTGCACATATCTTCACTAAGAGAAAATCTTCTTTTATCATTATTATCAACAACGAATTTCAATTCATTAAAGTCAAATAACAGTTTAGTTTTCGCCTTTTCTATCAATTCCTTTACATCAACCCACCCATCACTACCGACTTTAATTCCAATATCTTCTGGATTATGTCTCAGCCAATATGATAAAGCTTTGCTTATTTTTTTAGTCCTTTCTGTGTTCATCTAATTTTTTTAAAACATCTTTTACAATCATCCTTTTAGTATCAGCGCCTATACCTTTAACACTTTTATACTCTATTCCATTATCTTCAAGAAAATCAAGTATAGTCGCATCTACTTTTTTAGCTCCATCCAAGTCCTGATACCTTCCCTCTTGCTCATAAGGAGCAACATTGTCCCTTTCAATAAAATAATTTAAGTTGTTGTACTTATTAAATTCTTTCATTATCAAAGTTCTCAATTCATCACACCCAGTTGAATCGTATATACTTGAGAATATAAACGGTGAGTCTGTGACAATAACATCAACTTCATCTTTCATTGTAAAAAGTTGATATTGTTGTTTGCCAAAAATATAAATTTGACTTTGAACTGCTTTTTGAGATTTCTCTCTAAGCTTTTTCTTTATGTACTCTGGAGATATTTCTGAAGACACAAATCTTCTTTTAAATTCAGCGAATAATTCTGAGGTAAGAATTGATTTCCCAGTGCCTGGTCCACCAATAAGATTTACAACTATTGCTTTGTCCTTATAATCTATAATTTTTTTTCCCATAAAATAAAAAAGGCCTCAAAAGAGGCCTTCATTGTTGTTTGTTTGTAATGCTCTCTCAAGAGCAAATGTAATGAAAATATTTTAATCATCGTTTTTATTTTCATTGATTTTATCTCTAATTTCTGCAGCTTTTTTATAATCTTCCCTCTCAATAGCTTTATTAAGCTCTTTTTCAAGCCATTGAGCATTATCTTTAAGGCTATCTAAGTTTAGATTTCTTAATTCTTCGATGTCTGTATCTGGAAAAAATCCAGCTATTGACTCCTCAGTAACATTCCCAGTTAACTCAACGAGCAGATATGGAGAATCTTTCATTCTAAGGTTTTCTCGAACCTCAATAGCATTCATTCTGGTTGTAAATATGACTCCAAATCCAGCTACCCTTTCTGTTTTCTCAGCTATGGTGTCTTTAATGTAAGCTTGTTTCACCGCAATATAACTGTCTGTTAATTTCTGACCTTTTTCTTCTTGCGGCAAAAACAAAAACATTTTTAATCCTTCTTCACTCATTTTATTTAGATTCAGTTGACAGATTATAATTACTGAAAACTCTTTGTCCAGTAACTTCTACAATCATTTGTTCTTCGATTACCTCTGGAATTGTTATTGGCTGATTAATATCTTCCAACTCCACTTCAAGCATGACAAGCTTCATATCATGATAAACATCAATCTCCCATTTCAATCCGCCATGTTCATAAACGTGCCTTGTCTTGAGAATGCTTCTATGTTCTTTCTTTAACATAGAATCAAAAACATCTTTGCTAATTTCGCTCTCAATCTCCTCAAAAACTCCAGGAGAAAGAGATTTCTTATTGCAAACATGGTATACACGATTAGGGTTAACAATTGACGAATCTACGTCTTCCGACATTCTATATCGGTTTATTTTACCATCAACATCAACATAAATTTGATGGATGATTATTTTTTTTACGCTCTCCTTAAAGTTCGGAATATTCTTTAACAAAAACTTCCGCTCAATCTCAAGATTATTTTCTTTTTTCATATCGTCACTTCTTTTGGTAGCCATAACTTTGGGACTTCAACGGATACTTTTTGATACTCATAAATCTGTTGAAGTGTTTTTCTTGAAGAATCTCCTGTGTTCACCACAATATCTTTGGTATCAAATTGACATGGATGAACATATCCTGCTGCATGTGTAATTTGAACAATGTCTTTTTTTAATGTTATGATGAAATTGGAAACTCTCTCAGATTTATCTTCGACATTAAATCCTTTTTGTAGCCACCATTTGTGAGTTGCAATTCCTGCAGGACAATTTCCTGTATGACACTTTTGAGCTTGAATACATCCTGCAGAAATCATTACCTCTCTGGCAATATTTATAAGGTCTGCGCCCATAGCAAATGCTTTTACAGCATGTGAAGGATGACCGAGTTTTCCTGAGGCTATAAACGTAGTTTTTTTAATTAAATCCAAGTCAACTTCAAAAAACATTTTATATACAGAGGCGAACCCATCCATCAATGGAAGTGACATGTTATCTGCAAAAGAAGCTGGAGCAGCTCCAGTTCCGCCTTCACCGCCATCAATCGTGATGAAGTCAGGCCCTTCTTCTCTCCTTCGCATACAATTTGCCAAATCTTTCCAAAAATCAATTTTTCCAACGGCAGATTTTATTCCAACAGGTAAACCAGTTTTTTCAGCAATCATTTCAACAAAACTAACCAAAGAATCAACATCAGGAGAAAATGCACCGTGATATGCAGGAGCATGAACGTCTTTTCCAACTTCAAGACCTCTTATTTCAGCAATTTCTTTTGTAACTTTTTTCCCAGGAAGAATTCCACCTTTTCCAGGTTTTGCTCCTTGAGATAATTTCACCTCAATCATTTTGATACACTTGTTTTCTTCAACGAGTTCCACAAGCTTGTTTATATCAAAATGTCTGAAACCTTTTTTGTCTGTATATCCACAACCAAAATATCCAGTTCCTATTTGAAAAACTACATCAGCACCATTGTTGTGATATTTTCCAGAAAATCCACCTTCTCCAATATTATGATAAGCACTGGAACCTCTTGCTCCTATGTTATTTGCTGTTGTAGCCCTGCTTCCAAGAGCTCCATAACTCATAGCAGAAATATTGATTACAGAATTTGGACGATAAGGTTTTTGGCGTTTTAATCCAATTGTTTTTGCACAAGGAAGTGCTGACTCAGCACATACGTTAATCGTATTATTGATATTTGTCGGAAAACCTGCTGTTTTTATAAAAAAGTGTCCTGGCTTATTAAAATCAGCATCAGAGCCGAATCCTGTCAAATTATTTTGACCTTTTGCAGAAGCATAAATATAGCTTCTCCATACTCGGTCAAATGGTTGTTCTTCTCTATTATTGGCCACAACGTACTGTCGCATTTCGGGACCAACCTTCTCAAGCAAATATCTAAGTCTTCCGATGACAGGAAAATTACTTTTGATTGTATGCTTTTTATTGAAGATGTCAATAACAGCAACAATGGCAATTGTTCCTAAAATTATAAAAATTATGTATAAGCCAATATTCATAAAAAAACCGCTTTCTGTACTATTATACGAAAGCGGTCTAAAAATGTTGCAGTTTTTCTATCAGGCTGTCTCCTTAATTTTACTAAGAAGAACATTGATTCTATTCTTTGTTTTTTTAGAACCAATCACATACATTACATCAATCAATTGAGGCCCTGGTTTTCCACCAGTTAAAGCAAGCCTCAGCATAGGCATAATTTTTCCAACACTTGAACTAACGTTGACAGATATAGTTTCAAGTTCCATTTTAATATGTTCAATAGTCCACTCGTCTTCATTAAAATCAGCCATAAATTCATCATCGGCAAACACGTTCATAACCCTGACAAAATCATTAACGTTTTTCATATCCAATTCTCCACTTAAATCTGGCTCATTGAATATATAATCAACACTTCCTGCAAGCTCATGAGCAAAAGTAACTCTTTCTGTTGCCATTTTAGCCAGGATACTTAACTTTTCATCAGATAATCCATGATTTTCTGGAATATTCATTTTTTCAAGAATCCATTCTCTATTTTTAGACCTTAGGTAGTGAGCATTAAAACTATTCAACTTAACCATATCAAATCTGGCACCAGCCTGATTGATTCTGTCAACATCAAAAAGCTCAATCATTTCACTCATACTCATAAATTCCCTATTTCCTCCTGGACTCCATCCAAGAAGAGCAAGAAAATTAATCAATGCATCTGGTTCATATCCAAGTTCACGGAAGCCCTGTATACTTTCAACAACACCATCTGGGTCTGTATAGGTCCAGCTCAATGGAAATACAGGAATTCCGTATTTATTTCTCTTTCCGAGTTTTTTTCCATCAGGACCGAGAATAAGAGGTAAGTGTGCAAACTCTGGATGCTCCCATCCAAAGGCTTTGTATAACAAAACATGAAGCGGAGTTGATGATAGCCATTCTTCTCCACGAATAACATTCGTAATTTCCATCAAATGGTCATCAACAACATTTGCCAGGTGATATGTCGGAAGTTGGTCTGAAGATTTCCAAATCACTTTATCATCAAGGTCTTTTGTATTAAATGTGACCCAACCTCTTATTTTGTCTTCGAATTTTACATCCTCATTCCTTGACATCTTAAACCTCACAACATATGGTTCACCTGCATCAATTTTATTTTTAACGTCTGCAGGAGACATGCGCAAAGAATTATTCATTTTCTCTCTCACAACTCCAGTGTAGCCAGTGTTTTTAATTCCCGTAGCAGCAAGGTCTTCACGCATTTTGTCAAGCTCCTCTTTGGTATCAAATGCATAATAAGCATGACCTAACTTAATAAGCTCATCAACATACTTTTTGTAAATATCTTTTCTTTCAGATTGTCTGTAAGGCCCATATGGACCTCCAGTCCAAGGGCTTTCGTCAATTCCAAGCTTAAGCCAAAATAAAGAATCAAACATGTATTGGTCAGACCCAGCAACTTCCCTTTTTGAATCAGTATCTTCAACTCTTATAATGAAATCACCGCCATGTTTTTTTGCATAAAGGTAATTTACCAATGCTGTTTTAACTCCCCCTATATGCAGAGGCCCAGTTGGGCTTGGTGCAAAACGAACTCTTACTTTTTTACTCATGTTAAATGTTGTTTTTTCTTTATACGTATAAAGAAAAATTATGTTTATTTTATTTTTTTAGAATTTAAACCTCTTTCAGAAACCCCAACGCCAACAAACTTTTTCTTTCTTTCAAAAAATGCGTCAACAAATTCTTTCGACTCTTTTAAACCCCATCCAGTTTTGTTTTTTACATATTTAACGCCAGCAAGTAAAAGCTTGCCATTTTCAGAAGCTTCAACCAATCCCTTTTCAACTTCTCTTCTCACTTCATCATCTTTAATGTCTAAATTAGGAACAAATGCATGATATTCTGTGCTTCCACTTCCCATTAAATTCTTTCCAGCAAAATGAAGGTCTGGAGACATTATTCTTTTAGGGAATTTCTCAGAATATTCCTTTTCAAGACTTTCATTTTCATCTTTTTTAACCTGATGATTAGTTTTGAACCTTCTCCATTCAGCCGAGTTAGTCATTTGAATGCCGTTGAATTTTTCTCTCGATATTCTAATAAATTTTTTATTGCCTTTTAAAACTATTTCAGTCTTTGTTTTTTTAGGCGAAATTGTTTGCTCTATTACTTTCATATTTCTCTCTTTTTATTTTAATACAATGATAAATGCCCCGTTACATTATCAATTTTACTTGAATAGTCTGGACCGATTGCAATACATGTTTTTGTAGGACCATCAAATTCTGTATGTCCAGCATCAGTAATTAATTCTGCAGCCAAACCTTGGCTCTTTGCGTTTTGGAAAATCTCCATCATCTCTTTTTCACTATTTGCCTTAAGAGCAATTTTTGTTTGACCTTCCTGAACCCACTTAAATTGTTCATCAGTAAGTTCAAAAGAAATCTTTCGCCCCTTCATATTGTTCCAGACAAAACCAAGAACAGAGTGACATGCCTGGGCAATTATTTTTCCAGTTCTCACTTTTTCTTTTTTTGTATTCTTAAGGTCTCCTCGAATAACAATAACCATTTTAATATCACTCATTTTCTTTCTTTTTTTCAATTCTTTTTTGAACTACTTTTTCCCACTTAATATTTTTTTCAGCTATCTTGGAAACAATCTCAGATTCCTTGATTCCATAATAACTGGTCAATGTCAAAACTTTTGAAAGACATCGGTTAAATTGAAATTCAAGTTCTGGATGGTTCTTTTCAAATCGGTATACAATGCCTCCAATATACTTAAATATTTTTGCAAGCACATCTTCTGGGAGAGTTCCGTCTGGACGATGTGAATTTTCAAGAAACTCATCTTTGAAGTGGCTATATCCAAGGTCGTATGAGTCTGCAAAAGATAAAAGACACTGAATTGTATCTGCAGCTTCTTCTTTTATCAATTCTATGATTTCTTCCTCAGATTCATTTATAACCTTCCTACCAAGCTTCTTGTTTACAGCTTGAGCAAATTCTCCAGCCTCTTCAAATAACTTTGCCAGTCTCAAAGCTGGAGTGGCAGGGTCAAGTTTATTAATTCTTTGAATGTCTTTGTAAACCTCTTTCATTACCTTAATTCTTTGGGATATTTCATTTTCAAAGATAACATTTTTTCAAGCAACACTTTAGCAATACAATGATTTCTGTACCACTTATTATCTGCAGGAATTATATTCCAATCAATTTTCGACTTATCAAAAATCTTTTCATAAACTCCCATATACTCATCCCAAAGCTTAGATTCTTCCAAATCCTTAGAATTATATTTCCACTTCTTTTCAAGAGAATTAGCTCTTTCTTCAAATCTCGAAGCTTGTTCTTCTTTTGAAATGTGTAAGAAAAATTTAATTACATGAGTTTGATTATCTTCTAATAATTCCTCAAAATTATTGATGTGCTCATACCTCTTATCAATGGTCTTATTATCAAAAATTCCATGAACACTCGGAACCAAAATATCCTCGTAGTGAGACCTGTTAAAAATTGATATATGACCTTTAGCTGGAGTCAAGTTATGAATCCTCCATAAAAAATCTTTTGAGGCTTCATATTCATTCGGAGCCTTGAATGAGTGTGCATGAACTGCCATTGGATAAAGGCCACTATACAATTTGTATATTGAACCGTCTTTTCCAGAAGCATCCATTCCCTGAAAAACAAGAAGCATCGAATGCTTATTCTCTGCTCTCATTTTTTTATGCAATTCTTTAATAAGAATATACATTTCCTGAGTCTCCTTCTCTATCTTTTTTCTATCAACAGATTTAGGAGCTTTTGTGGATGTTTTTTCTAATTTTTTCATTTTATAATTTTATAAATTTCCAGGTGTACGTGGATAAAGAACAACGTCTCTGATGTTTTTCATTCCAGTTACAAATTGTACGAGCCTCTCAAATCCAACTCCAAAGCCAGAGTGAGGCGCTGTTCCAAATTGCCTTGTATCAAGATACCATTTCATTTCTTCCTGCGAAATGCCAAAAGTAAGCATTTTTTCTTTAAGAACATCAAATCTTTCTTCTCTTTGTGAACCGCCAACAATTTCCCCTATTCCAGGAAACAAAATATCCATTGCAGCAACGGTTTTTCCATCCTCGTTATCACGCATATAGAATGCTTTGATGCCTTTTGGATAATCATATACAATAACTGGCTTCTTAAAGTGTTGCTCAACAAGGTATCTTTCATGTTCTGCCTGAAAGTTCATCCCCCAAACTTCTACAGGAAACTCAAATTTGTCTTTTTGGTTTGCTTTCGATGATTTTAAAATTTCAAAAGCTTCTGAATAAGAAATTCTTTCAAATTTATCACACATAACTCTTTCAAGCTTTTTCAAAAGAGGCTCGCTACGAAGTTCTGCCTTAATATTTTTCTCATCCTCTTCAATATATTTTTGAAGATACTCCAACTCGGCTCTACATTTTTCATAAACACTTTGTATGACAGCTCTAAGAAAATCCTCAGCAACTGACATATCTTGTTTTAAATCTGCAAAAGGAATTTCTGGTTCAATCATCCAAAACTCAGCTAAGTGACGTGCTGTATTGCTGTTTTCAGCTCTGAATGTAGGTCCAAATGTATAAACAGCACCAAGACCAAGAGCAGCCGTTTCTGCTTCCAATTGACCAGACACTGTTAGTCCAGATTCTTTTCCAAAAAAATCTTCTGAATGGTCATAAATTTTTTCATATTCAAAAAAATTTGGTTTTTCAAAAATTTCCCCAGTATCCCTATCCTTAAACTTCATTAAATGTTGAATAAATTCTTTGGCCTTTGGTTCATATTGAATTGGGAGTGTTGTTACACGAAACATTTCTCCAGCACCCTCACAGTCTGAGCCAGAAATAATAGGAGTATGGACATACAAAAAATCTCTTGCATCAAAAAACTCATGCGTAGCCATTGCAAGTCTATGACGAATTCTAAAAATGGCCTGAAACAATTGAGTTCTCATTCTTAAGTGACCATGTTCTCTGAAAAACTCCATTGAATGTTTCTTTGGTTGAATCGGGTATTCTTCTCCCGCCTTTCCAATCACATCAACAGTGATGGCCTGGAAGTCTATAGACTGTCCAACACCTTTTGACTCTACTGGTTTTCCAACTACTTTTAAAGATGCTCCAGAAGTGACTCTGCCAAGGTCAATGCCCAACCCTTTATCAACAACAACTTGCAGAGATTCAAATTTAGAACCATCATAGAGAACAATGAAAATTACATTCTTGCTTTCACGAATTGTTCGAACCCATCCACTTACTGAAACTTCTTCTCCCCACTTCACAATTGGATGCAAAGAGTCTGCTGTCAATATATCTGAAACTTTCCTTTCAATCATAATTTCATTTTTTTTATTTTTCTTTTTTCTTTTAATTTTATCTTAATCTTCATTGGCTTTTCTTTCCTTGGAAGGAATGTTACAACTTTTCCACAAGATACTGCAAGCCGAAATCCATTATTTGTATGAAATGTTCCTGTACTTCCAATCAATTCATTAGCTGTGATTAATTTCTTTACACTTTCTGGCAAAATATCACTTTCAACTTCTTTTAAATTGATTCTATTCTCCTCAACCAAAAAATTAACTACCATATGGTCTTTAATGTCTGATATTTCTTTTGTTTCGCCACCTTCAGAAAGTTTTTTTGCCACTTCATTCCTTATGCTCTCAATATTCATTCCCCTGGCCCTATTCAAATACTGAACAACAGCATGGCTTGTTATCTCAACCTCTTTTAACTTTTTTATTTTATGCTTTTCTTGATTTAATTTTTTGTTTTCAATCTTTAACTTGCACAATTCATCTGAAATTTCCTTAAGTTCTCTTTTTGCAAAATCAATAGAGTGTCCTTTTTTATTCTTTGATTCAAGATAAGCCGACATAGCTTCATCTCTTTCTTTTTTATGCCTTTCTTTTAAAACATCCAATTCTTTTTTATGACTCTCCTGAATCTTAATTAAAATTGCCTTTTTTTCCTCTACATCTGCGTTTACATCAGATGCTTCAAGAGTTTTAAATTCTTCATTTTTTTGACTGTGCTTTTTCTTTAATTCTTCGATGGTGTTGACATTATCTTTAAGTCTCCATTCAATAAATTCAATCTGACTCATGATTCAAGTTTTGTTTTTATGATTTCACTTAATTCTTTTGCATTGGTCTTAACCTTTCCACTTCTCATTATTTCACCCATGAACAATCCGATGAGATTTTTCTTCCCACTTTTATGTTCTTGAACTTTGTCTGGATATTTTGCAAAAACATCTTCAATAAGAGTATCAATCTCGTTTGAGTCTGTTTTTTCAAGAATACCAAGTCTTTCAATTATTTCCCATGTCGTTTCTTCAGAAAAATTATTGATGAGTTCTGGAAATACTTTAGCTTTGGCTGTTGAAAAATCAATCAAATCCGTAAACTCAACATATACAGCAAGGTCTCTTAACTTTTTATGGTCAATAACTTTTTGTGGCGATTCAGAATCCTTGATTCCATTTTCATTCATATAAGCCCTTATCGGGTCAAACCACTTTACACAAGCTTTGGCAAGCCTTCGGTCAAATTCATGGTCAAGGAAAGACTCAACCTCTGACATATATGTTTTAAGAGCCTCATCTTCACCATTTTCAATTGGAGAATAGACATACCCTGGCTGGATAATTATCCTGCCGCTGGAATCCCTTTTTCCATCAGACCACCTACGCTCATAACTTGCCATAGGCTTTATACGAAAAAAAAGCAAAAATGTTTATGCTGTCTTTGAGATTTTTTTTATGAGCACCTCGTTGATTTTTGAAGGGTGCCAACTTGAATCTGATGGAATTCTAAATGTGTGATTTTTTAAATAATAATCAACTCCCCATGGATATGTGTCCACAATCCCAATATAATAACCAAGACCATCATAATATTTGCCTGGTTCATATGTTTTATTTTCTTTTAACTGTTCCATTTTTCAATATTTAATTTTTCTGCAATTATTCATCTCTATGTGGTTTGAATACATGAACTGGCTCTCCAGTTATCATATCAATTTTCTTATAAATCTTTATCTCAGCTTCTTCTGGTTTTGATGGATAGTAGAAATAACTATATATTTCTCCATTATATTCTACTCTTCCAGATTTGCTATACTCTCCAAGTTCTGTGTTATATAAACTTGAATAAATTCTTCTTGCAATAGGAAAATAAACTTCACCTGCAGCATCTCGTTTCTTTTTCTCCTGCTCCCACTCAAATTCCTCATGCTCTCTTTTTACTTTCTCTATTTCCAATAGGTCTCTAAGAGTAAAATCAGCAGTTGGAATAAATTTATATTTGAATAACACTGGAATTTCTCCTAAAGCTTTTTTAATAGCATCAGCTCTCGCTTTCTCGCATCCAGAGCAATATGCATCACTGTTATAATCTGGAATGTAACTTCCAGATAAGTAGTAACAATATTCTATACCACAATGTTTGCATTCTTTTATTGTTGTTCTCATTTTTTAAAAGCTTTATGCATTGTTTCTAAATTATCAATCTTAACCCAACCCAACGGTCTGAAGGCATCGGTGCAGCGATTGTCTCTGAATAATCTTCCCCAACTATATTCACTTGGATTTAAAGAAATCGAGTGTGTAAATGAATAAGATTCATTGTTTGTGTTTAGCTGCAGAATCTTTCCATCACTTATTCTTTCAATTGTAAATGGAACATATCCCATATCGAATTCAACAACATCTGATGTTTCTTCTTCGCTACAATCGTGTAGAAATTTTTCAAAAAATTCCTTATTTCTCTTCTGGGTCATATATAGTGTATTTTGCTGTTAGTTCTTCTCCTATTTCAATTTCTCTGAGTGTTTGAAGGAATATATAATCTTCCTCGTGAATCACTTCACAATTTGGATTCTTCGAATTGTGATTGAAAAATCCTCCCATCGGAAGTCTTATCAATCCATCTTCAAAAATCGGGTCATCTGTCCGAACATGAGTCATCCACCTAACACCTGAATCAATTTTCTTCGTTGCAAATAACCCAAGCTCATCACTTCCAGTTATATTACTTAGGTATTCACTCTTTCTTATTGTTAATCCTTCAGGAAGAGGTCTATAATAACTCATTTTCTTTAATCCTTGCTGCCAGCCGCAAATTTAGTTCATATTCATGAGAACTCAAAATTCTTGTTGAACAAACTTTGTTGGAAATTAAAGTCACAGGACCCTCAAACCTGGAGGCGATGAACTTACGCTGCTCTTCCAGAAGAATTCGAACCTCTTCAAGTGTATATGAGGTCTTTTTCATGTGCAAAACAATGTCTGCACGTTCTTCTTCTGTTAGTGATGCCCAAGTTTTTCGGCCAGTCACATTCTCCCAGGATAAGTCCATAACTTATTTTTTTGATTTATCGTCTAATTCTTTCATCAATTCATTCGTGAATTCTTCATAACCTTTTTCACCAGTATAACAACCTGGGCCAATTTGATATAAACCACCGCCAACTGGGCCAACATAATTTTGGTCTCCAACTTTTGGAGTCAATGATTCTAAAAATTTATATATCTCTTCTTCATTCATTACCATTTCTTATTTTTTCTGGCAGCATACCATACAACCTCATTTGTTATTGTATGTTTGCTATCATCTTCCATTGTTATTAATGTAACAATTGTTCCATTTTTTTTATTATACTTTGATGTGAATTTTTTTACATCGCCTGGGTTGATTCCTTCTTCCAATAGCTGCTTTTCAAACTCTTTTCCAATCATCTCTTTTAATTATCAATTTTTGTAATCATTCTCCACCAATATGTATTTACATCTGGCTCTATAATTGGTTTGCTTATGTCTCCATTTTCGAGCCCTTTAACAATACCTTGTTTCATATTATAAAAAGTATACAAGTACACTACTGCTCCTTTTTCTAAATATTCTTTTACAGACTTTATAATGTCACGCTCACCCAAACCACGCCTTGTATGAGTAGCAAATTCTCCAACATATTCTCCGTCTTTATTAAAGTGGTCATCGCAAGGAGTCATGGCAAGATGCACATTTTTCATTGAGAATAACTCATCAACAATATCATCAAAATTTTCTGGTTTAAAATAAGTTCCTTCATTTTCTTTTAACAATTCATTCATCGTTTCATTGAAGCATTCGATTGTTGTTTCTTTATCAAGCAATCTTTTATTTATCATGTGTTTATTTCCAATAATCACACGAGCATTTTCTAATTTCTCCCAATTCATATCTCTCTCTTATCAATTTCATGTTTAATTCTACTTGCCTCTTCATAATCTTCCTCCGCAATTGCCACATCCAATTTCTGCACCAAAGATTCATCAGACATGCTTGAATATCTACTCATAGGCTTTGCATTCAAAAGTGTAATAGGGTCAATATAATGAGCCCATCCGTGTTCAAATTTATGAAGCTCCAAAGATATTAACTTACCTTTCTCAAGCAGGAGTGTAAATGAATTTGTGGCTTCAAAATAAGCACATCCATTTGCTATTCCTACAAAAATCAACTTCTCTCCTATGTAGGAAGAATCATAATCCATTCCGCCAATAAACATACCTTGAGTTATTGAGAATGTCGGTTCAATTCTGGTTACAATATCTCCAGGAATGAAGTCGTAAATTAATTTTGGTTCTTGCTTCATTTAATTCTTTTATTTATATCAAAAAATAAGCATTCTTCTCTTGGAACTCTATACATTTGGTCTTTTCCGTTTCTATCTACAGTATTTATATCCAAATTCTCTATATAATTTTCAAAAAATATCTTATCAGAATCACAACACACAGCCCACTCAGTTTCAATGCATATTATAACATAATAAAATGAATGGTTTTTATGAAGCCTTAATTTTCTTCCAAGAAAACTTACAGTATCAAAAATATACGTTTCTCTTGATGTAAACGGATAATTTCTCTTAACTTCTAATTCAAAATAATATTTCAATCCATTTTTCTCAGTAATTACATCATGCTCATAATTTTCATCAATATTTATCACATTATGACCTCTCGATACTATAAAATCAATAAATTTTTGCTTTGCATAAGCATCGTTATTATCATAAGAATTTTTGTTAAATTTTCTTGCTCCAAACTCTATATTCTCCATAATTACAAATATAGAATTTTGCACGCAATTAATCAAGAATTAAAAGAACTTGTTGTCCCTCCAGGGCTCGAACCTGAACTCTTCTGGTCCAAAACCAGACGTGTTGCCAATTACACCAAGGGACATTATTTGTTTCCCAAAACTATTATTTTAATTCACTTATGGGAAGTGAATATTGTTGTGTGAGAAGGCTTCGAACCCCCAAATTCTCGGTTCAGAGCCGAGTGACTTTGCCAGTTTGTCTATCACACAATAAAAAAAAATAAAGACAACTCTTCGGTCTCAGCAGAGCGCTCACTCCTTGCGGTTTTTCAACCTGCCTTTATTTTGTTGTCCACCCTGGGTTCGAACCAGGAGTCTTCTGAGTCAAAGTCAGACGTGTTGCCAATTACACCAGCGGACAATATTTTGTTGTGCGAGTAGGGTTCGAACCTACAAACCTCTTGCGAGGCACTGGGTTCAAAGCCCAGTCGCTTGCCAATTTGCATATCGCACAATATTTGTTGTCCCTTTAGGATTCGAACCTAAACCGAGAAGCTTGCGCTTGACACATTCAAAGTGTGTTGACCTGCCAGTTAGTCTAAAGGACAATATAAAAACAAAAAAGCCTGAACTTTTCAGTCCAGGCTTTCAATTATTTGTGTTTAACACTTAAGTTCAAGCAATACCAGGACTGTCCTCTCTCGAAGATTGTTGCTGTTGTTGCTGAACTGCTATGTTAATTATTTTATTCATTCTATTTTTAAATAGTTTTATTTTTTATTTCTTGTGACCATGAAGAGAGTCGAACTCTTACACCTTTCGGCACCACCCCCTCAAGATGGCGTGGCTACCAGTTACACCACATGGCCATTTAAAATCTCATACGCAAATATAAGACTTTTTGTTTCAATTATCAAAACTTTTTTTCTTAAACAACCACTTTATTTTCTCAATTAAAATCTTAAGAGGATTTATTTTAAGAAAATAAAAAGATGCCAAGAAGAATAGGGCCGCCAACACATAAAAGATATATGTTGTAGTCCAGTAATCCCCTGACAATTTCATCACGAGAGCAAATAACTCTGCGTAACCAAATGGGTTCAGGAAGGTCGCTATCATCAAGCACGCCACACCTATGTTCCTTCTTTTGTTTGTCATCATTTCCAATACTATCAGATTCCATTTAATCGTTTTTCGTTCAACATTGCACTCTTAATAGTGCTCTCATTTAATAAATACTCAAAATTAATTTTAAATTTTAAAAGTATTTTTTTCAAAGTAGCTCAGGCGGGACTTGAACCCGCACTCCCAACTGGGAACAAGATTTTAAGTCTTGCGTGGCTGCCATTACACCACTGAGCCATTTTTATTTTAGTGTCAAAAATTGAGTAAACATTAAATAATTCAATTTTTGACGTTTGTACACCTGGAGGAAGTCGAATCCCCAACCTCTTGGTTCGAAGCCAAGCGCTCTGTCCAGTTGAGCTACAGATGCATTTATATTCAGCCAAATCTATACTTTTCATACAACATTTGGCTGAATAAGTCTTATCCAATCTTTACAAAATCTCCAGACTTAATTGCTTTCGCAATCCATCTGTTAAGTTCAGAGCCTTTAACCTCATTGCCAAAAGAAGTTGTTCCAAGGTCTGAAGATAAAATAACAGTTTCTTGTTCATACATAGAAAGTCCACTTTCATCTTCATTAATTGTTGGACCTGGTTCAACAGTTGAAATCGGAAACAAGAAAACTCCTTCTTCCAATTGAACTGAGTAATACAAATTACCGCTTGTATAATGACTAAACTTAGCCATCACTTTGCTTTTATAAAGTTCTTTTTTTACTTCTAATTCATTCATAATTTTTATTTTTGTTTCATCTCAAAGAGATGTCCAATTTTTAATTGGTAGACTCTGTGGAAGTTGAATCCACGACCTTCTGCATGTCATACAGACGCTCTAACCAACTGAGCTAAGAGTCTTTGTTTTATTAAAGTCGGGAGCAAAACAAGTTATTAATTTCTCAAACTCATCCGCAGTTCCCCTGCTTATTTTTTTTCCTTTGTTGGAATTATAAAATTCCATTATTGTGCTTATTACTTTGTTAAACTTAAAACTTTCAACATAACCATCAATAGATTTTGTCAATGATTCCAAATTAATTTCTTCACCACTTTCATCTGCAGATTCAATCCATCTTTTCCATTTTCCGATGGCTCTTCTGATGCCAATTATTTTTTCATCACTCCAATCACCTCCATCAAAATAGTGACCGATGAACATCAAGTACAATCTCAATTCATCTGGGTCGTAATCGTCAGGATTTACAACATTTCCAGTTGACTTGCTCATCTTTTCACCATCTTTTGTAATCATTCCCTGGTGAATCAATTTCTTGAACGGTTCCTCGCATTCAACATATCCTTGGTCATACAAAAACATATTAATAAATCTTGCATAAATCAAGTGCATGCATGCATGTTCATTTCCGCCAACATACAAATCAACTTGTTTGTACTTTTCTTTTGGCAAAAATTCATCCTCGCTATCAGTCAAATACCTCAAATAATAAAAAGAACTATCAACAAATGTATCCAATGTATCAGTTTCGCCATCTACAGGAATCGGACAACCCCAACTCCTTTGCCTGGACACACACCAGTCTTTCAAATTTTCCAACCAGTGTCTTTGTTGTTTCTTGGTTTTTTCTGGATAATCAATCCAGTCCAAGTTTTTAATCAATCGGTCTTTATAGTCTGTAATTTTAAAAAACCATTGTTCCAACTCCTTTTCTTCAACTTGTGATTTGCATCTATCACATTTTCCTTCTTTCACTTGCTCATTTGCCAATACAGTTTCGCAACTTGGGCACTCATTAACTGGAGCTTTTTTCTTATAAACCAATCCAGCTTCTTTCAATTTCAAGAACAACCACTTCGTCCACTTTTGATAACTTTCATCTGAAGTAATCAATCTTTCTTCAAACTCAGTATTCATTCTTCCTACCTGCCCTCTGAACTTGTCAATGTTTTTATATGTTACATCTTTTGGGTCCAATCCATGTTGTCTTGCATAATTTTCTGCAGGCAAACCAAAACTATCGTAGCCGAATGGTTGAAAAACTTCTTGAGTTCTTCTTTTCCATCTGCAATAAGAATCCATTATTGCATAATTGTAGGCATGTCCTACATGCAAACCATCGCCACTTGGATATGGAAACATTACTGCGCAATAAAAACTATTCTTCATGTTCTTTTATATTAGGGAAAAATATTTCCCAGTAATTAATCATTCCATTCAAAATTCTTTTCAAAGACTCACTGCAGCTTTGTTTTTTTGATTCCTCTATGAATGTATCACAGAATCTTTTCCAAAAAAAATCATTCAAAGTGTGAAAGGCTTTTGGCCAATCTGAATCTTCAAAATAACTATCAATCTTTTCTCTTTCTTTTTCCCACTCAATTTCTTTGATTCCATCTTCTCCTATCCATCCTTTTGACTCCTGGAATGCAATAAATTTTTTTGCATTTTTCCATTTAATCATCAACTTTTTGCTATTGGCCATAATTGTTTCATCAATCATTGTATCAGTTCCAATTTGATTCTGAGCTGACCAATATCTTATTCCTTCTCCTCCAAAATTATTGATATAATAATATGGATTCAAAAAATTTCCTTCAGACTTTGACAACTTCTCACCTTTATTATCTGTCGCATGTCCTGTAATAATTATTTTTTTCCAAGGTATCTGACCATTGTGATGATAAGATTTTATAATCGTATACAAAGCCCATGTAGTTATAATATCATGGGCCTGGAACCTAATATCAAATATCGGACAATCCAAACTTGCTTCTCCAGTATGAGATGCCCAAGCCATCTGGGGACTCAAAGAAGAAGTGAACCAAGTATCAAATCTCAATTCTGTTTCTCCTGGAATTCTAATTCCATATTCTCTTTTTCTGGAGATTGACCAATCTCTATCCATGTTATCAATCCAATCTAAAATTCTGGCTTTAAACTTCTCTGGCTTCCACTCAATTTTTTCAATCTGAGCTTTCAACTCTTCTTTGAAGTTCATTGTTTTTATAAACCATCCTTCACCATTTTCTTCAATTATATTTCCACCATCAATGGAGTGTTTATTGAATTCAATTTCAGAATTTGGAATTGATTTTTCACATTTTTCACATTTAAAATAAGTTTCTGCAGCTTTATAAATCAAACCTTTTTCTTTTAAATCATTAAAAGACAAGATTGCAATTTTCTCAGCCAAATCACCATACGTATCGTATCTGTGATTTGAAAAACCCATATTAATTTTTTCAAAGAACTCGTAATATAATTTTGATGTCTCGTGTGACAATTCCATTATATTTTTTTCACCTTGTATTCCCTGTTTCAAGGCAAATTTTTCTGTTGGTATTCCATTGTTATCATAACAAAAAGGATAAATCAACTGCTTCCCTTTCATCTGATGGTATCTTGCTAAAAAATCCATCTGAGTATAGGAAAAAGCATGTCCCATGTGCAACTGACCACTTATGGTTGGTGGCGGCATATCAATCGTATAAATGTTTCTTGCACTCATTTTTTTTATTTTTGTTTCCAACAAATTTGTAGGACATGAGGGATTCGAACCCCCGACATTTTGCTTGTAAGGCAAACGCTCTGAACCAGGCTGAGCTAATGTCCTATTTGTACTTCTGGTCGGGCTCGAACCGACAACGTTTACCACTTGGGTACGAGGTTTTAAATCTCGTGCGTTTCAACCAATTTCGCCACAAAAGCATTCGTACCGATGGAGAGAGTCGAACTCTCACGCCTTTCGGCACTGGGTTTTGAATCCAGCGTGTCTACCATTCCACCACATCGGCATTTTTAACTGTACCCCCTGTCAGACTCGAACTGACACGTCCTTCGACACTGGTTCCTAAGACCAGCCTGGCTACCATTACAGCAAGGAGGCGTTTCGTTCGAGTGATTAAAAAATACTCAATGCATTTTTTCTTTTTTTCATCATTTTATTAGACGCTCAAACATCGTCCATTTCGCATTTAATTTGATGTTGCATGCTGCAGCCAAATTAAAAAACTCTGCTTTGTACTTTCAGAGGGAGTCGAACCCCCAACCGTCAGATTCGTAATCTGAAGCTCTATCCAGTTGAGCTATGAAAGCAATTTCGTACCGATGACAGGAGTCGAACCTGCACACTCGTGGAGCACCAGATTCTTAGTCTGGCTTGTCTACCAATTCCAACACATCGGCATTTTTATAGTCAGCCAAATGTATATGTTAAACACCACATTTGGCTGAGTATAACTTTTTCTATATTCCGCCAAATCTATGTTTTTTTCCTACATTTGGCGAAGTATAAACTTCTGTCGTACACCCTGATGGATTTGAACCACCGACCCTCTGCTTGTAAGGCAGATGCTCTGAACCCCTGAGCTAAGGATGCATTTTCTAATTTTATAATTTCGTCTCAGACTTGACCAAACAGGACTCGAACCTGCACGCCCTTTCGGACAGCCCTTTTTACAGGGCTCATGTCTACCAATTCCATCATTGGTCTTGTCTTCAACCAGAATAACTTTGTGGTTGCAACCACTTGGCTATTCTGACAGCTGTGTGTGGTGATGGAGGGAGTCGAACCCCCGACACAAGGATTTTCAGTCCTTTGCTCTACCAACTGAGCTACATCACCATTTTCTTGTTGCCTCCGCAGCTATAGGGACAAGAAACTCCTGTTTTGTGGTACGAGGTAGATTCGAACTACCCGCCTCTGGGATTTCAAGCCAGCGCTCTATCGCTTTCGCTGCCAACTGAGCTACCGCACCAAATATTTAGGGGAAAGTTTGAGAGAGCTGTGAACCTTTCGGCTCGACCAGATTTGAACTGGTATTGTTTGTTCTTAATACAAATGCATAACCATTATGCTACGAAGTAACTCTTACTCATCACCACCTAAATTTTTTCAATATGTCAAATTTTCCCTTTCGGAAGACTCCAGGGACGTTCCCCTGGAGCCACAAAACAAAAAAAGCCCGAACTTTCGTTCGGGCTTTCAATATCTTGATTTAATTTCTTTCTGTTAATTATGAAACTAAAGACATATCACGTCCGAACTCTTTGCCTCTAAAGACAAATAGCACAACTTGTAACAGTTGCAATTGGCGTAATATGTTGTTAAAATTTTTCATTCTTAATTGTAAATATTCAAAAATTTTCTTTTCGTGTATAAACTTCTACGCAAAGATAAAACAAAATGTTTCAATAATCCAAGTCTTTTTTTAAAATAATTTTCACTTTGCTCATAAAATGCTAAAAAACAATTATTTACAAAGTGAAAATTTTTTATTAAAACCACCATCTTCCGTAATGCTTGTGGTAATATTTAAAATCTTTACACGATTCTTCATCATCCAAAAAATCAATATTCACCTTCAAAGCATTCTTGTTATGTCTTCTGTCAGCTCTATTGAAGATGGTTCTCCAATCTTTTCCGCTTCTGTGACGATTCCAGCTTTTTCTTCTTTCATCATAGAACTGGCCTTCAAGTCTTGCTTCAAGTTCAGCTTCTTCCTGTTTAAGAAGCTCATCAATTACTTTATAGTGGGTTTTGTAACTTTTGACTACTTTCATTTTAAGATAATAATCAAAGATACCTACTGAGTACACTTTATACATTTGTCCCCAGTAACCTTTTTTCTCGGTAGCGTAAAAGAATTTTTTGGCCCAAGGAGGAAGGTTTTCATATTTGTTGAAATCAATGTCTTTGAATGAAGGTCTGATATTAACCATCATTCTTTCTTGTTTGTTCCAATATCTGAAAGACTTGTCCCTGCACCAGGTTGATTTGCCGAAGTTATCAAGAATATATTGCCATTGCCAGGCATCATCTCTTCTTGACACATCGTCTCTTAATACCCAATAAGCATCATAGCCATGATGAATGGGTTTGTCGAGAGGCTTGTAGCCGAGTTTCCTCTGTGCCTCCCAGTTGATACTTAATTGACTTTCCAATTTAAGAAAGTCCTTGTATCTTTCGGTTTTTTTATTCCTTTTCATGTTCTGTGTAGTTTTATGGTTAGACCACTCAGTACACAGAACCCTTTCTTGGAATAAAATATTTCATAGAATTTGTCGCTTGATTATATATACGCTCAAAATTCAAAAACGTTGCGTCAGTCCAGAAAAATATTATACTTATGAATCATAAGCATGTCCAGGTCATACCCTTTGTAAAGCCAGAAATCAAATTCCCAATCAGACCTTGACTCATTCAACCTGTTCATTATAAAACCAGCATACCACTGACCCCATGCTCTAATCTTTTCAAGCTTCCAAGCTTTGTATTTTTCTAAAAGTTTTTTCATTTTTTATTATTAAAATAATCAGTAATCTCTTCAGCTATGTAAGCTGTGTATTCAGCTTCAAAATCAATCGGAACTCTATGGTCTCCATTTTTTATTCCATATTCAAATGCTTCATTATAGCTTTTAAATCTCGGCTTCCACCCCTTTCTTTCAAAATGACCGCCCTCAATCAAAATTTTATCATAGAAATATCTGCAGCATGATTCATCTTCTAAACACATTTTTTTAGCAAATTCTGTGTTCATTTTTTTCTCTGCTATTAAAAATATTTCTAAAGCATGTAGTTCTGGATTTTCAATTCTCGATGCAACTCTTCGCATTATTGGAAAGGCGACTATTTCAAAATTCTCATTTACATAATATAATTCTTCCCCTGTGAGTTTATATAAAATATCCCACACATTACTTCTGGTAATCATCATTAACGCACAGACTTCAAGACAAACTGCTATTTTTGCTCTTGAGTCTCTGTCAAGACCGTCAAGAAACCCAATATCTCCCCACTTCTTAACCAATTCTTCATCTGTTAATGCTTTAAAACTTAATTTCCCGCTTTCAAATAAATGACTCATTGAACAAATATATGAAACAATGTTCACAAAATCAAAAGACCTCCAGATAATTCTGAAGGTCTTTTTAGGGCCGACCAGGTTTTAATCTGACTCCGCATCCACCAATTCAGAACCGAAGCTCTGAATGTTTTTAATATTATCAAAAATCCTCGGATATTTCCGAGGATTTCATCAGGGAGCTATTCAAGGATAGTGCAAAACTGCAAAATCAGAAAACTGCGTCCTCCACCAACTCAGAACCGAAGTCCTGAATATCTTTATGATAGTAGCTCTGACAGATTAATCTGTGTAAAGCTATTTTTATCATTCAACGGCTTAAATACATAAGCTGATTCTTCATCCTTAAGTTCAATGTCTTTGTCGTCATATGTAACAACAACTCCGTCATCAGACTTTGGAACATTTTTAAAAAGGTCATATACACTTGGAATTGAATCAAGGTATTCAACAAACGCTGGCATCGTAGAAGCAAGAACACTCTCATTGCTTCCTGCAGATTGAGTGTTTCCTCTTAGATTTGCATCCATATACACAAGCTTTCTTTCTTTAATGTCGATATATGCAATATACTTTGTCAAAGAATCACCTTCAAGTGGAAATGAAAGTTGGCAACGGCTTGGCTCAAACAATTTTCCTTTTTGAGCTTCTTCTCCCCATTGGAGTGCTGCGAATACATCTGTTGCCTGGCTGAATTTAACTCCAGAATAACAAAGAATATTCCACACAGCATACCTTACGCCTGCAGCAGCAAGTTTGTCAATATAGAGGTCAATCAATTGACAAGCTCTTCCTTTCATCTCTTTTGAATTGGTTGGGTCTCCAGAAAAAACGGCAGCTTTATTTCCGAAATCAGTATGATTCCAACAAAGAGTCCCTTTTACTTGCCAATTTTCATCAAAGAAATTCCATCCATTATCAAACCATGTATTTCCATGACTTTTATTTTCCCAATAACTCGCAGTTCTGATGAACTTGATGTTGCTTGGAATTGGAAACACGGTTCCCCTTCCATAAGAAGCAAGCTCGGAGTCATTTGTTTGAAGTTTTACATAATCAGAGCTTTCATCAAGTCTGACAGAACCAACTTTTGCTGATACTCTTTTTGCAACCTCTTCTCTTACTTTAGCAAGAAGCATATTTTTTGTAGAAAGTGGCATGTTCCCCCTTCTTCCAATAACCTGAAGTCTTGTCCAATTTCCTTTTGGAGCAATAGTTGAAAATGCTCTAACGTTTACGCCCTCAAGATATTTTTCTATCTTTAGAAGTTGTGCAACAGTAAGTTTACTCAAAATAGAAATGAATGCTTCTGCTCCTTTTTTATCAAAAACATCAACAACTTTGTTAAGCCTTCTCATAAACTCACCTGGCCTTGTTTTAAGAAGGTCAAGAACTGAGTTTAATTTATTGGCAATACCAGATTCAACTTCGCTATTGAAGGTTCTGATTTTTCCATTGTAGAGAGCATTGTAAGATTCGCAAACTCCTGGAAATTTATTTGCATAATCACCTGGGTGAAGAGCAAACATAAGTCTTTTCCATTTGCTTTTATATCTCATCATATCTTCAGCAAGATTTGTGGATTTCTCCATCATACCAAGAAGTTGTCTTCTTTCTTTTTTGCTAAAAGATTTAAAATTTGATTTTGTTGCAAGAGATGCATCTCCACCAGAAAGAGCAACAGACAATCTTAAAATATCAGTTGCTGATTTAATGTTAAGCTCAACTCCTTCATTAAATAATGAAGAAACAATTTTAACCATATTTTCCTTAAAAGGAATTTGTGCTGCATTAAGGTAAAGTCCTTCTTGTGTGATAAGAAGGTGAACACTTTCATACTGCACATCTGTCCACTTGGCAGGAGATTTCAGAATTGTATCAAGAACTCTCTGAAGAGAACCTTTTTTGCAAAGGTGAAGAACTTTTAAGTTCATGCCCTCAAGCATTGACTCTCTTTTTTCTTCTTCTTGAGTGAAAAATTCGTTTGGAACTCCCCAGTACATGAATATCTGAGAAATCCAATATTGTGCCTGAGACATTTCAAGAACTTCCTGTGGAAAATTCTTGTAGACAACAAACTTGTCCATATTTTTATTATCACCAGTATACTCTTTAAGAGCTGGCTCAAATCTTTTCCACCATTCCTTTACAGCTTGCTCATCAAGTGTTGCAAGAGTGTCAAATGCTTCTTTGGATAGTGTAAATCCATAATAAACAAGATTTGCTACAATGGTTGCAAGAATATTGCTTGACACTTTTCTTTCAGTAGAGATATTATCAATCTGAACAAGATTGTTGTCAATCAAGATAAATTCTCTGTTCACGTTCAATTTAACTCGTGCTGCTTTTTTTGTAGATTCAGTTCTTGTTGTCATAGATTTTAATTTTAAAAAAAGGGAAAGTAATAAAGCTGATTACGTAGCATCGGGTTTCCCCGATAAATTTTTAGAAGGAAGCTTTATAAGTGGCCCTTTAGTTTTTTTGTTTTTTATTGGTTCAACAATATTTTAAAAAGAGGAAAGTAAAAGCACTGTTTTTTTCCGATAAAATGTAGAAGGAAGTACTTTTGTAGCCTCTTAGTTTTTAAATTTCATAAAAAATAAGGGAAAGTAGATGAGCTGTTTTCCATTTAAAGTAGTTTTAGAAGGAAGCTCGTCAGTAGCCCTTAAGTTTTTTATTGTGGATTGTCCTGGACTCGAACCAAGATACTCTCCTTTTCACAGGAGCGCTATTAAATTTGTCTTCTTTTGTTTCTCCTTTATAGGGGAGCGGGAACGGCCCTCGTAAACAAATTCATTCACCAATTCAGCTATCAATCCGTTAATTCTTACGCAAATCTAAAACATTTGTTTCAAACTTACAAATATTTTTTTATTTTTCTTTATTAGCAGCCAACGCAACTGCCATTATACCTTGTATAAAGAGTTTTCCAAACTTAGATTGATGGATAAACCAATTAAGTTCCTGCCTGGTAACCTTGAATTCTTCACAAAGTCTATCATGACCAGTAAATTTATTTATATCTTCAACCTTTGAAAGCTCTTCAATCACCCTTCCATAATTTTCAAGTCTTTCTGAAGAAAAATCTGGAGGAGTAATTATTTCCCATTCTTTCTTCTTCCATCCTTTTAGAACAAGGCGAGGACTTTTGTATTGAGCATCCATCTCAACACCTATAGAATAAATATTTACTTGTTCTTCTTCAATCTTATCCGCAAGGTGCCTTAAATGGTCAGTTAACCAGGTATTATCCTCCCATTTGCTGTCATTACCACTCACAAGTGGAATGCTATAAACAACATCGAATGTTCCTTCTTTTGTAATAGATAGTGCCATAATCTTATTTTAAATCCTTATAACTTTCTTTTAGCATTGGTCGAATGTCATCAACATTAAACCATCCTAATTTTCTCTTATACTTTCCAGACTCGTGACTCTTTTCATCATATTTTCCAATGTGAATGCAAGTCATATAACTTATCAGTTTATCCCCTGTTGGAAAAAGAGCATTTTCCTTTCCGTGTTCCTGGATTGCGTACACAACTCCGTTTCTTATCAAATAATAATCTTCATGCAAAGAAAATACTTTGCTATCTGAAGAATGAAAAAAACGGTGAAGATAAACTTGCTCTTCAGTTTCTTTAATTAAATGTTCTCGTGTTTCTCTGTCAAGATTCATTTTGATTCTCCTTTTTCTTTTATTTCCTCAGCTTCATCCAATGCATTAATTTTCTTCTGGTATCTTCCTTGAATGATTTCTACAACCACAAGGACAAATAGCACAAAATAGAATGTTGTCTTGCTCATCGGAGTAATCTCATTTCCAAAAAATGCAAGATGGCCAATGTGTCCGCCTTCTGTCACAAGCATAATACCAACAACAAAAAGAACAAAAAGACCAAGCACTTCATACATCCTGTTTTTCTTTAAAAAAACAGAAACTTTATCAGACATCCACATCATCATGAATCCAGAGATAACAATTGAGAGTGCCATAATCCAAAATTCATGAGTAAGAGCCATTGCGCTCAAAGTTGAGTCGAAAGAAAACACAATGTTCATTATAACAATCCAAAATATGACCGAGGCCACGGATTTTGTTTTTGCATCTCCAGTTGATTCGCTGTGTTCAACGCTTAGCATATGCCAAATCTCCTTTATGGCAGTGTAAATGATAAAAGCACCACCAATGATAACAATCAGACTATGAACATTCATTTCTGCATCTACAAAACTACTATGAACTTTAAAGAGTGGTTCCTTAAAATAATCGACAAGGTGCATGAGTAAAAATAAAAGCCCAATCCTGAAAACAATGGCTAAGCCAATTCCCCAGTTTCGAACCATATTCTGCTTATCTTTGGCTGCTTTCTTGGACTCAAGAGAGATATACAACAAATTATCAAATCCAAGCACGGCCTGAAGCAAAATAAGCATAACGAGTGTAAGCAGACTTTCTAACATATCATTTTATCTTTAAACGTTTCAAATCAATTGGTTTTCCTTCTTTCTTAGCTTCTTTAATTGAAATTACAATGAATACTGCAGCAACAATAAAGAATAATTTGGCAACCATTGACATCCAATCAATTTTTAGGTCATCTCCATACATCCAAAGCGAGTTCATTGTAACCCATGACAAAGATGCAATCAAGATATACTTTTCACTCTTTTTCTCACCATCATAAAATAACAATGCGATAATTGAAAATGAAAGAGCCAGCATACTAAAAACCCATGCTGCTATCATGTATTCAGATGTCCAACAAAAATCCATGAGAAGCCATGAGATTGTTGCAATGGTTTCTGAATTTTGACTCAAATGTTTCATCCTTTTACTTCATTAATAATATACCCGAACTCAGGTATCAAATATCCATCTTCAATATTACTACTAAATAAACCATAGCAAAGCTCGAAGTTTTGACCTGTATTCAAAAGTTTATATTTCACAAAAGAAAGTGAAGCTGGATAATTGTGAACATAAGGAACTCTTGGCTTATCAATATACAATTTTGTAATCCAACCATTAAGTTCAACCTGACTTCCACTTCCACATTTTTTGAGAGAAAACATGTCATTCCAAAATTCCTTGTCTGGATTTGAAATATTATTCTTAATGCTATTGGCAATGTCAATTACTTTCTCAAAATATTTAGGAAGAGCAATCACTTCTCCAAATGAATTAATGTTTTCAATAACCTTATCCCAATCACTTTCCTCTCCGAGCAATTTAACCTTTGGAAAACCACACAAAAGCATGCTATAATCATAGTAAGGACTCATTGCATCGGCAAAAGCGGCTTTAAATGCCATTGATGATTCAAAAGTTGTTGTCGTAAACTCAGGCAAAAACATCTCTGTATTTGTTGGAGTCAACTTCAATAATTCATCTGCTATTAAACGCAAATCAATCAATTGAGGGTCACTTGTCATTACAATAATCTCTTTCTTTTCATCAGAATCAGTAAATAGATTTCTGTAATTTTCTGCATTTGCCTTGATGTGTGTTGCCACTTCTGTCAAGAATATTTGCCACAAAATATCTGGAGTAAAAATAATTCCAATATGACTTCTCCAGCACTGCTGAAGATAACCTAAGTATCCCATGTGTCTCAATTCTCCGCCAATACAATCTCTAACTAACTCAAGTCCTTTTGTGCTGCTCTTATCAGTTATTTGTTTATTGAAATTAACTTTTTGCTCCACTTTATATCTCTCAAGAGTCTTCTCTTCAGATTCACCCTCATTCACCTTGAAGTGCCAGGGAAGTTTAGTTGGATTTTGGAATTCAAGAGTGGTGTCAATTTCTATAATAACTTCTTTTACACCTTTTTTTGTAATTGTACTCATATTTTTTGAATTGATTTAATTTCTATTTTTGGAAAAACGATTGCTTTCTTGCATTCATTTAAAGCAATTCTGACCTGACCAACTTTTCCAGGAACAACAGGATAATAAAGGTCATTAATCTTTCGAAGAGCATAATGAATCTCCAGAATGGTTGGCCAACCTGCAGCTCCTTTTTTCCATGGCTCCTCATCGCCAAATTTCTTATTCAGACTCTTAACAACCTTATTCAATTCGTCAAGTGCTTCTGAAATTTTATAATTCTCCCAAAGAGGAATTATTTGCTCATCAATATAAAGGTCAAATGTTGCGCACCATTTATCGTTTTCTACAAGACTATAATCAAGCACAATATTTGGGTCATCTTTATAATCATCAAGAAATTTTCCAGCCAAATGTGTTACTCTGGACACAAGATTTCCATAATCATCAGCAAGATGACTATTATAAAGACCTACAAGTTGATTTTCATCCCAGGCAGAATTCCCATAAGTACGAAGTCCTGCAAGAGCATAATATCTCACTGCCTCAATTCCAAATTTATTAACCTGGTCAATTGGGTCCACAACATTTCCAAGAGTTTTTGACATTTTCCTTCCCTCGGCATCAAGAATGGTTCCATGAATAAGAAGTTTATCAGTCTTTTTTATTGAGGCGGACTGTAGAAGACCTTGAAAAATAATGGCCTGAAACTTTAAGTTGTCTGGACCACAAATTTGAATTACATCCGAATCATTCCAAAGAACATCAAATGCATCAGGAGTTTCGGAAAAATATCCTGCAGCAAAAACGTAATTTAAAAGAGCATCAAACCAAACATAAATTGTTTGAGAGTCATCCCCAGGAACGGGAACACCCCAAGACACCTTTTCTTTCACCCTTGACACAGAAATGTCTTGAATGCCTTCAATGACATTCAAAAACTCGACTCTCTTGGACGTTGGCTCAATAAAATTAACTGCATGATGTGCCCATGTTTGAAGAGCGGTTTTATATTTAGAAAGCTTGAAGAAATAGTTTTCTTCTTCTACTTCCTCAATTTTAGTGCTTGGATGGTCTGGACACTTCCCATCAATCAAGTCTTTTTCAAGTTTAAATGACTCGCATCCTACACAATATGTTCCAGTGTATTTCTTTTTATAAATATCACCTCGATTAAAAGCTTCAACCCAAAATTGCTGAACTTTTACGTGATGTTCTGAATCCGAAGTTCTGTAAAAAGAATCGAAAGAAACAACATGAAATGCATTCACAAAATCTCTCCATTCAATAGACAACTTATCAACATATTCTTGTGGAGTTATTCCAGATAATTGAGCAGCTTCTTGAATCTTTAAACCATGCTCATCAAGACCAATATTGAAAAATACATTGCAACCCTTAAGTTTGAAATATCTGACAAGAGCATCTCCTATGATAAACTCAAATGCATGGCCTATATGCGGTTTTGAATTTGCATATGGCAGAGTGGTTGTTATGTATTTATTTTTGTTCATCTTTTCTTTGTACGAATAAAAAATAAAAATGTTTCTTATGATACTACATTGAGTCTATAAACTCTTTAAACTCATTTGGAACCTCAACTCCATCGGTGTGAGTTAACAAACCTGGATTATAATCCCTGCTGGTTTCTATTGACTCTGGTTTAAAGGCTTTAAGATAACCTCCAAGCCATCCAATTATAATCTTATCACCAGATTGGAACACGTCAATTTCTCCAAGACCACCGCCTCCTTTTGGAATTTTTACGAGCAAATCCAAAGCTTCTTTAGATATTTCAACTGATGAAGCATCTAAAACACATCCAAGATTTCCATTTCCAGGTTTTGCTATAAAACCTTCGGCATCTGGGCCAGATTGAATTCCTACAATTCCTTTGTAGACAAAAATTTTTGTTTTCATTTTTCTTAAATTATAAAGTTTAAAATTACTCCTAAAATTAGCGCAATAATCAGATTAACGAACAAGAGCACAATTCCCAGAAAAACAAACATTGGCTTTGCATAATTCCAAAGTTTACCTAAAAATTGCACCACTGTTTTATACCTGTGGTCTTGGTCAATTTTGGTTGCCTTCGCTACCTCTTGGCCAATTTCTTTGTATTCCTGGATTTCATCCCATTTCATCCAGATATAAATTCCCTCAGCCAATGTGAGGATTAAAAAAATTAAAAGTGTGTACATATTTAGTTGTTTTTTAAAATGATTGCATCTTCCATATTTATAGTTCCACCTATATTTAGATGGGCCAAAGGTATAAATAAAATATCTTCCCTTCCAAAACTTCCGCCTTCTCCATACTTCATATTATGATACTCTTTGATTTGTTGACTTATAAAAGCTCCATGCTCAAGTGTATTATCAAAATCAGAACGAAGAACTTTAATACCAAACATTCCTCTATAAAATTCAATCAAGTAATCTTTTGGCCTTCTCCCCATCACAGTAATATAGTCACCTTCAAAGGCAACTTTATAATCTCCAAGACAAATTGGAATTTCTACTTCTGTACATCTTTCTGCAGAAATAATATCCCATTTATCTAATTCAATTGGCCATTTAATAATTCCATTTTCTTTCGCAAGCAATGGTGGAAAAATAGTAAGCAAACTTCCATCAAGTTTGCTCTTTAAATTAAATCGTATTTGAAAGTCGTTCATTTTATATTTCTTTATCAAGTTTCTCTTCCAATAATGACCAAATTATAAATCCATCAATCAACCCAATAATTCTTACGGGTTTACCTTTTACCTGCTCAAATGAATACTCATAACTTGCATTCTCTATGTCTTTTCTCTTAAGTTCATAATGAACTATTGTATAACTAAAACTTGGTACTGGAACTGTGATTCTGTGAGTCAATTTTATTTCAAAATTAAAACCACTTTCATTTACTGACAAAATACTAAAAAGACCTTCTTGCATTCTTTTTATTACAGTCTTAATTTCAGACTCGTCATCATGTCCAAGTTTGTTTTTCACGATTATTCAGTTAAACTTCCTGTTTCTGCAAATTTCTGCAGCAAAGGTAATAATTTTTTTACATCTTCACGAGAAAGATGCATTCTTGTTGAAATATTGACCTCTGTCGGAATATTATACGGCATCCATCCGTTTGCCATGCTACTTGTAATTCCAAGTCTGCGAGCATCGCTAACCATTATCTGAGGTTCTGGGTCATCTACACCAAGCCAGATACAATCCCTGGTTGCAATTGAGGATTTTTGAATTGAGCATTTTTTTCCATATTGGTCTTCAAACTCTCCAAGAGAAAATCCTCTCCCTGTTTTGCCAATCTCAACTGGATGAATAACAACAGTAGCAATTCCATCTTTGACCTCAAAATCAAGCTCTTTTCCTCTCCCCATATCTCCATAATAATCCCACCAGTCATTTCCCATCGCTTCATCAATGTTGTCATGATTAAGCTCAACCAAAGAATCATCTTCCAGGCGAACCATGAACTCATGAACATCATCCCTCAGGATTTTATCTCCGTCTGTCAAAGTGACTTCGACATTATTCGCACTTTTTAAGAATCCAAAAATAGCTTCTTCTTTTCCAAAGACAGGCCATTCTTTTGTCTTGAATTTTTCCTCACGAAGAGGTTGCAATGTAATTCTTCCTTTCATATTATTTTGGGGTTACGAGTAAGTAAATTGAATTTTGTGTCCTGAATTTCACTTCCATGTCAGTTGCATAAATAATATCCACAACTGGAGAAGTTGAGAATAATTTAAACCCTCTTTCCTGACTTCTATGAACCATATTGAATCTTTGACCAATCTCTGGAAGGTCTCTCAACACTCCTTGAATTTCAAGGCCTACTTCAACATTGTCTGGCACTTCAGGATTTTCAACGTCTCCTTCTTTTCCCAAAACACAAGGAATTTGCTTTTCTGGGTCCGACATTATTCTGTTTATCACAGAAAATAATTCATTTGATTGTACAAACATAATTTTATAATAAAAAATTTTTATTCTTTGTAGTTTTTATTATTTCCCAATCTCTAATACCAGCATTGCTTCTTACTTTAGAAAACCATTTTTTTGCAGTATTTATTCTTTCAAGATTAAATTCTTTTATCTTTTCAACTGCTTTTTTCTTTGTTGGAAATGGTGTTTTATAAACCTCATATCTACCATCTGCAAGCTTATAAAGTATTACGTATTCAAATTTTGATTTTTTCACTTTTTTCTATGGCTAATTCTTTTGAACTCCCGATTAATTTATAAAGGTCATCAGGATGCATTCCTTCTTCCCATTCTTCTCCTCCAGATATATGAAATTTCTCTGCCTTCATATGACAACTTCCCTCCTCTAATCCGTTTTCATCAAATTTACAAAGAGTAATTCCATTCTCAGGAACATAGCCTCCATTTGGCATCTCATTCCTATCAGTTATGTGATGAGCATCAAAAAAAGATTCAGGAGATTCCAACACAGAACCATTACCACACCACTTGCAGCAATATCCGTCTCTGTCAAAGGTATCTTCCCTGAATTTTCTTCTTATTTCTTTTTTGTTGCTCACAAATTACCAATATGCTAATACGTTTTCATAATCAGGATAATTTTCTTTCAAAAACTCCAGACATTTATCTCTTAACTCGTTTTCAGTTATAGTAAGCTTAGTTCTATATCTATCCGTATAACCACCTCTTCCATTTGGTTCTTTAAATTGTTCCACAATGTCAATCTCATGTGTCTTGAACAGAATGGTTCCATCAAAGTCAGTCACATGACCACAAAATGGAGTATTTTTTGCATTATATACACCATTAACTTGTGAATAATCTCCCTGCAAAAATCCAAGTCGGTCCACACGATAGTGTATCTTTTTTTCAAAAGAAATGTCAGCCTTCCTGTCGTAAAATGCTGCTTTATAAAAAATGCCAGCACGTTTTCTTCCTTTGTCATCAAGAAGGTCACTCCACATATCATGGTCTGTAGCTTTTTTGCTCCAACCAGACGGAAGCTCTACATCCAAAAACAATTCATCGCCCTTTGAAGGTCCGATTACTTTTATTCCAAGTTTCTCGTAAATTTCTTTTGCGCCAGGACCACTTCTGTAGCCTGAGAGTCCTGCAGGCAATTGTGAAGACTTTACAAGCTCACGCTGACCTTGAGCCTCCTGAGCTTCAATTCCTTTTCCACCTTCACCCATTGCAACGAGAAGCTTCTTCTCTACAATATCATTTTTTGTGTTTGTAATTGACATATTTTTAGTTTTATAAATTAGAAATTATTGCATCAGTAAATTCTGTTGTACTGGCCTTCCCTCCAAGGTCACCAGTAACAAATTTCCCTTCTTTAATTGTCTTTAGAATTGCAATCTCAATTCGGTCAGCATTATTAAAGTCGTCAATATGTCTGCTTCTCAACATCATTGTTGCAGATAAAAGAAGCGATGTAGGATTTGCAAGACCTTTTCCAGCAATATCTGGCGCTGTTCCATGAATTGCTTCATAAACTTCATAATCATCTCCAATGTTTGCTCCTGGAGCAACACCGAGTCCACCAATAAGTGAAGCACAAAGGTCTGAAAGAATATCTCCATATAAATTTGGAGCGAGGATTACATTGAATGTCTCAGGACGCTGAACAAGTTGCATGCACATGTTATCAATGATTCTGTCATCTACATTTATTCCACCGAAATCATTGGCAATTTTAGTTGCCGTTTCCAAAAACAAACCATCAGTCAATTTCATGATGTTTGCTTTGTGAACAATTGTAAGACGATAATCACTTCTTTTTCTTTGAAGGAGGGTGCGAACGGCAATTTTTGCAATTCTCTCACTTCCTTTTTTGGTTATGATTTTAATGCTCTCAGCAGCATCGGAACCTACCATATGCTCAACTCCAGCATAGAGGTCTTCTGTGTTCTCACGAACAATCACCATATCAATTGGTTTATTGCTTTTGAGAGGAGTATTAACACCTTCAATGGTTCTAATAGGACGAATATTTGCGTAAAGGTCAAGTTCCTTTCGAAGCTGAACGTTCACACTTCTAAATCCTTTTCCAACTGGAGTGGTCAATGGTGCTTTGAGTGCAATCTTATTTCTCTTTATTGACTCAAGCGTTGAGATTGGTAACAATTCACCGAGTTTAGCATAAGCTGTTTCGCCAGCAAGCGCCTCTTCCCATTCAATCTGCACACCTGCAGCTTTGAACACTTTTTTTACAGACTCAACAATTTCTGGCCCGATTCCGTCTCCTGGTATTAAAGTTACTTTTTTCATTATCTTTTAATTATTACTTTTAAGTTTAAGTATGTTATAGCAACAACAATTCCAAGCCAGATGTACATCCAAATTACTTGAGTTAAACCCATTACTTCAGCATATGCATTTAAGTCTGATGATGGTCCAACATTAAAGTCTGAAATTATATGCATAACAGCGGCTCCTCCAAGGAACATAAGAACATATCGACTGATATTTTCTTTTATTGATAAAATGAATAATGCTGCTGCAAATATTAAAATAAAAACAAGATTGAATATTGATGAGAACCAAATCAGTGAACAAATTACCATAATAATTGCTATGACAATCATGGTGATTTTTGTTGATTCTGGTTTTCTGATTCCTAAATATAGAAGAAGATTTCCAAAAAGAGCTGAGCCTATATATCCACCCATTATTGTGATTGACCTACTTCCTCCTGCAGTCCACGTAACTCCGCTACCATCAGAATTAACTTGCAATGATTCCACACTTCCTCCTGTTATAACAGCACCAAATGCGTGTCCAAATTCATGAAGAAAGGTTACAAATAGTTTTATTGGATACAAAATAAATTCACCGCCAGGAATCATGATGTCAAGCAGCAAATAAGCAACCAAAATAACAGCCAGTAAAATTATGTGATTACTTTTCATTTTAAAACTTTACAACCTCTTGGAATTTGTTTAAAATTTCTTCTTTGGAGTGCATAATGATAAACTCCTTATATTCTTCTGAATTTCCAAAAGATAGTTTGAAATATGTCATTGAGATTCCTATTTTTTTCGGGTCAAATCCATTGAAATAATCCAAAATTACACGACCATTGAATTTGGTTGTGATTTCTTTTTTCTTTCTCTCCATTTCCTTCAACTTCTCCACCTCGGCAAAGAAATTCACTTCTGGAAAAAATTCATTTACAATTTCAAAAGTCAATTTCGTTCCTTTGATGTTGTCAAGTCCGCTTTTAATAAGGTAAACTTGGAATTTCTCGTAAATAGGATGCTTATGCTCTTTGGTAGGACTTGCAAACTCAGTTGTACTCAAATATGGACATGTAACAACGAATTCAAAAAGTTCATCCTGTGTTTTGAATCCTTGCATGAACCTATTGTAATCAAGTTTCAATAAGCTCATTATTTTTTCTACACTTCTGCTAATCAAAAACTCTCCGACCTTTGATTGATGATTTTCAACCGTTAATTTTTCTTCGTAAAAAAGCCCGTTTTGACTTAATTTCAAATTGGCTCTCTTCATGATTTTTCCAAGAATAGAATTTATTCCGTATGAGCTTATTTGATAGAAGAAATCAAAATCTTCATGCTCACTCAAATACACAATCGTCACATGAACATCGTTAATCTCGAAAGAGTGACATCCAAAACTCTGAGTAATCACAACATCAGATTTTATGGCTTCGATAACGCTTTTTAGCTTATCGAGAGTATCGCTTTTTCTCGGCTGTGCCGCAAATGTAATGCGATTTTTTGCTCCTTCATAAGAAGGGAGGGCTTTGAACTTGTCAAAAATAAATGACAGACGTTCAGTTAAATCATGTTCCAGATTATTCATGTTTTATGACTTCTTATTTCAGTTATACGCAAAAAAAAAGGATTTGTTTCAAATCCTATTCTTATTTTTCCTATAAGTGATATGGTCCACAAACCCTTTATCAGTATGGTATCCCCACTCTCTCTCTTTTCGTCTGCCGACAATCGCCAAGGTATATACTTTCTTGGTTATCAATTCTTTTATCTTATGAAATCGGTCAGCATTTCTGTATGCCATGACTCCAAAAGTTCTGATATTATGTTTGCTTGATTTTCCATCTTTACTCAAGACTTCTTCAATATAAGAACCCCTCAAAATTACAGTCCAGATATTCCATGGATGGTTATGCAGGTGCTCATCCTGGTCTTCTTTATAAATACCGTGAATATAAACCTCAAACCAAGGTGTCTTGAATAGTCTCCATCTTTTAAAATGAACAACACCTTCTTTGCTTTTAATTTCTTTTATCAGTTTCATAATTCAAATTTACAAAATAAATAAAGACTCATAACCAGGTTTCTGTCTTGGGTTATCATTTGTCTATTGTCCGCTACCCGACCTCACTGGAGTCTCTCACACCCCTAAGTCTGTTTGCGTTTCACCTCGGCAGGAATTTCACTTCTGGTGGTACTTATAACGCCCTTTCGAGCTCCCACACCGCCTAAGAGATGGTGGCCTGAGTTTGTCCTCTCCTCTCCTTTCGGAAGTCGGAGCGATAACCTCGTCTTTATTTACTTTTTTTTATTTCTTCATAAACATCAGGATACTTGTTTTTAAACTGCTCCTCATTTTCTGGCATTCCCACATAGTAGTCATTACCTAATTGCAATGTACAAAATCTTTCGTGATTCTCAACAAATGTTTTCCCTTTATCAAAACCCATTTGAGGAGTTCTCGTGGTTGTATATTTTATGACGATGTTTTTATTTTCCCAATAAGGTCTTGAGCGATTGGTATTAATCAGCTCAAATCCATTATCTTTCATAAATTGAGACATGAAATCATTATTCTCATAGTTATGAATAACTTCTTGAACTGTCTTCATATCTCTGCTTTCTCCCCAACGACCACCTTCTTTTTTCCAAAGACGCAAATCACTCATATCATATGAGCATTTTTTCTCATCAAACTCAGAGATAATATGAAACAGGTGCCACTCAGCTTCGGCAGAAACAACCTTTGTCATTCTGTCAACATATGCAGAATGTGAATTTACTTTAAAAATAGCGTATTTTCCATCATCTGACACCCATTGAAGCTTCTTTTCACTTGAATATGTGGAACCGTTATAAAACGACTTGTACATTTTAACAAGCTCGTCATTAAAATCTTTTGGGTCCAATCCAGCTTGTGCTTTTCTTAGCAACTCCCTGGAATATCTAAGCTCTTCATACGCAAAATCAATATCACCCTTATGGTCTTCACGGTACTTAATTTCAATCTGATACAATTTATTTTGAAGTTCAGCTCTCTTTTTTTCAATAGCCTCAAGCTCAACTTTAATCTGCTGATGCTCAGGAATAAGCTTATACCCCTCCTTGGCATCTTCGAGTCTTTTCTCGTCAGATGCAATAAGTTCCTTTATTTCCTTTTGATTCATTGACATATAAGCGGTATGACTTAGTTATACGCAACAAAAAATATTTTGTTACAAAAAAAACAAGTTAAATAAATTGTTAAATTAATTACTTTTATCGTAATTTTGCACTCCGATTAAAAGTGAAGTGTATTTATTATAAAGTTAGAAATGAAAACCAATAAAGGAAATAGAGCAATGAGAAAATTTAAAATTGCTATTAAGAAAAAAATTCGTCTTAGAGATTTTACATTAATAAAAGATGTCTGGGAAAATAGATAATTATTCCTCCATTTGCGAAACCATATCTCTTGAATTCCCAAAATCTTTTATAATCTCAAATCCATATTTCTTATAAAAATCAGTCAGGTCATCCAAGTCAATCTTATTAACACCAACTGGAGATGCAAGCAAATACATTGTCTTATATCCTCTTTCTCTTACATACTTTACAGCAGCATCCATTAACTCTCTTGCATATCCCGTTTTTCTAAACTCAGGACGAACCTCTAAGTGTTCAAGCTTTGCTACTGAATATTCATCTGGAAAATGTTTTTCTATTTCCTCATCACTATACTGACCATTGTCAGATTTATCAAATTCATACTCTGGCAACATGGTCATATCCAATATTGCATAACCAACTTCTTCTCCAGATTTATTTCTCGCAATAATTCTCACTCTATCCCAAACATCTTCTTCATCACTATCATCTTGTAACTCTATATCTTCATTAACCTGGTCAACAAAATTTACACCGTTGAATCCGATAACAATACCATTCTCATCGACAATAAACCCTTCTTTTTTGGCTCTTTCATAAGCATCTTCATCTGAATTCAGTATGTCAAGAATTGGCAAATCCCATCCGCCAGCAAAATCATCAATTTTTTCTACTTTTAAAAAAGTTCCATGTTCATTATAACTTTTATATTTGTCAGATGGATAATCTGCGTCAGATATAATCCAACCAAATTGTTTCCATCTCTTTTCGTTATCTATAACATAGTGCTTTATTTGATTCCATATCTCTTCATAAGGATATGTAAACCTTTTGTCAAAATCAATCAATTCTCCACCAGGACCAATTGATGCTTCATTATTTAAACCACGAATAATTTCACCGACAACTTCTCTTATTCTCACACTGTTATTATAGTAGTTAAACAACTCTCCTTCTGTAGGAAAATACTTTACATCTTCTGGAGTAAAGTTCACAATCTCTCTACCTTTTATAACAATACCATCATATCCAAGTTTTTGAAGTTCATCTTCAATTGTAGAAACCTCATTAAAATCTCTAAGGTCTGGATAATTTTTTCCTTTTGCTTTAGATATTGGTAACAAGATATTTCCTTGAAACCATATTTCCCATTGATTGGTCGTGTTAAATACCAATGGATTTTTTGGAATTCCTCCTAACACGAAATAAACCTTTCCGTATTTTTTAGCCAATTCCTTATTAGACAAAAATGCTGTATAAAGCCCTCTTCCAAGTGATGCTCCTGCATCATTTTCCTGACCAGCTTCTCTGACACCTCGAATGGTTACATTTTTTCTTTTCCACTTTTTGTAGTCATCATCAAACGCTTCCGTTTTCATTGATTCGTTTAATTGTTTTCTGTACTGAGAATAATTACTAACAAGCCACTGAACCACTCTCTGCAGCTCATCATTTTCAAACAACACTCTTCCATCTTTTCCTCGAATTGCCCACTCAGCGTTTTCTCCTCTTGTAATAGGAATTATATTGCTTGCAGTCTTTCCATAAAAAATAACCTGAGGCTCCTCATCACCATGATGCCAAAGCTTAATTCCAGATGCATTGAATACAACTGCTTCTTTTCCATATTTGTGTCCACCGCCCTGCGTATAGCTTCTTCTGCTATATTTTGGAAAGTCGGATAGTAAATATGCAAAATTATATCCACCGTATTTCTTGTCAAATTCTCCAAGATTAGTTGTTAGCCCAAGTTTTGTCATATCATCAACTCCAAACTTAAATCCTTCTCTTGCGATGTCATCAGCATTATTTGTGAAGTGAATAAGCCACTGATTTTTTACAAGTTCAGGACTATTATCAAAATAAGACCATGCTGGATATTCTGATTCTGGAATTGGTAGTGTATTATCTTTTATTTTTTTGAAAAGATATTCTGCAAATGCATTATATAATTCTTTATTATTATTTTCAAGCCATGTTATCAATTCAATCTCACTATCAAACATATCCTCTTCTACTTCTGGCTCATCTGCATAATTACTTGGAACCATATGCTTGGGCATAGTGAATTCAATTCCTTCCTCTTCAAGAAAATCATTAAAGAAATATGAAAACTCATGTGGAAGATACAATTTTTTATTATCATCTGACATTGAAAGGTATTGTTTTAATGCAACTTCATCTTGAGTTAAAAATTCTTTAACTAATGATTCGCTTAATTCGTTTTTTTCTGCACTTTTGAATAGGTCGACTAATTTTTTAGATGCTGCAATATCACGAACGATAACATCATTATTCATATCTGAAGAATAAGGTAATATCATAAGATTATTTATATCTTTTACATAAACACCTTCTTCTTGCATAGTTTTTATAACTTGACTTCCTCCACGCAAACCATCGCTATCCATATACATATTGCCTATTTTTATCATGAAATGTTCTATTCTATTCATCTCATTATTATAAACCACATATAATGGGGCTCCATAATATTCTGATAAAGCATCTGCCAATATCCAACATCCACCTGCTGCCCAATCAGAACCGCTTGCTTCTGTTGAATCTAAAATATCAAGCAACGCATAATCAGTTCTGATAACATTTTTTATTTTTTTTGAATCTAATTTTGATTCTTTCAATAACGATTCTTCTAAATTACCTCCCTTAACATGATTAACTATGAAGCTATCCAAATATCCTTTTTCAACAAGCTCATTTCCCAGTTTCTGAAATACTGGAATGTGGGCCGTGCGGTCATCCCACATCTCAACTTCTCTTATATTCGGACTATATCTAATTGCTTTTTGTATTTCTCTAATTTTAAAATCCAATGTTTCTCCTCCATCATTAAAAAGATGGTCGTCAAACCTGAGACCTTTCAATGAAAGAATTTTTTCAACTTCTTTCTTTACGACACCCTTTCTTCCAGTCATCATCACAACAAGAGTATTTGGATTTGACCTTTCTTTCTTATATGCAGAAATTACAGATGGATTAACACTCATGTCAAAAATTCTTGTATCAAGAGAGTTTGGATTTTCCCACCAACTTCCTTTCCATTTTTGTCCAGTCTTTTGTTCCCACTCTGGCATTCCAACTTCTGGCTCTGGAGTATTCACAAGAGTCTTGTCAAAATCAAAAATTGATAGCTTTGTCATATTATCAATTCCCTCAACTTCTTTTCCTTCGTTTTTTATTTTTGTTTTATTCAAATAAAAATTCTTTACTATAGGTAATTCAAACATATCATTAACTCCTTCTGGAGCATCACTGTCATAATGTTTTCCATCCACATAAATCCAATAGTGAGACGGAAGCCCGACTTCTTTAAAATTTTCAGGTTTGTTTCCATAAGAAGCAACATCCCACATCATATCATCTTCAAGGTCTCCAAATGGGTCGAAGAATAAACCATCGCTTAAAATTTCAGATTCAATTCCCATTTCCTTAAGCATTTCATGTAATTCTTCTGCAAAATTTTCACAGTCACCTTGATTGATTAAGTCACAGGATACACCATATTCATCGTTATATTTTTTTGTAAGCAATCTAACAACATCTGAAATATCTATTTTTTGAGTCGACTCACTTTTAAGAACTTCTCTTACAATTTTTCTGACTTCATCAATGTCAATATCCTTGTGAACGAACTTTGCACCAAGGTCTGTTTTCATAGAAGGCACATACTTATATTCTGGATGTGCTTGTTTTATATATTTCATCATCCTTGAGCCAAATCCCTGCCTTCTAAATTCTGGTCTAACCAAAATATCACTCACAGTTAATTCACCATCAAACAAAACATATTGAACCACTCCGATAATCTCACCATCTATATAAAGTCCAAGCTCCATGTCAGATTGGCCATGATGATGTCCGAGATTTTCAATTTTATATTCTAATTTTGATGCCATTTACAAATAAATAGACACAAAAAAGGCGAGTCCAAACAGAACTCGCCTCAAAAAATAACTAAAAATAATCACATTGGAAGACCTTTGTTCATATGATTAATTCCAATAAACTCAGGAAATACTCCTGGCAATGATTCTTTCTCACACTCGATAAACATAATTAAATTTTTATTGTTAAACATTATATTGTGCCTTCAAATGCTATGCCATCAACAAAAATATGACACTTAGTCATTATAAAAACAAAAAAGACCTAAATTTTTGAATTTTAGGTCTGACATTTTAATTATTCCAAGCTCATGGAGGGGTCTATTTTGTTTATCCAGGAAACAACTCCTCCAGTAAGGCTATAAAGATTTTTCAATCCAAGTTGATTTCCCAAAAAAGATACTATTGAGTATGAACGTTCACCATTTTTACAGTAAAATATTACTTTTTTAGTTTTAGAAATATCGTCACAACGACTTAATATTTGTCCAAGTGGAATATTCTCACCGCCTATATTACAAATTTCTGACTCATAGTTCTCACGAACATCAATTAACTGAAATTCTTCGCTATTGGAGTCAATTAACTCCTTTAATTCTTCAACCGTAATTAGTTTCATGTTTTTAGTGTTGTGTAAGATAGATTGCTTTCACATCTTTTCTAAAAGCAGCATCATCACCATCTCTCGGAGTTACAATTACGCTCCATATTGGCTCATCTCCTTTTGGAGCAGTCATCATTTCATCGTAAGTAATCAAATATTTTTTATCAATACCAAAATGTTTTGCAACTCTATCCTTCAATACAATTTCGTCATCAATTTTGTCAAAATCAAGACCCTTTACTATTTTTGTTGGAATTATTTCTGATTTTTTATGCTTGGTCAGGTCAATTTTTGATGCTTGACCTTTACTGCCGCCTACGGAGAATGTAGTATCAATATCCGAGCTCTTTGCAACATCTGCCATCTTTGTATAAGCATATCCAGTTACATTGTAACCTTCATCATTCAGCCTTTTCATGACATTTTCGGCAATTTTTACATATCTATTTGCAAAAAAATCTCCAGAATCATTCCATCTAAGAACAATTTTTGGTTTATATCCCTTAAGTGCCTTATATTCCAAAGCTTTTGCTTTGAGTTCCTGGTACATTTGTTCCTCGTATTTATCTGGATTGTTTAGCAAATAATTAAGCCTCCTTGTCATGCTATCATATGACGTTGGATACTGGATGTATTGCCCTTTCATAGCATAACAAATAACTGCACACGCTCCAGCTCCTGGACAGGTGTTTATATAATGAAAAGTTCCATTTTTTTCATCATAAACAATTCCTCTATATGCAGGAATTCCTGTTTTAAACACATATTCATATGGACCACCACTCTTTAATATCTTATCATTTGTGTTAATAATAGTTTGTGGTGCAGCTGTCATATTTTTGATAAAATAATCAATATCAACAGTTGTTTTTTGAGGATTGAAGAATGTTGACTTAGCATGAACAAATGGTTCGTTCATTTTGAATTTTTCCCTCTCAGCAGTAGAAAGTGGTGCATTGGCCCTAACTCTATTGAGATAGTCAACAATGTCTTCAGGATTGATGCAAACCTGTTTAACGTCACTAAACTCACCTTCCCAGTCAATTTCACTCAACTGGTCAAATGATTCTCTTAAAATTTCTCTGACGATTTTTCGAACACTATCCATGAAAATAAATAGACACAAAAAAAGCGAGTTCATTACAAACTCGCTTCAATTTATCTTATTCTATCTTTAGAAATCATCCTCTTCAGACATCCTCACAACTTGTGGTGTGAAGGACCCAAGAACATCAATAAGAGTTCCTTGAGCTTCCATTACTTTGGAAATATCTTTATAAGCCAATGGCGCTTCATCAAGCCCACCACCAACAAGAGTTACCTTATGCTCATCAAGCATCTTTGTTACAGAGCTTTGAGTGAACGAGTTCCTTGCTTTTGTTCTTGACATAGTTCTTCCAGCACCGTGAGATGCAGAAGAAATAGAGTCAACAACACCACGACCTCTTACGATAAATCCTGGAGATACCATTGAACCTGGGATAATTCCAAGAACTCCCTTTCCAGCTGGAGTTGCTCCCTTTCGGTGAACAATCAATTCCTGGCCGTCAATGATTTCTTTCCATGCAAAGTTATGATGATTCTCAATCTTTGCAACTGGCTTCATTTTAAGAGCCTTTCCAATTCTTCGATGAATCTCATCATGACAAGCTTGTGCATAATCACCAGCCATATTCATGGCAATCCAATATTCCATTCCTTCCTCAGAATTAAGGTCAAGCCACGCAAGATGCTTCGCTTCTTTTGGAAGTGGAGTTTTCTCCATAGCAATCTCAGTGTACTTATTGGCAAGTGTCGCACCAAATCCTCTTGAACCAGAGTGTGACAATACGCCAATGTATTCGCCAACTTCAAGACCGAAATCGTTTGTTGGGTCAGTGATTTTTACAATTCCAATGTCAACAAAATGGTTTCCACCACCTGAAGTTCCAAGTTGTTTCCAAGCTTTATCTTTAAGCGCTTTGATATTTTTGATTTCATTGAATTCTTTTCTGTCAAGAAATTCATGTTCTCTGACATCATCATTCTCAACGCCCATTCCAAAGAATGTATTTTCTAAAAGGACATTTTTAAGTTTCCCTCTATTACCATCAATATAAGATGCTTTTTCGTCATATATTGTCAAGCACATTCTACATCCAATATCAACACCAACTCCAAATGGAATGATTGCATTCTTTGTTGCAAGAACACCTCCGATTGGAAGTCCATATCCTGCATGTGCGTCTGGCATCAATGCTCCAGCAACAGCAATTGGTAATTTTGAAGCCAGGTTCATTTGAACCAATGCTTCTTTTTCGATTCCATCTGCACCGTACACGCTGTATGGCGCACCTTTTTCATTAAGAGGAATTTCTTTTGGTTCTTCTTTTACTTCTGGAATCAATAATTGAGCAATTGGACCAAGAACTTCATGGTCAACAAATGCTTCTGGTGAAGCAAGAACTCCTGTTAAAATTGTTTTAACATCTTCAATTGAGCTATGTTTATATTCTTTGCTTACAATTCTCAAAGCTACGCCCATAACTCTTCCTGGCTCGAATCCGAACTCAAGGAGCTCTTTACCTGATATTTTTAATTTTGACATAGTTTTTATACGGTGTAAATACAAAAATGTTACTATAAGTCAAAAAATAAATAAAAATATTTTATGGGAACTAATACTTTTCAAAAAGTTGTTCTTATTTATTTAAAAAACTAACAAATAAATAATTAAGTAAGATGGTAATTCTGATAAACTTTGAGGCACATCCTTTTAAGATTGCATACAAATCTGGAACCAGGAATTTTGTAAAACAATTCCCAGTAAACTCAATCGTTGCAATGAAAGATTTGCATACATTAGGACAAATAACTAATGAAAATTTCTTGACTAAGCGTGGAGTAACAATCTGGCATTATGAATCAAACACATATATGAAAAGACATCCAGGCACTCCGACTGGAACTACACTACCTTTAGTTTTCGTAGGTAACGATGTAAAAGATTTTCAAACTGTAAGTTTTGGATTTTCTGGTGAAACCACAATATCTGGAATGACTCTTACAGCTAATAACATTGTTGGCAGCACATTATTTGAATTTGTAACAACAGCAGATACAGCTATGGTTGGATATACATCTGCAGCTACTGTTGGAAATACAACTTATGTTGCATTTAATCCATGGAGCGCAGCAACAACTACAAACTGGTATGGTGCAGTTTCTGCATCAACAGCAAGTGCTGGAATTACAATTTCTGGATACGGTGCAGTAGCTATATCAGCAGCAACTTTCTATCTTAGCGCTACAACTGTAGAAATCGCTTCTGGATATGAGTTCTTGAGTAGATTGGTATAATTTTAATATTATAAATATAGAAAAAGGTCAAGATTTATCTTGACCTTTTTTATTTTTTTGGAATTTTACTTAAGTCGATTTTTCCTACAATTTTAAAATTCGCATGCTCAATATCTGAAGCTCTTATTCTAACTTTCTTTTCTTCTATTTCTTCAGGAGTTGGCTCATGCAATTCATTTTGAAGTTTGTTTCTGTATTTATCCGTTATTTGCTTGCCATTTCTTCCAACATGATATTTACAACAAGAACCACATTTGTAAGAAACAACTTTGCTGATTCTATGAGGCTGAGAATTTAACTTCTTGCAAGCTTCAATTGCTTCATCAAGAGTTTCAAACTTTTTTTTATATTTGAATACCTTTGTTCCATCCTGTTCTATTCGAACAAGAGTCTTGCATCCAATTTTTTCGTTTTGAACTTCCATAAGCCATTTTTATACGCAAAAAATAGACTTATGTTTCATGAGCACCTGGAGAGGTTCGAACTCCCGTAAATACGCTTTGCAGGCGCATGCCTATAACCACTCGGCCACAGGTGCATATTGAGGTTCCGACTGGATTCTAACCAGTGTTGGAGGTTTTGCAGACCTCTGCCTCGACTCTCGGCCACGGAACCTTAAAAAAGGGTGGAACTTAATCCCTTCCACCCTTACAAATCATATCTGCAGCACATTTAGAACTCCAGCTGTGAGGCTTAAACCTTACTCGGTATCCCTTTCCTTCAAGATAAGTCTTTGCAGAGTCATAGACAATGAAAGACCTGTTCTTTGGAATTCCTGGTTCCTTTCCAGCTCTTATAAGCTCTAACTGATATGAACTCCATCCTGGAATTGGGTTGATGTCAACATCAAGGTCAACAAGCTTGTCCTGATGTGGACCATAGCCCAACTTAACCAATTCTTCTGGAGTCTTTCTTTTATAAGAACCCTCAAGCTCTTTTTCAAAATATTCGCCAAGAGCTTCAAGCCTTTCAACTTCTCCCCAGATTCTTTGGAAAATGGCAGAAGTCAAAGCTTTTTTATGAGCCTTCTTGTCCTCTGCAGCAATTCCAGTCTTTGAAATCTTAACAGGAAAACCTTCAGTCAACTCTCTGTTGAAAACATAGTGAACACCATCGTGTCTTACATTGTCGTAAAACGCAACGATTTCAGCATACATTACTTTTCTGCCGTTTCTTCTTACATCAGAGTCACATCCAACATAGATAGTTTCACCTGGGAATTTTTCCAAGTGCTTCCGAACATATTCTCCAAGGTCAGTAATCAAATCACCTCCGAATTTTTTAAAAGTTTTTTCCATTTTTTCTTCGTTTTTTAATAGGCACGAAAAGTTGTCAGTTTTTTCAGTCTACATCATTGTTATTATTTGTTTTAATTGTTTGCAAAAAAAAAAGCCCAAACTACACATGATAGTTTGAGCTTAAAATCTTTTTTATGTGTAATCTATTTACTCATGCTCAAACCAACATTGTTGTTAAACGGACATAGTGTCCCCTCTACGCAATCAATAGCTTGCGATAAAGTTCTCCAATATGTCATGTTAGTTTTCATTTATTATAAATAGTTTTACTTTTTCTTATTTGCTATCCACCCAGTTCCATCCAAGAAAAAATCTTGTACAAACTCTGTGAAACCACTTGGGCTTTTTTGTCATCATAAACATGACGGAATTTACTCCTCCATAGTTGCCTGTGATGTCATATCCACCCACATTTTTCTTCGGAAGTTCTATAGCATAACCAACAGATACGGTGCCAACTTCTTTTTTTTCAGCACTTTCTTCAGGTCTGTTATGTTCTTCCCAGTATATATTTGACATAATCTTTTCTTTAAATATAAAGAATCAAATTGTCAAAATCAATACTTCTTTCTTTGCGCCAACCCCTCAACAATGAGCCATTCATTAATGTTCTCACTACCAAGATATATTTCAGCGATGTATCTACCGTACTTCTCAGTACTGTCCTTAAAAGTCTTGATGGTTACTTCTTTTCCGAGAATCTTATCTCTAAGTCTATCTCTTGAAATTAGTCCGTCACCTTTTTCATCACCCTTCACTTCTGGAGCATTCAGGCCACTCAATCTAAACTTTTCAGTTATCTTGATGTTGAATCCTAAATCTACCTCTGCAACCAACGTATCACCATCATAAATTGAGGTTACTTTTGCTTTGTATTCATACATATTTTTTCATTTATGTATAAATACCAAAATAAATCAACAATGTGGACTCGAACCACTTCCTACCTGTCAATCAGGTCAGCCTGATATTTTCGAGTAATTACTCTCTATTTTCTCAAGCCATGAGTCTGTTTCAAATTATCATGAGGAAATTACTCTCAAACAAATTATCATTTTCAGTTGCTCCCGATGCAAACCCTTACACCTTTTGTTGAAGTTTCTTTCACGAATAAAATGGAACATAAGGTTCCCATCCCATTAATTCGTGATGCTGACGCATACAATCTTCCCAACTGTCACCTTCAATTTCTCGAAGAAGAACAGCATCCTCAGAAAGTAATCCTTTATCATTCGAATCTGCAGGAATCACTGTGATTGAATTTTCAGAATCTGATGTATATACTTCAACTTTCATTTTTTTTCTTTTATTCGTGGGCCCTGCAGGATTTGAACCTGCGACCCTCTGATTATGAGTCAGACGCTCTAACCCCTGAGCTAAGGGCCCAAATAAATTGTGAAAATACTTATTATATACGTTCACAATTAATTTTTGTTTCATTCTCTCCAGCGAGTTTTTCTATTATGCTTCCAACTTCTATAAGCTCTATAATCAGCAGCAAATATTTGTTTTCTATTTCCATGCCAGCCAAATCTTTTGCTGCCATCGCATTGTGCATAAAAATTACCAGCTCTTTTTTGACAAACATGACAGTAGTCATATTCATATCGCATCATCGTGAGCCTGTACTCTCTTCTGTTTTGAGCTTTATTAAATTTAGCTCGATTTCTGTTTACCGACATTTTGGTTATCATTTAGGGATTAACCTAAAGACAACCTGGTGTGTAATTAAATTTTTTCATAATACAAATGTAACCAAAAAAATTACAATTCAAAATAATTTGTACGGAAGGAGGGAATTGAACCCACGACAGACGCAAGGTATAAGCTTGCCGCTCTCACCACTGAGCTACATCCGCATATACATATGTCTATTTCATCTTCCATATTCATTTTTTTTGTAGTGACGGCAGGGCTCGAACCTGCGTTGCACTTGCGTGCCCACCTTATCAGGGTGGTGCCTATACCACTCAACCACGTCACTATTTGGTTCCGTTCGTAATTTTTTACTCCAATATTTGTCACACGGAACAACGTGAATCAAATACTACTTGTAGTCGAGGAGGGAGTTGAACCCACGACCTCTACATTATCAGTGTAGCGCTCTAACCAACTGAGCTACTCGACCATTTTATATTTTGTGCGCCTGGAGGGTTTCGAACCCACGACCCGCTGATTAAGAGTCAGCTGCTCTGCCTACTGAGCTACAAACGCATTTTTTTCATTGGTGCGCCTGGAGGGATTCGAACCCACGTTGGTGCTATTCACACGTCTGATTAAAAGTCAGGACCGTTCGGCCATCTACGGGAACAAGCGCATTTTGTGCATCCCGTGGGCCTCGAACCCACAACCTTCCCGTTAAAAGCGGGAAGCCCGTCCACTTGAGCTTCGGATGCATATTGAAGATTTTCATCTTCTTTATTGTGCGCCCGACAGGGTTCGAACCTGTGACTTACTGGTTAAAAGCCAGCTACTCTACCAACTGAGTTACGAGCGCATTGAATATAATCATCAAGGCTCGCAACTTTGCGTCTGTGCAAGCCTCTTATCGTTTCTTGTATTTCATTTTCTTTTTCATATCTTTTTTTTTCTTTTGAGCCGATGGAGGGACTCGAACCCCCGCTGTTTGTGTTCCAACTTACAAGGTTGGTGCTGTCGCCACTGAGCCACATCGGCAATTATTATTTTTTCTTGAGCTGATGACAGGCATCGAACCTGCGACATCTTGATTACAAATCAAGTGCTCTACCATCTGAGCTACACCAGCATTTTATTTATTCATATTTCATCATCAATCTATCAAATCCTATTGCGAATCCGATTCCTTCTTTATAAGCTCCCCCACCTGCAACTTGCTTTTGCGCACCAAGTGATGGGAAACTTATTTCAAAACCATCTTCAACATAATAACTCAACCCTCTCTTCACATTAGCATTGCATTCATAATCACTGCTAACAACTTCACACATTCGCTTGGCCAGTTCAAGCAATTCTTTTCTGGCTTGTTCTGAGTTTCGTGGATTTATCCACTCTACTCCAAATTGGAAGAACTCTCTGTATCTTCCTGCCTGTGGTCTTTCGTATCTCCAACATCTTTCGAAATACCAAAGCTTCACATCTTTTTGTTCTTTCCAGAATTTATTTGCAAGCAGTTGAACTGTTGCTGTTCCTTCTGGTCGAAGACAAAGTTTTCTTTCACTCTTATCAGGAAAGACATACATCTGTCCCAAAATTTCTGGACCCGCTTTATCTGTGTAAACTTCTTCAGGTTCTACACTTGGCAAAATTATTTCTTCAAACTTTTCTGCCTGAGCAAGGTCTATGAGTTTATTCAAAACCTCTCTTCTATTTTTCGCCTGCTCTCCAGTGATTATTCTTACACCTTTAGCCTGCTTTTCAATTTTCAGTTCCATTCCTCAATTTTTGAGCTTCTAAACGGAGTCGAACCGTTGACCTATTCCATACCAAGGAATTGCTCTCGCCAACTGAGCTATAGAAGCATTTTTGGGTGTCATCGGGACTCGAACCCTGTCATCTACCTTCACAGGGTAGCACTCTTCCTGATGAGTTAAAAACACCATTTATTATTTTAACTTTCTTCCTTTTCTCCATCCTTCTTGGATATAGGTTTCAAGTTCTTCTTTTTTTATTTTTTTATTAATATCATCTTTTGTTATCCAATAAGTTCCAAATTGAGAATTTCCTTCTCCTTTTTGAATTTCGGACATTTTTATTCCTATCTTTTTTTTGGTTTCTTCATTATGAAGTCTTCCATTACAATCATAAAAATAAATTCTCTCTCTTTTCCCTTCTTCATAAGCTTTTTTATTTCCTTTGGAAATATTTTCACTTTCTTTTTTTGCCCACTCTGGGTCAGTTTTTCTAAGAATCCTTTGTCTTGCATTAGATTTCTCAGCATTTAATCTTTGTTGCTCTGGCGTAAATCCTCGTCCACCTTCTCCTCCAACAACTAAATTCATACAGAGTTCCTCGTTAATCAATTGTTGGTTAACAATTTCTCGCTCTCTTTTCGCCAACTCTTTTCTATTTTCACAGAACTCTAATATTTCTTTTGTATGATTTTCTTTACCATGATAGTTAATAGAAAACCATAATCTTTTTCCACTACCAAAATACCCATCCTCTAATTTATCTGTTGAATGCATACCAATGTAGTATCTTCCTGTCACACTACAAGTAATCTTATAAATGTAGTGATACCTTTTGCTCTTTCTTGCCATAATTATATCGTTTAAATATAAATAGGCAAAAAAGTACAAAATATCAAGTGGGTGAAAGATGGAACTTGAATCCACGACCTCTTGATTCACAGTCAAGCGCTCTAACCAACTGAGCTACAATCACCATATATTGTCAGGGAAAATCGAAGTGAGTATGTTTACGTGCTCTAACCAATTGAGCTATGGAAGCATTTGTGAACTTGAGCTTCCAGCAGGACTCGAACCTGCAACCACGGCTTTAAAAGAGCGAAGTAACTCGTTTTCTCACCACTGACAATTTTTTCGTAAAATCACTTTTAGAGTGATTCGACATTTTTCAATATTTTAATTCAAAGAACGTTTTCTTTTTTTGCGGGTCCAGTCGGATTCGAACCGACATCTTTCAACTTAACAGGTTGATGTTTTGCGCAATTATTACTACAGACCCTTTTGCTCTCCAGACAGGGATTGAACCTGTGACCCTTCGCTTAACAGGCGAGCGCTCTACCGCTGAGCTACTGGAGAATTTTTTGGACATAAAAAAAGCCCGACTTTCTCAAGTCGGGCTTTCCTATATCTTAAAATGCACTGTGATTAAATCACATCATTTTCGTCTATACATAGCCCGACCATTCGATTATGCTTTTTATTGCAAATCGTATTTTTAATCGTGGTATGTATATTCAAAACGTACATTGTGTTTCTTTTCTTTAAATAGTTTCTTTTTTTATTTTCTCAGATTTTAATTTTCAAATCTGTTTGTGTTCATTTCTACGCAAAGATATAAATAAATGTTACAAATATCCAAATGTTTTTTTAAAAAACACTAAATTTATTTTATAACTTGCTTATTATCAGACTTTGAGTTCTTAAAACTTTTTTTAATTTCTTTCGAAAATGACGTTTTATTTTTAGAAACGTCAAGACTTCTGTATGCATCACAATGATTTGTTGATGCGCATCCTAAAATTAGGAGTGAAGTTAAAAGTAGTAGTATATTTTTCATAATTAATCTATGTGAATTTGTCCGTCATCTCCTCTATAGAGAGTCTTTGTTCCCATTTCTTTTGCAATGGCGGTTAGCTGGTCTCCCACCTCTCCAAGACCTCTATCCCAAAATCCAGCTCCATGTCCATTTCTTGTAAGCCAAAGGTCATGTCCAACCTGAGCTGGGTCAAGACCATCAAGCAAGCTTCCTGCTTTGCTCATAAACAATTTTACATCTTTATAAGAATCAATTTTTGCATTGTTATGAACATCAGATTCTATATTTGCAGGTCCAATTTCATCTTCTTCGGTCCACAATGCTGCTTCAAGATAGTTATTTAAAATTTCCATTACTTCAGAAGTGGCCACTTCATTTTCAAATATGAAATTAGTTTTCATCCCAGAAAGCTCCTCATTAATTTGTCTTATTCTGTTTTCAACAAGAGATTTTCTATGAAGTCTTTCAACTCCTTCTTTGATTATGCTTTGAAGTTGTTCTTTTGTAATTTGAACTGTCTTTTTATTTGATTCCATTATAATCTGTTTTTTAATAAATAGCTCAAAAATCACTTTTTCTTATATACCCTTACATAGTCAACCTCATGATAATTTGGATACTTTGCCTTTTCTGGATTCTGGTGTTCATTTATTCCAGTTCCTATTATCACATGCATTGGAAATCTGAAAAAAGAGAGGGCTTTTGGGTTTGAAAATACTCTGACAAGAACATTATCATAGTAAATTTTAAACCTATTTTTATTCCATTCAACCGCATAAGTATGAAAATCCTCAGATGTATTCATTACTTTATGTGATTTAACCTTGCTTTTATGATTTTTTTCACTCCTATCCCAACCACCTTTTTTCCAGTGAAAATTTGAGCTGAATTTTGTGAGTCCACCTCTTTTTCCAGTATATATTTCATAAACATCAATTTCTGGTGGCCAAAGCTTTGTGGAGGCAAGCCAAAATGCAGGCCAGCTTCCTGGTTCTGCAGTTGTTTTGCTTCTTATCTCAAAATATCCGTATTTCTGCTCAAAGAAATTTGAACTATCAATCTGACCTATTTGATATGGAATCTTGAATTTTCCATAATGATTGTCATCCCAATCTGTATAATCTATTTCTATAAACTCATTTTTTACAATTTGTCTCATTATTGAATTTTCAAACTCAAAACAATCATCCGAATAATAAGTAACTGGTGCAATATTATGGTCTACAATATTTCCTGGATGGAATCTAAGCCCATAATAAGAATCAGTTCTCCACTTTTCTCTATTAAGCTCTTTCCCATCAAATTCATCACCGAATGTAAGTTCCCAATCTTTTTTGATTTTTTGATTCAAAACTCCTTTGAATCTTTTTGGACTAAGCTTGATTAAAGTCCAAAGTCTCACACGAAGAAATGTGTTAATGATGAAGTCTCGAAGTCTCCACATAAGCTCTTTATTAATAAATAAAAAGCAAAAGAGAGAACCGAAGCTCTCTCTTTCATTTTTTTATTGGCCTTTTTGAAGCGGTTTTCTTGTCCAGCTTCCATTTTCCAATCGGTAAACACCTTGTCTAACCCATTTCTCCCAGCCATTAGACTTGAGTTGAAAATGGTCCTCCAAGTGAGTTACACTAAATTTCCAGGTTTTTGGAAAACGGCCTAAGCCTGATGTTTCCATTGCCAACCTGATGGCTTCTTGTTCTGATTTCTCTCTTGTCCAAGCTTCTGGTGTAGAAGTCTCGATGTAGAAAGAGGGGGCGTGATAGCCGCAAGTATGCGTTGTATCTACCCTCCATAATCTTAGTTTAGAATTCATGATTCTGATTATTTAAAACCACTGAATCACTTAGGTGCCATCACGTATATTTATCACTATTTTCATATTCATTACAAAGCTACAAACTTTTTAATCTAAAATCAAATTTAATTTACATTGGCATCAAACCACATTCTTACCTTATCTTCAGCAGCCATGGCCACAGAGGACAAAATAGACTTTTTAGGCTTGGCCCATCTATGTGACTTCATAAATTTCTCAAATTCAGCACGCACTTTCTTTAAAGCATCTTCTGGATTTTTTACTTTCATCTTAATTTTAAGTGTAGGCTCCTCCAATTCTGGCTTATTGATATATTCCATATCTGGATATGATATTCCGTATTTAGCCATTTCTTTTGCATAAACTTCTTCGCCTGCATCTGGAAATTTATCCACAACACTTGCAAATACATCAAGAGGGTCTCCTGCAACTAATTTTTTATCAACTGAAAAATTAATTTCCAAAACCATATTTCCATTCTTATCATATCCAAGTGTAGAAGTGAAATATGCATTCCTAATATTGTTATCATCTCTTATAACAAAAACCATTGGAGATTTATCAAATGTTCCAAAAGACTTAAATTTGTAATCAGTCACATTTTTAAATATTTTTTCTGCAGCAATTCTTATATTCTTTTCTCTATCCAAATTAACAACAGGATTATTTGCAGATTCAACAGCTTTTTTCACTGCATACATGATGCTATCACGAGCCCTGTTAGGCTCTATTGAATATTCTGAATTTTGTTTGTATAACTGACCATTTTCATCGCTATAATAAACAAATCCTATCATTTCACTCGGATTTATTCTTATATCAACAGCATTTCCGCCTGAAGTTCCGTATATTCTATAATATTCTCCATTCTGAATATAACGTTGCTCGATTACATTGATGTTATTTTCTCTTATTATCTGGTCATAAAATAATTGATGAGTACTTGATGCAATAACATTTTCACCAGATTCAATTATTTTTATTGTCTTTGGATTGAATACCCCGATTTGTCTTGGTTCTCCAGTATTCACAATCCCTTTATTATCTGAAAATCCATCGTACCCAGTTGTTTTCCAGAACTGAGTCCACGTAACTTTTGGAAGGCTCCAATGGTCTTTATTATCTCTTTTGTTAGGCTCTACATTGAGCATATCCAAGAATTCCCAAAATCTTCTTGCAGGTTTTTTATCAAAATCCTTTCCATACTGTTTCCACATATCATATAGACCTGCACGTTTCATTAAAGAGTCTGCCTGAGATTCTGTAATTGTTGATATTTCAAGAAAATTTGATGTATCTACCTGGCAAAGGAAAAAGAAATCTTTTATTACCGCATATTGAAATATGGCCCAATTATCTTCATTCAAAATCCATTTTGCTGGATAAAAATAAATCGCATGAGGGTCTGCATGACTTTTTTGTGGATTTATTCCAAGCTTGTTTACGTCTGTAAAATGAAGATATAAATTTGGAAGCTTAAGGTATTTTTTTGCCGCCAGAAAAGAGGTATAGCTATCCGTCTTATCCATAAGCTCTGTTAAGACCTCTCTTATTATTTTTCTGACATTATCCATTTAACATAAATATTAATAAAAAAAGAGCCCTCACACGGAGGGCTCTTCAACAAACAAACTTATAAAAGTCAATTTTTTAGAACGGTAAATCGTCACCAGTTTCAGGTACAATTGTAACTGGAGTCTGGTTTGCTGGAACCGTGGCTTTTGCTGGAGTTGAGTTATTTTTTCCAGATGAACCTGCGCCTGCTTCAATTTTCCAAGCATCAAGAGCTGTGAAATACTTCGCTTCGCCATCTTTGCCTGTCCACTCTCTTCCTCTGAGATTAAATGAAACTGTTACTTCGTTTCCTACGGCAAATGTGTTCAATGCATCGCATTTTTCATTTGCTGCTTGTAGTTCAATGTGCTGCGGATATTTGCTATCGCCATCAATTGTTACCACAAATTTTCTTACTTTAAAGGTATCTGATTTTTGTTCAATGTTACCTAATACCTTGATTTTTCCTGTTAGTTGATAAGACATACTTTTTCGTTTTTATTTTTATTATTTTAACTATTATTTATAATATAGGCAAGGTACGTAAAAAAATCAAGAGTTTTTCAAAAAATCTTCAAAAAAAACTGATTTTTTTTCTTCATTCATGTAATTCCACACATCTTCACACAAATAAGGGGTCATTGGAGCCATTAAAACCACCATTTCTTTAAGCATTACACTAAACACATATTGCCTATTTCTCCTTTCAAGCCTATCAGCACTTCCCTCATAAAGCAATCCCTTTGTCTCCAGGTCAAAGTATTCGCTTGATGTTTTTGACACAAAATTAACCGTCAAATTGAATAGACTCCTAAAATCATAAGATTCATATGCTTCCAGCATTTTTCTCTTATAATCAGCAAGTGATTTAAGAGCTTTTTTGTCTTTTTCACCTAATTCTCCAGGCTGAAAACCTTTATCATAATCAAATAAATTTGAAAGCATGTATCTGAAGTTATTTCTAAGTTTAAAATAAACTCTCGACATACTTTCAACAGAATCATCCCCAACTCTAACGTCCTGCGTATAGTCAACCGACAAAGCCCAAAGTCTCAAAACATCTGCATTATACAAATTCAGGTATTTATTAGGGTCCACAACATTTCCAAGTGATTTTGACATCTTCCTTCCTTCAGAATCAAGGACAAATCCATGAGTCAACACCTTTTTATAAGGACTTTTCCCCTGCAGCATCATTGAGGTTAAAAAACTCGACTGAAACCATCCTCTGTGCTGGTCAAGTCCTTCAAAATAAAGGTCAGCTTCCTTGTTTTCAAGAACGCTATTCCAACTAAGACCGCTATCGAGCCATACATCAACAGTATCCTCACATTTTTTCAAACCTTTTCCCCTATGCCCTTCTGGGAGCAGTTCATCTAATGAAAGAGTAAACCAGCTATTGCTTCCAAATTTAGAAAATAATGATTCAAGATGTTCCAGCATCTCTTTATCAAAAACTACCTCATCTTTTTCATTTAAAAACACAGTTAATGGAAATCCCCACTTTCTTTGCCTTGAAAAACACCAATTATTTCTATCAAGAAGCATTTTTGAAAATCTGTTTTTGTATTTTCCATTGGAGAAATCTACATTTTTAACTTCTTTCATCAAATTATCCTTATCTCCAAGATTTAAAAAGAACTGTTTTGTAAGCATATATAAAACTGGCTTTCCTGTTCTCCAATCATGAGGATAAGAATGAACCAGCTCTTCTGTTTTGAACAACATACCTTTATCTCTCATTTGCTCCAGTGTCCAAGCAGCACCTTCCTCCAGAACGTTCATATCATTATCAAGAAAGCAACCTTTTTGATTTGTCAAGACTTTTGGAGCCAATCCATATCTGGAGCATACTTTAAAATCTTCATCTCCATGAGCAGGGCAAAGATGAACAAGTCCAGTTCCAGAATCATCCGAAACAAACTTGTCAACCACAACTTTCCATGATTCTCCATTCAGCGGATTTTCATATTCAAGTCCCTCCAATTCTTCTCCAAGCATTTTTTGTTTTACACTGTAATTTTCAAGAAGAGATAATCTTGATTCTGCAAGAAGAAGATTTTCCCCATTATGTTCGACAACTACATATTGCATCTTTGGATTTACACACACAGCTCTATTGCCAAAAAGAGTCCATGGCATTGTGGTCCAAACAAGAAGTGAGAAATCTTTTGATGGCATTTTAAAATACGCTGATGTATCTTTTCTGTCAAGATATTCAAGTTCCGCTTCTGCAAGAACTGTTCTTGTTGATGGAGAATAGTGAACAGGCCTTTCATCTCGATATACTTTTCCACTTAATAAAAGTTCTCCAAGAGCTTTCAATTGATGTGTCTCATATTCTTTGCTCATTGTAAGATATGGATTATCCCATTCTCCAGTTAATCCAAGTTTTTTGAAGAATTGTCGCTGAACATCCATTTGCTCTAAAGCAAATTCCATACACTTTTCTCTTAACTCTCCTGCTGGTAGGTTTCCATATTTTTTCTGCACCGCCAATTCAGTCGGCAATCCATGACAATCCCAACCAGGAACAAACCTTACCTTATATCCACTCATCAGCTTGTATTTGTTAACGACATCTTTGAGCGTTTTGTTAAGATAATGTCCCATGTGAGGAGAGCCATTCGCATAAGGGGGCCCATCATGAAGAACAAACTCTTTTTTAGAGTTCATTTTGCTTCTCTCTGAGAAGACATCATTATCTTCCCAGAACTTGTTAAATTGCGGTTCCCTTTCTTTGCTATTTGCTTTCTGAGGGAAGTCCGTTTGTGGTAAATTTAATTCCTTTTCCATAATTTTTAAAATAAAAAAAGCTCGAACTTGTGGTCCGAGCTTTGTGATTAAACAATATTTTTTTAAAGTTTATACAATATCCAGACCAGGCGATATGTTAATAATTATCGCAGCAATAATTTGGATTATATTCAAACTTCTTGAGTTCATTTCTTTGTTATACTCCACAAAAGTAGAGAATGTTTCAATAAATATCAACTTTTTTTATCTTTTTCTTCTCTTTTGATACCAAAATCAGACTTATACCACACTCTTTCATGTAAATAATACAATAACATCTTTGTAAATAACTCTAATCCGCCTATCTTAAGTCCAGTCATCGGGTTGCCAGAAATTATCCAAGCAAGAACCATTGTATCCAATGTTCCAACAATCCTCCATGTGATGGTTTTAAGGATATGTCTTTTTCTATCAATACTAACCTTTGACATCACCTAAATATTTCTCAACATCATCTTGAATTGACGTGTCAACCATCTCTTTCCAGGAATCATCTCCACTCTTAACCATTTCTCTTATCTTGGTTGCAGATATTGAAGCTACATTATCTGGCGGAATAAATTCATTTATTTCATAACCAACACCACGTCCATAATTCACTGACTCTATATCTGGAATTATCATCACCTCCACATCATCAAAGTGAAACTGATGATATTTCTTTATCATTTTAAATGTTTGTTCAGTTGTGAACGGATTCTTTTCATCTGGCTCAATATCACGAACCATAATAAGAACTGGAATTCCTTGATTGAGTTTCTGCTTAATCAATTCTATATGGCCATTATGATAAGGTTGAAATCTGCCAATAAAAATAGCTCTCTTCTTATCTTTGTTTGATGTTGGTTGTCCTCCATGATTATTCTTTTCCCACATAATTTAAACATTTATTTTACTCATTTTCTTTTCTACATAACGAAATATCTTTGTCGCACATTTATCAATAGAATGTGTTCCAGCATCAATAATTAGGTCTGGGTTTTCTGGTTTTTCATATGGAGAATCAATTCCTGTGAAATTTTTAATCTCTCCAACTCTTGCTTTTTTGTATAAACCTTTTACATCTCTTTTTTCACAAACTTCCATTGAAGTATTTACAAAAACCTCTATAAAATTCTCTTCTCCAATTATTTTTTTTGCTTCAGCACGCTCCTGCTGAAATGGAGAAATAAAAGCAACGATTGTTATGGTTCCAGAATCAGAAAATAACTTTGCAACTTCAGAAATCCTTCTGATGTTTTCTTTTCTATCTTCATCTGAAAATCCAAGGTCTTTATTTAACCCAGTACGAATATTATCTCCATCAAGAACATAGGATTTAATGTCCCAGCTTTCAAAAAATAATTCTAACTGATTTGCAATTGTAGATTTTCCAGAACCAGAAAGTCCAGTCAACCAAATGACTGGACTTGCATTTCTTTTTACCAAACCTTTATTAGGGAATAGATTATTCATAACTCATTAAATTTCACATAATATAATATGAAAAAAAGTTATAAAAATCAATCGTTTATTAGAATAGCAATTCCAAATTTCCCTTCATAAATTGCTTGAAGCTGCAATTTTTTCCTGTAACGTGGTCGCATACAGAATCATCCTTTACTCTATAAGTTCTTCTTTTATCGCTTCTGAGTCCTGTTCCGATTTGTTCTCTTCTCTCCTCAACTTCATCGGCCATATGTCCAGTTCGATAGAAGTGATTAACCCTTTTCTTGAGTTCATCAATAGCCTCTTCTTTGTTTTTATGCTGATTTCTGCTATCTCTAACGACTTTTATGCCAGTAGAAATATGAGTTACAATAACACAAGAATCTGTTGTATTACGATGCTGACCACCGTTGCCACTTCCACGAGTTGTCTCAATACGTATTTCATTAGGATATATTTCTACCTCCTTATAATCGTCTTTTTCAAGCACAGCAACTGTAATAGAGCTCGTATGAACTCTTCCTCTTCTTTCTGTTGGTGGGATGCGCTGCCAGCGATGTCCGCCAGCTTCGTTATCGAAATAATCTTTGCAACCTTTCCCTGCTATTCATAGGGAAACGAAACCTTCTCTTCAGTGGTTTGTTGTCACTGAAAAGTTTTTCTTCTGGGCTGCTTTGATGTACATAGCAGCCATGTCTTCTGTAATTAACTTGGAATCTTGACCACCTTCTGCAGCCCTCAACTCCAAAACAATTGTATCTTTCATAACTGTACTAATTTTTCATAAATATATGAATATTTTCTAAACAATCCAAGACATCTTCCAAATAATTTATAACTATGAGTGAGATTCTATTATTTTTGCAATATTCACTTTTTATCTTATCTCTTTCCTGAAGGTCTTTTAACATCTTTTCTCCACCCCAATTATCAATTGAAGTATAGTGTTGTCTTCCATTGTATTCTATACATACATTATAATCTGGCAAATAAAAATCAAATGGTAATGTACTTATGTTTTTGCAGTTATTAAATCTCTTTTGACGCTCAAATAATATACCCTTTTGTTTTAAAAATTTAGCCACTTCTTTTTCTCCTTTTGATTCTTTGCATATTGGACATCCATTTCCTTGGAGATGGTACTTTGGTTTTTGCCTAAAAATTCCATGTATTTCACATTTTATAGACACTTTAGAATGTTGATTACTATATTCATCAATATATTCATATCTATCACCATGAATAATTCTTGCTCTTTTTAAGAAATATTCATTGGAGTTTATATGAGAATTTGCTGTAGTTTCATATCCACAATTTAAACAACCTTTACCATAGAGGTGGTCATGTGGAGTTTGCTCAAAAACACCATGCTCTAAACATGAAATCTTAACTTTTGTTTCTGTGTTAACATAGTATGACTTAGAATAATCATACTTATCTCCATGAATTTCTTTTGCTCTTTTAATAAAAGACTTTGTATCTAATCTACCAACTCCTGAACAAAATGGACAACCGCTACCATTAATGTGGTCATGAAACCTTTGCTCAAACACACCATGCTCTGGGCATTTTATTTTTATTTTTGTAGATGAGTTTTTGTATTTAACACTGGAGTAGTTGTATTTATCTCCATGAACTTCCTTACATCTATCTACAATTAAATCTGTAGTTAATTTTTTCATCCTATCTATTTTCTATAAATAGAATTAAATTTTTGAAATCGGAGCAACAGGAGGTTGTTTTTAATTTTATGACTTTAATTTAACTGAACAGGCATCTTCAAGCATTTTAAATTGCTTCATCACACCATTCCATTTTTCTTTTTTTAGCTTTTTCCCCCAAGAAGTATTAAACTCAGCATTTTCCAAAAACTTTCTTTGAGGCTTCAAAAAATCAATAAAATCCATTTTAAGCTCACTTGAAAGTCCATTGATGTTTTGATGAATCCAATTATATTCATACACCTGCATCAAATCAGCATCTCTTATTATAGCCTGCCTTAGATTCAAATCTTTTCCTTCCAATACATAAGGATATTGTGTAGCATCCAAAATTTCATTCATAGAATCTGAGTCAACATCAATGTTTTCTGAAGTAACAAATTCCTTTATTATCTTCTTAGAATTTTTGATGTTAATGTCATCAGTCTTCTTTCCGCCAGAATGATTCACATCATGAAAAATAGCTGTTATTAATAACTCTCTAAGTTCTTTTTCATCTTTAATTTTTTCTGCTATAGCACCGTAATAACAATATTTCATCACCGTCAAAAGATGATTTAGGTCGTGATACGGATTGTGGTTTGACTTGCTATTCAGCAAAATATACTTAAAAGCCTTTTGTAGATATTCAAATTTATCAATTATCTCAATTGCCTCTAAATTTAGATTTTCAGATTTAGACTCATTTAAAGAGTTGGTTGAACTTGCCGTCCCAGCAAGAATATTCATCCTTTGTTTTTCGCTCATATATTTTAAATATATGAATGAAATCAAAAATTATAAAGTCAATTTCCTCCGATTGAAATTGAGGTTGCTATAGCTGTACAATTTTTTACAACAACACGACATCTCACATTTTGAGTTCCTCCGTGTTCGTAAATATCTTTGTCAACTATAATTGGATTTAATGTAGAATATGGTCCGAATGTGATAATATTATATTTCCAAAGCCCTCTGTAAATTCCGTCTTTTAATGGGGCTATACCCTTTGCTGTTACTCTCTTTGCTGTAATTGATGTCATTTCCTTTTTTTCTATAAATATAGAAAAAACATTGAAATCAACAATCACAATAAAGTATTTGCACGATGATGATTTACTTTATCCATAAGTTCTTTCACTCGCTCTCTCTCTACTTTAAATTGAGCTTGTCCATATTGTTTAAAATAACTACCGACTATTGCTCCATTTGCAAATTGAAGTTGTTCTTCTGCATTTGACTCGGTAAGTCCAGCTCCGATGATGAGCGGAAAATTATTTCCAATTATGCTTCTGAATTTTTTTATCTTGTCCAACGGAGTTTCTTTGCCCGTGCCTTCTCCAGTAACGACAATCGCATCACATCTTTCCATTGCATCTTCAATATCTGATTCAAGTTTTGAACCGAGAATTGGGGTGTAATATTTTGGATGGACTCCTCCAAGAACTTTTATTTCAGGAAATTTATCTCTGAATTTTTCATAATTATATGAATCTATTTTTTTTGTATCTGACGCACTTCTGCCTACATATTGTCCAGAAATATAATCAAGCTGAATAAAATTCAACTTATAAACTGATGCAAGCGCAAAAGCCAATTCAAAATTATTTGGAAGGATATTGATTCCTTTGTACATGGTTTCAAATTTTTCAAATTCATTGAGTAATCTTAAAACTCCACGAACCTCTTCTATTCCTCCACCATAATTTTCAACGATATATCCATCAACACCTTCTTCTTCGAAAATAACAATTTCATCATCGGCTTGCTCCATGCATTTTTGCCCACCATACAGGTGAAGCATTGCAAGGATTGGTTTATTTTTAAAATCCATAAGTATTTATACGATTCAATCTAATAAATGTTACTTAATTTTTAATGAATTTGGTAGCTTAAACCATGCTACAGCTTTATCTGTAGAGTCCTTCCACCCTTTTACATTAATTAAATTAATGGCTTTATTGGAATCGTTTGCAACAAAATAATATTTTTTATCATGAACGCCATTTTCTTCTACCACATATTTACCAATACAAATATTATGTTCTCCACTTTCAGAAATATAAAAAATAACAACTTCTTCACTAAGAAGAAGTGTTTTATTACCTACTTCTACATCTTCTACCAGCTTAGGCCTACCTTCGTCAATTGAGGTCCAAGTTAATTGTTTTTTAAGCTGCTCTTTAAGGTCTTCAACTTCTTTTTTCACTTCTTTTGTATCATTGACAAGTTTTCTTATCAAAGCTGGGGTGAGGTTTGAGTCTCCATCTTCTATAAACGAAACAACTTTATATAAATCCTCTCTTACTGCATCTAAAATATCTTTACTTTCAAAATCACTTTCTTTAAATTGAGTTATTTTTTCAATTTTTTCTATTAATTTTTTTTCTATATCTCTATATGAAGAAGCGAGTTCATAATGTTGTTCACTTACAGCTTTAATTTTTTTATCTCTTGCCTCTTTTATTTCAATGCCTATTTTAAGAAGCTCTTTTAATTTGTTTTTCATAACTATCATTTTTTTAAATCTAAAAAAAATTTATAAAACAAAAAAGGCTCATTAACAATAAAGTTAATGAGCCTTTTAAGAAAAAACCTGAGATTACAGTTTTTATAGCGCCCTCTAATTGCCGTACCCGCAATGCTATCTAAGCGGTTAACAATGGTATCCACATATCTTTCGAAATGTATGCGCCAGTCTCGGTTCCTTGGGGAAACCACACCTATCGTGCAGCCTAACTCTGTAAATTTCGCCTATGCCTGGTTTGCAGCCCGACACGAACTTCCCTTTACAATCAACTCATCTCTTGCGGAAACGAGCCTCCCTGATTC